>ERZ808266.294-NODE-294-length-18656-cov-4.301865_pt1 | contig 18656 bp, 20 predicted proteins | sample MGYA00521278_ERZ808266 | MGnify/ENA primary metagenome ERZ808266 (study PRJEB31516, sample SAMN03275591) | gut metagenome | biome: mammalia-associated habitat; material: feces | host: Papio cynocephalus | place: Kenya | collected 2012-08-02 ... | reverse complement strand
ATCAGGTGCGAAACAAAGCCGCCTATGGCGACCGTGCGAACCGCTGAGGAAGAACAGAAAAAAATAATTATCGGCATAGGCTACGGCGCAAGGGAATATATACCCGAAGTAAAGGCGCTTGCCGAAAAATTAAACGCCGGTATCGCGGCGACAAGGAAAGCGGTCGATAACGACCTTTTTCCTTATGAAATACAGGTCGGTCTTACCGGTAAAACCGTAAATCCCGATGTTTATATTGCCGTCGGCATTTCGGGCGCCGTGCATCATATTGCGGGCATACGGCAGTCGGGTACGGTAATTGCCGTAAACAGCGACCCCGAAGCGCCTATCTTCAATTACGCCGATTACGGGATAACGGAAAGTATTGAAAATCTAATTAAATAGCTTTTATACGGCACAACCGCCTGTGAATTTTCTCACAGGCGGTTGTTTGTTTTGCGGTGATTATATTAAGCGTTTAGTTAAACATAAGTGCACTGACAGCTTCGTGCGGTAAACATTCGGGGAAATCAAAATTATTATTTTCTCGAATTTTTTTCGGCTTGAAGGAATACAGCTTGCGTCCGCAGTAGTATACGGTGAATTCTTGGTTAATATTATTGCTGTATGCATCCTTGAGCTCTTGCGCGGCGGCAGAATTTAATCTTACTGTTACATACGGTTTTTCCCGGTCAAATGAAAATGATGAATACTCTATATCCTCATTTGTAAAAACCGTTTCATTGAGCGGCGAAACAACATTTAACATCGGGATGTATTTATAACTGTCATCACCGTTTTCAGCTTTGTTTTTGCTTTGAGCAAACATCCAACAGAACAACTGTCGGTCTGACAATGCGTAATCCCAAGCATTATGCGCCACTCCGTAAAGGGTTGTAAAGTGAATCATATTTCCTCCGGTGTTTTTAATTGCAGAGTACATTTCTTCTGACGCACTGTAGGAAACGGTTCGGTCATAATTGCCGTGATATATCCAAATCGGTATTTTAGAAAGCTCATCTGCCGCATAGGGATTGCCCCAACCGCATATAGGAGCTCCTGCCGCAAAAATATCGCCGTATCTTTCAAGAAGTGACCAGGTTGCATAGCCGCCCATTGAAAGTCCGGAGACATATATACGATTTTTGTCACATGAATATTCGGATTCAATCTGATAGAGCAGATGTAACGCGGCTCCGAGCCAGCCGGTTTCAAATCCGTCTTCATCAATATTCCACCAACCGCCTGACGGACATTGCGGGGCAATGATAATGGCATTGTTTAAGTAATCTCCTGCCGCATCAAAGGCCTTTGACAGCACGGTTATGTGAGAGGTGTTGTTATCTCCGCGCTCACCTGCTCCGTGAAGCCAAAAGAAAACCGGATACTTACGGGATTTACTGTAATTTTGCGGAATATTAAGTCTGTAAGGGAGCGTTTTCCCACTTGTCTTATCATAAAATTGCTTATCCTGCATATCAGGTATATCAAAGCTTATGTTTTCGGTCTCGTCAAATATTTTAGTAACCTCTTCAAAAGGAGAGCTTTGTTGATTTGATTGGAAGCTTTCGCTTTCAATTTGAGCGTTATCTGAGCTCGAAGCTAAAGGTTCGGAATTTTCCTCTTTAATTTCCCGACTTGAGGTGGGCTTTTCGGGATTGGCGCGCTGAAAGACGAGCGTTGTTTAAAACAGTCCGGCGGACTGTTTTAAAAGCGAGAGTCCCTTCCGAGAATACAAGCACAAAAGTGCGAAGTATGAGCGGTGTAGCAGTAAAAAAGAAAGGGAGCAGCTAAAAAACGCTGTTCCCAATTCTTATTGGCGCGCTGAAAGACGAGCGTTGTTTAAAACAGTCCGGCGGACTGTTTTAAAAGCGAGAGTCCCTTCCGAGAATACAAGCACAAAAGTGCGAAGTATGAGCGGTGTAGCAGTAAAAAAGAAAGGGAGCAGCTAAAAAACGCTGCTCCCAATTCTTATTGGCGCGCTGAAAGGGACTCGAACCCCCGACCCTCTGCTTAGAAGGCAGATGCTCTATCCAGCTGAGCTATCAGCGCAAAAGCGATAAAAACCGATAATAAAACTGCTTTTATTACAGAATTTAACGACCGAGAGTTATTATATCATTTAACCGCAAAAAAAGCAAGTGTTTTTTAAAATATTTAAGTTTACGGTATTGCGGTAAAAAAATTCAAAAAAACTCTTGACAAATACATATGAATGGTTTATCATATGAATAAAGGTTCATATGAACGGAGGCTCAAATGATGAATGAATTACATAACCATGCCGCACTGCTCGAGCTTGTTCGCCACGAGTTGCCTAAGGAAGAGATGCTTTGCGACCTTGCCGATCTGTTCAAGCTCTTCGGCGATACAACGCGAATGAGAATACTGTTCTCGCTCTTTGAATCCGAAATGTGCGTGTGCGCAATAGCGGAGCTGCTCGGTATGACGCAGTCGGCAATATCTCATCAGCTGAAGGTGCTTAAACAGAGCAACCTTATTGACTGCCGCAGAGAAGGCAAAACCATTTATTATTTTTTGGCTGACGACCATGTAAGAACCATTATAGGTCAGGGATTTGACCATTTGATTGAAGAAAGGAAAAGTAAAAATGAAAAAAGTATTTGAGCTTGAAGATCTTGACTGTGCCAACTGTGCGGCAAAAATGAGCGAAGCCGTAAAAAACATAGACGGCGTATCATTCGCTGAATTCAACTTTATAACACAAAAGCTTACCATTGAAGCGGATGACGACCGCTTTGACGATATAATGAAAAAGGCGGTAAAGCTTTGCAAAAAAATTGAGCCGGATTGCACAATATTGCTTAAATAAACGGCGTCGGTGTGAAAATCACGCCGAAAACATTGTGTCTTTGAAGGATAAGGTGATATTATGACCCGCAAACAGAAAAAAAAGCTTATACGCATTATTGTTGCCGCAGTATTGCTTGTCGCGGTGTCGTTTTTGCGGTTTGACAATATAATAATGCTTTTGTTATATATTATTCCTTACCTTGTAGTGGGTTGGGATGTAGTATTTTCGGCGCTTCGCAACATAGCCCACGGTCAGGTATTTGACGAGCAGTTCTTGATGGCGCTTGCCACGGTAGGCGCTTTCGGAACGGGTGAATACCGTGAGGCTGTTGCGGTAATGCTGTTTTATCAAATAGGCGAGCTGTTCCAGGGAATTGCGGTGGGTAAAAGCCGTAAGAGCATAGCAAGTCTTATGGATATACGCCCTGACAGCGCGGTTGTTATAAGAGACGGCGCCGAAATAAAGGTCTCACCCGAGGAAGTACAAAAGGGCGAAACTATTATAGTCCGCCCCGGCGAGAAAATACCGCTTGACGGTACGGTGCTTACAGGAAGCACCACTGTGAATACTGCCGCACTCACAGGAGAAAGCCTGCCGCGCGATATTGCGGAGGGCAGTAAGGTAATAAGCGGTTCCGTAAACCTTACAGGGGTAATTACCGTCAGGACCGAAAGCCTGTATTCCGAAAGCACGGTAGCCAAAATACTTGATTTGGTGGAGAACTCCTCGGCTAAGAAGGCAAAAACCGAAAACTTTATCACCCGTTTCGCAAAATATTATACACCCTGCGTTGTTGCGGCGGCACTTGCTCTGGCGTTTATACCGCCGCTTATCGTGGGCAACTTCGGGGAATGGATACAGCGCGCGCTTATCTTCCTTGTTGTTTCCTGCCCCTGCGCGCTCGTTATTTCCGTACCGCTTTCATTTTTCGGAGGTATAGGCGGTGCGTCAAAACGCGGTATATTGGTTAAAGGCTCTAACTATATGGAGACCCTTTCGAAGATCGGAACGGTGGTATTTGATAAAACCGGAACTCTTACAAAGGGTAGCTTTAAGGTTACCGCAATACATCCCGAAAAATCAAGCGAGGATGAATTGCTTGATGTCGCCGCGGCGGCGGAAAGCTATTCAAACCACCCGATAGCCGAATCCATAATAGCCGCTCATAAGGGTCATATTGACCAGTCCCGAATAGGCGAGGTTAAGGAACACGCGGGAATGGGAATTGAAGCCGTTATAGACGGCAGAGACATTTTTGCCGGTAACGGCAAGCTTATGGATATGGCGGGAGCAAAATGGCATAACTGTCATATCGGCGGAACGGTTATACACATCTCCGAAGGTTCATGCTATTTGGGACATATAGTAATATCGGACGAAATCAAACCCGATTCAAAGGACGCTGTAAAAGAGCTTAAAAGTCTCGGAGTTGAAAAGACGGTTATGCTTACCGGCGACAGAAAGGAAATAGCGGAATCGGTAGGCAAGACAATAGGACTTGACGAGGTTCACGCCGAGCTTTTGCCGGACGGCAAGGTTCAGGCGGTTGAGGGTCTTATAAAAGAGGGCAGACCTCTTGCCTTTGTCGGCGACGGAATAAACGACGCTCCCGTGCTTGCCCGCGCTGATTTGGGCGTCGCTATGGGCGCAATGGGAAGCGACGCCGCAATAGAGGCCGCCGATCTTGTGCTTATGGACGATAAACCTTCAAAGCTTCCCGAAGCAATCAGGATAGCCAGAAAAACGATGCGTATTGTATGGCAAAATATCATTTTCTCACTGATTGTAAAGGCCGCGGTTCTTATTCTTGCCGCCTTGGGATTTGCCAATATGTGGCTTGCGATATTTGCCGATGTAGGCGTTACGGTGCTTGCGATACTTAACGCTATGCGAGCAATGAGAATAAACGAATAATTATGTATAAAAAAGAACTGCCGCAGCAGCGGCAGTTCTTTTTTTATGCTGTATTGATTATTTCTTAAGAGCTTCTTCAACCGCAACCGCGCAGGCAACGGTAGCACCAACCATCGGGTTGTTGCCCATTCCGATAAGTCCCATCATCTCAACATGAGCCGGAACAGAGGAGGAGCCTGCAAACTGAGCGTCGGAATGCATACGGCCCATAGTATCCGTCATACCGTAGGAAGAGGGGCCTGCCGCCATATTGTCGGGGTGGAGTGTACGGCCTGTACCGCCGCCCGAAGCTACCGAGAAGTAGTTTACGCCGTTTTCAACGCACCACTTCTTGTAAGTGCCGGCAACGGGGTGCTGGAAGCGAGTCGGGTTGGTGGAGTTACCTGTAATGGAAACGCCGACCTTTTCAAGCTTCATTATTGCAACGCCCTCGGGAACATTGTCTGCTCCGTAGCACTTAACGGCGGCTCTTGCGCCGTTTGAGAAGGGCTTTTCATAAACAACCTTAACTTCTTCAGCATAGGGGTCAAACTCAGTCTCAACATAAGTAAATCCGTTAATACGGGAGATTATGTAGGCTGCGTCCTTTCCGAGACCGTTAAGAATAACTCTGAGGGGTTTAATTCTTACCTTGTTTGCGTTAAGGGCAATCTTAATAGCACCCTCGGCTGCCGCAAAGGACTCGTGACCTGCCAGGAAGCAGAAGCACTCAGTCTCTTCCGAAAGGAGCATTTTACCGAGATTTCCGTGACCGAGACCAACCTTGCGGTTTTCGGCAACAGAGCCGGGGATGCAGAAGGACTGAAGTCCCACGCCGATGTTTGCGGCGGCAGCGGCGGCTGATTTATCGCCTGATGCTTCAGCGGCCTTTAATGCTATCGCGGAGCCTACGGTGTAAGCCCATTTAGCGTTTTCAAAGCATATCGGCTGAGTTTCCTGAACTATGGTATAGGGGTCTATACCGTATTTTGTGCAGATATCCTTACATTCGTCAATAGAAGAGATACCGTAATCTTTAAGAACGCCGAGAACCTTTGCCTCGCGTCTCTCATAACCTTCAAACTGTGCCATTATACCGTACCTCCTTATTCTTCTCTCGGGTCAATGTACTTAACTGCGCCGTCTTCTTTGTTGAAGCGGCCGTAATGACCCATAGACTTCTTGTAAGCCTCGTTAGGCTCCATACCCTTTTTGATAAGATCGGTCATTTTACCGAGTGATACAAACTCATAACCGATAACCTCGTCATTTTCGTCAAGAGCCATTCTTGTGCAGTAGCCCTCTGTCATTTCAAGGTATCTTACGCCCTTTGACTTTGTGCCGTACATTGTGCCGACCATAGAACGGGCACCCTTACCGAGGTCCTCCATGCCGGCGCCGATTACAAGACCGCCCTCGGAAAAAGCGGACTGGCTGCGGCCGTAAACTATCTGTAAGAAAAGCTCGCGCATTGCCGTGTTGATAGCGTCACATACGAGGTCTGTGTTAAGCGCCTCAAGAACGGTCTTGCCGGGGAGTATCTCGGCTGCCATAGCGGCTGAATGAGTCATACCCGAGCAGCCTACGGTCTCAACCAAAGCTTCCTCGATAATGCCGTCCTTTACATTAAGGGACAGCTTACATGCGCCCTGCTGAGGAGCACACCAACCTACGCCGTGGGTGTAAGCAGAGATATCTTTAATCTCTTTAGCCTGTATCCATTTGCCTTCCTCCGGAATGGGGGCGGGACCGTGGTGCGGACCCTTGGCGACAGGACACATATTTTCGACTTCCTTTGAATAAATCATATATGTTCTCCTTTCGGTGGTGCGGAGCTGTACCCCGTACCGAGTTAGCCGTAGTTTATAAAACCCGACCATACTCTAACATTATACCAAACCGCAAAGGAAAACACAAGTATTAAACTTGAATTTTTTAATTAAGCTTGCCACCCTTGCCTCATACTGCTTTTTAGTATTATTCCGCAGGCTATTTTTTCACCCGAATTTCCCGACGGCTGTGTTTTAAAATTATCCGGATTTGCGTGAATTATAACCGTTTTTCCAATTATTTCGTTCACGGTAAATCGGTCAGTTAAAAATACCGAAAGCGCGTTTCCGTTTACTCCGAAAAGCGGCGGCATATCCCCTGCGTGGTAAGGATGCGGACAGTTATCGGGATTATAATGCATACCGGCATTCGAAAACGGGTCTTCGGCAGTGCCCGTGCAGGCGTTCCCGCCGTGAATGTGAAAAGCAAACAGCGGACCTTGGCATTTTACGCTGTTTTCGGGCAAGCCCATAATTTCGGAACGCACCAATACGGCATTTCCGACGGTATAAAATAAAACTCTTCCGCAGATATTCGGGTATTTGCGGCTTCCTTTTATATAGGCGGCGGCTTCGGGCGGCTGTTTTAACATATCAAATAAATTATCCATATGACACCTCCGTTACAGTGTATTCGGAGAGCCTATTATTGATACAAACATTATACATATATAGGTGCCGGCGGTAAAAAATAAATTTAACGCAGATTTAACATAACTGCGGTTACAGACTTAACAAAGCCGGCTTATAATTGGGGCATACAAGGAAAAAGGAGATAAGAAAAATGAAAAAAGTTTTAAGCTTAGGTTTAGCGGCGCTTTTAATGGTAGGCGCACTTGCGGGCTGCGGAAACAGTGACGGCAGCTCAGACGCGAAAGGAAACAGCGGAACGGGAACGGATACCATCTCGGTGCTTACCCGTGAGGAAGGCTCGGGAACAAGAGGAGCGTTTATTGAGCTTTTGGGAATTGAGGAAAAGGACGCGGACGGCAAAAAGACCGATAAAACAATAGCTACCGCAGAAACCACAAATTCAACCTCCGTAATGATTACAACGGTTGAAGGCAACAAGGCGGCAATCGGATATATTTCGCTTGGTTCGCTTGATAAGAAAAAAGTAAAAGATCTTAAGGTTGACGGCGTGGAAGCAACGGCTGAAAATGTTAAAAACGGCACTTATAAGGTTGCCCGTCCGTTTAACATTGCAACAAAGGGCGACGCTGCCGGAGCCGCAAGCGACTTTATCAAATTTATTTTAAGCGCAGAGGGTCAGGCAATAGTTGAAAAGAACGGTTATATAAGCGACGGCAACAACGGCTCTTATACAGCCTCGGGTCAGAAGGGTAAAATCACCGTAGGCGGTTCCTCCTCTGTAACACCCGTAATGGAAAAGCTTAAGGAAGCTTATGTAAAGCTTAACCCCGATGTAACGGTTGATGTACAGCAGAACGACTCCTCATCGGGTATGAAGGGCGCTATCGACGGAATATACGACATCGGTATGGCTTCCCGTGAGGTTAAGGACAGCGAAAAGGAAAGCGGACTTGTTTCGACAAAGATAGCTATGGACGGAATAGCGGTTATTGTAAACAAGGCAAACGAGCTTGATGAAATCAAGAGCGAGCAGATAACCGGTATCTACAAGGGTGAAATCACCAAGTGGAGCGAAGTTAAATAAACCGAACATTACCTCTCTTTCAGGCACTCTCCCCGTAACGGGGAGAGTATTGCCGTATAATAAAAGTCAAAGGAGTGCATTATGAACACAAAGCTCCAAAAATTCAAAGAAGTATTTATGCGTATAATTTTTACGCTGTGTGCCTGTATGTCGATAATTGCGGTAATTCTTATCTGCCTGTTTTTATTTGCGAACGGCATACCCACAATGGGCAAAATCGGCGTTACAAAATTCCTTTTCGGCACGGTATGGAAGCCTCTTGAAGACCTGTTCGGAATATTGCCGATGATAGTGGGAAGTATTTATGTTACTGTCGGTGCTATTATAATAGGCGTGCCGATAGGGCTTTTATGCGCCGTGTTTTTGGCAAGGTTTTGCCCTAAGTGGCTTTATAAATTTTTAAAGCCTGCCGTTGATTTGCTTGCGGGCATACCGTCAATAGTTTACGGATTTTTCGGACTTGTGGTTATAGTTCCGGCTATGCAAAATCTGTTCGGAGGTTCGGGCAAAAGCGTACTTACGGCGTCGGTAATGCTCGGAATTATGATACTTCCTACCATAATAAGCGTGTCAGAGGCGGCTATCCGCGCAGTGCCCGAAAGCTATTACGAGGGAGCTTTGGCGCTCGGCGCAACGCACGAGAGAAGTACATTCCGCGCGACGCTCCCCGCGGCAAAATCGGGAATTACCGCCGGTGTTATTTTGGGAATAGGCAGAGCGATAGGCGAAGCCATGGCGGTAAATATGGTTGCGGGCAATCAGGCGATAATACCGACAAGTATATTCAGCGGAGTGCGCACCCTCACCTCAAACATCGTGCTTGAAATGGGATACGCAACGGATTTGCACAGGGAAGCGCTTATAGCAACCTCGGTTGTGCTGTTTGTGTTTATACTTATTATAAACCTGCTGTTTTCGCTTGTGAAAAAGGAGAATAAAAAATGACGGGAATATCAATAAATAAGGTCTCCTTAAAGCAAAAGCTTAAAACCCTTATAAAGCACCCCGCCTCACTTATTATGTTTTTGCTTACATGGGGAGCGGCGCTTATAACAATAGCAGTTGTGCTGTTTCTTGTGGCGTATATACTTATAAAAGGCGTTCCGAATATAAAGCCGTCGCTTTTTGCGTGGGAATACAACAGCGAAAATGTTTCAATGATGCCGGCTATTATAAATACCGTTACTATGACGCTTTTGTCGCTCCTGCTTGCGGTGCCGATAGGCGTGTTTTCCGCAATATACCTTACCGAATACGCAAAGCGAGGAAATCCGCTCGTTAAGGTGGTAAGAGTGACTACCGAAACGCTTGCAGGAATACCGTCGATAGTTTACGGACTTTTCGGCTATTTGATATTTGTAATAGCCTGTAAATTCAATCAGTCTATGCTCTCGGGCGCTCTTACTCTCGCGATTATGATATTACCGACTATGATGAGAACCACAGAAGAGGCGCTCTTGGGCGTTCCCGATTCGTACCGTGAGGGCAGCTTCGGCCTCGGAGCAGGGAGACTTCGCACCGTATTCAAGGTCGTATTGCCGAGCGCGGTGCCGGGTATACTGTCCGGCGTTATTCTGTCCGTAGGCAGAATTGTGGGCGAAACCGCGGCGCTTATATATACATCAGGTACCGTTGCGGGTATACCCAAGGACCTTATGCACTCCGGCAGAACCCTATCGGTTCATATGTACGCGTTGTTAAGCGAGGGACTTTATATGAACGAGGCTTATGCCACGGCGGTGGTGCTGCTTATACTTGTTTTGGTTATAAATATGCTGTCGGGACTTATCGCAAAAAAGGTTTCCGCAAAGAAGGGATAAAATAATGGATAAATTTACTGTAAAAAATCTCGATTTATGGTATAATGACTTTAAGGCGCTTAAAAGTATTAATCTCAGTATGCCGGAAAACCGCATTACCGCCTTTATCGGTCCGTCGGGCTGCGGAAAATCGACCCTGCTTAAAACCCTTAACCGAATGAACGATTTGGTAGAGGGCTGCCGCATTACGGGCGAGGTATTGCTTGACGGCGAGAGCATTTACGGGGATATGGATGTAAACCTGCTCAGAAAAAGGGTAGGTATGGTTTTTCAGAAGCCTAATCCGTTTCCTATGTCGATATACGATAATATTGCGTTCGGGCCCCGTACTCACGGCATACGCTCAAAGGCAAAGCTTGACGATATAGTAGAAGAATCGTTGAGAGACGCCGCAATCTGGGATGAAACCAAGGATAAGCTTAAGAAAAGCGCCCTTGCGATGTCGGGCGGTCAGCAGCAAAGGCTTTGTATAGCCCGTGCGCTTGCCGTAAAGCCCGAGGTGCTTTTAATGGACGAACCCACAAGCGCGCTTGACCCTATCTCCACCTCAAAAATAGAGGACCTTGCCGCGGAGCTTAAAAAGAAGTACACCATAATAATGGTTACCCACAATATGCAGCAGGCGGTAAGAATTTCGGATTATACGGCGTTTTTCCTGCTCGGCGAGGTTATAGAATTTTCCGAAACGGAAAAGATGTTCTCAAACCCGAAGGACAAACGGACAGAGGATTATATTACGGGGAGGTTCGGTTGATATGCGTAATAAATTTGACCATCAGCTTGAAAAGCTTAATTTGGAGCTTATTACAATGGGCGCGCTGTGCGAGGACGCGATAAGCGCATCTGTCAAGGGTCTGCTTGACGGCGACGATTCGCTTTTCCAAAAGGCGGCTCAGACCGAGGAAGAAATCAATCAAAAGGAAAGAGATATTGAAACTATCTGTATGAAGCTTTTGCTTGAGCAGCAGCCTGTCGCACGGGATTTGCGAGTTATTTCCTCGGCGCTTAAAATGATTTCCGATATGGAAAGAATAGGCGATCAGGCGTACGATATTTCGGAAATAGCGAAATTTGTAAAGGACAGCAGCGTTAAAAGCCGTATTCATATTAACGATATGGCGATAGCCGCAATAAAGATGGTTACGGACAGCGTGGATTCCTTTGTTAAAAAGGATGTGGAATTGGCTCGCAGGGTTATGGCTTACGACGATAAGGTTGACAGCCTGTTCGACTGCGTTAAGGACGAGCTGGTACAGCTTATAACAACCGACCGCGCAAACGGCGAGTTCTGTGTGGATTTGCTTATGATAGCGAAATATCTTGAAAGAATAGGTGACCACGCGGTAAATATTGCGGAATGGGTAGAATACTCAATAACGGGAGTACACAGAAAATAAACGGCGCCTCCCGGCGCCCGGGAGGTATTTATGCTAACATATGAAGAACTGAAGAAAAACAAATCCGTAAAAGCGTACATTACGGGCGCGGACCGCTCGCTTGCGGCTCTCGGCTTTACGGAGCACAGCTTTGCGCATGTAACCAAGGTTGCCGCCACCTGTGAAAGCATACTGTCTGTCCTCGGTTATTCCGCCCACGAGACGGAGCTTGCGAAAATTGCCGCGTATCTTCACGATATAGGCAATCTCGTAAACCGCATAGACCATTCCCAGAGCGGAGCTGTTATGGCGTTCCGTATACTCGATAAGCTTAATATGGACGCTTCGGATATAGCCACGGTTGTTTCGGCAATAGGAAATCACGACGAGGGTACGGGCGTACCGGTCGACGCAATATCGGCGGCACTGATACTTGCGGATAAATCGGATGTCCGCCGCAGCCGTGTAAGAAATCGTGATAAGTCAACATTCGATATTCACGACCGTGTGAATTATTCGGTGCGCAGCTCTTCGCTTGAAATTTCAGAGGATAAGAAAATAATTGTTTTAAAGCTTAGCATAGACACACGCTACGGCAGTATTATGGAATACTTTGAAATATTTATGCAGCGTATGATACTGTGCCGTAAGGCAGCCGAAAAATTGGGGCTTACCTTTAAGCTTGAAATAAACGGGCAACAGCTTCTTTAATGAGGTGATCAAATGATTTATATGTTGGAAGACGATGATAGCATAAGAAAATTCGTGATTTATGCTTTAAAGCAAACGGGTCTTGAGTGCGAGGGATTTCCGTTGCCGTCGCTTTTCAAAAAAGCGGTGGAAACAAAAAAGCCGTCGCTTGCGCTTCTTGATATAATGCTGCCCGAGGAGGACGGCATTTCGGTGCTGTCATGGCTACGCTCACGCCCCGAAACAAAGGATTTGCCTGTAATTATGTTAACCGCAAAAGCAGGCGAATACGATAAGGTGTTGGGACTTGACAGCGGAGCGGACGATTATGTCGCAAAGCCTTTCAGCACAATGGAACTGATTTCACGCATAAAGGCGCTTTTAAGGCGCACGGGGGCACAGGAAAAGGAATACGAGGTAGGCGAGCTTTATGTAAACCCGTCAAAGCATATTGTGCGCTCTGCGGGCAATAATGTAAGCCTTACCCTTAAGGAATTTGAAATGCTTTGCTTAATGCTTGAAAACAGGGGAACCGTTTTTTCACGCAACAGATTGCTTGAGGAAATATGGGGCTATGATTACGACGGTGAAAACAGAACGGTTGATGTGCATATAAAAACACTCAGAACAAAGCTTGGTCCGTGCGGTGCGCTTATCGAGACCGTAAGGGGACTCGGCTACAAAATAGGCTGACGGGGTGCAGAATATGACAAAAAGAATTTATTGGGGAATTTTAGCGGCTTCGGTTATAACAATGCTTACCTGTCTTGTTTTTACAATCGGGGTGCAGTATCAGATCTATGACGAGAGTATGCAGAAATCTCTTAAAAACAAGGCTTATATTATAAGCATTAACGGAGATACGGAAAATCTTGAAAAATATCGGAATACCGAAGAAAGAATAACCCTTATTGATAAAAACGGCAAGGTACTTTTCGACAATAAGGCGATTGCCGCGAATATGGGTAACCACCTGAGCCGTAAGGAGATTGCGGACGCGCTTGAAAACGGCGACGGATATGCCGTAAGGCGCTCGGAAACGCTCGGCTCAAAAACCAGATACTATGCGCTGCGGCTTGATAACGGCAATGTTTTAAGAATATCTGACGATTCATTTACGGTGTGGGCGGTAATTTTAGAGCTGCTTCCGCCTATTGCCGCCATTGCGGTTATGACATTTGTGCTTGCAACGGTCTTGGCGTCCGTAATTTCCAAAAAAATACTGAAGCCGATTAACAGCATTGACCTTGACAAGCCGGAAATTGCGGAGTCCTATGACGAGCTTACGCCGTTTATAAACAAAATAAACGCGCAGAACAGACGGATTGACCGCCAGATAGCAAAGCTTACAAGAAGCCGCCGCGAATTTGAGATTATTGCCGAAAATATGAGCGAGGGTCTGCTTCTTACCGATATTGACGGAAATATTATTACCCATAATAAGGGCACCGAAAAGTTTTTTGATGTTACGGAAAGTATTGACGGCAGTAATATACTGACAGTCAACCGCAGTGAAATTTTCCGTAAAATATTCAACGATATTACCGAGAAAAAGCACGGTGAGGAGGTTTTAAGCCTCGGCGGAAGATTTTATGACATTACCGCAAACCCCGTGTATGACGAAAATAATGCCGTATGCGGCGCCGTGGTGCTTATTGTTGATATTACCGAAAAGGAAAACCGTGAAAAGCTGCGCCGCGAATTTACGGCAAATGTTTCGCACGAGCTTAAAACGCCGCTTACCTCAATATCGGGAATTTCTGATATGCTGATGAACGGTATTGTAGCGCCCGACGATATAAAGGGCTTTGCAAGGGATATAAATAAGGAGTCCGCACGGCTTATCTCGCTTGTAAACGATATAATAAAGCTTTCCGAGCTTGACGAGGGCGGAGCCGAGTCCGACGAAACAAAATCGGTCGATTTGGCGGAGATTTCCTCCGAGGTTACAAAACGGCTTACGCCGGTAGCCGCCAAAAAGGGAGTTGTTATAAATACCGCGGGCGAAAAGGCGGAGATAATCGCGGGCGAATCGCTCGTGTTTGAAATGATATACAATCTTTGCGATAACGCCGTGAAGTACAATAAGGAAAACGGTACCGTAACCGTAACGACAGGTATTTACGACGGAGCGCCGTTTGTAAGCGTTAAGGACACCGGTATCGGTATTCCGGCAGAGTGTACCGACCGCATTTTCGAGCGGTTTTACAGGGTTGATAAAAGCCGCTCAAAGGAGAGCGGCGGAACGGGACTCGGGCTTTCGATTGTAAAGCATATCGCAATGAGTCTCGGCGGAGAAATCACCGTAGACAGTACACCCAGAGTAGGTACAAATATAACGGTTGTATTTAAAAATTAAAGCAATTCTTCGTTGTAATGCGCACGGGCGCCGCCGATAAACTTGGGTCTTACCCTTGCCGCCAGTACCTTTGCGCTTCCGATAAAATCATTTTTAAGTCTTACGGGTACCGCAACCTTTTTTAAGTGCATACCTATCATTGTAAAGCCGATGTCGATTCCCGCGTCGGCTTTTATTTCTTCAAGGGCTACGGGGTCGCTTAACGCGGCGTATGCCGCCGTTGCAAACGAGCCGCCGGCTTTCGGAAACGGCACAACATTTACGGGTTCGGCAAACGGCATTGCGCTCCGCTCGCATATTATGGCTCGGTTAAGGTGTTCGCAGCATTGCGCGGCAACAAACACGCCCTTTTCATTTGCGGCGGCATAAATACCGTCAAAAACCTCTTTGGCGGTGTCGGGGGAAGAGTCCGTTCCTATTTTTGCGCCCAAAATTTCGCTTGTGGAACAGCCTACCGCAAGTATCTGCCCTTTTTTAAGTCCTGCAATTTCAATTATTTCTTTAGCGGCGTTGTACGCCTGTTCTTTTAAGTTCATTTTTATCACCGTTATTATTATACTGCTTTTTTTGAAAAAGAGCAAATTAAAATGCGTTAAATATACGCTTTTTTACCGTTTGCAGAGATTGATAACAATTTTATTTTTATCCTCCGCAAGTCTTTTAAAGTCTGCCGCACCGCCGCCCGGTCCTCTGACATAGGTGACAACCGTGTCGGCAAGCCCTAACATTATATGGTTGCGTTTTGAAATTGCAAAGCGCAGAGGAGTTTTAGTCAGCTTTTCGGGATATACCGTTTCCGAGGGGCTGAAATTTTTTATGTCTTTTTTTCTTTTGGTAAGGTAGGCTAAAACCACATTATATTTAATAAACGGATATTCGCTCTTTAATTCTTTCAATGTATCGTATACCATCCAATCAAAATTTCCCTCGTTGCCGACATAAAATACAGTCGCTCCGTTTTTTTCAATAAGCTCTGTCAAAACTTTTTTAAGCTCCGGCGCAATGCTTGACGGCGTATCTCTGTGTCCGAAAAAGGTAACGGTCATATTTGTTCCTCCTATTAGGCTATGTATAGACTAATAGTATCATACATAGCCTACTTTTTGCAAGCTATTAATGTAACATTGCAAATGGAGGTTGGTAATATGGACACAATAACGGCAGTAAAAAACCGAATATTTAAGCTTTGCTATGACAGAAATATATCCATAAACAGACTTGCTACAATATGCGCCTTGCCGCCGTCGTCTGTTAAGAATATTCTTTACGGCAAAAGTCAAAATCCAAAGCTGCTTACAATCAAAATGATTTGCGACGGTTTGGACATGACTTTGGCGGAATTCTTTGACACCGATGAGTTTAATAATCTCGAACAGGAAATAAAATGAAAAGAATAATTGATACTGAAAATGTAAATATTATCGGTTCACAAATTAAAGCCGCAAGGGAAAAATCGGGAATGACACAAAAACAGCTTTCGGAAAAATTGGAGCTTGAAGCGGTATATACCTGCCGCGGTTCAATTTCGAGAATTGAGAACGGTAAGCGTGCGGTTACAGATATTGAGATAGACGCAATATCAAGAATACTTAATGTGTCGCTTGATTTTTTGTTCGGCAGAGAATAAGAAAATGTTTTAGAGGTACGCATATGGCTAAAAATCTTTTCCTTATTAAAGGCAATATATGCAGTGAGCGTGTAAGGCTTGGCAGAGCATTGCAAAAGCCGCCTATGACACAAGACGATTTGGCACGGAAAATACAGTTTATGGGTATGGATATGACGCCGCTGATAATATCCCGTATAGAGAAAAATCAGCGGCATGTGTGCGACGCGGAGTTGAGAATATTGGCAAAAGCGCTTGACGTTACAATGGATTGGCTCTGCGGCGATATTAATGAAATAGAGATAAAATAATGTTGAAAACAAATACAATAACGGCAGTAAAAAACCGAATATTTAAGCTTTGCTATGACAGGAATATATCCATAAACAGACTTGCTGCAATATGCGCCTTGCCACCGTCATCTGTTAAGAATATTCTTTACGGCAAAAGTCAAAATCCAAAGCTGCTTACAATCAAAATGATTTGCGACGGTTTGGACATGACTTTGGCGGAATTTTTTGACACCGACGAATTTAATAGTCTTGAACAGGAAATCAAGTAAGACATATTATTTAATCGCTTAAAACACTTGACTTTTGCTGTCGGCGGTGTTATGATAATCAAAAATGCGATGATAAAGAAAAGTAAGTAAAGGCTTTAGTTTAAGAGAGTTTTCGCCACGGCTGTAAGCGGAAATACGGCGGCTTTTACCGAAGTTCACTTTGGAGCAGCGCGGCTGAAATTCAGTAGGCGGCGACGGAGGGACACCGTTAACGGTCCTAAAGAGTGTTTGCTCTCGGAGCGAAAATTACGGGTGGTACCGCGGAGACTTTTGTACTTCGTCCTGTTATGCAGGGCGGAGTTTATTTTTTATACGGAGGAAAGGCTATGAAAGAAAAGATTGAGGCAATACGGGCGGCGGCAAAAAGCGCCATTGCCGCATCTGCCGATGAAAACGAAATCGAGGAATTAAGGGTTAAATATTTGGGTAAAAAGGGCGAGCTTACCGCTATGCTTAAGCAGATGGGTTCGCTGTCACCCGAGGAACGCCCGGCAATGGGTCAGCTTGTAAACGAGGCAAAACAAAAGCTTGAAGCCTTGATAGCGGAGAAAAAGGCTCAGATGAAAGAAAAAGCCACCGAAATGCGCCTTAAGGCTGAAACGGTGGATATAACTATGCCGGCAAAGCCTGTTAAAACAGGCGGTATACACCCCTTAAACCATGTTGTAAACGATATGATAGACATTTTTATGTCTATGGGCTTTGATGTGGTTGACGGACCCGAGGTTGAGACCGACCACTATAATTTTGAGTGCCTTAATGTTCCCGCGGATCATCCGGCAAGGGATATGCAGGACACATTCTATCTCGGCGAAAACCTGCTTTTACGCACGCAGACCTCCGCGGCTCAGATAAGAACAATGGAAACAAGGAAACCGCCGATAAGGGTAATATGCCCCGGCAGAGTTTACAGGGCAGACGAGGTTGACGCAACCCATTCTCCCGTATTCCACCAGCTTGAGGGGCTTGTGGTTGACAAGGGTATCACAATGTGCGATTTAAAGGGCGTGCTTGAGCAGTTCGCTCAGGAGATATACGGAAAGGACACAAAGGTCCGCTTCCGTCCGTCCTTCTTCCCGTTTACGGAGCCGAGCGTTGAAGTGGATGTTTCGTGCAGTGAATGCGGCGGTAAGGGCTGCCGCGTATGCAAGGGCGCCGGTTGGATAGAAATATTAGGCGCGGGTATGGTACATCCGAATGTGCTGAGATCCTGCGGAATAGACCCCGATGTATACACGGGCTTTGCGTTCGGAATAGGTATTGACCGTATAACCACCACACGCTATAAGATAAGCGACATCCGCCTGCTTTTCGAGAACGACAAGCGTTTCTTGGAGCAGTTTTAAGGAGGTAAGGGCAGAATGAAGATTTCACTTAAGGCTTTAAAATATTATGTTGATATAAATGTACCTGTCGAGGAGCTTTGCGACCGTATGGTAATGGCAGGCTTTGAAATTGAGGAAATGGAAAAGCAGGGCGATAATATCAAAAATGTCGTTGCGGCAAAAATTCTTAAAATAACTCCCCACGGCAACAGCGACCATTTGCAGATATGCCAAATGGATGTCGGTAAGGACGAGCCTGTGCAGATAGTTACGGGAGCGCAGAATATAAGCGAGGGCGATTATGTACCCGCGGCGCTTGACGACAGCTACCTGCCGAACGGCGCGCATATAGTGGCGGGCAAATTAAGGGGCGAGGAGTCAAACGGAATGCTCTGCTCTGGCGGAGAGCTCGGTCTTACCGAGGATGATTACGAGGGTGCCGCCGTAAACGGAATACTTATCTTAAAAGGCGAGCCCGTTCCCGGCACGGATATGCGCGAGGTTCTGGGACTTGACGACTATATCATTGACTTTAAGATTACCGCAAACCGACCCGACTGCAACTGCTTCTTGGGCGTGGCAAAGGAAATTTCCGTTGTACTCGGTACAGAGTTTAAGGCGCCGTGTCCCGAATATAAAACGGCAGGGCAGAATGTATCCGACTATATAAGCGTTGAAGTGCGCAATTTCGACCTTTGCCCCCGTTATATAGGCAGGGGTGTTA
>ERZ808266.292-NODE-292-length-18699-cov-4.220822_pt1 | contig 18699 bp, 13 predicted proteins | sample MGYA00521278_ERZ808266 | MGnify/ENA primary metagenome ERZ808266 (study PRJEB31516, sample SAMN03275591) | gut metagenome | biome: mammalia-associated habitat; material: feces | host: Papio cynocephalus | place: Kenya | collected 2012-08-02 ... | reverse complement strand
TTCAGCAGTCGATGCGCGAGACTCATCCCACTTGCATGTCGAGCGTGCCTCGTTTCTGGGAAAAGGTGTATCAAGCCGTGAGGTCGAAGATTGACAGATCCTCGGCAATCCAGCAAAAGATGTTCTACAAGGCTTGGGCCATAGGAAAACGCTACAATATCGACTACCTGGCAAAGGGCAAGCGTCCACCGTTGTCGCTTCGTTTGGAATATGCCATAGCCAACAAGACTGTTCTCAGCCTCGTCAGGTCACAGATAGGTCTTGAGCATCCCAATATTTTTCCTACGGCAGGTGCTTATGTCTCGCCAGAAGTGGAGGAGTTCGTCCACAGTATTGGCATTGGCATGGTGGTGGGATATGGACTTACGGAGAGCCTTGCCACAGTGTCGTGCGACCATCTTGATGAGACGTTTACCATAGGCTCTGTCGGGCGGCCGATAAAAGGCATAGAGATAAAGATAGGCGAAAACAATGAGATATTGCTAAAAGGCCCGACAATCACAAAGGGATATTACAAGCGTCCGGAACAGAACAAGGCGGCTTTTGATGCCGATGGCTTCTTCCACACTGGCGACGCTGGATACTTGAAGAATGGTGAACTGTATCTCACCGAGCGAATAAAAGACCTCTTCAAGACGAGCAATGGCAAGTATATCGCTCCACAGATGATAGAGTCGTTGTTGCTCGTGGATAAGTTTGTCGACCAAGTGGCCATCGTGGCAGACCAGCGCAAGTTTGTCTCGGCTCTTGTCGTTCCTGCTTATGGTGAACTTGAGGATTGGGCGCGTTCGCAAGGAATCAAGTTCTCGGACAGGGTTGAACTTTGCAACAACCGGAAGGTGAACGACATGATGATGGAGCGAATCGACACCTTGCAGCAGAGCTTGGCTCATTATGAGCAGATTAAGCGTTTTATGCTGCTTCCTCATCATTTCTCATTGGAGAATGGCGAGATAACGAATACGTTGAAATTGAGGCGTGGCGTGGTCAACGAGCATTATAAGGACATAATTGACCAAATGTATGCCAACACTCCATCCGATGGGGTGATAACGAAATAATAAAGATGATAACAGCAGATCAACTGAAAGACGTGCTGGAGCGTACGGAGAAGCTCCACCATTATCTTAATATTGACCAAAAGAAAGTAGAGTTTGAGGAGGAGCAGTTGCGCACGCAGGCTCCTGACTTTTGGGATGATCCCAAAAGAGCTGAGGCGCAAATGAAGAAAGTGAAGGGCCTGGAGAAATGGCTCGACGGCTATAAGCAGTGCAAGCAATGCGCTGACGAGTTGCAACTGGCTTTCGATTATTATAAGGAGGATCTTGTCACAGAGGAAGAGGTGGATGCCGACTATGCCAAGGCTATGAAAATCATAGAGGAACTTGAACTGCGAAACATGCTCCGGCAGGATGAGGACTCCATGGATGCTGTGCTGAAGATAAACTCTGGGGCCGGTGGCACGGAGGCGCAAGACTGGGCTCAGATGCTCATGCGAATGTATATGCGCTGGTGTGAGGCCAATGGCTACAAAGTCACGATAACAGACTTGCAGCCGGGCGAGGAAGTCGGCATAAAGAGCATGACAATGACCATTGAGGGTGGTGAATATGCTTACGGCTATCTTAAAAGTGAGAATGGTGTGCATCGTCTTGTGCGTGTCTCGCCATACAACGCCCAGGGCAAGCGCATGACGAGTTTCGCTTCGGTCTTTGTCACTCCTTTGATCGACGACACAATCGAGGTGTATGTAGACCCGGCCAAGGTGAGCTGGGACACGTTCCGTTCGAGCGGAGCCGGTGGCCAGAATGTCAACAAGGTGGAGTCGGGTGTGCGCTTGCGCTACCAGTATGAGGATCCCGACACTGGAGAGAAAGAGGAGATACTTATCGAGAACACGGAGACGCGCGACCAGCCGAAGAACCGTGAGAAGGCCATGAAACTCTTGAAGAGTCAGCTCTACGACCGCGCCTTGAAGAAGCAGCAGGCAGAAAAGGCCAAGATTGAGGCTGGCAAGAAGAAGATAGAGTGGGGAAGCCAGATTCGAAGCTATGTCTTTGATGACCGCCGCGTGAAAGACCATCGCACAGGTTATCAGACATCGGATGTGGACGGAGTGATGAATGGCAAGATAGACGGATTCATAAAGGCTTACCTCATGGAGTTTGCCGAGAGCGATGCGGAGAAGGAAGACTGACATGGTAAGGCAGGTCATTGCTTGGACGTGAAAAACTAAAACATATATACTATGGGAAACAATAAGAAAGAACAATTGAAACACGTGCCAGTGAGGGAGGTCAACAACCAGACAACCACAAAGAAGCGCACTGAGCACAATGAAAAACAAAAGACCCAAGGCGAGAGCGTGGTGAAATGGATTTTCGGAGTCCTCGTCGCCCTTGCCATCATCTACATGATTTGGTCAATGTTTATCGTTCAATAATAAAAGAAAATCAAGGCGGCCCGTGTAGAGCCGCCTTTTTTTGGCTTTATAGGATTAGAAATCTAAATTAACATACTATGAGTGGATTGGAGATTGAGCGTAAGTTTCTGGTTAAGCATGGCGGAGCCTTTAAGCGTGCGGCTTCATCGGTGAGCCACATTCAGCAGGGCTATATACCTGCCGATGGTGCCACGGTGCGTGTTCGCGTGCGTGATGACAAGGCGTATCTTACCATTAAGGGCAAAAGCTATGACGGTGGCATGACACGCTACGAGTTTGAGAAGGAGATAACGCTTGATGAGGCATCGCATCTCTTGAAACTGTGCAAGGGCGGCGTGATAGACAAGCATCGCTATCTTGTTGGCTTTGGCGGACACACGTTTGAGGTTGACGAGTTTCATGGAGACAACGAGGGTCTCGTGATGGCCGAAGTTGAGCTTGGTAGCGAGACTGAGGCATTTGAGAAACCAGATTTCATCGGCCCCGAGGTTACTGGCGATAAGCATTTCTACAATATATACATGCTTGCGAATCCATATTCCGCATGGAGGAGTTTGGTTCCTGAGGAATACCGTTGAACGCGAGGCTCTTAGTGCCGAATTTGATGCAATCTTCCATATTGTCCACTAAAAACTTTCGATTTGTTTGAATGGAAGGATTATATTTTATAATTTTGCATTAAAAACAGATAGAAAGTAAAATAATATGTCAGAAGAAAGAGCCAGTTTTGGCAGTAAGATAGGAATGGTGCTTGCCACTGCGGGTGGTGCCGTGGGCTTGGGCAACATTTGGCGTTTCCCATACATGGCGGGGCAAAATGGCGGCGCCGTATTCATCTTGATTTACATTGGTTGCGTATTGCTGCTCGGCATACCCTGCATGGTGTCAGAGTTTATCATTGGCAGGCATGGTGCTGCCAACACTTACCGCGCCTATTCGCGTATGGCTGGTGGCAAGGCGTGGAAGTTCGTCGGACTTCTTGGCGTGTTCACGGGTTTCTTGATTACTGGCTATTATGCCGTCATCTCAGGCTGGTGCTTGCAGTATGTCTATGCCTCCATAATGGGGCAGCTTAGTGGCAATGCCGACTTCGTGAAACAATACTTCGTCCGTTTCTCTTCCGATCCGGTGCAACCCTTGTTCTGGCTCGTGCTTATAATGCTTGTGGCATATTTTGTCATCATCCATGGCGTGAGGGGCGGAATAGAGAGAGCCTCTAAGATGATGATGCCCACATTGTTCGTATTGTTATTGGTCATCGTCGTCGCGTCGTGCCTCTTGCCTGACGCGGGCAAAGGCGTGGAGTTCCTTTTCAAGCCCGATTTTTCCAAGGTTGACCAGGGTGTGTTTCTTGGCGCATTGGGTCAGAGCTTCTACTCGCTGAGCATTGCCATGGGCTGCATCTCCACTTACGCTTCTTATTTCACGCGACAGACAAACCTCGTGAAGTCGGCCGTGCAGATATGCTCTATCGACACCATGGTGGCAATCCTTGCGGGCTTGATGATTTTCCCAGCCGCCTTTTCCGTGGGCGTAAGTCCCGACAGTGGTCCATCGCTCATTTTCATCACGTTGCCCAATGTCTTCAACGAGGCGTTCGCCGGCTTGCCGGTGCTGGGGTGGCTCGTGTCGTTGCTGTTCTATCTCTTGCTGTCCTTGGCAGCCCTCACGTCGCTAATTTCCCTGCACGAGGTGTCCACGGCGTTTTTCTATGAGGAACTGCACATCTCCCGCAAGAAAGGTGCGATTATCGTCACCATTGTGTGCACCATCATCGGCGCGGTATGCTCTTTGTCGTTAGGCCCTGGCAGGGGGCTGGAGATCGCCGGCACGCCATTGTTTGATGTATTCGACTTCGTTACCGGGCAGATATTCTTGCCAGTCGGTGGCTTCCTCACGTGCGTATTCATTGGCTGGTTCGTGCCAAGGAAGATAGTAGAGGACGAGCTCACCAATTGGGGCACTGTGTCGCGGCACATCTTTGGTGTATTCCTTTTTCTTGTGCGCTTTGTCGCGCCATTGTTTATCCTCGCGATATTCTTGCACCAGTTTGGCTTAATCTAAGATCACTAATCATGGAACGAGGCAGTTTCGGGACAAAGATAGGCGTGGTGTTGGCCACTGCGGGCTCAGCTGTAGGGCTGGGCAATATTTGGCGTTTCCCTTACACGACAGGACAGAATGGCGGTGCGGCATTCATCATCATCTATCTCTTGTGCATCATCTTGCTTGGCGTGCCGGGCATGGTGGCGGAGTTTATTGTGGGCCGTCATGGTTCTGCGAATGCCGCTCGCTCGTATGCTCGCGCAGGTGGCGGCAAGGCGTGGGCGGTCGTGGGATTCATCGGTGCCATTACTTCACTGATTATCTTGGGATTCTATTCCGTCATTGCCGGCTGGTGCTTGCAGTATCTCTACGCATCAATCATGGGAAACATCAATGGCGATGCTGCTTATGTGCAGGACTACTTCAACAAGTTCACCTCATCGCCCATTGAGCCGATCGTGTGGACCATCGCCTTCATCGTCATCACCCACCTGGTGGTGGTGCGTGGCGTGAGGCGTGGCATAGAGAAGGTTAGCAATGTGCTTATGCCCACGCTGTTTGTCTTGCTGCTCATCATCGTGGCGGCATCGTGCTCTTTGCCGGGCGCGTGGAAAGGCATACAGTTCCTTTTCCACCCCGACTTCTCAAAGGTTGACCACCAGGTCATCTTCGACGGCTTGGGCCAGGCGTTCTTCTCCTTGTCGCTTGGCACGGCGTGCCTTTGCACGTATTCTTCTTATTTCACTCGCCAGACCAACCTCTTGCGGTCGTCGATAAAGGTGGCGGCGGTAGACACCATTGTGGCTGTGCTTGCGGGCTTGATGATTTTCCCCGCGGCTTTCTCCGTGGGCATTAACCCCGACAGTGGGCCTTCGCTAATATTCATCACGTTGCCCAATGTCTTTCAGCAGGCGTTCACGCCGGTGCTCGGATATGTGGTGGGCGTGCTGTTCTACGCCTTGCTCGCCCTTGCCGCGCTCACGTCCACCATCTCCATGCACGAGATAGGCACGTCGCTCATCTTCGAGGAGCTGCACGTGTCGCGCAAGAAAGGCGCCGCCTTGGAAACTGTCATTGCCATCGTCATCGGCATAGCCTGCTCGCTGTCGTGTGGCGCGGTGGACATCACTGTGTTCGGAAAGAGTTTCCTCAATTTCTGCGACTTCATCACTTCCAACGTCCTCCTTCCGCTCGGCTCGTTTGCCACTTGCATCCTTATAGGCTGGATAGCCCCGAAGAAGTTGGTCAGGGATGAGTTCACCAACTGGGGTACGGTCTCGGTGTCTGTCTACAAAGTCTGGCTCTTCCTCGTGCGCTTTGTCTCGCCATTGTGCATAGCCATTGTCTTTTTGCATCAGTTAGGATTGTTCTAAAGCCATGCGCCTCCGTGATTTCCATTACCTTCGCCGCGCGGATCGTCGAGTCATCTTTTTCCTGTTGGCGGTCTTCATTGTCGTGAGCCTCGCCCTGCTTGTCTTCCATGGCAAGGAAGACATGTATACCAGCCGTGACTCAGGCGACTCCGCCATGGTGGGCAGGGGCAATGGCCGTGATGGCCACTATTACAAATACGGGCGTGGAGGCGGAAATCGTTATTACGCCGTGCCGGGACGTGCCGTGAGTCGTTTCCCGTTCGACCCCAACACAGCAGATTCCACGGAGCTGCTTGCCCTTGGTCTGGAGCCTTGGCAGGTGCGAAACATCTATAAATATCGTGCCAAGGGCGGCGTGTTCAGGAAAAAGGAAGACTTCGCACGCATCTACGGCCTTACCAACAAGCAGTATAGAGAACTTGCCCCGCTGATACGCATAGGTTCCGATTATCAGCCCTACACGTCGCGGAGCTATCAAAACGTGCCTTATGGTGAGGCTCCCGACAGCGTGCCCGGCCGACGCTTCCCGGCGAAACTCAAGCTTGGTGAGCGAATAGAGCTCAACGAGGCCGACACGGCATCGCTGATGAAAGTGCCTGGCATTGGCACGTATTTCGCGCGGCAGATCGTTCGTCATCGCAAACTGTTGGGTGGTTACTATTCGTGCCATCAGCTCCTTGAGATACAGGACATGCCTGAGGAAGCCCTGGCTTATTTCGAGGTCAACCCTGGCAAGGTGCGTAGGCTCAACGTCAACAAGCTCTCGCTGGGCGAACTCAAGCGGCATCCTTACATCAACTATTACCAGGCCAAGGACATCGTGGACTATCGTCGCTTGTATGGCGAGATACATGACATAGAGCAACTGAAGTTGATGAAGGATTTTACGCCAGACGATTTTGAGCGTCTAAGACATTATGTAGATTATTAGCCATAAAACGATATCACCATGAAAAAGGTCCTGTTTACATTATTATTAATGCTGACTTGCCAAATGGCTTTATGCCAGTCGGCGAGCAGCGTGTTCAATGAGTTCCGTGACAAGAAGCACGCCGAGTGCGTCACCGTGCCCAAGCTCATGCTTACCATTGCCGCGGCCAAAATGAAGGACGGCAATGTCACAGCCTTGCTCAAGGAGGTGGACGAGGTGAAGCTCTTGAAACTCACCGATTGTTCTGGCAGCGTGAAAAAGAAGTTCGCCAAGAAGGTTAGGGCTCTCGAAGACGATGGCTACAGCGAGTTCACGGGCATGAAGAAAGGCAAGAGCGAGGGCATGACCATACTGGTAAGGCAAAAGGGCAACACGATTAAGGAGGTTGTCGCCCTCTCGTCGGGAAGCAGCTCTTGCGTTGGCATCTTGCTCACTGGCGACATCAATGCCGAGGACGTGGCGGCACTGGTAGGCATTGTCGATGACTGATTGATATGCCGAGGTTAGCAAGTGTATTGCAGGACCCGCCCGTGTGAAACACAAAGAGAGGCGGTCGTTAAAAAAACGACCGCCTCTCTTTGTGTCGGGATGACCGGACTCGAACTGGCGACCCCTACGTCCCGAACGTAGTGCGCTACCAACTGCGCTACATCCCGATTGTGTGTGCAAAGGTATCATTTTTTTTCAGAAAGACGAAATAAAACGATAAAAAAAAGAATATTGAAAAAAAACGCCGAAAAGTTTGTGAGGTTTAAGAAAAAGCATTACCTTTGCACCCGCAATAAGGAAACAACCTGTAACCAAGTTGCAAACAAAATGGTACCTTAGCTCAGGTGGTAGAGCAATGGACTGAAAATCCATGTGTCCTTGGTTCAACTCCAAGAGGTACCACTTCCTCCTTTCATTCTAATCCGGTAATTGACTTCGGTCTTTGCCGGATTTTTTTGTGCCCTGTTTTTATGGGTTCGGCTTTACGCTTGAATCGCGTCGCGATTCAAGCGTAAAGGCAATGCGATTCAAGCGTAAAGGCGACGCGATTCAAGCGTGAAGCCGACGGCATGTCATGGGAGGGTTTTCATGCCCTTGCTTATTTCTTCATTTCTTTGCGTCCATTGTGGATATACACGCCCTTTTGCGTTGGTTTGCCAGGCAAGCGCACTCCGGAAATGGTGTACCACGAGCCGTCGCCCTTGGCATCGGCCTTTATGCCGCTTATGCCAGTGACGTTGCCGTAGGTTATGTTCTCACCATAATAGTTGCCATTCTTGAACTGCATGTCGTTGGTTTGCTTATTGCCTATGTTCTTATTGGTGAAAATGATGTTTGTCGGGATGCCGGTGGTGGTTGTCGCTGCGTTGTTCTTGACGTACTTGCCGTCCCACGTCCATTTCCATACGTTCTTGCCTTCGGCTGTCGTGCCAATTTTCTCACACTTCACCCCAGGCCATTTGCCCATTGTGAAATTGCCGTTGGAGTCCCATGCCCAGCAATAGATGTCCCCTTGCCAGTTGCTGCTTGACGGCTGTTCGAAAAACGCGCATGTTTCACCCTCTTTCACCGTGCAGAAAGGTGGTATGGTATGGTTTGTATCGTCTGGCTTCACGTTTTCTATTTCGCTGATATCGAGTCCATTTGAAATATAATATCTGAAGTTCTCGCCCTCGCAAGCCAGCTGGTACCCACTTGTGTCGTAGGTTGGTGATCCGAGCAGCAATAGCACGTTGCCCTTGTCGCCTTTCACGATGAGCACGTAGCCATTGTCCTGCCCCTCCGATTTGATGATTTCGCTTGTGTTTGTCACTCTGGCTATCTTTCGTGCGAGAATGCACTTCTTGATGGCGTATTTGTACGACTGCCAGTGGCTCAGCCACACGCATGGAGTACCGGGCATGGCGAGGATGTAAGCGTTGGCGGCCTCGATGTTGGCGCGTTGCGGGTCTGGGTTCTCATGTGGCTCGCCAGTGTCGTGATTGTCCACGAATGTCACCGCGTATTGAGGTTCCTTTGCCACGAGAGTGCGTGTGGTGTAGTTGGCAAGCACTTTCCAGTTGCCGCCAAAGGCATCCTTGATCAAGTATTTCATTGGGAAGTCGAATGCCGCGCTGGTCTTGCCGGTAGCCTCCACCCAGTCTTTTACCCCACCGAAGGGGTGGTCACCGCTTTTTGTGTCAGACACGGTGCCTTGCCAATATTCGCCCACTGAGAATTGAGGCTTAGACGAGTTGTTGTACATTTCTATATACTTTGGGTCGTAGCCTTTCACGAAGTCGTAGCGGAAGCCTGTGTATCCCATCTCGTTTAATAGGAAGTCCTCATATGTCTTTATGTTTTGCTGCGTCGTGGCGTTGGTGTGGTCAAGGTCGCGACAACCAGTGTCGCCCAGTCCTGTGTCTGCCGCTCCATGGATTTTGTCTTTCGCTTCCGACTTGGCACTTGTGTTGGCTTCATCGTCCTTGCAGATTTGAGAGTAGCTTGTGTTGTCCCACGACACGGAGTAGGTCTTGCCCGTGTTTTTCCCAGTCACGGTCTCGTTGGCGAAGTCGCACCAGCGACTCACGCCATTCTTGTGGTTTATCACCACGTCGGCTATTATGCCTGTGCCTTTCGCCTTGAATGTGCTTATCATGGTTCTGAGTTCCTGTTCCGTGCCGAATGCACTTCTTTGGTCGAGCCAGTATCTTGGATAGTATCCCATGTCGGACGAGCTGATGCACCATCCACTTTGTGGAACCCAAATCAGGTTGAAAAACTTCGACAGTTCGTCGGATTCTTCTGTTAGTTTGGCCCATTTTGTGTCTCCTTTCCATGAGTCCCAATAAAATCCCTGCAGCATCACGCCGCCATAGTTTGCGGGCCAACCTTGTGACATGATGCCGAGAGGCAAGGCTGTCAATGCCAATAATAGTGTAAAAAAGTGTTTCATATTAAGAGTTGAGTTTTTGTAAGTTCGTTTATGCCACGAAATTACAAAAAATATTGTAGTGTGGCTTTTACGTGACCCATATCAATTTAATAAAAAGTGCGCAAACGTTTGCGCTATGCTCTTGTTTCGCAGTATGGGTAGTGCATAAAATAAACTGCAATGCTAACGAGGCTTGCAGTGGTACTTATGCGCAAACGATTGCATGGCTCTAATTGCGCTTTTGAGTTAAAAAATTGATACATGTCAACACACCTACTTATCTTTGCAATCGAGAACCGATTATGGAAAAACTAAAACATATAAATCTAAATTAAAAGCAAATGATGAAGCAGGTAAAATTCAATATGCCTCGCAGAGTCCTTGTCCTTACGGGTGGACTGTTGCTGGCTGTTAGTTCCTGGGCGCAGACTGCCGCGATCAAGGGACATGTGAAAGACTCTGCCGGGGAACCTGTCATGGGTGCCACCATCACAGCCAACGGCAAGGCCGTGGGCGTGACGGACCTTGACGGCAACTACTTAATTAACGTGGCTCCAGGTACGGAAATCACGATTTCCTATATTGGCATGACACCTAAGAAACTTACGGCAGCCAACGGTGCTGTTATCACCCTCGTGGACGATTCCAAGTCGCTCAGCGAAGTTGTGGTCATCGGTTACGGTACGGCGAAGAAAAACGACCTCACCGGTGCCGTGACGGCCATTAAGCCCGATGAGCTGAACCACGGTCTGCAGACCAACGCGTCGGACATGATCCAGGGCAAGATAGCCGGCGTGAGCGTCATATCCAATGACGGCACTCCTGGCGGCGGCGCGCAGATCCGCGTGCGTGGCGGCTCCTCGCTCAACGCCTCCAACGATCCACTGATAGTGATAGACGGCTTGGCCATGGACAGCTATGGCGTGAAGGGTCTTTCCAACCCATTGTCGATGGTCAACCCATCCGACATTGAGAGCTTCACGGTGCTCAAAGACGCTTCGGCAACCGCAATCTACGGTTCGCGCGCCTCAAACGGTGTCATCATCATCACCACGAAGAAAGGCCGCAAGGGGCAGAAGACCCCGAAAGTGAGCTATGCCGGCAACATGTCCATCTCCATGAAAAAGAAGACGCTCGACGTGATGGACGGACCGACGTTCACAAAGCTCGTGGAAGACCTCTACGGAAAAGACAGTGATGCTTACAGGGCACTCGGATGGACAGATGACAACGGCGTGCAGCATTTCGCCGACACCAATTGGCAGGACGAGATCTACCGCACGGCGATATCCCATGACCACAACGTGACGGTGACAGGCGGCGTGGCTAACATGCCTTACCGCGTGAGCCTCGGCTTCACCAACAACGAGGGTATCGTGAAGACCTCCAACTTCCGCCGCTACACGGGCAGCTTCAACCTCTCGCCATCGTTCTTCAACGACCACCTTACGTTCAATATCAACGCCAAGGGCATGCTCGCCGAGAACCGCTACGCTGACGGTGGTGCCATTGGCGCGGCCGTGAGCATGGATCCGACAAAGCCCGTGAAGGCAGACAACAGCGTTTACAACAAGTATTTCGGTGGCTACGTACAGTGGTACCAGAAGTCGGAGGTGGGCGACCCGGATTGGCTCTATGGCTACAACCGCAACTCCACGTCGAACCCCGTGGCCATGCTTGAGCAGAAAGACGACCGCGCCGTCTCGCGCTCTTTGATTGGCAACATCGAGGCGAACTACAAGGTGCATGGCTTCGAGGACTTGCAGTTGCATGTCAACGCCGGCATGGACCTCTCCAACGGCAAGCAATGGACCGACTGGCCTTACAACAGTCGCGATAACAACTATTTCGGCTACACTGGTTGGGAGAAGCAGAGCAGCTATAACCTCCAGCTTTCCATGTACGCGCAGTACAGCCACGACTGGCTCGGCAACGGCACTAAGGATGCCCCGGACCACAGCTTCAACGTCATGGCGGGCTATGAGTATCAGCACTATCACAAGCAGACCGACTACGCCAAGTGGGGCACGTATCTACACGACGTGGGCGACCACAAGGCCGGTGACAAAAGCCAGGAGGAATCGTCTAACACCATGACGACGCTATACAAGACCGAGAACTTCCTCGTGTCGTTCTTCGGCCGTATGAACTACACGTTGCTGAATAGGTATATGCTCACCTTCACCCTGCGCGACGACGGTTCCTCTCGCTTCAACAAGGATGGCCGTTGGGGTCTCTTCCCGTCCGTGGCCCTCGCTTGGCGTATCAACGACGAGCCGTTCCTTCGCAATGTGAAGGCAATCAACGACTTCAAGCTCCGCCTCGGATGGGGTAAGACAGGCCAGCAGGAAGGCATAGGCGACTACACGTGGATTGCCACATACACGCCCAACACGCAATACACGTTCTACCCGATGGGCAACGACGGCGTGACCTATCTACCTGATGTCTACAACCCGAACCTCACATGGGAGAAGACCACCACGTGGAACGCTGGCATTGACCTCAGCCTGCTCAACAACAGGTTGACGTTCAACCTCGACTATTACTACCGCAAGACCACTGACCTCATCAACACCGTGTATGTGGCAGCTGGCGGCAACTTCAAGAACACCATGACCTCCAATATCGGCTCGCTGCACAACGAGGGCATAGAGTTCGCCACGACAGTGCGTCCTATCGTGACCAAGGACTTCACTTGGGAACTGAACTACAACGTGGCTTACAACAAGAACCGTGTGGACGAGCTTATTACCGGCACGGGTGCCGACTATTATGTGGAGGCTGGTGAGAGCGTGGGCACGGGCGGCAAGGTGCAGGCTCACGCCGTGGGGCATAGTCGTGGAGCTTTCCGCGTGTACCAGCAGGTGTACGACAAGGATGGCAAGCCACTGTTCAACACGTTCGTGGACCGCAACAACGACGGCGTGATAAGCGATGGCGACAAGTACTATTATTACAAGCCAGATCCGGACGTGACCATGGGTCTCGCCAACAAGTTCATCTACAAGAACTGGGACCTCGGCTTCACGATGCGCGCGAGCTTGGGCAACTACGTATATAATAATGTGTTGTCTGGCTCCATGAACGTGGGTAAGGGCTCAATCTACAGCCTGGGCTATCTCTCAAACAAACTTCTGGACGGCATGGCGCTTGGCTTCGACAGCACGGGCAACGAGAGCTTCTCCGACCTCTTCGTGCAGAACGCATCGTTCCTGAAGATGGACAACATCACGCTGGGTTACTCTTTCGCCAACCTGTTCCACAACGGCAAATACAATGGCGTGAGCGGCCGAGTCTACGGCACAGTGCAAAACGTCTTCACCATTACCAACTATAAGGGCCTCGACCCGGAGGTGGCCAACGGTTTCGACAACAATATGTACCCACGCCCATTCCAAATCATCTTCGGCGTGAACCTCAACTTCTAAACTTCTTAACTTCTTAAGAATCAATCACCATGAAATTCAACATAAAAAATATCATTTCCGCGGCACTGCTGACGCTCTCCCTGGGTGGACTGACATCTTGCATTGGCGACTTGGACGTGAAGAACATCAACCCTCAGCAGGTGTCTACGTTGGACAAGGACGCCTTGCTCAACAAGATTTACGCTAACATGATGCTCGCAGGCCAGAAAGCGCCGGACGATGGCAATGGCGGCGACATCGATGGCATAGACGCCGGAACGTCTACCATGATGCGCGAGCTTTTCTACCTCAACGAGCTGCCCACCGATGAGTGCTTGTGGATTTGGCCAAACGACGACACCGACGACCTCAACTACAACCGTTGGGGCGACTCGCAGAAGCACCCAAAAGGATTGTATTATCGCCTCATGTTCGGCGTGACTCTCTGCAACTTCTATCTCAACCAGACGGAAGGCGACGCGAGCGTGGCGGAGCAGCGTGCCGAGGTGCGTTTCATGCGCGCCCTCAACTATTTCTACATGGTAGACTTGTTTGCCAACCCACCCATGGTCACCACCATGGATGATGCCAAGCCAAAGCAGGCCACGCGCCAAGAGGCTTACGACTTCGTGGAGAGCGAGCTGAAGAACGTGCTCGGCGAGGGCGACGACAACAGCGAGGTGCTCAGCGACAAGCCCATGGCTTATGGCCGCGCGAGCAAGGCCGCGGCTAACCTCCTACTCGCGCGTCTCTACCTCAACGCCGAGGTCTATACTGGAACCCCTCAGTGGGAGAAGGCAAAGGAATACGCGAACCGTGTGATAAACGATGGCAATTGGAAGTTGATGACCGACGACTCTAACGGTTACACGGCCTACCAGAAGCTCTTCATGGGCGACAACCGTTCAAACGGCGCACAGGAAGAGATAATCCTCCCTGCCATGGAAGACGGTGCCAATAGCCGCTCTTATGGTGGACTCTTCTTCGTGGCTGGCATGACAACGGCCGACGTGATCAATGTTTATCCCACAAGGACATCGGAGGCGTGGGGCGGCACTATCCCGAAGGAGCAATTCATACAGAAGTTTATCCCTTCTGGCGCGGACAAGCTCTCCGTGGGCTATCCAGACAAGGTGGCGGAGGCAAGCGGTGACGACCGTGCCCTCTTCTTCACCGATGGCAAGCGCGAGCCAAGGATTACCGACGTGTCAAACAACAAGAACGTGTATCTTTACGTGAAGTACACCAACGTGCATTCCGACGGTTCCGCCATACACGACGGCACGGGCAAGTGGATAGATACCTATATCCCTGTGCTTCGTGTGGCTGAGGCTTACCTCACATACGCCGAGGCCGACGCACGCATCAACGGAGGCTCTTGCACCACGGACGGCTTGGCAAAGCTGAACGCTCTCCGCAGCCGCGCTCACGCCAAGAAGTTTACGTCTGTCGACTTGCAGACAATTCTCGACGAGTGGTCGCGTGAGTTCGGATTTGAGTGCCGTCGCCGCATGGACTTGGTTCGCTTCGGCAAGTTCGGTGGCCAGAGCGAATACCTTTGGCAGTATCAGAACGGTGCGGAAGAAGGTCAGGCGTTTGACGCACACTTCAACATCTATCCTATCCCCGCATCCGACATCAACGCCAACGACAACTTGAAGCAGAATCCTAAATATTGATAGGTGTAACCCTTAAAAAGATAATCTCAATGAAAAAGCTAAATATATTGGCATCGTTGCTCATGGGAGCCTTGCTCCTCACGGCTTGTGACAGCGACCGCGACGACAACCCCGTGATGAGCGTGCCCTCGACCTTCCAGTTGAACGCTCCGGCAGATGCCGAAAACAACACGCTGGACCTCATAAACTCCAGCACCGTATCGTTCACGGCAAACCAGCCAGACTATGGCGGCTTCCCTCTCGCCACGACCTACACCCTGCAGGTGTCTTTCGACAAGGACTTCGTGGAGACTGACGAGAAGGCGGGGACTACGGCCAACTACTTCAGCTTGCCAACCACCTTCTCCACTCCGGAGATGAACGTCAAGGCATCGGAGCTGAACGAGAACATCATCCTCTTCTATGAGAGCGTGAAGAATACCGACTCATACGATAATGCCGTGCGCCCCATTTACGTGCGCTGCAAGGCAAATGTCGCGACGGTAGCCGGCAGCGATGTCTACTCCAACGTGGTGGAACTGCCCAACGTGCTCGCCACTTACAAGGCGCCGGACGTGACCCTGCCAGAGGCGATGTATGTCTGCGGAAGCAGCATCGGCGAGGCTTGGAAGACATGGCAGCCTATGGCTCCTGTATATGGCTCTGCAGGGCAGTTCTATACGCTTATCTACATCCCCGCGGAAGGCGGATCGTTCAAGTTCGGCACCAAGCCAGAGGGCTGGACGGGCGCTTCGCAGATAGCCTCTATCGACGACCAGGCTGGTGCGGAAGTAAGCGCCAGCGACGGCGACAACATCGTGTTCGCGAAAGGCGGTTGGTACACGCTGAAGTTCGTCGACAAGATTCGTGGCGGCAAGGTGCAGTACAACTTGATTGTAGCCAAAGCCGACGTGAAAGTGACCGGTAGTTCTGTAGCTGGTGGATTCGACAAGCCGGAAAGCATGACGGCTCCCGCTGACCAGAATGGCGACTGGACGTTCAGCAACTTCGCTGCAAGCGCGGAACTTCGTGTGTACGTCGTAGTGCCAGACTGTGACTGGTGGCGCACGGAGTTCACCATCCAGAAGTCGGACAATACCATCTACTATCGTGACATTGACATCCCTAACAACTGGATGGAAAGCATGGGTGAAGGATATTCTGTAACGGCAGAGTCTGGCAAGACCCTGAAAGTGAACTTCGACAAGGGAACCGCAAGTCTCGAATAGAAACCATTGAGGTGAAAGGCAGTGGGGCGATACCCTTCTGCCGTACCCTTAAACTAAAAAAATCAAGAAACAAGACAATGAAAAAGATATTTCTTTACAGCGGCGTGCTCCTCTCCATGCTTTCGCTTGCCTCGTGCGACGAGAGCTTCAACGACTGGGCGGAGCTGAAAACCAATGAGGCCGCTACCAACGGTGCCTATGGCTTGAACTTCGCCGCATCGGGCGTCGACGTGGACATGAGCTCGGTGACCATCCCCGATTCGGTTGACCTGGTGAAGGTGACCAAGGCAAGCGATGAGGTTCAGAGCGTGATAGTGAAGACAGTGACGCTCAACGGCTTTGACGTGACAAAATATTGTGTCATCAAGGATGCCACGGCCCGCATGTCGACCAAGCAGCTCGACAGTCTCGCCACAGTCTCGCTGAAGAGCCAGAAATGCGAGAAGCGCGCCTTGGACGTGGACGCTACCGCGGCCGCTGTGCTCCAAGATGGTACGGCGGTACAGGTCGTAGGCAAGGTGACGCAGAACGAGACACCAATACCGACCCCGGAGGTTGACTCCAAGGGATATTATCTTTTGGGTGACGTGAACGGTAATGGATGGACACCAAACAGGCCAGTCATGATGACTGAGACGGCAGCAGGTTCCAATGTCTATAAGGCCACAGTCACAACTAATGGCAACTCAAACTGGTTCAAGTTTTATGGTGCGTCTACATTGAAAGGCGTAGATGGCTCTGCCACCACATGGGACGATGCCAACCAGTCGCAGTATGGCTGCGCCATAAATGGCGACGAGGCTAAGTTCAATTTCGTGACATGGGGCGATGCCGTACAAACTGCTGTGATAGCAGGTTCTGGTACATGGATTGTCACATTCGATGCCAACAACTGGACTTACTCCGTCTCTTCACCTGTGCTCTACCTCGCTGGCGATTGCAATGGCTGGAAGCAGACGGAGCCTTTCGCAAGCGCCGACGGCTCCAACTTCTGGGGCTTCGCTTACTTGAACAACAATGGCTTCAAGTTCTGTTCGGAGAAAAGCTGGGATGGCACAAACTATGGCGCAGGCTTCTCTACGGCTGGCAACGCTGACAACATAAGTCTGCCGGAGGGCAACGATGAGGGATTCTATAAGATCGTGCTCAACCTCGACGCGAAGACATTGGAGTTGACTCCTATCACGACAATTGGCATCATCGGTGACGCCACGCCAAACGGATGGGACGCAAGCACGCCTATGACTTATAGCAAGGCCGACGGTGCTTGGGTTATAAACGACGCTCAGCTGAAAGACGGCGAGCTGAAGTTCCGCGCCAACGATGGCTGGGACATAAACTGGGGCGGCACGCCTGATGCCTTGACGCAAGGCGGTGCCAACATGAAGGTAGCCGCTGGCACTTACGACATCAAGCTCTATGCTTGGGCTGATGGCTTCGCTAAGTGTATCATGACTAAGAAGTAAAAGGCATACCGTGCTTACATCATCATAGCGAGGGGTGGCTCTTTCGGGAGCCGCCCTTTTCTTGTTTTGTGTTATCTATGGGTTCCGATTTTTACGTTAATCGTTTAGAACTTTTGGGAAAAAGCAGTATATTTGCAAACGATAAAGAACAAACGAGATAAAAGGAGGATTCGCCATGACAGAACTCAGAGACAAATACATTCGCTTCGACTGGGCAATAAAGAGGTTGCTCAGGCAAAAGGCCAACTTTGGTGTGTTGGAAGGCTTCCTGACTGTCTTCCTGAATGAAGAGGTGAAAATAATGGAGATACTCGAAAGTGAGGGAAACCAGCAAAAGGAAGATGACAAGTTTAACCGCGTCGACATCAAGGCCAAGAACAGCAAGGGCGAGATAATCATAGTGGAAATACAAAACACGAGCGAGCTCTATTATCTTGAGCGTGTGCTTTATGGTGTCGCCAAGGCCATAACCGAGCATATCAACCTTGGAAACAGTTATAAGGAGGTGAAGAAAGTGTATTCCATCAGCATACTGTATTTTGACCTTGGCAAGGGCTCTGACTATATCTACATAGGCCAGAACAATTTCGTGGGACTTCACACGAAGGACAAGCTCGAGATAAGCGCAAAGGAAAAGAACAACATAGTGAGGAAATCGCCATCCGATATATTCCCCACATACATTCTTGTGCGTGTCAACGAGTTTAACAGGGTAGCGGTGTCGCCATTGGAGGAGTGGGTAAACTATTTGAAGAATGGTGTCATCTCTCCCGATACCAAGGCTCCTGGGTTGCAGGAAGCGCGTGAGAAGTTGAAATATTACGAGATGTCAGACGCTGAGCGCCATGCCTATGACGAGCACTTGAATGCCATCATGATACAGAACGACGTGCTTGGCAATGCAAAACAGGAAGGGTTGGCAGAAGGCAGAGCGCAAGGCCTGGAGGAAGGCCGTGCAAAAGGTAGGGCCGAGGGTAGAGCCGAGGGTAGAGCCGAGGGTAGAGCCGAGGGAAAGGCCGAAGAGAAAAAGAACATAGCTCTTAAGCTCTTGGCTCAGGGCATACCTTTTGAAATAATCTCCCAAGCCACGGGATTGCCTATCGATGAAATAAAACAATGGAATAAGCAATAAAAGAAACAGGCGGTATTCAAAGTTTGAATACCGCCTGTTAGGAATATCCTAATAGTCGTGTGTCGACACTTGGATTCGAACCAAGGACCCCCACCATGTCAAGGTGATA
>ERZ808266.291-NODE-291-length-18717-cov-12.265191_pt1 | contig 18717 bp, 14 predicted proteins | sample MGYA00521278_ERZ808266 | MGnify/ENA primary metagenome ERZ808266 (study PRJEB31516, sample SAMN03275591) | gut metagenome | biome: mammalia-associated habitat; material: feces | host: Papio cynocephalus | place: Kenya | collected 2012-08-02 ... | reverse complement strand
CTACGCGTCCTAGTTGTCCCGCCCCTGCCGCCCACGCGGTACTAACCGTACAGAAAATGTAGAATATGTAGAATGGGGGGGCCTACTTGTCCCAGTTGTCCTGCCCTTTGCGTCGGAACGACCTGTCCGAGGTGTCTCGCGATAGGGTACACATTTCCAACGCCCGCGAAAATACCCCTTCCCTTTATCCACAAAATACGCTATAATCTATAAACATGTTCGCTGTCTTTCGTTTTGTTCCGTTTGGCGTCCGCGGCCGTTTTTGCCGCGGTCCGGCGCGTTTTTGCCCTGAATGTTCCGCTCATCGTCTTCCGTGAAGTCCTTCCTCTATATATATAAGACCTCGGAGGGCGTGCGCAAGACGGAAAAAATTTCCGCCGAAACACGCGACGAAGTGTTTGCCGCGCTCCGGGCGCGGGGCATCCGCCCCATAAAAGTCATCGCCGAAGACGGCTCGAAGGCCAACGGCGCCCCGCCGCAACCTTCCGGATGGCGCAAAAACCGCCTTTTTCTCGCGATTCTCGCGGGGCTTGGGGTTTTCGCGGCGCTTTGGGGGATTTTTGGACGTACCCCCGCTCCCGCCACGCCGTCCGCCGCGGGGACGGTCGCCCCTCAAGGGGCGGTCTCCGCCGCCTCGCAGGTAGCGCGTCCGCTGGCCCGGCAGGTCATTTCGGGCGACCGCGAGCGGATAACCCATCCGCCGGCGACGCTGTTTCCTTCCGCCGCGGAGCGGTATCTGGCCTATTTCGCCGAACCGGGGCGTCCGCTGCCCCCCGCCACGGTATCCCCGCCCGACACCGCGGCGTTTTTGGCCTGCCTGCAGGTTCCGTTGCGCGTCCGGACGGACGAATTCACGGAATATGTGGAACTTGTGCGCATTGTGACGCGGCTCAAGGACGAATTGCGCGCCTATCTCGCCGGTGGTGGCACGGTGACGGACTATCTCGCCGAACTCTTCAAGCGCCAACGGCTGGAAATCTCCTATCGCGACCAGGCGGAAGAGAAGCTGGGGGAACTCCTGGCCGGAAGGAAACCCGATCTGCCGCGGGCCTACGACTACTGGCTCAAGGCGAACGCCCGGCTGCGGACCATGGGGATCTACCCGCTGCCGTTGCCGGAAAGCCTGCGCACCTACGAACTGACCGCCGACCTGGAGGACTAGGCCGGACATGTCCCACTCGGACGCATCCGGTGCGCACGGTGCGCCAAAATGGCACAAACCGATTCTCTTTTCTGGAAAGTGTGACACTTTGATGTGCCAGAGCGCGGCATTTCGCGTTGGCACGGTATTTGCTAGCTATTCGGTGTCGCTCTCGAAGTGAGCGGCGAAAGGAAAGAAAATTATGGCAAAAGTACTTGGTATTGACTTGGGCACAACGAACAGCTGCATGGCTGTCATGGAAGGCGGCGACGCGGTAGTCATTCCTAACAAGGAAGGCGCGCGGACGACTCCTTCGATCGTTGCGTTCACGAAGACGAGCGAGGTGCTCGTCGGCCAGGCCGCTAAGCGTCAGGCCGTGACGAACCCCCATTCCACGATTTATTCCATCAAGCGTTTCATCGGCCGCCGTTTCGACGAGATGACGGACGAGATCAAGATGGTCCCGTACAAGGTCGTGGCCGCGCCGAACGGCGATGCCGCGGTCGAAGTGGCGGGCAAGGTCTACACCGCGCAGGAGATTTCCGCGATGGTGCTGCGCAAACTGAAAGAGGATGCGGAAGCGTACCTCGGCGAGAAGATCACCGAAGCCGTCATCACGGTTCCGGCGTACTTCAACGACCAGCAGCGCCAGGCGACAAAGGACGCGGGCCGCATCGCCGGTCTTGATGTGAAGCGCATCGTCAATGAACCGACGGCCGCCTCGCTCGCGTATGGTCTGGACAAGAAGAAAAACGAGAAGATCGCCGTGTTCGACTTCGGCGGCGGCACGTTCGATATCTCCATTCTCGATATCGGCGATGGCGTCTTCGAAGTGAAGGCGACGAACGGCGACACCCATTTGGGCGGCGACGACATCGACCAGGCCGTCATGAAATGGATGATTGCGGACTTCAAGGCGCAGCAGGGCATCGACCTGGGCAACGACGTCATGGCGTTGCAGCGTCTGAAAGAGGAAGCCGAAAAGGCGAAATGCGCCCTCTCCACGGCGACGACGTACGACATCAACCTGCCGTTCATCACGGCGGACGCGACAGGTCCGAAACACCTGCAGATGACGCTGACGCGCGCCAAACTCGAAGCGCTCGCTTCCGACCTTGTGAACCGCACGGAAGAGCCGTGCCGCAAGTGCCTGAAGGACGCGGGGCTCTCCACGGTCGACGAAGTCGTGCTCGTGGGCGGCCAGACGCGCATGCCGCTCCTGCAGGAGAAGGCGAAGGAGATCTTCGGCAAAGAGCCGCACAAGGGCGTCAACCCGGACGAAGTCGTGGCCATGGGCGCGGCGATCCAGGGCGGCATCCTGAAGGGTGAAGTGAAGGACGTGCTCCTTCTCGACGTGACCCCGCTGACGCTCGGCATCGAAACGCTGGGCGGCGTGCTGACCCCGATCATCGAGCGCAACACCACGATTCCGTGCAAGAAGTCGCAGGTGTTCTCGACGGCGGCGGACAACCAGCCGGCCGTGACGATCGCGATCTTCCAGGGCGACCGCAAGATGGCGCGCGACAACAAGTCGCTCGGCAACTTCAACTTGGACGGCATTCCGCCGGCTCCGCGCGGCGTCCCGCAGATCGAAGTCACCTTCGATATCGACGCGAACGGCATCTTGAACGTCTCCGCGAAAGATCTGGGAACCCAGAAGGAGCAGAAGATCACCATCACGGCGGCGGGCGGTCTCACGAAGGATGAGATCGAGAAGATGCGCCGCGATGCGGAAGTCCATGCCGCGGAAGACGAAAAGCGCCACGCTGAGGTAGAGGACCGCAACAAAGCCGATGCGCTCGCCTTCCAGACCGAGAAGGTCCTGAAGGACGCGGGCGACAAGATCGCCGCGGAGAAGAAGGCGCCGGTCGAGGCCGCTCTCAAGGACCTCAAGGACGCCCTCGCCAAGAACGCGCCGATCGCCGACGTCAAGGCGAAACAGGATGCGCTCACCAAGGCGATGGAGCCGGTCGCGCAGGAGATGTACGCCGCGGCGAAGGACGCGGGCGCGGCCCAGGGCGGGGCTTCCGCCGGCGCGGGCACGCCGCCTCCGCACGACGATTCGTCCTCTTCCGGCGATGGGAAGAAAGACGGCGGCGATGACGTCGTGGACGCCGACTTCACGATGAAGTAAGGCGCCGGACGGCAAGAAGTATTGAAAATTCACTTAAATAAGGTTAAGGAGTAATAGAGATGAAGATTAGACCTTTGGGCGATCGCGTGCTCGTCGAGCCGATCGAAGAAAAGGAGCAGACAGTCGGCGGGATCATCATTCCCGATACGGCCAAGGAAAAACCGATGCAGGGTACGGTCGTCGCTGTCGGCAAGAAGACGGACAAGGACGGGAAAGAAGTGGCTTTCGACGTGAAGCCGGGCGACACGGTCCTCCTGCCGAAGTACGGCGGGACGGAAGTCAAGATCGACGACAAGAAGTACCAGCTCGTCCGCGACGAGGACTTGCTCGGCGTCATCGAGAAGTAAATCTAGAAAGGATATTGGAACACTATGGCTAAGCAAATCAAGTTCGACGCCGACGCGCGTCAGAAAATCCTCGCGGGCATCGAGAAACTCTCCGCCGCGGTGACATCCACGCTCGGTCCGTCCGGGCGGAACGTCATCCTCGACAAGAAGTTCGGTTCGCCGCAGATCACCAAGGACGGCGTGACGGTGGCCAAGGAAATCGAGCTGCCCGACCCGTTCGAGAACATGGGCGCGCAGATGGTCAAGGAAGTCGCGTCCAAGACGAACGACGTCGCCGGTGACGGCACGACGACGGCCACCCTCCTCGCCGAGGCGATCTACCGCGAAGGCCTCAAGAACCTGACGGCCGGCGCGAACGCGATGGCCCTCAAGAACGGCATCGACAAAGCGACCGCCGCGGTCACGGAGTCCATCGCCAAGCTCTCCAAGAAGGTCAAGAGCGCGGACGAAATTGCGCAGGTCGCGACGATTTCCGCGAACGGCGACACCGAGATCGGCAAGATGATTTCCGACGCGATGGAGAAGGTCGGCAAGGAAGGCACCATCACGGTCGAAGAGGCCAAGACGCTTGAGTCCACTTTGGACGTCGTCGAAGGCATGCAGTTCGACAAGGGCTACCTCTCGCCCTACTTCGTGACCTCGCCCGAGGACATGGAGTGCGAGCTCGAGAACCCCTTCATCCTCCTCTTCGAGAAGAAGATTTCCAACCTGCAGGACCTGCTCCCGCTCCTCCAGAGCGTGGCCAAGACGGGCCGTCCGCTCATGATCATCGCGGAAGACGTCGAGGGCGAAGCGCTCGCGACGCTGGTCGTGAACAAGCTCCGCGGCACCTTCCAGGTCTGCGCGGTCAAGGCGCCGGGCTTCGGCGACCGCCGCAAAGCGATCCTCGAGGACATCGCGGTCCTCACGGGCGGCAAGCTCATCAGCGAGGACCTCGGCATCAAGCTCGAGAACGTCCAGCTTACGGACCTCGGTCGTGCGAAGAAGGTCGTCGTCGACAAGGACAACACGACCATCGTCGAGGGTCTCGGCAAGAAGGCGGATATCGAAGCGCGCGTGGCGCTCATCAAGAAGCAGATCGAGGACACGACCTCCGACTACGACCGCGAGAAACTGCAGGAGCGCTTGGCGAAACTCGCCGGCGGCGTGGCGCTGATCAAGGTTGGCGCGGCGACGGAAGCGGCCATGAAGGAGAAGAAGGATCGCGTGGACGACGCGTTGCATGCTACGCGTGCGGCTGTCGAGGAGGGTATCGTCCCCGGCGGCGGCGTGGCCTACCTGCGCGCCCAGAAGGCGATTGACGCGCTGGAACTCGAGGGCGACGAAAAGGTCGGTGCGACGATCATCAGCCGCGCGATCGAGGCCCCGCTGCGCAAGCTCGTCAACAACGCCGGCCAGGAAGCCGCGCTCGTCATCGCCAACGTCAAGAAGGCGACGGGCACGAACGGCTACAATGTCCGCACGGGCGAGTACTGCGACATGATCAAGGCGGGCGTGGTCGATCCGGCCAAGGTGACGCGCTCGGCTCTGCAGAACGCCGCGTCTATCGCCGGGCTGCTCCTCACGACCGATTGCATGGTCACCGACATCCCCGAGAAGAAGGATGCGTGTGGCTGCGGCGGCCACGGTGGCGCACCCGATATGGGCGGCATGATGTAATACGGCTACCCGTATATGAACTAAAAAAGCCTGCAGGAGGTTGAATCCTGCAGGCTTTTTTAATCACATGAAACGTTCCCTGTTCGGACGACTTTTCTCCATTTTCCTGCTGTTTGGAGCAGGGTGCCGCACGATTGACGCCCGGCTGGAATCCGCGGCCTCGCCTAAGGATTGCCTGCAAGCGACCGCGGACTTCTATGTGAAGGACGCCGGGGACGATGCCTGCGCCGTAGTCCTCGTCACGCCCGAAGGCGCGTCTTTTGCCACGGCGGGGGCCTGCACCACAAACAGTCTTTTCAGGATCGCCTCCCTCTCCAAGCTTTTCCTCGTATCCGCCCTTCAAAACGCCGCGGCAGACGGGGCGGTTGATCTGGACGCGACCGTGGGGACATTCTCCAGTCTGGGGTTTCCGGCTGAATATGCGTCCATCACGCTGCGCGAGCTTATGGAGAACCGCGCGGGCCTGCCGCGCGACTTCATCGACGAATCCAATCCGATAGATGTCGGCCATGTCTTCGCCGGCGGCTTTTTCGGATGGCACATCTACGCGCAATTCGACAGCGCCGCGGATTTCCTGCGCTGTTGCCATCGACCCTGTTGGCGGCGTTTTGTTCGAAAAACGCGAGCCATAACGCCTCGCCCCGTCATCTACTCCAATGTTGGTTACGGACTTCTTGGACTTTGCCTGGAAGAACAGACGGGGTTGAGCCTTGAGCAATTCCTGAAGGAGAATCTCGTGCAGCCCCTGGGGCTGAAGGAGACGACCTACGAACCCGAACGGGCGGGACTGTCCAGCCGGACCACCCCCGCCAAAGCCGGCCACCTCCCTTGGCTTGTCCGGCGGGGCCACGCCGTTCCGGACATCCGTTTGGGGCCACCCCTGCGGGCGGCCGGTGGGCTCTTCTCCAGCATTGCGGACTGTGCTCGCGTGTTTGCGGACTACTGGCGGATTGTGGACGCCGAATGCGCCGGCGTCCCCGTGGAAAATTTGCCCGACAACGCGCTGATCGGGCTTCTGCGCGTGAAGGAACTCGCAACCGGTGCGCACGTCCTCTACCGCGCCGGCATGATTTACGGCGGGGCGTCATTCGTCTGCTTCGACCCGGAAACTCGGAACATCGTGATCATACTGCGCAATGTCACGAGCTGGCCCGACAAGCGCGGCTTCAAACTGGTGGAGGCCCTACAGCGCCGACAACGCGGGAATCGCCCGGAAGAGCATGTAGAGCCCCGTGCCGACCGCCATTGAAAGCATCATCTGACGGCTTCTGATTTGCACCCACATCGTCACGAACGTGCAAACGAGCGCCGCGAGACGGTGCTCCCCCGCCAAGATTGCGTTCCGCAGGCAATAGACGACGAGAAGACCGAAAACGGCCGGACCGAGCCATTTGCCCAAGTAAGCCACGAATGGAGGCGTGGGGCGATCGGGCCGGAACACGAGAAACGGCAAAAAGCGCGTCAGCATGACGCCCGCGACCGCCAACGAAATCATGCAAGCCTCTTCCAATCCGGTCATGACAGTTTCCTTCGTAAAAGCGTCAAAACGATGAGGATGCCGCCCATGGCGGGGAGCATGAAATCTTCCGCGCCGAACAAAAGCAAGGTGACAAACGAAACGGCGAGCCCGATTCGCGATCCGGCATGGCTCTTTTCGGTGCGCCAATTCTCGGCGAAAATCGCCGCGAACATGGCCGTCATGATGAACTCCATGCCCGGCAGATCGACGGCGGGGCACGCATGGGCGAGGCAAGTCCCCATCGCCGTGCCCGTCAGCCAGTAGAGCCACACCAGAACGCTCACCACAAGCTGGAAGCGATGCGGGTCCAGACCCGACGGAACGGGATTCGCGAATGTCACGGCGAAAGTTTCGTCCGTCAGCATGTAGATCATGAAGAACTTGCGCCAGCCCGCACCCTTGAACCGGTCCAGCATGGAAATGCCGTAGAACAAGTGCCGCGCTCCGACCAGAAACGCCATAACGAAAACCGCGAGCGGACGGAACGCACCCAGCATCAGGCTCGCCAGGATGAATTCGACCGAACCCGAATAGACCAGCGCCGCCGTGACGAGCGGGAACCACCACGCGAGCTGCAGATGCGTCGCGAAGACGCCGTAGCCGAATCCGATGAGCCAGTAGGCGGCGAACACCGGCAGCGTCAATTTGACCGCCGCGCGCAGAAGTCCGCTCTTCAGCATTTCACAAGCCGCACGTCGCCCCACCCGCACGGGAGCGCGAAGACGACCGCGTTGCCTTCGCGCTTCTTGTCCCCCTTCATGAGCGGCTTGAGGCTCTCGAACGTCAGTCCCTCGGGCAGCGTCGTGGGCAAACGGGCCGCGGCGAAACGCGCGGCGATTTCCTCCGGCCAAGTCGCCGGCGCGAGCCCCAGGCGGACGGCCAGACGCGCTTCTTCCACGCAACCGATCGCCACCGCCTCGCCATGCGAAACGGCGTAGTTCGTCGCCTTCTCGATGGCATGCGCCACCGTGTGTCCACAATTGAGTTTCATGCGCTCGCCCGTCTTTTCGAGCGGATCGGCGCGCACGGTGCGTATCTTGACCGCGAGATTGGCTTTGATTTCCTCCGCCGTCGGCGCGCCCGAGACGTCCGCCGTGTGGGGGAGTCCGCCGATGATCTCGTGCTTGATCATCTCCGCCCGTCCGTCCGCCAGGCGCCGCGGCGGCAAGGTCCTCAGGAAATCCGTGTCGATGATCACCTGCCGCGGCGGATGGAACGCGCCGGCCATGTTCTTTCCGCATGCGAGGTCGCACGCCGTCTTGCCGCCGTAGCTCGCATCCACCATCGCGAGAAGCGTCGTCGGCACGTTCACCCAGTCGATGCCGCGCATCCACGTCGCCGCGGCGAATCCGGTCAAATCCCCCGTCACGCCCCCGCCAATCGCCGTCACGTGGTCCTTGCGTCCAAGCCCTTTCCGGGCGAAAGCGTTCCAGATGTTTTCGACCGTCTCGATCGTCTTGTGTTCCTCGCCTGTGGGGATGACGCAAATCGCCTGCGCCGCGAGTTCCGGATACGCCGCGGCGACGCCCGAATCGATGACGACGTTCACCAAATCCGCCGCCGTCAACTTGCGGAACACGACGCTGGTCTCCTCCGTCAAAAGCGCGTCCAGGACCACAAACGCCGCGAGCCCTTCCACGACCGGCATCGCGCGCCGGGCGATGCACGGATCGTGCCGCCCGCGAATCTGCAGCACCGTCGGCTGCATCGTCTTCAGGTCCACGCTTTGCTGCGGCATGTAGATGGACGGCGTCGGCTTCAGCGCCACGCGGAAGACGAGCGGCATCCCGCTCGTCATGCCGCCCAGCACGCCGCCGGCGTTGTTCGTCGTCGTGACGACTTTCCCGTCCACGATCGCGAAAGGGTCGTTGTTTTCGGAGCCCTTGAGCCCCGCCGCGGCGAATCCGCGCCCGAACTCGACGCCCTTCACGCCCGGAATCCCGAACATCGCCTGGGCGAGCGCGCCGTCGATCCCCTCGAACATGGGGCCGCCGAGCCCGACGGGAAGCCCCGTGACTTCCGCCTCGACGATGCCGCCGACCGAATCGCCGGCCGCCTTCGCCGCCGCGATGTCCCCGACCTGCGCGAGACGCGTCGCCACCCGGATGCCCCGCCGCGCGAGCGCCTGCAGGCACAAGCCGCCCGCGATGCACATCGCCGCCGTGAGCCGCCCCGAATTCGCCCCGCCGCCCGGCGGAATGCGCCCCGTCTTCACGTAGTTCGGGTAGTCCGCGTGCCCCGGACGCGGCACCGTCTTCTCGTAGTCCCGGCTGCGCGTGTCCGTATTCCTGATGATCGCCTCGATCGCGTCGCCGGTCGTCACGCCGTCCGGCCCGAGCCCCTGGTGGAACTCCGGCACGTCCGGCTCCTTGCGCGCCGTCGAGAAGGCGTCCCGCCCCGGTGCGCGGCGCTCCATGAACGCTTGCAACGCCGCGCGATCGACAGCCTCCCCGGCGGGAAACCCCTCCAGGCGCATGCCGATGGCCGGCGCGTGCGACTCGCCCCAGACGTCCAGTTTCAATGTCGTACCTATCTTCATTTCGAACTTCCTTCCTCCATGCGCTTTTTGGCCGCCACGCTCTCCTCCAGCGCCGCGCGGATTGCCGCGCGGTCGTCCGCCTCCAAAGCCGTCTTGAACGCGGTCATGCGCGCGATGAACCGGGACAGAACCGGGACGAGCGCCGCACGGTTGGACAGGAACAGCTCCGTCCAGACGTCCGGATCGGGCGCCCCGACGCGCACCATGTCGCGGAAGCTCCCCGCCGAATAACCGGCGTGCTCCTGCGCGAGTTCGTCGCGCACGTAGGCCGACGATATCAGATGGCACAGCTGGCTCGTGTAGGCGATCATCTCGTCGTGGTGCTGCGGGTCGGTATAGACGATGCGCGCAAAACCCAATTCCCGCAGCAAGACCTCCAGCCGGTCGAGAACGCCGCGCCCGTATGTCGGATACGGCGTGAGGATCATGGACGCGCCGTCGAAAAGATCCGCGGACGCGTTGGCGTACCCGGTCCGTTCCTTGCCCGCCATCGGATGCCCCCCGACGAAATACCACTTCTTCTCGTAGGCGTACTTCACGAGTTCCGCATAGATCGGCTGCTTGACGCCGGCGATGTCGACGACCGTGGCGCCCGCCTTCAATTTCGGGGCGATGGCCTCGACGACGCCCGTCACCGCGTCCGGCGGCACCGCGACGAACACGTAGTCGTACGCCGTCAGATCGGGACGCTCCGCCGCGCGTCCGGGAAAAATCCGCGCCGTGTGCCCCGCGCGCCGGGCGGCCAGCTCCAACGAACCTCCGATGAGTCCTCTTCCGATAATGGCGATATTCATTTCGTTTCCGTTCCCTTTCCGTCGACGCGAGAAGTCTGGACGAGGCGCTCGGCGAGCGACGTGCGCCGCTCCTGCACCACGTTGTTCTGGATGGCGCGGTCCACCGCAAACGGAACCCCGATGAGCAGTACCAGTTTCTTTCCGCGCGTCAAAGCCGTATAGAGCAGGTTGCGCTGCAGCATGACGTAGTGCTGCGTGTGGATCAGCACGATGACGGCCGGATACTCGCTGCCCTGCGATTTGTGGATCGTCGTCGCGTACGAGAGCACGAGTTCGTCCAGGTCGGCCGCCTCGTACTTCACCGGACGCCCGTCGAACGCGACGATGAGCGAACGGTCCGCCGCCGAGACCGCCTGGACGAAGCCGACGTCCCCGTTGTACACGTCCTTGTCGTAGTTGTTCCGCAGCTGCATGACCCGGTCTCCGACCCGGAACAGCGTGCCGCCGCGGACGACCGCGTCGCCCGTCGGGTTCAGCGCCTTCTGGAGCTCGCAGTTGAGGTTTTCCGTGCCGAGCAGATTGCGCCGCATGGGCGTCAGGACCTGGACGTCGCGCAGGGGGTCGAGCCCGAACTTGTTGGGGATGCGCGTCGTCATGAACTCGATCGTGCGCTTCAGGCACTGCTCCGGGTCCTCCGCGCGCACGAAGTAGAAGTCGCTTTCGCCCGGGCGCACCTCGAGCGGTTCGCCGGCGTTCACGTGGTGCGCGTTGCGCACGATCAGTCCGCTCGTGTCCTGGCGGAAGATGTGGTCCAGCCGCGTCGCGGCGATCGCGCCCGACTTGATGAAATCCCCCAATACGCACCCCGGCCCCACGCTGGGTAGCTGGTCCGTATCGCCCACCCACACGACGACCGCCGCGGACGGCAGCGCCGCGAAAAGGTCGCGCGCCAGGCGGATGTCGATCATGGAGGTCTCGTCGAAGATGAAGACGTCCCCCTCGCACGGGTTTTCCGCGTTGTAGGTGAAGCGGTTGGTGACGGGATTCCATTTCAGGAGCCGGTGGATGGTCTGCGCCGGACGCCCGACCGACTCGGCCATGCGCTTGGCGGCGCGCCCCGTCGGCGCGGCCAGGACGATTTTCAGCCCGCGCGCGGAATAGATGTCGGCCAGCGCGCGGATGATCGTCGTCTTGCCCACGCCCGGGCCGCCCGTGATGATCGAAAACTTGTCCGTCAAGCTCCGCGTCAAGGCTTCCCGCTGCCGCGCGGCCAGATGGAACCCGGCGCGCGCTTCCCACCAGACGACCGCCTTGTCGGCGTCGATGGCGCGGAACGGGACCGGCGAGCCGAGAATCCGCCGCACCCCGCTGGCTGTGTCGCGCTCCGCAAGCCAGAGCGGATACAGGTAGATGCGGCGCCCTTCTTCGCCCGTGCCCTCCGCCACGACGCGGCGCTCCCGCAATTCCTGCTCCAGCGCCTCGCCGAGAATCTCGACCGGAATCTCCGTCAGCTCGTGGGCGTGCAGCAGAAGATTGTTCTCGTAGGACCAGCAATGCCCGGCCTCTTCCGCCTCCGTCTCGAGCGTGTACGCGATGGCGGCGCGCGCGCGCAACGGCGAGTCCTTCGGAATGCCGACCGAGAGCGCGATGCGGTCCGCCGTCGCGAAGCCGATCCCCCACAGGTCGCGGCAGAGCCGGTACGGGTTCGCCTTCACGATGGCCACCGCGTCCGGACCGTAGCGGCGGACAATCTTCGTCATCTTGTTGACGGAGATGCCGTACGTCTGCCCGAAGATCATCGCATCGCGCAGCGTCTCGTTCGCGTGCCAGCTCGCGCGGATCTGCTCGATCTTCGTCCGCCCCAGCTTCGGCACCTCCCGCAGCCGCCCCGACTGGTGCGACAGCACGTCCAGCGTCCGCTCCCCGAACGTCTGCACGATGCGGTGCGCCAGGACCTTGCCGACGCCCTTGATCAGCCCCGAGGCGAGATAGCGCTCGATGCCGGCGACGGACTTCGGCGCGACGCACGTGATGGCCGTCGCCTTGAACTGCCGCCCGTGCACCTTGTCCGTCACCCACTGCCCTTCCGCCGTGACGTCCTCGCCCTCCCAGACCGCCTGCGTCTTGCCGACGAGCGTGAACGTGCGCCCTTTCGCCAGCTCGAACGCGGCGGGCGCGGCGACCGTCAGTACGGTGTAGCCGTTCTCGTCGTTGTGGTAGACGACGCTCTGCACGGTGCCTTCCACCGTCTCGGTCGCCGCTTCGGACGCGGCGGATGCGGACTCGGGGAGGGACGCGGTCATTTCGTTTTCTTGAGAAGCGCGTCCGCCGCGGCGGTTTCCGCCTGGCGAAGCGAGCCGCCCTGCGCCTGCGCGGACCCGACTCCCTCGACCGTCACGCGCGCCGTGAAGACGGGCTTGTCGCACGTGCCCGCCGTCCGCACGCGCTCGTACACAGGAATGCGCGGCGGTTTAAGCGCCTGCGCATAGTGCTGCAAGGCCGTCTTGGGATTGCCGTCCAATTCACCCTGCGCGGCGTTCTCCGTGAGGCCCAGCGCGGCGAAAACGGCTTCCGCCGCCGGCTTCCCGCCGTCCAGATACGCGGCTCCGAGAATGGCTTCCACTGCGTCCGCGAGCGTCTTCGCGTGCGCGTCCAGCGGACCCGCCCCCCGGTTGCGCCGCAGGCGTCCGCCCAGCCCGTGCGCCGCGGCCGCCGTACAAAGTGCCGCACTGGACACCATATGCTGCCGCCGCGCCGTGAGCGTCCCCTCCTTGTCCTTCGGATACGCCGCGAAAAGCCACTCCGTCGCCAGAAGCTGCAGAACCGCGTCCCCCAGCAGCTCCAGGCGCTGGTTGTCTTCCGCCTGCGGATACGTCATGCGGTAGGACGGCGTCGTCAACGCCTCTTCCAGAAGCGCCGCATTGGAAAAAACATAGCCGAATATTTCGTTCTCACATTCCATTGACACTATTATACCAAATAAACCGCTCTCCGACCATACCTGACACCGGGAACGCGCCCCGTCGCCCTCGCCGTTGCCAATCGACATATCGAACGGAGCCAATCGACACGGGCGGAAAAGGGAATCTTCCCCATGTCGTGTGGAGCTCGTCACAAAGAGAACGGGCTTTCATCGGCAATACATAGGGAAAGCGTGCACACGGTTCCCCTAAATCACCGTGAGGCGCGCCTATCCCCCCCTTGGGGAACGCCCCCTTGGCCGCCGAAGAGAGGTCGCCGGACAGAGTCCGCATGCGGGGGACCGCACGTCAGCGTCTTTTCGAGCCGTCAGAGGCTCAGGACAAGCCCCACCTTCGCGAACGCCAGGTCGGGGCGTCCGCGTTCGTCGGGTCGCGCCTTGACCTGCCGGCGAATATCCGGGTCGACAATGGAGAACTGGGATACGCCCACATAGGCGCTCAGGACGTCGGTTATCTGATAGCGGAGCGTCAACGAGAGCGTCGCGGAGTTCGGCCCCGGACGCCACTTCGCCGGCTCTTCCGTCCACTGTCCGAACCGGCGGCGGTTCCAGCACCGGGGGCCGCCGTCCACGTAAAGTTCGGGAATGAGCGAAAACCGTCCGGGCAGCGCACATTCGCGGAAGATGCCGACGCGTATGCCCGGGCAATTGTAGGGAAATTCCATCCAGCGCACGAGCGTGAAGAACGAAAACCACGGCGTGACCAGCGTCTCCCGGTTTATCCATTCCCGATAGGTGCGCCGTCCGACGCGCGCGCCGATCATCTCGTTCCATTGGTAGGAAATGCGCGAATCCAGCGACCACCCTTCCGCGAATTCCCACGTGTAGCCGTACTGCAGCCAGGGATCCAGCTCGTTGAAGCAGTTCCGGCGCTCCGCCCGGTAGTGCCGCGACAGGTCCGACAGACTCCAGAAGCCGACATTGGCGTAGCCGAGCGCCCCCAACCGGCAGCCCGCCCCCGCATCCAGGATGAAGACGGGGCGCACGGACGCGATCTTGCCGCGCGTCACGTGGGCGGAGGCGACCTCTGGATTCGCCCACGCGTAGGGACGGAAGCCTCCCGTGGCCGCGGCAAAATCAAAAAACGCGCCGTCCGCCTCGTCATTGCCGATCGACCCGTCGTCCGCCCGCAAGACAAGCGCGGCGAACGCAACCGCCGCGGTCCAAACTATCGCTCGTGTTCTCATGAAAGTTAATTATAGCAAATCCACCCCTCCGGCGGCAACCCCCGGGCAAAACCGCAAAGTCAAAGCGGAATGGCGAATCTCATGGCCGGCGGAAGGAATGAACGCGCAAACCCGCCCCAGGGGGCGGCACCGGACGGCCACGGCAAAGCCGGCATGAGGACGAAGGGACGGGAAAGACGAACCCCACGGAAATCCATGCCTCTTGCCCGGTCAAGGGACGCCGTGCGTCATGTCGAGCAGCAATTCCGACGGCGTGCCGGCCGAGGTGACCAGCAAATAATCGCGTGCGCGCGTACAGGCCACGTACAGCAAGTTGCGCTCCGTATCGTAAATTTCCTCTAGCCCGGCGACCATGTCCGCTTCCGCCAAGCGTTCAGGCGAAGGGATCACGTCCGCGTCGCACGCCATCACGACAACGGCCTGGTACTCCAGCCCTTTGGCGTCGAGCATGGAACAGAGTTTCGGCGGCATCGCCGCCCCGGCATACTTGCTCTTGGCGACCGCCGCCCGGGCCCGCTCCCGCTCCCGGTCGCTGCGGTAAAAAATGGCAATCGCCTGCGATTCGACATGCTGTTCGCTTTGGAGCTTGTCAAGCCATTCGGCGACGCCGTCGATTTCGCTCTCGACGTCGGCAAACTGTCTGAAGACGGGCTTGGGACCGGACAAGAGTGAAATCGTCCCCTTGCGCTCCTGCACAATGTCGTCCGCATCCGTCATCTGGTCTGCCATGAGTCTATCCGCCACGGAACGGATTTGCCGCGTCGTGCGGTAGTTGACCTTCAGAACCTTGCTCCTGCCGCGAAGGTCGATGCCGAACGGTTTCCAAGGGAAAGAATAGCGGATAATGCGCTGTCCGATGTCGCCGGCGAAGAAGAGGCTCCCTTCACCCTGCGCATAGGCGCCGAGAAACGCCAACTCCGCCTCGCAGAGATCCTGCGATTCATCAACCACGATATGCGTATAGAGGCGGGGTCTATCGGGATGGTCCTTGAAGAACCTAGCCAATCGCCAGAACATTTCGTTCGCCGTCATCTGTCCGTTCTGTCTGAGCGTGCGGCGGACGATCTCGAACAGCTTCCACAACGCCGCGCGCCGTTCTTCGGAGAGTCGTCTCCGGACGCTGCGGCGAAGCGCATCCCGGTACGCCTCCCAGGAGGCAAGCCCGCGTGTATCGACGACGCGCTCAAACTCGCTGACGGCGAATGCGGGCGGAATTCCTTTCGGGAGCAGGCCCGCGTTCGCGTCGACGACGCGTTCTGCGATTTCCTTCAATTCGGAAGGTTCCAGAACATGCGGATGGTCCGGCTCGATTTTGCCGAAGATCTCCAAACCAAACGCGCGGAAGGTGCGGGTGTCGCAGCGTTCACGTTCGCGTGAACGCAGCAGGGGCGCCACGCGATAATTCAAATCGGCCGCCAGATTCTCGGAGAACGTCGTGACGAGAACCATGGCGTCCGGTCGGGTGCGCAGGATGTGGCGCGCGTGGTGAAGCGCCACGACGGTCTTGCCGGTGCCCGCGCTGCCGCTGACGCGATAGGCGCTCTTGTAGGTCTTCTCCGCGATTGCGCGCTGGGACGGATGCAGATAGACGCACCAGGTATCCCAGGCGAGCGAGCGAAGCGCTTCTTTGAGGTCTTGGTCGTCCGTGACCACCCACCACGCCTGCTTCTCGCGCGCCGACTCGAACGGCGGGGCGGCGACCGCCCCTGCTGCCGCCGTTTCCGCGGGCGGAGGAACCTCCGGCTTCTCGCCGACGGCGATCTTCAGGACGGCTTCCACGGCGTCCGGCGGCAGATGCTCGCCGATTTCCAGCAGCTCGTCTTCGGACTTCGCCTGGAGGACGCGCGCCACCCACAACTCGGGGATGCCGTACGCCAGCAGGTCCGCGCGCGAAAGGCCGAGCTTTTCGCTGGGCGGGAGTTTCGGATGCGCCGCGCGCGGCGTTTCCGCGCGGGCCTTGGGCGCTTCGGCGACGACTTCGGGGATTTCGACGAGCTGCATGGCGCCGGTCGCCGGATGCCGGTTGAGCACGTGGTTCCGCGCCCACCTGTACGCCGCATCGTGGTGATCCGCCCAGCAGACGACCATCAGGCTCTTGCCGCCGATCTGTTTGCGGAGAATGATGCGCAGGTAGCCGTTTACGTACGCGGACCACCAGCCGGCGTTGCCGTCGACCTTGTGGAGATTGTGCCGCGCGGCCGCGGGATCGAACTGCAGCCCCAGCACGGCGTTCGACACCATCCCCTGCTCACGCTCCGTCAGGCGCTTGAGCTGCTTCATGAACGATTGGGCGACAATGAGCGGCATGGCTCAGACCTTGAAGATCTTCATGACCTCGTCGCCGAAGTGATTGATGACTTTCACGGCAATCCGCCCGTTCTTCGGACGCGGAAACGGGCGCGACGTCGTCTGGGCGACGCTCGCCCACTCTTCGGGATCGATGTCGTTGTTGAGGAACTTCTTGAACGCGTCGTAGACCTTGTCGCGTCCGGGGAAGTAGACATGCCGCGCGAAGAACGCCTCCTCGTTGTAGTCCGTGTCGAGCATCCAGCAGTCGATCGCGTCGGCGTTGTCGCTGCGGACCTCGTCGCTCTTAGGGTCGTAGACATCCACGCCCTTGATGGTCACGGTCAGTTCGTCCGTGTCTTTGACCGTGTTGACCTCGATATCGGGCTCGCCGAAGATGATGAACGGGTTGCCGCTGCCCGTGTCCTTGAGGTCGGTTTCCGCCATATGAAGGTCGCTGTTCATGCGCGCGTGCAGGACCTTCAGCTTGCCGAACGCACTATCGGACCCTTCCTCTACGTACGCCTCGAAGTTGAAGGCGCAATAGAGCAGGACGTCGAAGCCGCCTTCCATCGCCTCGCGTGTAGCCGCTTTCATGTCCAGGCGGGTGACGGAGCCGAATTCGGGACCGAAAGCGATGGCGAAATGCTTCGTCTTGCGGTTCTCGGCGGCTTCCGTCCACCCCTCGGCGGCGATGTGCTTGCCGCCCGCCCAGGCGGTCACGGAATTGAACGTGATGCGGTCGCCCTTCTTCGCCTGCTTGACGCCCGACCGGCGCAGGATCTCGATCATCCGCGCGACATAGTTCTCCCCGTTGCCGTAGTCGATATCCTTGGCGATCTTGGAGACCGGGTCCGTCGTCGAGCCGTCCGGATTCACGATCAGCGCGCGCGTCGGCGCGACCGATTCGACCGTGAACGGACCGGCCACGCGCACGCGTTTCTTGTCCTCATACGGCTTGTCGTAGAGATATTCCGTCTCGGCGACGCGCGCGATGGAGTCGTCAATCTCCTTCTGCCGCACACGCTTCAGCTCCAGGAACTGCGCATGCGCCGCCTTCGCCGCGTCGTCCCAGCCGGGCGGGGCCGCGAACGGGACCTGCCACTCTTCCGGCGTCGCGCCCTTGTATTCGCCCGCATGCTGCGCCAATTGCTTCCTCAAATTGAGCGAGGCGTCCTCGTATTTCTTCCAGATGATGTCGATCTCGGCATTGTTCGCGATCGACTTCAGTGTGATGTGCGGCACGCGTTCGTAGACGAAGCCCTGCGCGATCTTGCCGTACGTCTCGCGGACGATCGCCTTGCCGGTGATTTCCATCTCCTTCTTCACGCCCGCGTCGCTGTCCGCCAGCAGATAGTACGGAAACTTCGCCGTCATGAGCCGCGTCCGCGCAAGCGCGAGCGCCACCCGGCTCGTGTCGATCGTGATCCACCGCCGCCCCCACTGCTCCGCTACATACGCCGTCGTCCCCGATCCGCACGTCGGGTCAAGCACCAAGTCCCCCGGGTCGGTCGTCATCAGCATGCAGCGCTGGATGACCTTTACAGATGACTGAACAACATATATCTTAGCCTCAGAAAATCCTGTCATTTTTGTATCTGACCAATAATTGGAATATGGAACAACCGAGAAATCATTTAGCATTCTTCGATACATTAATGTATTCCCAATTGGGCGATATCGCCGCGCCATGCCAAGGCGTTGTAATCCTGTGAGATCAGTTTTAAATGTTCCTTTTCCGGGCTTATACGCTTTTCCGGCATACGAAAAATCTTTTACATCTCCATCTCCTGCGGGACGTTGGCTCGTCATGTTGTCACAAGCAAATACATCCGCAAGAGAGAATCCCGATCCCAACACTATTTCATCTGATTTCAACCGTCTATCGGTGCCCCCTCCCATATCAACCCAAGTATATTGAGTTGTCCCTTCACTGCCTAAGATTTTTGAGCGATACAGAGACCGATACTTAATCCGTCCTTTGTTTTTTGCATACCAAATTATAAAATCACAAACGGAAGGCAGATAATCAGTTGACGAGCTACTTGTTTTTTCATACATAATCAAATTTACAAAATTCTCCTCCCCAAACACTTCGTCCATTAACGCCCGGACTCTATGCACATTCTCGTCCGAAATCTGCACAAAGCAGCTGCCGCTTTCGGCGAGCAGGTCCCGCGCGACGACGAGC
>ERZ808266.290-NODE-290-length-18762-cov-3.702945_pt1 | contig 18762 bp, 14 predicted proteins | sample MGYA00521278_ERZ808266 | MGnify/ENA primary metagenome ERZ808266 (study PRJEB31516, sample SAMN03275591) | gut metagenome | biome: mammalia-associated habitat; material: feces | host: Papio cynocephalus | place: Kenya | collected 2012-08-02 ... | reverse complement strand
TTCCGCATTTCCCCTAACTCGATGGGAGATGCGGAACAAAAATCAGTTCATATCAACTTGTCAATCTTTTGAGTCGCACTGAGGTCAGCGTAGGCACTGCCGTTATTCAGGTTGTTGGCACCTACATACATATTGCCACCCACGTAAGTGGCCACACCGGAATCGACAGTGGAGGCGCTGACATCGTCTCCCAAGCTGATTGCCTGGGGCGTGCAAATACCGAGTTCTGAGGAAGTGTCCGCCTTGGCGTTGTAGGTGGGAATGAGGGAGGTAACGGCGACGGCGGCCATCATGGCGGCCGCGACTGCGGCGGCGGTCAGCGAGCGGGCATGCGAAAAGACGCGACCGGCGGTCGATCGCGTTCCTGAATAGTGCTGCGGTACGTGTTTGTCTGCACCGTTAAGCCACTGCTCCATCCTGCACCCTCCTGCACAAGGCCCTCAACCTTCGAGCCCCCTCAAAACTCGAGGACCGACGTTCCTTACGTAATTTCCTTCACTGCACACACGCTATGCGTGCATACGTTTTCCTTGCCTCATTGCGGTTCCAACACCTACGTTGGGAACCCTCCTGTTCTTCCCTAATCGACATTTGCAATGCTAACCTTTGCACCCATGAAAATCAATGAAACACCGGCACGCAACCACCCTTACAGCAATGAAATGCCCCCCCCCCGTCTATTTTTTGACACACCGTTAACCCATTGCGGCTATTGGGTTTCGAGGCCTTTTTGTTTCCGTAAAAAATAAATCAGAGCTTGCTAAATTTTCCCGGCGCAAATGCCCCCGAATGCGTTTAATGAAACAAATGATTGCAAATCTGTTTCATTTTTTCATGAAACAGTTCTGACGCCACCTTGCGTCAATCGGAAAATTTATTCCCGTAATTGGTCACATCACCTCGATGTAGGCATGGACCATGTCCGCGGAAAACAGCAATCACATCCAGGGGAAGCCACTCCAGACACCGCCCCAAATGCCCCACTTCAATCACACGATGGGGCAATCGGGCGCAGACGTCACAATCGAAGCCGCTCCCCCGTTCTTAAAAAACAGCACAATCACCGGCCATCCAGCCGAGCGGTAGCAGATCTACCGCCCGTACACGGAATCGGTGCCACGTAGCACCAGCTGCGCGCGCACGATTTCATGCGCATTCTCCAGCTGCTCGCCCTCGATCAGCTTCATGGCCTTCTGCGCCGCCGCGCGACCCATCGCATACGGATCCTGGCGCATGGTGGTCAGGTTCACGGTGTCCGCATACGGCGAATCGTCAAAGCCGATGATCGAATAGTCCGTCGGCGTATGGTGGCCATACCGGTCCAGGCGCAGCACCAGCGGAATCGCCATCATATCGGTCTGGCAGCAGATGCCGTCCGGGAACTCGTCAAGCGCCAGCAGCGCGGTCAACGCCGAATCCGCGAACGTCTTGCCACGCGGAACGGAAACCACCCGCCACTTGAAGTCGTGCGTGCTTTCCATCGTCTTGCAGGCACGGATGAAGCCCCGGCCACGCGCGTCGATGGACGAATTGATGGAATCCACGGCCTCGGAGCACACGTACACGATGTTCTTGTGCCCCAGATTGATCAGATGCTGCGCGGCGGTGAACATGCCGTCCTCGTCGTCGATGGAGATGGTGGCGTCGAATCCGCGCTGCGACGGCGTGTTGATGCCGACGATCGGCACATGGATGCGCTTGAGCTGCTGGATCTCCTTCGACTCCACGCCGAAGGACGTCACGAACACAGCGTCCACGTTGCGGCGGACCGGCAGATTCGTGAAGAATTCCTTGCGATTCTCGGCCGTGTCGACGTGTTGGAACAGCGACACGTCGTATCCGGCATCGTGCATGATGGAATCAATGCCGGCGAACACTTCCGCATTGAACCAGCTGGTGATCTCCTCGTTCATCAGCATCGCCACGCGGAACGACTGTCCGGATTTCAACGATGTGGCGGAACGGGAAATGTTGAAATCCAGCTTGTCCGCGGTCTCCAGAACCTTGCGGCGGGTACGGTCGGATACCAGTTCCGGACGCGTGAACGCTCGCGAAACCGTGGAAATCGACACACCGGCGGCTTTGGCAACCTCACGAATGCCTGCTTTGTCCATCTCTATCCCCTTTGCGGCTTCAGCACCGAAATCACAAACGTTTCCAACATTGGAAATATTCGTTTGAGCGGCGATGCTCTCTCATTCTTTTTCCATCATACTGCGAACGTTGTCAAAAATCACGCTAGTTTTGCACAAATCGCGCAAATAATCAAAATAATCGGATACAAAGCGTAAAAAACCCACTTCGTCCACGAATGCTTATAGCCCAGACGGCCATTGTCATAGTGCACGAACGCGACGCCCACGCCAGGCGTGATCATCATCACCGCGCCGAACAGGCCGGCGGTGAACATCATCGAGTTCTCATACTGCCGCATGAGCTTGAAAATCAGCACAAAACCAAGGGTCACGGCGCCGATGCTCATCATGTGCTGGCGCAGTCCGACGCGCAGGAGCAGGTCCCACAGCACGCCGACCACCACCAGAAGAACCGAGAAAACCACCTTCATGGCCTTCTGGTAATGCTCACCCACCCATTCAAGCGCCGCAAGGACCACAAACGCAACAAACAAGCCGAAAACCGGGTTCTGTGAACCCAGATCGAAGGTCTTGCCGGACGTGGCGAGGTCATACGGCACCTCGCACACCACGGCGAGTGCAAACAACTGCAAACCGTATGCAACACGGCTGTGCGTTTTCAGAAAACCCTGCACCAGAAGCCACGCGTAAATCGGAATCGCGAACCAGGAAGCCACCTCGCTGAGCACCATCGCGGTCAGCGATGTCATGTTGTTCGTGTCCGAACCGAAGAGCATCGGAACGATGGTGGTGGAGCCGGCGGACAGCACCAGCGCCACCGCGCCGATGACCTTGAGCTGGAACACCGTCAATCCACGGCGCTTCTTCCTGGTGCGGCGCGCAGCCTTGAATCCAATCTGCTCGGTCGAATCGGTTCCAGCGCCCTGATCGGCATAGCCTTCCATACGTCCTCCTGTTCATATGCGCGCCCTTGCTTGCGCGCGGTTCAGCGATTGATTAATCGTGCGGCTTGCATGCGGTCTACGCACAGCCCACGTGCGGCCAGCGCAGAACCGGCACCGCGATTCACGCGTTCAGCACGAATTTCAGCAGCCCGTCGTAATCCGCGCCGTTAAAAGAACATACAGCATGCTCCGACACCTGCGGATCGTTCGCCGGCGAAATCTCCGTACGGAAATACGCGGCGTCGATGCCGGCGGAATTGGCGCCGATGATGTCGTTCTTCTCGTCGTTGCCCACCATGAGCGCGTTCTTGGCGGTGACGAACTCACGGTCGAGGGCCAGCATGTACAAGTCGCGCGCGGGCTTGCGGATCTTCTCCTCGCTGGAGATGATCACATCGTCCAGCACGCCCGACAGTCCCGTCAGCTCCAATTCCGGACGCGTATAGCAGGCCTGCGCGTTGCTCAGCAGCACCACCACCACGCCGGCGCCCTGCAAAGTCCTGATCATGTCCAATGCGCCCGGGTACAGGCGAATCATGCTGGTGCTGCCTTGGCGGAACGCCCACGCGGCCTTCAGCGCGGCCTGCGGCAACGCCAGTTTCTTCTCCGCTTCCTCGTCGCGGTGCATCAGCAGCGAGCGGTAGACCGGCAGTATGTCGAACTCGTCCCAACCATTGCGAACGATTGCACGATTCGCCTGATGGACCATCTCCCGGGTCTCAAGCTTGTCGAAACGATCGCGCATCTCATCGACCGAACCGTATTCCGCACCCAATTCGCGGACGCAATCATACAAAGCCTGCCAGGCGGCGTCGCTCTGCTCGTCGGTGCGGATGTCGATCAACGTGCCGTAAAGGTCGAAAAACACCACTTCATATCGTGGATTGTGCGCTTCGGTTCCCATCATCGTGCCTACCGCATCCTTTCTGATCATCCGGCCCCATTGCCGTACGGTTACGGCGACCGCAGCTTCGCGGCCGCCGTTTGCTGCAACTCTCCTATTAAGGATATTCCTGTAATGAGAGTATTACTGTAGCCGCCAGATTGCAAACGTATGCGACGGGATGATCAGATAATCGCCGTCACCCGCGTTCACATTGCCTTCCATGGACCCCCTAGACGAGCCGCAGCCGCACCAGAAGCGCGGGGGTCCGGAAAGCTGGTCCACGCCCGTGGCACCCACGTCGATCACGCCGACGTGCCTTCCCGGATTGACGGCCACCAGGTAGTCGCCGACACGGTATACCAGCTCGTCGCCTTCCGTGTTGACGATCTCACGTTCGCCGTCGAACCACCGCGGATCGGACTTGCGCAACGCGATCAGCTTCGCATAATACCTAATCAGATCGCGCATGCGCCACGCGCGGTGCCAATCCAGCCAATTCAGCTCCTTGGCGGAATCGTACGAATCGGAGCTGCCGAACTTGGTACGAGCGAACTCCTCGCCGGACAGCATGAACGGAATGCCTGCGGAGGTGAGCGTGATGCCCGCGGCCAGCTTGTTGGCGTCCATCACATCCGCCAGCGCGGCCGCCACCCGCGGATTGAGGGAGGCCAGGTTCTCGGCCGAGAAATCGGCGTCGTACATGACTTTCGGCACATCCACGGTATTCTCGTTCTCGCCTTCGGATACCGCGCTGCCCAACGATCCGGCCGCGAGGCTCGCGCACAACTTGTCCCACAGCGTCAGGTCGTCATGCGCGGAGATGTACTGGATAATCTGCCCCGGCTTGCCTTCCGGATGCCTGCCGTGGCGCCATGCGTCCACGGCCTCGCGCACGGCCGGCGCGTTCTCGTGCATGCCGCCGTTCACGTATCCCGGACGGTCGGAGTAGAACACGTGCCCCTTGATGGTATCGCGCGTGGTGTCGCAGAAATGGCCGATGCGATCGTCAAGCTTCGGCAGGCCGGACTTGTCGGCCAGCACCGTGTTGGCAGGCAACGGCGAGGTGGCTCCGGCGGACCATGGTTCGCCGTACATGAGGATGTCGCGTCCGCGGCCGGGGACCTCGTCCAGCGCGGCGCGCACGGCGTTCATGGTTTCCACGTCGATCAGGCCCATCAGGTCGAAGCGGAAGCCGTCCATATGGTATTCGCGCGCCCAGAACGTCACCGATTCCACGATGAAACGACGGAACATCTTGCGTTCGGTGGCCATGTCGCAGCCGCAGCCGGAGCCGTTGGCGAACGCCCCGTTCGGCTTGCGACGCAGGAAGTATTCCGGCACAGTGCGTTCGAACCAGTTGTCGGTGGAGAACATGTGGTTGTAGACCACGTCCATGATCACCTTGATGCCGGCCTCATGCAGCGACTGCACCATCCGCTTAACCTCGCGGATGCGCGTGGAGCCGTCGAACGGATTGGTGGCGTACGAGCCTTCCGGCACATTGTAGTTGACCGGGTCGTAGCCCCAGTTATAGCGGTTGCAGGTGGCTTCGTCCACGGAACCGAAATCGTAGATCGGCATCAGCTGCACCGCGGTCACGCCGAGCTTCTTCAGATAGTCGACGCCCGTCGGAAAATCGGGATGGCCTTCCAGCGTGGTCCCACCGTCCGTGAACGCAAGATATTTTCCACGGTGCGATTCGGGGAAGCCACCGGCCGGATCGTTGCTGAAATCGCCCACGTGCGTTTCCCAGACCACGGTCTGGGCAAGCGGGATGTCGGGCGTATGGTCATCTTCCCAGCCGTCCGGATTGGTGCGATCGAAATCGACGACCATGCTGCGGCGGCCGTTCACTCCGGCGCCGTACGCCCACGGGTCGGCGACGCGGTCGACGGAACCGCAATCGCGTTCGATCAAAAAGTCGTAATACACGCCGTGCTTGTTGTCGGCGAAATCATACGTCCAGGAACCGTCGGATTCCGGACGCATCGAGTACTGTCCGATCAGAGCGTCGCCGTCTTCCCCCGTAGAGCCGCGCATGAACAGTCGCAGTGTCACCTTCTGTGCGGAAGGCGCCCAGAGAGCAAACTGGGTGCCGGTTTCAGTGACCACGGCACCCAGCGGCCGTTCCAGACACAGCGGGAACGGTTCGGCGACGCTCGTATTCGGCTGTGCGAAGCTGTCTACGAGCGTCATATCCTTTGCCTTTCTTTAGCCCTTCACGGAGCCGGCCATGGACTCCTGATAGAAGCGCTGCATCACGATGAACAGGATTGCGATCGGGATGGAGATCACGACCGCGGCCGCGGCGAAGCGGGCGTACCAGTTCTGGATGTATTCCTTCTGCAGCATGAGCCACAGGCCCAGTGCCACGGTGTAGTTGGATTGCGTACGGCAGATCACCTTGGCCATGACGAAGTCGAGCCACGGGGTCAGGAAGCCGATGATGGCCTGATAGACGATCATGGGCTTGCAGATCGGGATGATGATCTTGTAGAACACCTGGAAACGGGTGCAGCCGTCGAGCAGGGCGGCCTCGTCAAGCGAGGTCGGGATGGTGTCCATGTAACCCTTCATCACGTAGAAGCCCGCGCCGGAGCCGGCGGAGTAGACGAGGATCAGGGCCACGATGGTCATGTTGCCGTCCGCGAGGCCGAGGGCCTTCAGGATGAAGTAGATGGCGGTGACGGCCATGATGCCCGGGAACATGCCGAGGATCAGCACGACGTTCATGAAGGTCTTGCGGACGCGGAAGCGCAGACGGCTCATGCAGTACGCAACGGAGAGCACGAACACCACGGAGATCACGCAGGTGAAGCACGCGATGATGAACGTGGTGCCGAACATCTTCGGGAAGTTCAGCACGTTGCGGTCGGTGAACAGGACCTTGTAGTTGTCGAGCGTCCACTCCTTCGGGAAGAAGGAGCTGGTGTACGGGGCGGTGTTCTTATTGAAGGATTCCGCGAACACCCACACGATCGGGACGAGCCAGATGATGGCCAGGATGGCCAGGAACAGGTGGGCGAAGACGTCGCCGGTGATGCGGCGGATCTTCTGGTCGTGCAGGAAGCCGTGGCTTTCCGCCTTGACCTGGGTGTGCTTGTTGCTCATCGGAATGCCTCCTCGTTCTTGTAGGAGCCGGAATTGCGGTAGGTGATCAGCGAGACGATGGCCAACACGATGAAGGTCATGATGCCGATCACTGCGCCGAGGTTGTAATCGTTCTTATCGACGGTCAGCTTGTACAGCCAGGTGATAAGCAGATCGGTCGAGCCTGCGGAATCGCCCAGCGGAGTAGGATCGCCGCCGGAGAGCAGGTAGATGACGTTGAAGTTGTTCACATTGCCGGTGAAGGTGGTAATCAGGTACGGGGTGAGCACGAAGATGATGTACGGCATGGTGATCTTCGTGAAGATCTGCCACCAGTTGGCGCCATCGATCTTTGCGGCCTCGTACTGGTCGGCCGGGATGTTCTGCAGAATACCGGTGATCTGCATGATGGTGTACGGAATGCCGACCCAGAGGTTGATCACGATGACCGTGACGCGGGCCCAGGTGGCGTTCGTGAAGAACGGCAGCGGGCCGTCGATCCAGCCCCATGCCTGCAGCATGCGGTTCACCGCGCCCTGCGGCTGGAGCATGGTGTGCATGACCAGCAGGGACACGAACTGCGGCACTGCGATGGACATGGAGAAGCATGCGCGCCAGAAGCCCTTGAAGTGGGTGGTCTTGCGGTTGATGATCATGGCCACGAACATGCCCAGGAAGAAGTTCAGGAAGGTGGCAAAGAAGGCCCAGATCAGGGTCCATCCCAGCACTCGCATGAACAGACCGGCGTTGACGGTGCCGCCGTTGTTGGAGAAGACGGTGGCGAAGTTCTTCAGGCCGACCCAGTGGAACAGCACGAGGTTCTTGTGGTCGTAGCTGGTGAACGCCATGGAAATCATGAAGATCAGCGGCAGCACGGTGAACACCGCGATGCCCAGCGTCGGCAGGAACATCAGCAGCACGTGCGCCTTGGCGTCGAGCAGTTCGCGCATGTCGTCCATGAAGGAAGGCGTCTTGCCGTTTTCCTCAAGCAGCATCTGCGACTTGTACGCGGCGCGCACGGACATGATCCACAGGCCGATGAAGGCGGCGGTGATGACCAGCGCGGCCACGCCGTACAGCAGGATGACCACGGAGCGGTCGGGTTCGGTGTAGACCCAGAAGCCGTCGACCAACTTCTTGCCGCCCTTGTTGGTGCCCAAGGTCGGCAGCTTGGCCAGATAGCCGACACCATTGGTGATCATGAACACGATGTACGCGATTTCCAGCACCAGCATGGTGATGCCCTTGACATACTGCTTGCGCACGATATTGCCAAGGCCGAACACCACGGCGGAAAGCTTGGTGAACAGATCACCGTGCTGGAACGCCGCCTTCACCGTATATGGCGACGGGGGAACGTAATCAGCGCCCTGCTTCCGGCGGCGCTTCATTTCCCGTGGGGAAAGAGTTGTTGCTGTCATTTCGACCGCCCTCTCATATGGATATTGAAAGATAAAAAAAGCTTTGCTTCCGGACAAGGGGAAGGAGAATTTAAAAACCTTGCCCGGGATGCAAAGCTCGGAGGAGGAGTGAGCCACTATGCAGAGTGGGGAGAAACACCGCGACTCGAAGCGCTTCTCAAAGTCGCAGGACGGCTGGGGGGATTTGGCAGTACCAGCTGTCCTGCTTATTTAGTTATGAGTTTTCAGTTATCGGTTTGATGCACCCGAAGGCAATCACTCGGCGATCTTGCCGCCAGCCTGCTTGACCCAATCCTGGAACTTAGCGGCAGCGTTGTCCTTGGTGATTTCCTTGTTGATCAGAGCCTTGCCGAAGGTCTCGGCCGGGGTCCACCAATCGTTCATGCCGGACAGACCGGACTGCAGGATGGCGGTGTTGGCCATGGTGTCGGCCTGAGCCTGGGCAGCGATGTCATCCTTGGTGAGGTCGGACAGGGACTTGTCGGTCGGCGGGATCTGACGAAGCTCATAGTGCAGCTTCTGGGACTCGGTGGAGCCGAGGTAAGCGGCGAACTGGGCAGCGGCCTTGGCGTTCTTGGAGTTCGGGTTGTAGGCGGCGGCCTTGGTGGCGGCGAAGGACTTCATCTGCTTCTTCTGGCCGTTCACGGTGAAGGTCGGCAGGGAGGTGGCGGCGTAGTTGTCGCCCAGAGCCTTCTTCACGTCAGCAGCGGACCAGGTGCCGGAGAACAGCACGTCGGCGGAGCCATCCTTGATGGCGGCGAGGCCGGAAGCGCCATCGTCGTTGGAGAAGTTCGGGTTGGCCACAACGTCAGCCAGGTAAGCGGTAACATCGCCACCGTCCTTCGGGAAGACCATGCCGGCCTTCGCGTTGTTGCCCTTCTCACCGAACAGGGTCAGGCCATCGAAGAAGCCGTTGACATACCAGGAGTTGGACAGCGGGAAGGTGACCTTGGCCTTGGAGAGAATGGTGTCGAAGTCCTTGGCCTCGTCCTCGGTGATCTTGGACTTGTTGTAGTACATGAACCAGGTGTTGTCGGTGTACGGCACGCCGTAAAGCTTGCCATCGGTGCCGGTGACGGAGTTGATCTCGAGGTCGCCGTTCTGTTCCTTCACCTGCTTCTCGGCGTCGGTGCCCAGCTGGCCGATAGCGCCGGCATCGATCAGGGTGCCCAGCTGATCGGAAGCGAACATGTAGACATCGGCGGCGGCGGACGGATCGGTGCCGACCTGCTTGGAGGCATCGCCTTCGGAGACGACGTCGTTCTTCCAAGTGATGTTGTACTCGGAATGCTCCTTGGCGAAGTTCTCTTCGACCTTGCCCAGCCAGTTGGTGTTCTTGGCCTGGTCTTCCTGCGGAGCCCAGACGCTCAGGGTGATGTCCTGGGTGCTGGAGGCCTTCTGATCGCTACCACCGTTGTCGGAGCCGCCGCACGCAGCGAGCGGAACCAGCATGGCAACAGCAGCAGTAAGTCCGATTGCCTTCTTCCAATCGATCTTCATTGATCTTCCTTTCCTCACATATCCTTGTGCTCTGCAGCACCCTCGGTTGGATGGTATGGACCAAAACCCTGCATACGTTCACATCATCGTTTCTCGGATGAATGCCTACCGCATTGAGGCTACCGAAAATGCATCAGTGCTTGTTAGTGTAGCACGTTTCTGCCAACGTTTGCAATTCGGCGTTATGATTGTTCCAGCAAAACACCTCAAACCGCGAAATACCAAGGAGACACACCCTCATGATTTCCCCCGCGCGCAACCCCCGGCCAGCATGGCTCTCCGATGCCGTGTTCTACGAGGTCTATCCGCAGTCCTTCGCCGATTCCAATGGGGACGGCATCGGCGACATCCCCGGAATCACCGCGGAACTGGACTATATCAAAGACCTCGGCTGCAACGCCATCTGGCTGAACCCGTGCTTCGAATCGCCGTTCAAGGACGCAGGCTACGACGTGAGCGACTACAAGAAGGCGGCGGAGCGCTACGGCACCAACGAAGACCTCGTCGCACTGTTCGGCGCCGCGCATCAACGCGGCATGCACGTGATCCTCGACCTCGTTCCGGGCCACACCAGCGAGGAGCACGCCTGGTTCCGCCGCAGCAGCGAGGCCGAACACAACGCGTATTCCGACCGCTATATATGGACGGATTCGTGGATTTCCGGCGGTGACGGATTGCCGTTCATCGGCGGGGAATCGCCCCGCAACGGCACCTATATACTGAACTTCTTCAAGTGCCAACCGGCGCTCAATTACGGCTTCGCCCACCCTACGCGCTCCTGGCAACAGCCCGCGCTCGGCCCGGAGGCCAAGGCCACCTGCGACGCGATGGTGGACGTCATGCGATTCTGGCTTTCGCTGGGAGCGGACGGCTTCCGCGTGGACATGGCCGACAGCCTCGTCAAGAAGGACGACGACGGCAAACCTTATACGATCCGCACCTGGCAGTACATGTTCGCCCAGATCCGACCGGAGTTCCCCAAGGCCGCGTTCGTCTCGGAATGGGGGCGTCCGAACGAGTCGATGGCCGCCGGTTTCGACATGGATTTCTACCTCGACTGGCGCTGGGACGGCATTCCCAATGGCTACAACATGCTGTTGCGCAACACCGACGACCCACTGAGCCGTGAAGGCGACACCAGCTATTTCAACGCGGACTCCGGCACTGAAATCGGCGATTTTCTGCGCGAATACGAACCCCGTCTGCGCGAGGCCGAAGCCTACGGAGGCAGCTTCAACTTCATCACCTGCAACCACGACACCGCGCGCGTGGCGCCGCGTCTCTCCCCGCGCGAGATCGCGTTGGCCTACTGCACGCTGTTCGCGCTGCCGGGCGTGCCGTTCCTGTATTACGGCGATGAAATCGGCATGCGATACCGCCAGCTGCCCACCAAGGAAGGCGGCTATGTGCGCACCGGTTCGCGCACGCCGATGCAGTGGGGTGGCGACGGTTCGGCCGGCGGTCTGACGGGCGGCGAATACCTGCCGGTCGACACCGCACCCGACGCGCCGACCGTTGCGGCGCAGCAGGCGGACGAAGGATCGCTTTGGCATACCGTGCGCAGCATGCTGCACGCGAAGGGGGCCAATGCCGCATTGCGGTCCGACGCCTCGTTCCATGCAATCGAACGAAAAAGAGTGTTCGCTTTCGTTCGTTCCACGGATTCGCAACAGGTGGTTGTGGCGGTCAATCCGAGTCGGGATTGCAAAGCTTTGCAGTTACCGGAAGGTAATTACCGTGAGATTTTCAAAATCGGCGAAACCGAGCTCGACGGCACTTCCCTGCAGTTGGGTTTGCAAAGCTTTGCAATACTCGAGGCCGAATAACGAGCTTTGCGATGGTGCCGTGCGGGCGCGCTTCGGACATGCGTACACACGACACCATCTGACATCCGCCTGACACTGCAAACGATATGCACCACGAAAATTGAATTTCAATTTTTAACTACTCTTTAAATAACCACAAAAAGGCTATTTTGCAATGCATTTCGTTACAAAACACACTTTGAAAACGATTTCATACCATGCTATAGTGTTGACAGGTGCGACCACCGGCGGCACCGTAGCGTCGGTATCGCCACGCAACGTAGCATTCGCCGCAAAAAACGGCATGGAAAGAAGGGACCAATGGCACAGACCCCGCAGACCGAAAGCGCGGAACGCATCGCGCGACCGCTCATCCAACTCGCCAAGCTCAACGGCATCTCCACGTCGTACATCGACCAGCTCGGCACATACGTGGAAATCCGCGACGAAGTGCTTGTCTCCGTACTAGCCGCGCTCGGCGTGGACGCTTCAAGCAACGAGGCCATTGCGGCATCGTACGCGGCGACCAAGCAGCGTATCGCCGACACGCTCGTCGAACCGACCATCGTGAAATTCATCGGCAAGGAAGCCGTGACGCCGATCCGTGCGAAGGGCAACAAGGTCGCGCTGACGCTGACGCTCGAGGACGACACGCAATATAAAGGCGATCTGGCCGCGCATCTGACGAAAGCCGGCGACGGCACGCTGCAGCTGATGCTGCCGGACGACATTCCCGCCGGATACCACACGCTTGCCGTGGATGCCGGCCCGCTGCGTGCCGAAGCAACGCTGATCTGTGCGCCGGCACGCATCGAACTGCCGCCGGCCGTGGCCGAAAAGCAGCGTTGGGGCTGGATGGCGCAGATGTATTCCATCCGTTCCGCCGAATCCTGGGGCGTGGGCGACTACGGCGACCTGAAGCTGCTGCTGTCCGACGCCGCCACCAAATCGCACGCCGATTTCATGCTCATCAACCCGATCCACGCCACCGCTCCGGTGCCGCCGCTGGAACCATCGCCGTACCTGCCGGAATCGCGGCGCTTCCTCAACGTGACGTACATCCGTCCGCAGGATATCGAGGAATTCGCCGGCCTGAGCGAGGAGGACCGCGCCGAGGTGGCACGCCTGCACACCGAAGTCGCGCCCGCCAACGACAGCGCCGAGCCGCTCGACATCAACTCCTCTTGGTGGCATAAGCGCCAAGCGCTGAAGCTCGTCTACGCGGTGCCGCGTTCCGCCGAGCGCCAGGCCGCGTTCGACGCGTTCAAGAAGGCCGCGGGCCCGGATCTGCGCGCGTTCGCCGCATGGTCGGTGGCGTTCCAGGTGTGGGGCGCTCCGTGGGAGGGCACATGGTTCAAGGACACGAACCGTGATTCGCCGGAAGTGGCCGAACTCATGCGCGAGCACGCCGACATGGTCGACTTCGAATGCTGGCTGCAGTGGATCGCCGACGAGCAGGTCACCGCCGCGCAGAACGCCGCGCGCGAGAATGGCATGGCGCTCGGCCTCATGCAGGACATGGCCGTGGGCGTGCATGCGCTCGGAGCGGACGTGTGGTGGAATCCGGAGCGCTTCGCCGTGGGCAGCGTCACCGTGGGATGCCCGCCGGACTTCTACAACCAGCAGGGCCAGGATTGGGGCCAGCCGCCGTTCAATCCGAATTATCTGGCTAAAACCGGCTACGGCGTGTACCGCGAGATGGTGCACAACATGTTCTCCCATGCGGGCGCGGTGCGTATCGACCACGTGCTCGGCCTGTTCCGCCTGTGGTGGATTCCGCAGGGCGAGGGCGCGCGCGGCGGCGCGTACGTGACGTACAACTACGAGGCGATGATCGCGATTCTGACCATTGAAGCCTCCCGTGTGAACGGTCTGGTGGTCGGCGAGGATCTGGGCACCGTGCCGGATTACGTGCGCACGGTGCTCGGCGAGCATGGTCTGCTGGGCTGCATGGTGGAATGGTTCGCCCGCGTGGACGACTCCCCCAATGCAGGAGACCCGTATGCGGATCCGGCCACGTACCGCAAGTATGCGCTGGCTTCCGTCACCACGCACGATCTGCCGCCGACCGCCGGCTATCTGCAGTTCGAACACGTCAAGCTGCGCGAGGAGCTGCACCTGCTGAGCGGACCGGCCGAGGAATTCCAGGCGGCTTCCCGCGCCGAGCGCGACGCCATGATGGACCGTCTGGTGCAATCCGGCCTGATCACGCCGGAAGTGGCCGGTGATGTGGAAGGCCACATCCAGGAGATCGTCGAGGCGATGCACAAGCTGCTGCTCAGGTCTCCGTCCGTGTTGCTGCAGGCCGCGTTGGTGGACGGCGTGGGCGAGACGCGCACGCAGAACCAGCCGGGCACTTCCAGCGAATACTGCAACTGGCGCGTGCCGCTGGCCGGACCGGACCTCAAGGTGGTGCACACCGACGAAGTGTTCGACCTGCCTCGCGTGCAATCGCTGTCCGCCATCATGAACGGCGAGAAGTAACAAGCCGAAAACAGACTTACCTATCCCCTTTCCTCATAACAAAGCCCGGTTCGGCTTTGTCGGGACGTTCTACGGAACGTTTCGGCAAAGCGGAACCGGGCTTTTCCGTCGGTTTACGGCTTGCATGGGTGGAAGCCGGACGGAACTGGACGTAACCCGACCGGAAGCGTCGTTGCCGGCCAGCCAAGCGGATGCCCAACCTCGATTGGGCATCCAACCAAGCAAGCGATCAGCCAAGCAGCAGCCAGACGGAAGCGTCGGAATCCAGCTTTCCGTCATCAGTCAACGGCTCGGAACGTGCAATGACGACCGCATCGTCCGGCAGCGCGACCGGCTCGTCGCCGAAATTGGTGACGGACAGAAAACGACGGCCTTCCGTGGCGGGACGGGAGTAGACGACGACATCATCGTCCGCATCCAGCAATTGCGCGGACGTGTCGCCGGTCGCCGTCAGAATCGTCTGACGCAACTGCAACAGCTTGCGGTACAGGCACAACATGGAACCATCATCCGCCATCTCGGCATCGACGGCGAAATCCTTGAACCAGGCCGGCTGCGGAAGGTGCGCGTCGGCAACGGCATCGCCATCCGAATCGCCCTGCGCATCATTCCGCGCCTTCTGAGCCTTCCGCGCCTTCTGAGCTGGACCGAAGCCGAAGGTGCCACCGGTGATGAAATTGGAATTCCAATCGGCTGGATGACCGCAATCGGCGGCGTTCCAAGGCAACGGCACACGGCAGCCGTCGCGGCCCTTGTCGGTGAAATTGCGACGGGTGTTGAACGGCGTCGGATCCTCAAGCCGATCCCACGGAATGTCCGCCACCTCGAACAGGCCCAATTCCTCGCCCTGATACACGTACACCGAACCTGGCAGACCAAGCTCCATGAGCGCGGCCGCGCGAGCGCGACGGGTGCCAAGCTCGCGGTCCTCCCGATATGAGGAACCGTCGCGCAGCAGCCAATCATGCGCAAGCTGGTGATACGGCGCGTCCTTCACCTGCGGAAGACCAAAACGGGACGGACTGCGCGGCACATCATGGTTGTTCATAACCCACGTGGTGGTGGAGCCATGCGTCTCCTCAGCCGACCGCAGGCCGTCCGCAATGGCCTCGCGGAAGTTGTCCGCGAACCAATTCGCCTTGGCGAACTCGAAATTGAACACCTGGCCAAGCTCGTCCATGGACGCGTACAGATGCTGCGATTCGGGCTTCACCCATGCCTCGCCGACCGCGAAACGCGGCGGATCGTACTCGTTGAACACCGTGCGCCACTCACGGTAGATGTCATGCACCTCCGGACGGTCCCACAGCGGGCTGAGCGAGCCATCCGCCGGAATCACGCACTGCACCGCGGCCGGATCCATGTCGGCCAAAGGCGTGGATTCAAGATCCTTCGCCAAACCATGCGCCACATCAATGCGGAAACCGTCGGTGCCATGGTCAGACCAGAATCGCAAGGTCTTCTTGAACTCCTCGTGCACGTCCGGATTCTTCCAATTGAGGTCCGGCTGCTCCTTGGCGAACAAATGCAGATACCACTGACCGTCCTCGACCTGCTGCCAAGCCGGACCGCCGAACAGCGACTGCCAGTCATTCGGCGGTAATTCGCCGTTCTCGCCGCGCCCGTCACGGAAGATGTAACGATCGCGCTCAGCCGAGCCACGGCCGGCGGCGAGCGCCTCCTGGAACATCCTGTGCTTGTCGGACGTATGGTTCGGCACGATGTCCACAATCACCTTGATGCCGGCCTCATGCGCGGCGGCGGCCATCGCATCGAAATCGGCCATGGTGCCGAGCCGCGGATCGACGTCGCGGTAATCGATCACATCATAGCCGCCGTCGGCCAGGTCGGACGGATAGAACGGGCTCAGCCAGACCGCGTCGATGCCGAGGCTCTTCAGATAGTCCATCTTTTCGGTGACGCCGGCGATATCGCCCAAACCGTCGCCGTTCACGTCTTTGAAGCTGCGCGGATAAATCTGGTAGACAACGGCCTGTTTCCACCAATCGTCGCGCGCGTTGTTTGCGGTCATGACTCCCCTTTCCCGTGGTTGTTCGGCCCAATGGTCTTTCGACTGCAACGGATTTCCGCCGTGACGGATTTTCTACCCCCGACCGCAGTAGGTTTCCTGCCGCAGCGGATTTCTTTCCGAACGTAGCGGATTCCCGACCGTAGTAGGTTTTTCGGCTGCCGAGCGTACATCCCCGTCACATGAAAACGATAACAACGGAGGCAGCGAAACGCTAACCAAATCGCAATCATTGCAACACGTCAAACGTTTGTCGGAAATGCCTGACGGAAACGTTTCGCGAAAACGCTTGAGGAAACGTACATCGGCTACGTGCCGGCTGTACTCCGTCCGTGTGCATGTCCGTACGTCAACTACATGCCGGCGCATATATTGGCGCGTATCGATGACGGGCGGCCTCGGAAGAAAGACCATCGCAAGATGTCACGTGCCGAGTAGAATTACGGAAGATTCGGTTTGCATACGTTACCATGCAAGTACCGCACGAGCCGCCCAAGCGGACGCTGCGTGAACCGTCCATGCGAATGCCGCACGATGACACGATGCCATACGAAAGGCGATTATGAAGTTCCTCTCCCCCGATTCCGGCTTTATGCGCGGGCTCAGCGACGCCATCGACGCGATTTGGATCAATATTCTGATGCTCGTCACCAGCATTCCGATCATCACGATCGGCGCCGCGCTGACCGCCGGTCATGACGCGACCCGCCGCACGCTGTCCGGGGAAGGCACGGCTACGCGCAATTATTTCAAGGCGTTCCGCGCGAATTTTGCAAAATCGACCGGTTATTGGCTGATTTTCGGCATTACCGGCGCGCTTTGCGTCTATTCTTGGATTTTTCTGCAGATCACGCCGCTGCTTATTCCGAAGTTCGCGCTGACGATTGTGTGGCTGATCGGCTTCGAATGGATTTGGGCGCTGCAGGCGCGTTTCGAGAACACGTTCTGGCACACGCTCGGCAACGCTTTCGTGTTCGGTGTGAGCAATATCGGTCACACGCTTGCTTTGGTCGCGATTGACGCGGTGTTCGTCGCGCTGATCGTCGGAAGCTGGTTCTACATGCCGCAAGGCCTGTTCCTGCTACTCGTACTGGGCTACGGCACCATGCTGATGATCCATTCGCCGATCCTCGAACACGTATTCCGCAAATACATCGCCCAATAGTCCGTCCTTCGTACCCATCCCCACGCAACCCAATCCGGACCAAACCTCGCACAACCCGCCCGAGACCACGCAACCCGACCCACGCAATCCACACGACCCAAACCAGCCCACACACCCCAGCCGCCAGTCACTCCTTTGCGCATTAATGCGCAAATGGGCATGAAAAGGGGCTGACATTGAGTCAGCCCCGTAATTAGGATCAAGGCTATGTAAGGCGGCTTCCGGCCGATGACCGATCAGCTAGCGTCGGCCAATGTCCGAAGCACACCCAAGTAGCGTCCGGACAGCGAATCAGCCCTTGACGGCTCCGCCTTCGGCCCTGCAATTAAGGACCGCACTACGCGTGGGCTCAAGGACACCTTCGCTCGGCTACCGCCTCGCTCAGGCTGGAGCCTGGGAGCAGCGCAGTGCGCTGCTCCCCAAGGACTTTCAGCCCTTGACGGCTCCGGCCATGACGCCCTTGACGATGTACTTCTGGCAAATCAGGTAGAAGATGATGATCGGAATGATGGCCATGACCAGGCAGGCCATCATGGCACCCATATCCACGGAACCGTAGCCGCCCTTGAGGTACTGCACGGCCACCGAGATGGTCTTGTACTTGCTCAGGTCGAGCGTCAGGTACGGCAGAAGGTAGTCGTTCCAGATCCACATGGCCTGCAGAATGGCCACGGAAACGATGGACGGCTTCATGATCGGCACGACGATCTGGAAGAAGATGCGCGGCACGGAAGCGCCGTCGATCATAGCGGATTCCTCCAGCGATTCCGGAATGCCCTTGACCACGCCGGTGAAGATGAACACGGCCAGGCCCGCGCCGAAGCCCAGATACACGAAGCACAGTCCCCACGGGGTGTTGAGCTTCAGCATGTCGGCCAGTTTGGACAGGGTGAACATGACCATCTGGAACGGCACGATCATGTTGAACAGGAACAGCGTGTACAGCAGCTTCGCGGCCCAATTGTTCACGCGGACGATCCACCACGCGCACATCGAGGTGCACACCAGGATCAGCGCCACGGAACCGACCGTGATCAGCAGGGTCCAGCCAAAACTGGCGAAGAAATTCGTGGTCTCGATGCCACGAGTGTAGTTATCAAGCCCAACGAACGCCTTGCCTGTAGGAATGGAGAACGTGCTGCTTGAAATGTACGCCTTCTGCTTGAAGGAGTTGATGATGACCAGCAGGATCGGGAAAATCCATGCCAGCGAGACGACCGTGAACAGCACGGTCCACAGAGCACCATGCTTGACCTTTTCTCCGGAGTTCATGCCTCCACCTCCTTGCTAGTGGTGAGCTTGTTCTGGATGAGCGCCACGATGGCCACCAGGATGAAGAACA
>ERZ808266.289-NODE-289-length-18798-cov-10.562823_pt1 | contig 18798 bp, 9 predicted proteins | sample MGYA00521278_ERZ808266 | MGnify/ENA primary metagenome ERZ808266 (study PRJEB31516, sample SAMN03275591) | gut metagenome | biome: mammalia-associated habitat; material: feces | host: Papio cynocephalus | place: Kenya | collected 2012-08-02 ... | reverse complement strand
CCAGGTGCAGCTCGGCCCGCAGACGCGGCACTTCGCGCTTGAGGATCCGCCGTCCCGGAGACCCCACGACATCTCCTATCATCAAAATTCTCATTGCGTCACCTATTATACCATATTTAACCGCGCCCCGATACCCCTACTCGCCACGCCGATTGGGCGGACCCGACGGGCGCCTGGCTAAAACACTACGGGGTTCTATCCAAAACCCCGTAGTGTTTTGGGGAAATCCCCGTGGGGACTCAGGTTTCCGCCAGACAAGCCCGTACTTTCCTTCGGTTCGAAACCTTTATGGCGAGCATGGCGCACAGTATGCCGCCAAAGAGAACCAAAAGCGGCGCATCCCCCAGGCGCACATAGACCGTCGGCGGAGGGTTGGCGGCCAAAAGCAGGGTTTCCGCCTGCGTACCCCGGCTATCCACCAGCGGCGCACCGTCACGGTCCGTCAGCCAATGGGTTGAGCCGTCAGGGAAAATGAAGCCGGAAACGCCCGAATTCCCCGTGCGGACGACCGGCAACCCCGTCTCCAAGGCGCGCAAAACGCTCTGCCAGGCGTGCTGGACAGGCTCGATGGAATTCGAAAACCAGCTGTCGTTCGTGATGAAGGCCAGGAACCGTGCGCCGCTTCGCGCTTGCCGGCGGATAAGGTCCGCATCCGTATCCTCGTAGCAAATGGCCACGCCAAACGGATAGGTTCCGCGGTCGGTTTCGAGATTCAGCAGGCGAAGCGTTCCCGGCGTGCAACTGCCGACCGGCGCGAGGCGTTGCAGGAAAGTCCAAATCTTGTCGCCCGGAATATACTCCCCGAAGGGCACGAGATGCACCTTGTCGTAGACCCCCACGACCTGCGCCAGGCGGTTGGACGGATTTATCCCGTAAAGTCCGGCCGAATTGTAGAGCGCCGTCCCCACGCGGCGTTCACCCCCGGCCAAAAGCGCACGGGACTGCGCCTGCCCCAGCGCCCACCCGGCAAACGCCTCCGCCCGGCGGCTTTCGACAGGCCCCCACTCCGCGAGCGCGCTTTCCGGCAGAACGAGCAAATCGCAGCCAAAGGGACGGAGCGAACCCAGGAGTTCCCGGTAGATTTTCGCCGGATTCTCCTCCGCCGCGCGGAAAACGCACGGAAAATTGCGCTGGACGACGCCGACGGAAAGCGCCGTGCGGGCCTCGGGCGCGACGTTCGGGCGGAACGCTTCGGACAGGGAATAAGCGCCCCAGATCAGCACCAGCGGCAAAAGCGTCTCCACGAACCGCACCGCGCGCGGAACGCCCAGATCGGCCGGACGCCACATGCGCTCCACAAGCGAGGTCAGAAATCCGTTGACGAGAACGACGATCGCGCTCAAAAGCGCCGCGCCGCCCAGCGCCGCGGGCGCACCCAGTCCGGTCTGGGCGAGCGCAACCCCTAGGAAGTTCCAGGCGAATCCGCCCAGGAAATTGCCGCGCACCCACTCGAGCCCCGCCCAAAGGACAGGCTCCAGAAGGAGGATGGCGAGCAGGCGCCGCAGGTAAAGCCGTCCGGGAGAGGGATAGTTCAAATCGCCTTCCCCGGCCGCCCACCGCCAGACCTGCGAGACAAGCCACCCGAACGCGCCGAAATAAAGCGCGCAATAGGCGGCGAGACCGAACCAGCCGAGGACGACCAGGAACCAGGGGCCGCCGTTCTTGACGATGGCGGGCATCCAGACGAGCGTGGCGATCCAGAAGAAGAGACCGTTCGCGAACCAGATCCGGAACGCCGTCCGCGGCGATTTGCGCCGGGCGACCCACAGGAGCGGGACGAGCGCGAAGAGGCAGTCCGTCGCCTCCCCCATGGGCGGGAAACTCGCCCACAGGAGGAATCCCGGCAAAAGCCACGCGACTTTCGCCAAACGTTGCAAAATGCGGCGGATCATAGGGGCGCGTCCCAGCTCAAGTCCACCCGCTGCGCGCTCCCGGCCGGCGGCTTGAACGTGCGCGGCACGCGCCGCGTCGTTATCCACAATCCCTGGCGCCGGAAGGTGACGAGCCCCGAATCTTCGCCGGGAAACTGCGCCGGCTCGGTGAGCGAAATGAAAAGCGGCGTGGACTGCTGCACAAGGAACGAAACGGGATAACCGCTTTCCGCCAGAAATTGTGCGTTCTCGCGCGAATTCTCCGGGCTCGCCACAAAGGACGAAACGCCGCGCGCCGCCAATTCCGCAAGCGCCTGCGCATTGAACGCGTATAGCGTCCAATCCGCCGAAACATCCGCTGCGCCGCAGGCCTTCAGGAGGCGCAAGGTCGCCAGGTCGGACGCTTCCCATTTCGTGAATCCCGCCCGCAGAAGATGCTTGACCGCCACACGCAATTTGGCGAACGCCTGTTCGGATACGTAGACCGGGAGCGCCAGACGCGTCGTTTCGCGCGCCAGTTCGCGTCCTTCCACCTCTTTCACGGCGTTTTCGTCGATTGCGTAGACGATTTCGGACCATTCCCCCAGCGGAATCTGCTGGTCGAGACGGAGTTTGAGCGTGTTCCCCGACGCAGGCTCCGCCTGCCGCGTTTCGGCCTGCTCCAGGCGGATGCTGTCCGACGAATCGTCGCGCGCCTCCTCTATAGCCTGTGCGCGCGCCGCGTGGCGCTGAAGATCCAGCTCGGCATATAGCGCGCGGCGCAATTCGTTCAACAAGCCCGCCGGCACGAACAACCGGTCCGGATCAACCAGGTCGATCTTCCCGGGCGCGTATGTCTTGGGCATGGACTTGCTGAATGCTGCGCGGATGGCCTCCGCCGTCTTTTCCGGATGGGTCGCCGGCGCAAAAGTCCCGGCGATGGACGCCTCCGCCGACACATCCCGCCACTGTCCCCGCGCCGTTACGCAATCCGGCGCAATCGTCACGCGCAAATCGACGTCCAAAAGCCCCGGATAGTCGCTCATCCGCACGCTAGGCGTCGGGAAGCGGCGCTTGACGGCATTGGACATCGAACAGTAGACCCTGTCCCCGGCGCGCAGGAAGGAGAAATCGCTCAGCGGGTCGCCGTCCTTCCCTTCCGGCAGGCGGACTTCGATGTCGCTGTCGGCGGGAACCTCGAAAACAGGCGAACGGGAGAGCGCCGTGCGCAATTCGCCGATGCCGAAGCCCAGGGGCTTGCCCCCCTCGGGCGCGTCGAATTGCAGTCCGTCATGCTTCTCCAGGGCGCGCAAGGTGTGGAAGCGCAACCACCGGCGTCCTTCCCGGTCGCGCGTAATGCGCTTGACGACGCCGATGCTCGTGCCGCGGTGGCCGAGGGACTCCGCGTCGATGGGCGATTCCGCGGCGCTGGCAGGCGTGAAGCGCAATTCGGTCGTCCGCCGCGAAAAGACCGTCTCGAGGTCCGCCGGCGAAACGGTGCGCGCGGAGGCAGGCGTCCCATCCAGGATCTCCCGGTAGTACCGCGTCACGCTCGCGACGTACAGTTCGTTCTTCATGCGCCCTTCTATCTTCAGCGAGCACACGCCCGCCTCGGCCAGCTTGCGCGCATCTTCGCCCAAACGCAGGTCCTTCATGGAAAACGGATGCGTCAGGTGTCCGTCGGGCGTCGGATACGGCAGGCGGCAGCAATACGCGCACAGTCCGCGATTGCCGCTGCGGCCCTTTTCCATGGCCGAGAAGAGGCAGAGCCCCGAAAGGGAATAGCAGAGCGCGCCGTGGATGAAACACTCGAGCTCGATGGCGCCGCACCGCTTGGCGATGAACCGGATCTCCTCGAGGGAAAGCTCGCGCGCCAGAACGACACGCGTGAACCCGGCCTCCCCGAGCGCCAGGACGCCCTCGAGGTTGTGCGCGACAAGCTGGGTCGACGCGTGCAGGGGCAGGTGCGGAAAATGCGCGCGGCACAACCGTGCGACCCCGAGATCCTGCACGATGAGCGCGTCCGGCCCGATCTCGTCCAGATCCGCGAGCGTGGGAATCGCCGCATCCAGTTCGTCCTCGTTCAAGAGCGTGTTGAAGGCCACGTACACCTTGCGCCCGCGCGCCCGGGCCACGCGCACGAGATCGCGCAGCTCGTCCAGGGAAAAGTTGCCGGCGAACTTGCGCGCCGAGAAATCGGTCAACCCGCAGTAGACCGCGTCCGCCCCCGCATCAAAGGCGGCCAGCGCCGTCTTGAAGGAGCCCGCCGGAGAAAGAAGTTCACAGTCCATTGAAATCAAGCGTCGCGAAATAGTCGTCCATCGTCTCGGCGCGGCGGATTGGACGGACCGATCCGTCCTCCTCCAAAAGCAATTCCGCGCTGCGCAGCTTGCCGTTGTACTGGAAGCCCATGGCGTGCCCGTGCGCCCCCGCGTCGCAAATGACGACGAGGTCGCCCGGCTTCAAGACCGGCAAGGTGCGCTGTATCGCGAACTTGTCGTTGTTCTCGCAAAGCGAGCCCGTGACGTCGTAGATCGTCGTTTCCGCCGACTTCTCCTTGCCGGGCACGACAATCTCGTGGTAGGCGCCATACAGTGCCGGACGCATGAGATTGGCCATGCACGCGTCGAGTCCGGCGTAGAGACGGTAGGTGTTCTTGATGTGGCGCACGCGCGAAACGAGATAGCCGTACGGCCCCGTGATGCAACGCCCGCATTCCATGTAAAGGGCCAGAGGCTTCAGCCCTTTTCCTGCGACAAGTTCGTCGTACGCGTCCTGGATGCCCTTCCCGACAACGGCGAAATCCATCGCCTTCTGGTCCGGACGGTACGGGATGCCGATGCCGCCGCCGATGTTCACGAACTCGAAATCGATGCCGAGCCGGTCGCGCAGTTCGCCGACGAGCGAAAAGAGGAGTTTCGCCGTGTCGATGATGTAGTCGGGGTCCAGTTCGTTCGAAGCGACCATCGTATGCAGTCCGAACCGCGTCACCCCCGCCGCCTTCATCTCCGCGTAGCAGGCGAACAACTGGTCGCGCGTCATCCCGTATTTGGCCTCTTCCGGCTTGCCGATGATCGCGTTGCCGCCCTTGAGCGGGCCCGGATTGTAGCGGCAGCAGAAAACGTGTTCGGCCGGCGCCGCCGCGAGTTCCGCCGCAAAGTTGGGGATGGCGGACGGCAGGAAATCCCAATGCGTGATGTCGTCGAGGTTGATGACGGCCTTGAGCTCCCACGCCTTTTTGAACTCCTCCGCCGGCGTGTCGTTCGAGGTGAACATGATCCGGTCGCCGACGTTCCCGACCTTCTCCGCGAGCACAAGCTCCGGCAAGGACGAACAGTCGCTCCCGAACCCGAACTCGTCCTTGAGCAGTTTCATGATGTACGGATTCGGCGTGGCCTTGACGGCGAAATATTCGCGGAACCCTTTGTTCCAGGCGAACGCCTTCTTGAGGCGCCGCGCATTCTCGCGGATAGCGCGCGCATCGTAAATGTGAAACGGCGTCGGATAGTCCTTGGCGATTTCTTCTAGCTTATTCTTGTCAAACGGAAGCGTTCTCATAGTTCTCCTTGGGAAACAAAGGCATATTATACCATATTTAGAGCCTGAGCGGAGAATTACTTTTAAAGAAAAAGTCCCTGGTGATTAAACACACCGAGGGACAGGGAAGACAAGTGATGTGATAAAAGGGAAGAACCGACACACGATAGAAAACCCAAAATCTACCTGCGCCGACCCCTCCATGTCAACGTGAATATGATAACATTATTTGGACGGAATAGCAACCCCTTTTTTAAGGGCAACGCTTTTTGCGGCGACAGGCGCAAGCCCCCACACACACAATCCTGTTAATCCTGTCTACCACGACTAAAAACCGCACGGGCGGCAAGGGACGGACACGCCGCCCCAAAATCCTGTTCATCCTGTTAATCCTGTCCCCCCCCCCTCCACAATCTCCTCATCCTCCCAATCTCCACTCTCCAATACCGACAAGACCCCGTCTCGACGCAGGTCAGTGACCTTTGATACGAAAGTCAGTGACCTACGACATAAAGGTCACTGACCTTTGATGTGAAAGTCACTGACCTTTGATGTGAAAGTCAGTGACCTTTGATGCGTAAGTCAGTGACCTTTGATGCGTAAGTCAGTGACCTTTGATGTGAAAGTCAGTGACCTTTGATGCGTAAGTCAGTGACCCTTGCGCCCCCGGAAAGTTTGAAAGGGCGAAATCACAGCAAAGACGGCCCAGCCCGGCGACCGCCCCCCCCTCACGCCCCGAACAAACGCAACCCGCCTGTCGTTTTGAAATCCCGTTGCAGGATAGTGAAACGGACCGCAGTTTCCTGCGGTCCGGGCGTGTCGGCTCCGTAGAGCCAACTAGCGGAGTCCGATTACTCGACAACCGACAGACTCCGGACGCCGTAGATCACGACCGGGGACGTCCCGACTTTCAGCGTGGCCTTGCGGTACTTCTCCTCGACGTTCAGGTCGTTTCCGAAGATGTCGTAAACACGGAATCCCCGGCTGGTCGTATGGACCTCGATCGTCGCTTCCTCCGGCTCGGGAGTTCCAGACAGGTCGTCCACCCGTGAACCATAGAGGCGGTTCCGGTCGCCCTGCCAGACGAGCGCACACGGGACGTTGCCTTTCCAGAAGCGTATAGTCCGCAATCCCGACTGGGCGACGGAATATTCGAAGCCCGAAGTCTCCGGCACCCATTCCCGCAGGAACTTCATCGCTTTCAGGCGTCCTTTCTCCTTACCGTCCTTCGAAAAGAAGCCGCACCATGTGCAGTACCAGTCCACGCGCTCCGTGATCGCCGCGGCGAGCGGGGTCGTTCCCAACGCGCCTTCATCCGTCTTGCCGCCCTCGCGCAGGTTGGTGAAGGCCACCCCGTCGAAGGCCGGATGCGAAGAAAGCAGGAAGAGCGAGCCGAAGAACTGCGCCGCCGTGAGATCGACGCCTTGCGGAGCGTTCTGTCCGGGCTTGAAGCCCACCGGCGCGAAGTTGAGCGTCATAACCGGCAATTTCGCCCATTTCGCCGTCCCGCGCAGTTTCCAGAAGAGGTCTTTTGGATGCGAGAAGGTGAAATTCTCCCAGAAAAGCACCAGGCCGCTCACCTGCTCGCGCACGCCATTGAAGAGCACGGCCGACCAATCGCCCTTGGGCTGCACCCAGATTTCGGGCGTCTCGTCCGGGAACGCCTTCCGCGCCGCGGCATAGGGCGCCAGGCGCGTCGCCCACGCGCGGCCCTTCGCTTCGCCGTCCTGCTTCTTGGCGGCGCCGTCCGCCCCCTCGGGCTTGACGGACAGGGCGACGACTACGCGGCGCACGCCGCGCGCATAGAGCTTTTTCAGCGAGTCCGCGGCATCCGTCCCGATGTCAAGCTTGCCGAACGCCTCTACTTCGTCCAGATTGAGGTATAGATACTCGGCAAAGCCCTCCTTCTGCTCGTCGAAGAGGAAACTGCCGCCCGCATCCTTGAACGCCGCCAGTTCCGCATCCGTCGCCCCGCCGGTCGTGACGAGACCCCACGGGGCCACGTCCTTCGACGCCTTCCCGTCGGGGACGGGCGCACCCAGTCCGTAGACGAAGATCGGCGCGCCGCTCAGCGTGAGCGTCACGACGCCTTTCTTCGCCTTGATCTTGCGCGTGCGCCCGATTGCGTCGCGCACGACGACATACCCCTTCGGCGCCATGAAGGCGTAGGGGGTGTGGCTCTTCCAGTGGTCGAGCCAAGGCTCGAGATGCCCCGTGAAAGGACGTCCCGTGAACATGCCGTCGTACGGATAGCACCCGTCCTTGCGGTCGAAGAGAATCGCCATCTCGCCGCGCGGCGTATCGAAGAACCACGCCTGGCGGTCGTCCGTATAGTTGACCGTGCGCGCGAACTTGGCCCCATCCAACGCTTCGGAAACCGCGCAGTAGGCGAGAATCGAGGGCTTGACCGTGCCGTCCCGGCGCAGCAGACCGTAGTGGTACTCCGAATTGTGTTCGTTGATGCCGTTGATGTCGCTGTGCACCCCGTCGTGCAGCTGGTACCAGTTGAGCGCCGTGACGCCTTCCATCTTGGCGATCGCGCAGGAAAGGACGATGCTTTCCGTCGCCGTGCGCGTCGAGTCCGAATCGTCCTTGTTCGGCGGCGTGCGGGCGTAAACCTCGGTCATGATGAGCCCGAGCGGATGCTTCGCGCGGATCTTCGCTATGCACTGCTTCGCCGCCCAGATCTGGGGACGGTAGTTCCACTTCCAGGCGGAGTCCGGGTTGTCGGGCGTCTGGTTCAGGCGGCCGGGATGGATGGCGAGGATATCGCAGTATTCCCAGCACCCGGCCTTGTCCATCGCATTGAAGAACTGTCCGCCGTCGACGAATCCGGCGAAGCCGAAGGAGGAGATCTTGACCTTCTTCTCCAGCTTGAGTTCGGCGCGCGCATCGTAGAACGCCTTCAGCCAGCCCTTGTACCAGTTCGCCCGCTTCAGGGCCGCCTCCCAGCCGCGGACGCCGAAATTGAGTTCGTTGCCGAGTTCGACGATCGGGCAGTTGCGTTCGGCGGCTTCCGCGAGTTTCTTCTTGGCGAACGCGATCCGCTGTGTCTCGTTTGTCGCCTTGTCGTCCAGGTGGAACGCCAGAATGCCGCGCCGGCCCTTCTTCGCGAATTTCTCCGTCTCGGTCCCGGAAGGCGTGCGGACCCACCGCACCCCCATGCGCGTCAGGAGACGGTCGCAGGCTTCCGCGGAAGGCATCTTGAAGTTCGCGGCGATGCCCATGACGCTCGTCTCGAGCGACTTGTACTTGTAGGGCTCCATCGTCGCCACATCCGTCCGCACGAAGGAATTGGTGAGTCCGTCGTCGAATTCGGCGTTCACGAACCAGTATTCGCGTTTGCGCTTGGGGAGGTTGAACGTGCAGTTGGTCGTCCCGTACGGCGGCAGGGTCACCTTGAACGCGGCATGGACGTCCTCCTGCCCGTCGAAATTCCGCGCCACGATGCGGCAGGACGTCTCCTTGGTCACATTCGTCGGATTCACCATCGAAACCGTGAAATGCGGCGTCTCTTTGGCCGAATTGAACAGATTGAAGTCGGCGTCCGTCGTGATCTTCGCCGCCATCGCCGCGCCAGTCTCCAGCGCGCACGCCACGTAGGCGGAATTCGTTCCCGGCAGCAGATACATGTCGATGACGTTCGAGTACGCCCGCTCGCCCTTAACCGGGACTTCCGGCGCCGCCGCGGTATCCTTCTTGGGGCCCTGTCCCTGCACCTGCTCGAAATACTCGCCCGTCGCCGGCATGATGATGCCCTTGGCGTTCTCCGCCGTCAGCTTCGCGTCGCGCAGGGCTTCCGCCACATTGCTCGCGCGGTAGGAGAGCCAGAACTGCTCGCGCGGAAACCCTTGGAACGTCCCGACCGTGTCGTAGGCGAGATAGAGCCGCCCTTCCGGCACCGTGAACGGCACCAGATTGGCGCCGCCCTTTTCGAACGACTCGCCGTCCTCGGGCGCGACCCACACACCGTCCCGGCAAAACGCCGCGCCCGGCTTGCAGTCCCCTATGAGACGGAAGCCGACCCGGTTCTGCCAGATGGCGCCCCCCGAGACCGTCCCCAGCCGCGGCGCGCCTTCGTTCAACACGATGCGCTGTTCCATCCGCAAACGCGGACCGCCCTCCGAAACGAGCAGCGCGTAATGCTCCTTTATGCCCGGATCCCCGAGCGCGAAGTCGATGCGGACGATGGCCGGGTCAAGCTGCTTCACGGACCTCACTTTCGGCTGGTAGCGGCCGTACTCCTTCACCCAGGACGACGTGTCGCCGACGTAAGGATAGGCCAGCGTCGTCCAGCTGAACTTGAGCAGGTCGTTCCCCTTGAAGTCGCGGATGACGGCGCTGTTCCCTTCCGCCACCGGCACAAGCCAGTTCTTCGCCGCGGCCCACTCCGCCGGCATCTCGCCCGACCCGGCGTGCGCGACCAACCCCAAAGCGAGGAGTGCCCACCCCGCCAGAACCCATCTCTTCATGTTTTCGTTTTTTCCTTTTCTTTCGTATATACGCAAATCATCGAGCCAATCCTACCGGAAGTGCAACACGAACCCCAGCTTGTCGTACGGCGAGGGCTTGTGCACGAAGAACGCCCGGTGGACGAGATTCGTCCCCTGATACTGCACCCATACGCCAAATGCTTTGGTGAGCGTCGGATCCGCCTCAATCATCTTCTTCTCGCCCTCCGTGAAAGGCTTGCCGAGGAAAAAGCCGTTCGTGTTCGACGGGGACCAGGTCTCCTCCGCGCTGGGCGTCCACTGTTTGCGCGAAACATAGATGCGGTTCGTCTGAGGTTTCCATCCGCTATCGTTATACCATCCTCCCAGTCCCGCAATACCGTTCACCCAATCATTCGCGGATGCACCTGATGCGGCATACGCAAGAATATTCGAGACAAGTCCCATACCGCCTTTGGGGACGCGTTGCATCTCGAGACTGTGGATGCGTTTCTGACTATTAAACGCTTCTATATTGACAACCGCAAGATGCGGCAACGCAAGAACGATATTCGTTATGCCGTAACCATGAAACGTGTAGAATCCCAATGACGCCAGCGGACCGGCCAGCCGGACGTTTCTAAGATCTGCCCCCCGGAAGGATAGTTCTGATATGACATGTATATTCGTCAAGACGAGATCGCCATAGAAGAAAGAACTTCCCTTATCCTGAGTCAGTTTGCTAGTGATGTTCGTCACGCCCGGGTTAAGCAAGTCCATGACATTTATAGGAGCGACCTTTGTTGTTTCTTTACCAAATATTCGATCCCCGAGTGTCCGGAGATTCGGGAACTTCAAGACGGCATTGGTAAGGCTGTTACACTTGTTGAGCATTAAACCGGGCAGCACCGATACTTTCTCGCCTTTTAGCACAACATCCGTCAGGTTTGTATTGCCCTGAAGCATTGCTCCACCCAATCTATCCACGATATCGCAGTAAAACTTCTTTAGCGCGCTTTTTTCAATGGTGTTATTTTTGTTGTCCATCGAAAATGAGTTCTCTCCAAATACAACGCCGGATACCGTAATGTTGGTTCCGCGCTCAAGCTTTAACGGGTTGTTCAGGTCAATAACGCCGTCCCCGCCGTCTTCATGGGACTTGACCCCCCAAACTGACAGAACAGTATCTTTCAATGTAACGCTCAGCGTCCACTGTCCGTCGGAAATGGTCTTCGCGCTGCTGTCGTATGTCCAGTTTTTTGCACACACGGTCCCCGCAAGCGCCAGAATCAGGGCGAGCAGAATATATTTCTTGTTCATAGGCACTCCTTTCCGGATTTGATCTTTGCAAAACCTTCTCATGTTCGATTATCTATATTATAGCATCATCGCTTGTCGGAATGCAAGCAAAAGAAGGATTATTGCGCAAGGGAATAGAATGAAAAACGAGTACCGCGGCGCATTGGGAACGGCGCGGCATATGCAAACGCGCGCGGAGAGAAATCCCCTTCGCGCGCGTTCCTTCCTCTCAATCCCCATCCAAGGGGAGGAAATCCGGCTATTCGGCGTCCTTCCACCAGACGACTTCCGCCGTCGGCATGGACTTCACGTCCGCGTTCTCGTAGATGAAGTTGACGGGACGGAAGCGTGTCGCCGCGCAATTGTCCGGCGTGCGGATCGTGAAGGCGAGTTCCGCCGACGCGCCATAGGCGGGCAGTTCCGGCACCGCCACCGTCTCATGGTCGTAGAACCAGCCCTTGGGCAGGCGAACCGTCACCTGGCCCACCTTGAGCGGCGTCGCGGACGGATTGAACACCCGCACCTGGGCCGTGACCGCCTGGCCCGGATTCAGCTCGACGAGTCCGGCGTCCGAGCGCTTCGCCGCGCCGAAGTCGACCGACACGAGCGGCTGCGCGTCATTGAGCGCGAGCACCGCGGCGAAGTTCTTGAAGCGCGGCATTTCGAAGCCGAGCTGGCCCTTCTCCAGCGTGAAGGCGACCGGCTCGAGCTGGCGCGAACCTTGCCGGAGGACGTATACGCCGCGCGGCGCTTTCACGCCCGGCGCGAGCTTCCACTGGACGCGGAACGGTCCCACCGGCGCGTCGTTGTAGCTCGTGACCGAGAGCACCGCGTTGCCGCGCGCGTCCACGAGCGGCGACTCGAAACGCATCTTTGTGCGGATGCGCTGGGGCAGGTCGGCCGTGGCGACCTTCTGCGCGCCGACAAAGGCGAGGTAGGCGTCCATGAACCGGTAGGGCGACGGATCGGAATGCGCGTCGCGCCACTCGTAGGTCGTCGCCGCGCCGCCGTAGATGGAGCCGAGGTAGCCCGCAAAATAGAAGCTCGTGCCCTTCCCGTGTTCGCGCAAGACGCCCGCCGGCTTGCCGTTGTGCGCCATGACGATCGTCTCGCCGGCGACGGAATTCACGTTCTGGTAGCCGAAGCCGCTGAACATGAACTTCCCGGCCGCGCGGCTGATGGGGTGCGTCGAATCCCACTGCTGGAAGAACTCGAACTGCGTCTTGTGGAGCTGGTCCGCGTCCACCACGTCGAAGCTCATGGCGCTGTAGCCGAACGGATTCTTCTCCGCCGCGAGCGAGTCCACTTTCTTCTTGGCTACCGGCTCGATGCCGAGGAACTTCAGGAAGCGGTCCTGCGGGAAGCCGTGCCCGTCGTAGATGCCCGGCTGGGCGTCCGCGAACACCGCGCCGCCTTTCGCGACCCAGTCCTCGACCTTCTCCAGCACGTCCGTGGGAATGTACTTCGCGTCCACGAAGAACAGGGCGGACATCTCCGAAAGGCGGTCGCCTTCGCGGATCTGGTCGTCCGTGACGAAGGTGACCGGATAGCCGTTGCCGCGGATGAGTTCGTAGACGCGGAAGACGTTGTCCGGTCCGCAGTCGAAGAGCGAGCCGAGCGAGCGCTCCTGAAGCGCGTTGCAGGTGCGGCTGTAGTAGATCGCGACCGGCTTCGAGGCGTTCTGGCGCCGGGCGGGCGCGAGCACGTTCTCGATCTGGCGAATGGCGCGGATGGCGTCCGAGTAGGCCGCGAGTTTCGGCCGCGGCGTCTGGTCGTAGTTCGTCAGGCCGAACTTCGGGAACTCGGCGTGATTGTTGCCCTCCTGCAGCATGAAGTGCGAGAAACCTTTCAAGCCCTTGCCGATGAGCGTCCAGTACGAACGCACCGCCAGATCCGGATCCGGCGTGTGGGTGCTGCCCTCGCGCACTTCCATGCGCTTCTTGTCGTAGCCGAACGCGCTCAGCGTGTCATATTCCGCCCCGCACCAGTCGTCCACCGCGTACACGTCGTAGCCATAGCGGTCCGCCTCCTTCACGCCGATGCGGAAGAGGTCCTCGTCGTTCAGCGGCCGCCAGCCGGACCACTCCACCGCGTTCAGGTCCAGGTTGGCGAACTGCGTCGCGATCGGACGCTTCTCGGGGTCCGTCAGCGACGCCTTCACGCGCCGCGCAATAAGCCGGGCGTACTCCTTTGAGCAGAAATCGCGGAAGTCGATGAAGTTCGCCGTCGCCTGCGCCCGCTTGAACGGGTCGGCCAGCTTCTGCGCCCCCACGCAATCCGCACGCTTCGCCGGGACGATCTCGCCGAACGATTTGTAGTCCGTATGCCACACCGCGTTCAGCTTCGCGAGCGTCCCGTACCGCTTCTCCAGCCAGGCGCGATAAGCCTGGACGGACGTTTCGCCGTAGTCGTAGTTGCCCGCCTGCTCCCAGGCGATCATCCAGCTGTCCACGCGCGCGTTGATGGGCGAGGCCACGACCTTCTGGACTTCAGCCAAATCGTTCGAGTACGCTGTCTCGTTGGCGGGCGCGAAGGAGACGCTCCACTCGTTCCAGTACTTGCCCTCGTTGTTCGCCTTGCGACCGACGGGCGTGAAGTTCTCGTCCTTTTTCGGCATCGGATACTTCTTGGAGAGCGTCCCCCAGTCGGGTCCGCGCTGCAGACCGTGCGCGCCCTTGAGCCCCGTCGGGTTCGGACCCGTGCGGCCGTAGTCGTTCTGCTCCACGTCGCACCCCGCGTCAATCAGCAGATAGGAATTGAAGAAGACCGGGTAGTTCTGGTGAATCGCCGAGCGGAAGCGCGTCTTCGCGTCCGCAAGACCCGTGTTGAGCGCGACGTTCATCGGGTGCTCGCGCGCCGCGAGAAAGCCCGCCGGGACCTTCGCCGGACGCAAAGCTACCTTCTCCTGGGCGTTCTTGGACGGATCGAACGCCGGGTCGTTGCTGATCCAGACGGCGGAAATGCGGTGCGGGGGCTGTCCGCCCTGCGGCCAAACCGCGCCGGCGGCATGCGAAACGACGAAGGTGTACGTCCCCGGATACTCGAAGGTCTGGTCGAACGCGTACCACCGCCAGCCGGCCGGACGGTCGACCACCGTCTTTTCCCACGGTTTCGAACCGCGCAGGCTGTTCTTGAAGTCCACGCGCTCGTAGCGGATCGGTTCGCCCGTCGGCGCGTCGATGCGCACGGCCATGTTCATCAGCTTGTTGGACGGCGCGTAGTACTCCATCCACACCCGATACGTGCCCGGCTCGCCGACGGTCACGGGGAACTTCCCGCTTCTGTCGAAGGTCTTTCTTCCGTCGATCTGGACGAACTTGTCGACGACTTTGTCGCCTTCCGTCGCGAACAGGTCGACCTGCCGCGTTTCCTGCGCGGAAAGCGAAAGCGCCGCGCAGACGACTGTGCCCACAAGTGCGGGCAGGGCCATGGATTTCATCGAGTATCCTTTCATTTTTGTTTGTAAACTCTTAGTTCGCCTTGCGGAAGCGCACCGCGAACCCGCCGCCGGGCGCGAGCTTGAAGTCCAGCTTCTCGCCCGCGGCGACGGTCTTCGTCTCGTGCACGCAATATGCCGTGCGCCAACCCGAATCGTCGCCGTCGCGGAAGATTTCCGCCGTCCAGCGTCCCTCCTTCAAAAAGGCGGTGTCCAGCGTGAACGTCTGGGCGGACGAAACGCCGATGCCGGCGGCGTACCACGCGCCATCCTTCGCCAGCCGGGCGCACGCGGCGACCGTGTCGGGCGAACCGCCGAGGGCGACCGTATCCGCCCACACCGTCGGCACGGACGCCATGTAGGCGAGGGATTCGCGGTTCTCGGGCTTCAGATAGTTCGTCGGTCCGTCGCACAGCATCTGCAGGGGCGCCTCGAAGAGCGTCATCATCGCCAATTGCCGCGCGCGCGTGCCGAAGGAAGCCGGGTAGACCGAGCCGCCCCGGTAGGTCGAGGCGACCTCGTAGTGGAGCATCGCCCCGGGCGTGTAGTCCATCGGCCCGGTCAGAAGCCGCAGGTGGGCGATGCGCACGTCCGCCGTCGTCATGTCGCAATCGCCGCGGAACCATTTCATCTGCTCGAGTCCGTGCACCGCCTCGTAGTTGAGGATGTTCGGATACGTGCGGCTCAGTCCCGTCGGATGCACCACCCCGTGGTAGTCAAGGACGAGCTTCTCCTTCGCGCACGCCGCGGCGAACCTTTCGAGGAAGCCCATTGCGTCCGCGTCGCCGCGGTCCATGAAGTCCACCTTGAATCCCGCCGCGCCCAGCTGCGCGAAGTGCCGCGCCACGCGCGCCTCGTCCCCATAGACCTGCGCCCAGGCCATCCAGAGAATGACCGAAACGCCGCGCGCCTTGGCGTAGGCGATGAGATGCGGCAGATCCACGTCCGGATTCATCTTCCAGATGCACATCTTGTCGCTCCAGCCCGCGTCGATGACCAGGTATTCAAGCCGGTTGGACGCGGCGAAATCGATGAAACGCTCGTATGTCGCCGTGTTGAGCCCCTTCGCCTTGCCCTGGTTGTCGAAGTCGTTCCACCACTCCCAGGCGGCCTTGCCCGGCTTCACCCACGAGAAGTCCGCCCCCTTCGCCGCCGGCGCCGCGAGCGCGTAGACGAGGTCGGACGCCACCAGCTGCGCCGGCGTATCCGCCAAATGGTACGCGCGCCACGGATACGTCCGCGCGCCGGACGTCTTCACGAGGTAGGGCTCGTCTTCGAGCACGCGGATGAACCGCGCGTGGCTCCGGGGCGCGTCCACCCAAATGCGCGTCTTCTCGTCCCACTGGGCTTCCGCATACGCCGTTTTGGCCGGATACGGCTGGAAGACGCCTTCGTAGGCGATGGACGCCCCCAGCGCGTGCGTCGGACGCAGATAAAGGACGGGATAGTCCCGCACGTCCACGTCCGTCAGCGCCACGGCGCTCCCCTTCGTCTCATAGAGGAACGGCATGTAGATGAGTTCGTTCGCCGCCAAAGCCGGCGCGTTCGCGGTGGACTTGCGCGGCACCGTCTCCTCGCAGCCCCACTCCGTCGTCGCCGAATACCAGCTCGCCGCCGTCCCGTCCGGGATGCGGACCCCGGCGCGCTCCCCGTTGACCGTGACCGACGCGTTCGTGAACGCCGTCTCGAATCGATACGCGACGCCGTCCTGGCGCGCCGCCAGGCGCACGCCCCAGTCCCCGAAGTCGACGAACGTCCACGCGCCCGTAAGGTCGATGGCGGACTTCTTGTAGAGCGGCGTCGCGAGTGTCCCTTCCGTTTCGCCTTCCGTCACCTGCGGAATCCGCGTCCGGGACGCGGCATAGAGATCCGCACCGTCCACCGTCAAGCCGACAGCCGTGGGCGCGACGACTTCCTGCCCCCTGCGCAGGATGCGCACGAACAGGCTCTCGCCTTTCGCTTCCAGCCGGATCTCGTTAGGACCCTGCACGACACGCGCCAACGGCGCGGACTCCGATGCACGACCGGCGAAGGTGCACAAAAGCGCAAGAATGCCCAGCGCACGAACAACTGTAGTTTTATTCATCATAATGCGCCTATTATACCACAAGCGCGGCATTTTCCGCAACTTAAAGCGGGTGGATTGCGCAATCGAATATCAAGAATGTTGCGAACCGGCGCCTTTTCTGTACTGGCGCGGAGACAGTCCCGTCAGGGCGGCGAAGTCTTTGCGAAACGAATCCGCGCTCGCGTAGCCGCAAGCACGCGCAACCTCCCCGATCGGGCTGTCCGTCTCGCGCAGGAGCCGTTCAGCGAGAATACGCCTTTCCTGCCGGATGCAGACGAGGATGGAGCGGCCCGTCATTTCGCGAAAGCGCATTTCCGCCAGTCGCCTGGAGCAGCCCATGTGCCGCACGACGTCCACGACCTGCAACCCTTCCCCCACATGCTGGCGCACGTACTCCAGGGCGGACGCGATCTGCGAATCCGGACGGCGGAACTTTCGCGTGGACTGGCGGTGGACGACTTCCGAAACGCCGAAAAGGAGGTTGCCCTGCGGACGCCGCCCCTGCAGAAGCGCCTCCAGCGCCTCGCCCGCGCAAATCCCCGCGCGGCGGAAGTCCAGCATGATGCTGGAGAGCGTCGGGGAGGTGTTCTCGCACACGTTGCGGTCGTTGTCCACCCCCACGACGGCGAACTCGCGCGGCACGCAGCCCCGCTGCGCCGCGAGGGCCTCCAGCACGCATTCCCCCACGATGTCGTTCGCCGCGAAGATTGCGCACGGCCGGGGCAGACGGGACAGGAACTTCCGGATGTTCCGCATGAAGGAATTGAAGGTCTCGCCTCCGGCGGGCGACCTTGCGGACGGGAAAAGATGCATCCGCCCCCCGCTTTGCTCGACAAGCGCCCGGAACGCCGCGCCGCGCGACACGCTCCATTCCAACGGCGTCGCCCAGGGCACGTAGGCATAGTCGGCGTAACCCATCCGGGACAGTTCGCGGAACGCCGCCTCCGCCACACGCGCCGAATCGCTCCGGACGCAGACCGCGTCCGCCTGATCCGGGAGGTTGCAGCGGTCCAGGAACACCGTCGGAAGGGATTTGAAATCGGCGAGCGTGTAGTTCGCCGCGAGCGCCCCGCCCTCCACCAGCACCCCGTCCGGCGCAACGTCCGCGACGATGTCCGCTATCCGGACGGCGCGGCGCGGCACGAGCCCCGCCCGCTTCTCGCTCGCCGCATTCCCGACGGACTTCACGACAAGCCGCCAGCCGCAAGTGCGCGCGAACTCCCGCACGCCCGCCAATTCGCAAAGATTCTGGACGTTGAGAGAGGCTTGCAGATAGAGGACGGTCTTCATGCGAGTCGCTAGAGCGAACTGGCCGGAAAGAACGTGCCGACCGACTTGCCGGCCAGAAGTGGAACCAGCACGCTTTTGCGTCCGTTGGCGACGTAGGTGTCTATACCCGCCGAAACCGCGGCTTTCACGGCCTTCAGTTTCGAGTCCATGCCACCCTTGGAGAGCTTGCCCTTCTCGCCCGGATGCACCAGTTTGGCGGCCTCCCGGAAGTTCGCCACGTGCGCGATGCGCTTGCCGTTCGCGTCCAGCAAACCGTCCACGCTCGTCAAGAGGACGAGCGCGTCGGCGTGCAAAAGCCGGGCGATGAGATACGAGAGCCAATCGTTGTCCCCGAACGTGAAGAGTTCCTTCATTTCCTCGTCCGCCACCACGTCGTTCTCGTTCACGACCGGCAACACGCCCGCCTGGACGAGGTGTTCGAGGGACTTCTTCACGTTCTGCGAACGGTGGCGCGTCTCGAAGTCCGCATGCGTCAGAAGGACCTGTCCGATCTTCACGCCATGCGCACCGAACAGCTTCTCGTAGGCGCAAATGAACCGCACCTGCCCCACCGCCGCGCACATCTGGCAGTCGTTCACGTCCCGCGGACGCTCCTTGAAGCCCAGGGACTCGATACCGGCGGCGACCGCGCCCGAGGAGACGAAGACAAGCTCGTGCCCCGCCTCTTTCAAAGCGCTCAACTGCGCGACCAGGCGACGCAACGTGGCGGGATTCGGACGTCCCGCCTTGTTCACAATCACATGTGAACCGACTTTCACAACAATTCTCATACGCGTATTATACCAAACTCCGCGCCCCGCGTCACGCCCAAACCACCCCGCCCCTCAACGCAAAAAGTGTACCCTGTCGCGCGGCACCCGGGACAGGTCATTCCGATGGATGGAGAGC
>ERZ808266.288-NODE-288-length-18890-cov-5.183647_pt1 | contig 18890 bp, 16 predicted proteins | sample MGYA00521278_ERZ808266 | MGnify/ENA primary metagenome ERZ808266 (study PRJEB31516, sample SAMN03275591) | gut metagenome | biome: mammalia-associated habitat; material: feces | host: Papio cynocephalus | place: Kenya | collected 2012-08-02 ... | reverse complement strand
TCTCTATATCTCCACAAAATAATCATCGCAAGTTATTCTTTCTTAGAAACTTGCGGTGATTTTCGTTATTTCTGTCCACCTGTATATCAACCAAAGTAGCTCGTAGTCACTTTACAAACCATGAGCACACTGATGTTCCCTTGACCGCTGCCAAGAGTGGGGTGATGTGCTTGACCCCATCCCCGAAAGAGGGGGTCGGACACACAACCCTGTCTCTCACTTTTCTACACGCCATTCTTCTGTGCTTCTTGACTACAAATTATCGTACCGACTTAGGATCTCTTGTGCGATGTTTGAATGAATTCTATTGAATGTCTGATCAGGCCCGGATGATCTCCACTTCACCGTCGAGACCGATCTTGATGATCTGAGAGGCGAGGCCGGTCGCTCCAACTTCGAGGCGGGGATCTACCGTATAATCAGCTGCGTTTTTGATTTCCTCTGAGATATCGGTGAACTTTTTTGGAGTAGGATCTCCGGAGATGTTGGCTGAAGTGGAGACGATAGGTCTGCCAAGCTTGTAGGTGAGCTGCTGGCAGAACTCCATCATCGGAATCCGGATCCCGACAGTGCCGTCAGCCGCCACCGTATTGTGCGCCAGATGAAAGCGGTCTGATTTCCATGGCTCTCCCTCGGCTGGTGCAGGGTAAGTCTTTGCCCCAGGGTAGATCAGTGTCATTGGCCTGTCGTTCACCTCGACCAGATCAATGGCCATAGGAGGGATTTCGTTCACGTACAACGCTATCTGATCCAGACTGTAGGCCAGCAGAACCAGCGACTTGCTGTCCGACCGATGCTTTATCTCATAAATCTTTGCGACAGCCTCAGGGTTGGTCGCATCACAACCAAGCCCCCAGACCGTGTCGGTAGGGTAAAGAATGACCCCACCCTCTTTGAGAACCTTCAACGTCTCGTTAAGGATCTCATCTATAGTCTTCTTTTGCATATTCATAAAATTCTGTGCGTAAATTAACCTTCTTTGCTTACGACTGTCTTTCCAGCCAGTTCCCGTGCGTGGATTCCCCCTCATGGCTCACAGCAACATATTCCAAGGCAGTTTCGTGCGCGGATTAACCTCCCTGACTCACGGCTCCATAAAGTGCAGGTAGCAGGCCGTCACCGCAGTCACCGCCGCAGTCTCCGTCCGCAGTCGGCTTGGCCCGAGGTGGACCGGCACAAAACCTCGTTCCATGGCCAGCCGGGCCTCTTCCGGGGAGAAATCACCCTCCGGGCCGATAAGCACGGTGACCGAAGAACCCGACGGAAGTCCTCCAAGTATGTCCTCGATGGAACGCCTGGAGGTCTCGCCCTCAAAACAGTAGCAGATCATCTTGACTCCGGGATCTTCGGCGTGCTCCACTATGAAATCCCGCACGGAGACCGGTTCTTCCACCACCGGCAGTTTCGCTTTCAGACTCTGCTTCATCGCCGAAAGCGCGATCTTTCGGGATCTCTCCGCCTTGAACACCTTGCGCTCGGAACGTTCCCCGATCACCGGCGAGATCACATCCACACCAAACTCAGTGGCCTTCTCCACGAACCACTCGAAGCGGTCGTTGTTCTTCGTCGGACAAACCGCCATATTCAATGAATATGAATGCCCTCCCCATCCGGGAACGGTTTCCAGAATCTCCGCCGTGGCACCTTTGGGAGAGTCGTCGCTAAGGCGGCAACGGTGCATATTCCCCAGGCCGTCCACAACGGTGACCTCGTCTCCTGCCCGGTGCCGGAGTACCCTCACGCAGTGCGCGCTCTCATCGGCATCCAGAAGGGCTAGTCCGCCCTCTGTTTCGTAAGCATAGAAAATCTCCATACTGCAAAGATACAACATTGAATAATATGGCGTAACTTTGCGCCTATGAAAAAACGTTATGAATCATTGGATGTCCTTAGAGGGCTGGTCGGAGGCAACCATTGCTATCATGGCTACAACGGAACCGATTTCGACCCGGAAGGTGTCCTCGGCTCGCTGACCTCCGCCTGTTCATGCCTCCTCGGCTACCTGATCGGCTCGATGATCCACAAGTCTCAAAAGAATATGTCAGCCACCAACACCCCTGACAGGGTTGTCAACAGGACATTTGTCTATGGCTGCCTCTCTTTGATTCTCGGCGTGGTCCTCAGCATCTGGATTCCGATCAACAAACCTCTTTGGTCTGTCTCATACGTCTTCTATGCCGGTGGATGGGCGATGCTTGCGCTGGCTTTCCTTGCCTATCTGCTTGACGTCAAAGGGTACGAGAAACCTTTCGTGCCTTTCAAAGCCATGGGTATGAACGCATTGATGGCCTTCGTGTTCTCCGGAGTCATCGCCAAGAGCTACGGCTTCTTCGGGTTCGCCCCGAGCCGCTACTTCGGAGCAAATGAATATGTCTCCCTGCTGTGGGTCCCTCATATTTGTGACTGTCATATTCGGCCTCCTGTGGATCCTCTATAAGAAGAAGATTGTGATTAAACTGTAAGTAAAATGTTCATAGGATTGATTTCAGACACCCATGGTGTGTTCGCTGATGATGTCAGGAAGTTTCTGGAGCCTGTTGACCAGATCTGGCACGCCGGTGACTTCGGTACGCTTCAGTGCGCGGAGGAGATTGCTGCCTTCAAGCCTTTGATCGGTGTCTATGGCAACTGTGACGGCTTGGATGTCCGACAATGCTACCCTGCGTTTCAAAGTTTTGATTGTGAGGGCCTGAAAGTTATTATGACGCACATCGGGCTCAGCCGGGGCAGTTATTGGGCTTACAATCCGCGTCAGCCTCAGTATGACTTGCGCGCCAAGGCACTTATTGACAATTGGCATCCGGACATATTCGTTTGCGGACACACACATATTCCTCAGGTTTTCCGAGACAACCGGAACGGATTCCTCTTTATGAATCCTGGCGCCTGTGGCTTTCAGGGCTCGTCTGATGTGCCGAGAATGGCTCTTCGCTTTCAGATTGAAATGGGTAAAATTTTCGCGATGGAAAAGTGTGAATTGTCTAGATAGCCATAATTATGTCAAAAAAGTTAAAATTTTTATTGTTAATTTCAGAAAACTATGTACTTTTGCGTCTTGAAAAACGAGTTAGAGGTAACTAAAGTTTTTAATTTTATATTATCATGAAGAAGGTATTTATGTCTGTTGCGGTTGTGGCTCTCATGGTAGCCGCTTCTGCTTGCGGTAACAACGCAAAGAAAGCCGAGGCCGAGACTGAGGCTGTTGAGGCTGTCGAGGAAGTTGCTGACACCGTAGCTGCTTGCTGCGATTCTACAGCTGCTTGCTGCGATTCAACAAAAGCTGAGTAATTTCAGCCATCGCCCCCCAATCAAGGGCTTTTTTGTGCGGTGTCCGGGTCCAATCCCAGATGCTGCAATTTTTTTTGTCTTAACCCGTCTGTTTGCCTATCTTTGGCAGGCACAGCGCCATTCTTTCGGTTACTGAGCTTGCCGAAGTGACCGACAGCACAACAATGGTTGGCTCGACAAGCTCACCAACCACAGTACGAATAAACGATTACACGCATGAAAGAAAAATCAGTCTGGTTCTGCTCCAATTGCGGAAATGAATATCCCAAATGGATGGGACGCTGCCCTGCCTGCGGGGAATGGAACACTATGGTGGAGCAGAAGGTGGTGACAAGGGGCTCCAGAAAGACCTCGATGACGGAGTCTGTTCCGGGAGCGGGACGCAGGCCTCAGAAACTGAACGAGATTGACTCCCGCTCGGAGGCACGACTTTCCCTGAACAACGAGGAAATCGACAGAATACTCGGTGGCGGCATCGTGGAAGGCTCTCTTGTCCTGATCGGAGGTGAACCAGGAATAGGAAAATCCACATTGTCTCTTCAGATTCCTCTCGGCTGTCCATCCCTTAAGACATTGTATGTCACCGGTGAGGAAAGCCTGCGTCAGGTCAAAATGCGCGCTGACCGTTTGGGGGGTGATGCTTCTAACTGTCAGATCTACAGTGAGACTCTGATTGAGAATGTGGTGGAGCAAGCCCGTGGGATCGAGCCTGATTTGATGATCGTGGATTCAGTACAGACGATGTTTTCGCAGACTGTAGACTCGACGCCCGGATCTGTTACCCAGATAAAAGAGGTCGCGGCCATCCTCCTCCGGTTCGCCAAGGAGACGGGCATCCCTGTCATCCTGATCGGTCATATCACCAAGGAAGGCTACATCGCTGGCCCTAAGATTCTGGAGCACATCGTGGACGTGGTCCTTCAGTTCGAAGGTGACAACAGAGGTTCGTACAGGATTCTGCGCAGCATCAAGAACCGGTTCGGCTCCACTTCCGAACTGGCGGTGTTTGAGATGACCGGAAAGGGGCTTCGTGAAGTCTCCAACCCGTCCGAACTGCTCATCCCGATGCACGAGGCCGGGCTCAGCGGCACCGCCATCAGCGCAATGTTGGACGGAACGAGGCCGTTCCTCTTTGAGGTTCAGGCACTAGTCAGTTCGGCGGTCTATGGCACGGCTCAGCGCTCGGCCACAGGCTTCGATGTGAGGCGGCTGAATATGCTCCTGGCGGTCCTTGAGCGCAGGGCCGGCTTCAAACTGGCACAGAAAGATGTTTTTCTGAATATGGCGGGCGGACTCAAGGTCAGCGATCCTGCCTGTGATCTTGCGGTCATCTCGGCGGTCCTGTCCTCCAACTTCGATTTCGCCATCCCCTCCGACAACTGTTTCTCCGGGGAGATCGGTCTTAGCGGAGAGGTCAGGCCTGTGGCACAGATCGACCGCCGTGTCTCGGAGGCTTCCCGTTTGGGATTCAAGAAGATATTCATTTCATCATTCGCCTCCTTGGATCTCAAGCCTCAAGGCATAGAGGTCGTGAAGGTCTCTGATGTCCCTGCCCTCGTCCGCAGCCTCTTCAAATAGCCTCCAGTCCGCGACACCTGCCGAAGCGCGGCCCGCTGAAGTGGTCTGGTCAGCAACCGGTCGCTGAGCCAGCTGAAGCGCCGGTGTATGATATTCGTAAATTGAAAAAAAATGCTTATATTCGCCAAGTTTTAAGACTAAACAAAACAAGATATGAATCTTAGAGACATCAAGAAGGACATTGAATATGTCATCGGAGCTTTCATTGATGATTGCTCCCTCTTCAGCGCGCTTAACCAGAAAGCTGACGACGAGGCTTTGGGCGGACTCTTCGATGAGGCTGTCAAACTCTACAATGACCTCAGGGATAAAGTGAACGCAAAGGTAGAGGGCAAGAAATCCGCTTACTTCGCCGGAATCCGCAAGGAACTCCTTGAGAAGACAGATGCCATGTACCAGAAGCTCAGCGAACTCATCAAGGCGACTGCCAAGTCTGACGAGAAGTAATCCTGGCTTGTCGTTGAAATTATATTAGGGAAGGCTTATGAGTCTTCCTTTTTTAATACCGGCCACGTGCCGGGCATATTACAGGAATATTCCTATTATAAACATATAACGAACATGAAAGTAGCGGTAGTCGGAGTGACCGGCTTGGTCGGAACCCGGATGATAGAAGTCCTTGAAGAGAGGCAATTCCCTGTGGATGAATTTATTCCCGTGGCGTCAGAAAAATCGGTCGGGAAGGAAATTGTTTTTGGTGGACATGAATGCCCTGTCGTGACGGCGGATGAGGCCATTGCCCGCAGGCCGGATCTGGCTCTGTTCTCAGCCGGAGCGGAGATTTCCCGTGATCTGGCTCCGAAGTTCGCCGCTGTCGGTTGCCGTGTCGTGGACAACTCATCCTGCTGGAGGATGGATCCGACCAAGAAACTGGTTGTCCCTGAGATCAATGCGTCTGTCTTGACCGCTGAGGACTATATCATCGCCAACCCTAACTGCTCCACTATCCAGATGCTTCTGCCTCTGGCTCCGCTTCATCGTAAGTACGTGATCAAGCGAATCGTGGTCTCTACCTACCAAAGCGTGACGGGTTCCGGCAACGCTGCGGTGGCTCAGATGAAAGCTGAGCGCGAAGGTAAAAAATGGGGCGAGTACCAAGCCTTCTATCACTATCCGATTGATGAGAACGTGATCCCGCACATCGATGATTTCCTTGAGGACGGCTACACCAAGGAAGAGATGAAGATGGTCAACGAGACCCACAAGATCTTGAATGACTATTCGATAGGAGTCAGTCCGACTACGGCTCGCGTGCCAGTGCTGGGAGGCCATTCGGAATCAATCAACCTGGAATTCGAGAAAGATTTCACACTTGACGAAGTGCGAAAGATATGGTCTGAGACAGAAGGTGTTACCGTTCAGGATGACCCTTCACGCAATATCTACCCGATGCCGTTGTTCTCTCTTGGCAAGGACGATGTCTTTGTGGGCCGTCTGCGCAGGGACCCGTCAGTTAAATATGGCCTGAACTTCTGGTGCGTCAGCGACAACATCCGCAAAGGAGCCGCCACCAACGCGGTCCAGATCGCACAGTACCTCCTCTCGAAAGGTTTCCTGAAGGCCTAGTTCCCGGCCAAATGCTTCTCCCAGGCCCAGGCCGCGGCCAGTGTGTCTTCGATAGACCTTTCGGCCTTCCAGCCAAGCTCGTTGTTGGCAAGTGTAGGATCAGCCCAGATGGCAGTGACGTCCCCTGCTCTGCGTGGCGCGAACTTGTAGTTCAGTTTCAGTCCGTTGGCCTTCTCGAACGCTTTGATGAGTTCCATCACAGACAACGGCTTGCCCGTGCCGATGTTAAAGATCTCATATTCCTTCTTCATCTTTCCGTCGAGCATTCTGCGGACGGCGAAGACGTGCGCCTTGGCAAGGTCCACGATGTCGATGAAGTCCCTCTGGCAAGTGCCATCAGGAGTAGGGTAGTCATTGCCGAAGACGTAGAGGCACTCGCGTTTGCCGATGGCGGTCTGAGTGATGTAAGGCACAAGGTTGTTCGGCACGCCGCGCGGAAGTTCGCCGATCAGCGCTGACGGATGCGCCCCTACCGGGTTGAAGTACCTCAGCGCGATTCCCTTGACATTTGAATATGCCTTCACGGAGTCTCGCAGAATGTCCTCGCACATTTGCTTCGTGTTGCCGTAAGGAGAGGTGGCTGGCTGCCTCGGCGACTCCTCGGTCACCGGAAGTTTCTCCGGCTCGCCGTAAACCGTTGCCGAGGAGGAGAACAAGATATTCTCGCACCCGTGTTTCCTTGCGGTCTCGATGACGTTCATAAATGACTCCAGGTTGTTCCTGTAGTATTTCAGCGGCTCGCTGACGGACTCTCCCACGGCCTTGAACCCGGCGAAATGGATGACAGCGTCGATCTTGTTGGTGGTGAACAGCAGTTCAGTCGCCACGGGATCGCAGAAATCCATCTTGACGAAAGGAATGTCATCCCTTCCGGTGATCTTCTTGACTCCTTCGTAGCAGGTCTCGTCGCAGTTTGACATGTTATCGGCCACGATCACATCGTAGCCAGCCTCGATAAGCTCCACGGTAACGTGGCTTCCGATAAATCCGGCACCGCCGGACACAAGGACACATTTTTTCATATCTCTGAATATTTTGACTCAAGTCCGTTCCGCACAAGCGGTTTTTATGCTCTGCAAATTTAGCAATAAAACATTATTTTTGTACTCTGGTCGTTTTTGTTTTCCACGGAACGGCTTGAAATTCAAAATGACTTTTGTTATGAGATCCGGAATAATCATGAATTCTTGTGTTTGTGCTTTGGTGATGTCGGTCGCCATCTCCCATTCCGCCGCAGCCTTCTCTCCGCAAGTACGTTCCACAAATAAGGCGCAAGACAAGTCCAGGGCCCAGAGATATATAGAACAGGCCTCCCGTAACGACATCCTGAAGTCTTCCGTCTTCGGTGTCCTCGCTGTCACCGAGGGAGGGGACACCCTGGCTGTCTGGAACAGCGATCAACGTATGGTTCCGGCTTCCACCATGAAACTGATAACCACAGGGATGGCCATCCACCGTCTCGGTCCGGACTTTAAGTACGTCACTCGTATCGGCCACAGCGGCACGATCAAGGACGGTGTCCTTGACGGTGACCTCTATATTATAGGCGGTGGCGATCCAACCATCGCCTCCAAGGATTCCATCGCGATTCCCAGGGCCCGACTCTTTGCCCAATGGAAATCATTCCTGGACAATGCCGGCATCAAGAGAATCAACGGCAAGGTTATCGGAGACGGCCGCTACTTCGACGGTCCTTTGGAGCACGACACCTGGAGCTATCAGGACATCGGCACAGCCTACGGAGCCGGCGGCAACGGCCTCTGCTTTTACGAGAACGCCCAGGATTTCAGGGTGAGCGCCGGAGCCACGGTCGGCTCGCCTGTCAATGTCACGGCCTCCTTTCCGTTCACCCCGTGGATGAGGTATGAATATCCCTGCCGGACCGCTCCTGCCGGCACCGGCGACCAACTCTACCTGTTTAACACCGAATTCCTCCCTTACGCTGAGATCCGAGGATCCTTCGCCATCGACCGCAAGCCCAAAACCGAGGAATTCAGCAACAAGTTCGGAGCCTACACATGCGCCCATTATTTCTGTGAATATCTGAAATCAAATGGAGTCCCTGTTTCCGATGGCCCGGCCGACATCCGTCTCGGCCGCGTCCGCACAAACCTGTCTTCCAATGAATATGGCCCCTATGCCTCAGGAGTGGACAATCTGAATATGCTCGGTCAGACATATTCCCCGTCCCTCTGTCGCATCGCCCGTGAGACGAATCTGAAAAGCGACAACTTCTACGCCGAGACCCTTTTCCGTACCCTTGGCCGCAGGCTTCACCATTCAGCCTCCTACGATTCATCGTATGTGGCTGTTAATGAAGTGATGAGAAGCCTTGGCGTAAGCACGGATGATGTCCGCATTGCCGATGGCAGCGGTCTGGCCCGCCACAACTACATCTCCCCGTCATTCTTTGTCCGTTTCCTCTCCGCGATGATGGACAGCCCGTCATTCGGGGACTACATCCTGACCATTGGGCGGCCCGGTGACCGTCATTACGAGTCACGCCTCCGTGAGGCTTCTGCCACCGTCAAGTCCAGAGTCCATCTCAAGAGCGGCTCCATGAACGGTGTCCGTTGCTTCTCCGGCTACATCGAACCCTCGGCCGGCTCCAAATCCGACACCATCATCTTCTCCATAATGACCAACAATTCCTTGGTTTCCGCATCGCGCATCGATCCCATAATCGACCGCATAATCACCCTCCTCGCCGCCGACAACTGATCCGCTTCAGTCCTGCCGAAAATAGAACGGGCTGTTGAATACGGAGATGACGCCGGATCCGGCAGCGTCGATGTGACCGACTATGCGGCGGGCGCGGAGAGGCTTGCGGTTGTAGAAATCCGGCGCGGATGAATCAAGCGAGTTGATCCGCACGATCTGTGCGGAGTGGATGAACTTGCCGTCACCGATGTACATTCCCACGTGAGTGACCCGCTCCTTGGTGCTGTCTGTGGCGGCTTTGCCCCAGAACAGAAGGTCGCCGGGAAGCAAGCCGCTCCAGTCCACGTCTCCGTTATCCTTGAATATTCTCACATCCTTTCCGACCCTTGCCTGCTGGGAGGCGTTGCGTGGAAGAAGCGCACCATTCGCGAAATAGACACTGCGGGTGAACCCGCTGCAGTCCACGTTCTTGATTGACGTGCCTCCCCACATGTAAGGGACTCCGAGAAACTTGTAACCTATGGCCAGAAGATTCTGCCTGAAATCATTATCGTCCAAAGTCTTGTCTTTCCGCTCCTTGGCCCATTTGTAAAACACCGCGACATCCTTCGCCGGAACGTAACCGGTCTTGCCGGACGGCAGCACAACCCCGACGAAACGTCTGCTGAGAACGGCCCGCCCTTCCTCATAGCCTTTGTGCCGCCCGCTTGAATGTGTCTTGACACCATACATGATCCGAACAATGTCCCCGAGCACGAAATCGGATACAATCCTGGAATCCTCTGAGGGTTCTGAATAGATGTGCGTGAAAGAAGCGGTGCAGATGTACTTAGGGGCTTCCAGGTAGTCCTTTATTTCTTCCTCGCTCATCTGAACCAGCCCCATTTCATTGACCCAGGCCGTGTATGGCTCCGGACTCTTGATCTTGACCCAGTACCCCGATTGGTCCAGTACCTCGACGACCGTGCCCATCAGAACCTGATTCCCAAGTTCTGCGGCGTAGTCCGGTTTCTCGCGCATGAAATCGGCGGAAAACTCAACTACGGCCAGTTTTCTCTGAGCATCCATGGTTGGAGCCACGGATGCGAGCGCTGTCAAAATCAAAACTGATGACAATATTTTCGGGAAGATATTCATAAATCAATTCATATTTCAGAAGATGGCCGGCTTCGTTTTGTAAAAATATCCACAATTCATTAGTTTTGCAAGGAAGAAGAAAGAAAACCTGTATGTTGGACTTTTCAGAAGGCAAAAGATACAATTCATTTGTTGGCTACTATCGCCGCAGATATGGCGAACGGCTTCAGAAACTGGTTCTGGACGCCGGATTCTCGTGCCCGAACAGGGACGGAACCGTAGGCAGGGGAGGATGCACCTACTGTGACAACGCCGCCTTCCATCCAGGCTACAGCACTTCAGGCAAACCGCTTCTGACTCAGATTGATGAAGGAATAGAGTTCCAGAAGGTACGCTATCCCAGAGCCAGGCACTATCTGGCATATTTCCAGGCATATTCAAATACATATGGCCCTTTGGAGCGGCTGAAGGCTATGTATGAGGAGGTTTTGAGCCACCCCGAGGTGGTGGGTATCGTGATAGGCACCCGGCCGGACTGTGTTGATGAGGAGAAACTTGATTATCTGGCGGACCTTGCCGGCGGACGTAGATTGAATGGTTGGCATCGGTCGCTCCGACAAGCTCAGCGGCCAAAAATTCAGGCCGAGACTCTGAACAATCCGGTCGCAGAGCCTGTCGAAGCACCTGAAACCACCCTCTCCGCCCCCATTGTGGTGGTTGAGTACGGTATCGAATCCTGCCATGACAACACCCTTCGCCACATCAACCGCGGCCACGACTTCGCCTGCGCGCGCAAAGCCGTGGAAATGACTGCCGAAAGAGGCATCGACACCGGGGCGCACTTCATCCTTGGCCTTCCCGGCGAGACCCGTGACATGCTCCTTGAGCAATGCGGCCTCATCTCTTCCCTCCCGCTGCGCTCCGTCAAATTCCACCAGCTTCAAATCGTAAAAGGCACAGCGATGGAAAAGGAATATGCCGCCGACCCTTCCGCCTTCTACCGCCCCGGACTCAATGAATATCTTGACTTTGTGATCGACATCCTCGAACGTCTGCGTCCCGGCCTCTATATCGAACGGGTCGCCGGCGAGGTCCCTCCGCGTTTCGTGAACGACACCCCTTGGGGGCTTGTCCGCAACTTCGAGATCCTCCGTCTTCTGGACAAACGTCTTGAGGAACGCGACACCTGGCAGGGACGGCTGTGTTCAAGTCTTGATTGATCTGGCAGTATGGCTTCTGCTTGCCTGAAGTATGGGTGTTGGACCGAAGCGGTTTTTGAGACTATAAAAACAGAACGGTGCTTCCACCGCGCCAACTATTGCGTGAAAATTCTTATATTTGTCAAATTTATTTGATTACAATGGCGAAGTTTGTAAACCGAGAGATTCCTGAAGGCCTCACCTTCGATGACGTTTTGCTGGTTCCGGCACATTCCGATGTACTTCCTCGTGACGTTGACGTCACCACAAATTTCACGACCGACATCAAGCTCCATACCCCGATAGTGTCGGCGGCGATGGACACTGTCACAGAAGCCGATCTTGCCATAGCGATGGCGAGAGCCGGTGGTATCGGCGTGATCCACAAGAACATGACCATCGAGAAGCAGTGCGAGCAGGTTCGTCATGTGAAGCGTGCGGAGAACGGAATGATCTACGACCCTGTGACAATCAGTCCTGACGCTACCGTGGGCGACGCTTTGGCTATGATGAAGAAGCATCACATCGGCGGCATTCCGGTTGTGGATCCCAATGGATTCCTTATCGGTATCGTCACAAACCGTGACCTCCGTTTTCAGGAGGATATGCAACTGCCTATCTCCCAGGTCATGACGAGGGATGACCTGGTGACCGCTCCTAAGGGCATCACTTTGGCCGACGCCACGAAGATTCTTCAGCGCAGCAAAGTCGAGAAACTTCCGGTGGTGGATCATGACGGCAAACTCGTGGGCCTGATCACCTACAAGGATTTGATGAAGATCAAAGACAACCCTATCGCCTCAAAGGACAGCAAGGGCCGCCTTCTCGTCGCGGCGGCCGCCGGTATCAAGTCTGACACGCTCGACAGGATTGGAATGCTTATCGATGCCGGAGCTGATGCCGTTGTCCTTGACACGGCCCACGGTCACTCCGAAGGTGTCCTCAAAATGATCAAGAAGGCTTGTGACGCCTACAAGGATTTCCAGATCATCGCCGGAAATGTGGCTACAGCAGCAGGCGCCAAGGCTCTCGCCGAGGCCGGAGTTAAAGCCGTGAAGGTCGGAATAGGACCTGGCTCGATCTGCACCACGAGAATCATCGCCGGAATCGGCGTTCCGCAACTTACTGCCGTCATGGAGGCCGCCGAGGCCCTCAAGGGGACGGGCGTGCCTGTGATCGCTGACGGCGGCATAAGATATTCAGGAGACATTGTCAAGGCTCTTGCGGCTGGCGCCAGCACCATCATGGCCGGCTCGCTGCTTGCCGGAACCGAGGAATCCCCTGGCGAGACCATCATCATGAACGGCCGCCGCTTCAAGTCATACCGCGGAATGGGCTCACTCGAAGCGATGGAGCAAGGATCCAAAGACAGATACTTCCAGGACATGGAGTCCGACATCAAAAAACTTGTTCCAGAGGGAATCGTGGCCCAGGTACCTTACAAGGGAACTGTCTCCGAGGTCGTTTACCAACTCGTAGGTGGACTCAGGGCCGGTATGGGCTATTGCGGCGCCCACACGGTCGTGGAACTCCGGAACGCTCAGTTCGTACGCATTACAAACGCCGGTTTCCTTGAGAGCCATCCTCACGATGTCACCATCACCAAGGAAGCACCTAACTACTCACGCTGATCACTGATGGGTAAGAGGTTAGGTATATTCATGACGGCCTTGGCCATTGCCGTTCTGCCGTCCTGCAAGGCAATCTCCTCTCTGATTCATGACGGGGAGGTGGTTGCCAGATTGGGTAGCCACAAACTCTACCGCTCCGAATTGGACGATGTCATTCCGAATGGAACCTCTCCGGAGGACAGTGTGAACCTTGCCAACCTCTACATCAACTCCTGGGTGAGGGACAAAGCCTTCCTCGACATCGCCCAACAGCGCCTGTCCAAGGAGGAGAAGGATGTCTCAAAGGAACTTGAGGCCTACCGCCAGTCGCTCCTGCGCTACCGCTACGAACAGCGCTATGTCAACGAACGGCTCGACACCACCGTCTCCACGAAGCAGATTGAGGAATATTACGACTCCCATCAGGAGTCTTTCAAACTTGAACGTCCGATTCTGAAGGCTCGCTTCCTGAATATAGCCAAGACATCACCTAATCTGCCCAAGATTAAGAAATTGATGTCCTCTGACAAGGTTGAGGACGTGATCGCCGCCGACAGCGTGGCGTTCAATTCGGCCCGGCGTTACCACGATTATTCCAACGAGTGGCTGGATGCCGTGAAACTCGCCGCTGAATTCGGCGTGGATTATGTACAGATGCTTTCCGGACGTTCCGGACAGTTCATTGAGATGCCTGATGGCGAGGATAATGTCTCCATCGCGTTTATCGTGGACTATCGTAAGGCCGGCGAAATCGCTCCGGTGGATTATTGTCAGGACAGGATTCGTGACATAATCATCAGCGGCAGGAAGCATGAACTTCTGACAGGTTTGGAACAGGACTTGATAGAAGACGCCAAGGTCAAGGAAAATTTTGAAATATATTCGAAATGATAAAGAAAACAGCAATCACCATCTTCGCCCTCGCAGCGACCTGCGCGATGGCTTCTGCTCAGAAATATAAATATATAGACAAGACCATAGCTGTCGTCGGCAATGAGGCGGTTATGATTTCCGACATTGAAGGAGCGGTCAAGGATCGAAGTGCTCAAGGACTGTCTTCGGACAAGAATGTCCGCTGTGAGGTTCTGGAGTCGATTTTGGAGTCGAAGATATTCCTTATGCAGGCGAGGGTCGACTCACTCACGGTCAATCAGGACATGGTTGAGAGCAGCCTTTCCCAGCAGGCGGACAGGATGCTTACTTACCTCGGCGGCGAGGACAAGGTTGAGGAATATTTCGGCAAGCCTTTGTACCGCCTCCGTCAGGAGTGGCGCAGGCAGTACGAAGACATGAGCCTCACCCAGCAGGAGCAGCAGGAAATCATGAAGAAGATTCCTGAGATGACTCCTTACGATGTCAAGGAATATCTTGACACGGTCGATGCCAAGAATCTTCCTATCGTGCCTATCAAGTACCAGCTCAGCCAGATTTGTCTTTATCCGGACCGTGAGGCCGCCAACATGGCCGTGCGCGAGAAATTGCTGGAACTCCGCGAGAGGATCATCAACGGCGAGAAGTTTTCGACCCTGGCCCGAATATATTCGGAGGATCCCGGCAGCGCGCGTAAGGGCGGCGAACTCGGCATGGCTTCGAAATCAATCTTCTGGCCGGTGTTCTCTGATGCTGCCATGGCTTTGAAGCCGGGCGTCATCTCGCAGATTGTCGAGACCCCGGACGGATTCCATATAATTGAAGTCATCGAAAAGAAAGGCGACATGTTCAATGCCCGCCACATCCTGATGAAGCCCAAGTACACCGACGAGGACAGGGAAAAGGCTTTCAAGACACTGGACAGTCTCCGTACCGAGATAAACAACAATGCCGTGACCTTCCAGATGGCGGCCAAATTCTACTCACAGGATCCCGCCACCAAGACAAACGGTGGCCAGATGTCCGATCCTAACACTGGCTCTTCCTATTTTGAGATTGACCAGCTTAAGCCGGAAGACTATGTGGCAATCAAGGATTTGAAGGAAGGCGAGATTTCCGCCCCGGTTGAATCCACGGACAATGACGGCCGTCAGGATCAGGTCAAGGACTATGTTGTCGGCAAGACCCTCTACAAGATAATTCGTGTGGACAAGATCATTCCAGCCCACACCGCATCTTTCGATGAAGATTTCAGCCAGCTTCAGGAGCAGGTCCGTCAGGACAAGCAGATGAAGGCCATTGATGATTTTCTGGCCGGAAAGATCAAGGAAACCCACATCATCATCGACCCTATGTTCCAAGACTGCGAGTTCCGCCGTCCTGGCTGGGCTTCAAAGTTCTCTCAAGAGTAATGCTTGCAAGGCGCCTGGCATATTCATTACTCCTTCTGTTGCTGTCATTCAGCCTTTCCGCCCAGAACACGGAGCGGAAAGACAGCCTTGTGCGTCTGCTCGGCTGCGATGAACTTCAGCAGGTTGAGGAATATGGCGTCAATTATAGAAAGGCGCTTGGCCATGCCAGATTCGAGCATAACTCGACCCTGCTGGTCTGCGACACGGCGCTGTGGAATGTCAACATGAACGTTATCAACGCTTTCGGCAACGTTCAGATCATCCAGAACAACACCGTGCTCAGCAGCGAGAGCCTTGATTATCTGATAGATGAGAATCTGGCCCGGTTCAGGGGAGCGTTGGTTCAGTTGCGTGACAAGGACGGGAACACGCTGCGCACAACTGATTTGGACTATAACACCAAGGACAGTGTGGCCGTGTTCAGGAACGGTGGAGCCTTGCGTGACAAGGATGGACAGGTCATCGAGAGTGATGACGGACACTACTACTCCAAACTCAAGACATTCAGTTTCACGAAAAATGTCAACATGTACACTGACTCCATATTCGTAAAGACTGATGATCTGGACTACAACACAGGTACCAACATCGCCATTTTTGGGACGGGCACCAGTGCATGGAGAGACAATAATATGCTGTCATCGCAGGCAGGAGTCTATGATCGGAATCAGGAAAAATTCACATTCACCAAGAACGTGCATATCCTGACCGAAAGTCAGGAGGCTTGGGCTGACACCTTGCTGTACTACAGGGGACCGAACAATGTCGAAATGTTCGGCCATGTCGAATTGCTTGACACCACGCGCAATGTGGCTGCTGTGGCTGGTTACATGCAGTACATAGATTCGCTGTCTTTCATAAAACTGACCCGCGAGCCGGCTGTGATTGCGATCAGCGAGCAAGGAGAGAAACGCGACACAGCCTTCATCGGCGCGGACACATTGATTCTAAGAACCATTCCTAAATGCGATGTGGCTAAATATGAGATAGATGCATCGTTGACTCGTTTGAAGGAAATCAATGTGGATCCGGTCACAGAGTATCGCCGTAAAGCCGCCGAGGCAGCCAAGGCCGCGGAGGAAGAGGCCCGCAAAAAACTTGAGGAAGAAGATCCGAACGCGGCGATGGCATCCGACAAAGGCGCTTCGTCTGCGGCGAAGCCGGTAGGGAATCAGACGGGTGGAGCAATTGGCAAGCCTATGGGGAGCCGCCGTCAAAGCCTTCCTGCCCCATGGGATGATTTTTATGAATATGCCCCACCGCTATTCCAGTATCCAGACACCTTGAAAACCACGTCCGATTCGTTGCGTTCTCCAATCGACAGTCTGGCCGCAAAGTCTACTCACGCCGCTGGGACTGTCGAAGTGACGCGGGATTATCTTCTGACCAACAATCCGATTTTCCAAAGAGACTCCCTAGCCGCCCCGATGGATTCCATGTCCACGCCGAAAGATTCATTGAACGCCCAGGCAGACTCTTTGGCTCTGGCCCCCAAGGATTCCACAAAGATAAACTTCATTTACGGCATCAATAATGTCAAGGTTTTCCGCAGCGACATGCAGGTGGCATGTGACTCTCTGGCCTACTCGGATCTTGATTCTTTGATCAGACTCTACAAGAGCCCTATTGTTTGGAACGAGATAAAACGCCAGTACACCGCCGACAGCATAACCGTCATTGTCAAGAACCAGTCCATCGATCGTGCCAGCCTGATGTCCAATGCTTTCATCATTGTGCAGGAGGACAGTATTTCCTACGACCAGATCAGAGGAGCGGAAATGATGGCCTACTTTGACAGCACTGGCACTTTGAAGCGCTTTGATTCTATGGGTGGCGCTTCAGGGGTGTTCTTCATTGAAGAGAACGGAACCCTTGCCACTGTCAACAAGTTTGAGTCAAAAATGCTGACCGCGACATTGAAGGACGGGAATATTCAGGATTTGAACTACTTTGATGCCGTGAAGACCGATGCCTATCCGGTGGTCCAGATGAAAAAGGATGAGAAGATCCTCAAAGGATTTGACTGGGAACCGGACAAGCGGCCAAAAGGTCCGGAAGACATCACATCATTCAAGCCGAGAAAGTCGCAGAGAAAGGTTTACGAGAATGTCCCGAGGGCTGAATTTGCCCAGACTGACATCTATTTCCCAGGCTATATGAACAGTGTCTATAAGATGCTGGCCCGTCAGGATTCCTTGAAGCGCGCCCGCAACGCCGAGCGCAGGAGACTTGAAGCGGAGAGAGAGGCTGAGGCAGCCGCTCTTGCCGACAGCCTTGCCGCCGCAGCGGCTGACAGCCTTTCGTTGAAGGATAGCCTCGCTCGGACCGATAGTCTGGCATTGAAGGATAGTCTCGGTGTTGGCCGTGATTCCTTGTCCGTGCAGAATGACAGTCTTGCTTTGAGGGACAACCTGACTGTTTCTGATTCATTGGCTGTCGGCAAGGCGGATTCTTTGGCTAACGATCCTTCTTCTCTAAAGAAAGCGGAGCATGAACGCAAGAAGGCCGAGAGGGAAAAGGCTCGTCAGGACCGGATAGCCGCCAAGGAAGCCAGATGGGCAGAACTTGACGCTCGTGACGCGGCCAAGGCGAAGGCCAAAGAGGAAAAGGCATTGAAGAAGAAACGCAAGAAGACTCTCAAGACTTTGAAGGCGATGGAGAAACGCCGTCAGAAAGAAGAACAGATTCTGGAACGCTACAAGGCACGATTCGAAAAACAGAAAGCCAAGAAAGAAGCCAAGGCAGCCGGAAAAACCGGTCACTGAGCCTGCCGAATCTCAAAGTCAAATAATAAGGACTGACCACTTGGCCAGTCCTTTCGTATTATCCTTTATGGATTTCTCCTTAGAGAAGTTTCTTCTTGAGAGCGTCGATCATGTCCACCGTCATCGTCTCCAGATCGTAAGACGGGGTCCATCCCCATTCCTCGCGGGCACAGGAATCATCCATCTTGTCCGGCCATGAATCAGCGATCGCCTGGCGCACAGGGTCAACCTCGTAGCGCATCTTGAATCCCGGAATATGTTCCTCTATCTTTTTGCGCAGAATCTCAGGATCAAAACTCATAGAAGCGATGTTGAATGAGTTGCGGTGTTTCAGCTTGGAAGGATCCGCGTTCATGATGTCCACTGCCGCTTTCAGAGCATCCGGCATGTACATCATGTCCATATAGGTCCCGGCCGCGATAGGGCAGACAAACTCTTCACCCTTGACCGCCGCATAGTAGATCTCCACGGCGTAGTCTGTTGTGCCGCCTCCCGGAAGTGTCACGTTGGAGATAAGCCCAGGGAATCTCACCGAGCGGGTGTCAACTCCGTACTTGGTATGATAGTAGTCACTCAGCAACTCGGTAGCCACCTTGGTCACACCGTACATCGAGCGTGGTCTCTGGATAGTGTCCTGAGGGGTATTCTGGTGCGGAGTCTCCGGACCGAACGATCCGATTGAAGACGGCGTGAACACAGCGACATTGTTCTCCCGGGCGATCTCAAGGATATTCATGAGTCCGTCTATCTGGATGTGCCATGCCAACTGAGGCTTTCTTTCCGCCACGGCGGAGAGCAGCGCGGCCAGATTGTAGATCGTGTCGATGTTGTACTTCTTGACGATGCCCAGAAGCTGCTCCCCGT
>ERZ808266.286-NODE-286-length-18980-cov-2.899339_pt1 | contig 18980 bp, 21 predicted proteins | sample MGYA00521278_ERZ808266 | MGnify/ENA primary metagenome ERZ808266 (study PRJEB31516, sample SAMN03275591) | gut metagenome | biome: mammalia-associated habitat; material: feces | host: Papio cynocephalus | place: Kenya | collected 2012-08-02 ... | reverse complement strand
TTTTGTTTACTATTGTAAACTTAGAATACCATATTGGTCTACGTTTGTCAACCGGTTTTAAAAATTTGTCTACTTTTGTAGACTTAAGGCGCAGAAAAAGAAGCGGGGATCACTTCCCCGCCTCGATCTTTTCGTTCGTATCCTTGAGAATTTCCGCCCGAAGTCCTTTTAAGTACTCGGAAAATTGCACGATATCGGTCGCATACGTGCGGTTGAGCTCGTATTCGTGCATCTCCCACGTCGAGATCGGCGACTCGTTGTGCTGAATGACGGCCTCCAGCTTGTCGATCGACTTGTAGAGCTTCGCTTCCGGCGTCTCGAGCGCGTCCATTTCCGCATACAAAGCCATCATCTGTGTACGGTAGGGCTCCGGAAGGCTCGTTACCCAGTCGGAAAGAAGCTTTGCCTCGCGCACTTCGTCGGCCTGCGTCTTGCGGAATGTCGGGATATCGCCCGTGAAGCACTCGCCGAGGTCGTGGATCAGGCACATTTTAATGACCTTGTCCATGTCGAGCTCCGGAAATTCATCCGTCATAAAATACGCCATCAAGGCCATGCGCCAGCTGTGACCGGCAACATTTTCGGGCGCACCCTTGCTCGTCGTGCAGTGCCGCGTAACGTCCTTGAGCCGCTCTGCCACGTGCAAAACGTCTAAAAAAGTTCTCGCTTCCATCTTCTTTCCTCCCTACAGCGCCATTTCGATGGCTTCCCGGATGTTGCGCACGCGAACGAGCTCCATGCCCTCGGGCACCTGCAATTGACTTGTCGAGTGCCGCGGCACGATGCAGCGCGTAAAGCCAAGCCTCGCCGCCTCCGTGAGCCGCTGCTGCATCGCGGTCACAGACCGCACCTCGCCTGTGAGGCCGACTTCGCCGATGGCAAGCGTTTTTGCGTCGATCGGCGTGTCGCGGTGGCTGGACGCAACGGCCAGAACGAGCGCCAGATCGGCCGCAGGCTCGTCGAGATACAGGCCGCCGATGACGTTCACATACGCGTCGCACATCGAAATATTCTGCCCGCCGCGCTTTTCCGTGACGGCCAGCAAAAGATTTGCGCGGTTGAAGTCAAAGCCGTTGCTCGTCCGGCGCGGGACGTTGAAGCTTGTCCGGCTGACCAGCACCTGCACCTCGGCAAGGACCGGCCTTGTGCCCTCCATCGCGCAGGCCACGCACGTTCCGGGCGCGTTCAAAGGCCTTCCGGAAAGCAGCATTTCCGACGGATTCGGCACCTCGCGCAGTCCCTCCTCGTCCATTTCAAAGACGCCAATTTCGTTGGTCGAGCCGAAGCGGTTCTTGGCCGCGCGTAAAATGCGGTAGCCCATCGCCTGTTCGCCTTCAAAGTACAACACGCAGTCGACCATGTGCTCCAAAACCTTCGGCCCCGCGATCGCGCCCTCCTTGTTGACGTGGCCCACGACGAAAACGCTCGCGCCCGTGCTCTTGGCCAGATGCATCAGCCGCATCGTGCAGTCTTTGACCTGCGATACCGAGCCCGGCGCAGAGGTATTGTCGGGCGAAAAAAGCGTCTGGATGGAGTCGGCGATCAGAATGTCGGGGTTTACATCTGTAAACGCCTCGAAGATCGCGTCCAGATCGGTCTCGGAAAGCACGTAAAGATTCTCGCTTTCCACGCGCAAACGGTCTGCCCGCATTTTGAGCTGCTGCTCGGATTCCTCGCCGGAGACGTACAAAATCTTCTGCGTTTTTCCAAGAAATGAGCAGATCTGAAGCAGCAGCGTCGATTTGCCGATGCCAGGTGCGCCGCCGACCAGAACGAGAGACCCCTTCACCCCGCCGCCGCCAAGCACGCGGTCGAGCTCTCCGAGCCCGGTCGAAAACCGGATCTGCCGGTCGGACGCATCGAGTTCTCTGAGCTTTTTGGGCAGGCTCCCGCCCTTTTTAGACCCGACGGACGCTTTGGGGCCGGCAGGCTTCTTGTCTTCAAATTCCACAATGCTGTTCCACGCGCCGCAGGCTGGGCACTGACCCTGCCATCGGGGCGTTTCGTTGCCGCATTGGTTGCAGATAAATACGCTTTTTGCCTTCATTGGCTCTCTCCTTCTGCCGAAAGATACGTGCAAAGCGCCCCGCAGATCGCCCCGCTGAGCGTTTGCTGATAGGGCTTCTGCGTGAGCTTTTCCGCTTCCGGCTCGTTCGATAAAAACCCGCACTCGACTAAGATCGCCGTGCAGGAGACCTTTTCCATGAGATAGACGGATTCCGACGGCTTGCACCGCCTGCGGTTTTCCGGGTCTGCGCACGTGCGAAGAGATCCCTGCGTGCGCTCGGCCAGATCCTCGCTTCCCGGCGTCCTGGCGTAGAAGACCTGTGCGCCGTGGTATTTTGCTTCCGGGAAAAAGTTCTGGTGAATGCTCAAAAGCAGCGCATTTGGCGTATTTTCGACCATCTTTACGCGGGCTTTCAGGTCGGAAATTTTCTTCTCCTGTATGCTGCCGCCTTCTGTGTAGACGGAAATGTCCTGCGTCCTGATCATCTGCGTGCGCACGCCGGCAAAGCGCAGAAGATCGTTCGTGATCAGCGCGATCTGCAAATTGAGCTCGCTCTCCAAAACCCCGGAGCGGCTGCTGGCCCCGCCGTCTTCCCCGCCGTGTCCGGCGTCAATGACCACCGTCACACCCGAATCGAGCGCAAACGCGGGTGCGGTTTTTTGGAACGCGACTGCGCAGTACCCGCAGACGAGTATTACCGCTAAAGTTAGCATAATGCACGCCGCATATAACGTCAGCTTTTTCATCGCCATCACCTCAGGACAGCCTATGCGGCGCAGGAACAGTATAGCATAGTTTTCCGGCGCTGAAAAGGAAACGTTCCCTCACACAAAGCTGCGTGAGGGAACAAGCGCTTATGCTTTGAGAACTGCCTTGTGGTAGACCTTCTTGCCCTTGCGGATCTTGAGGCCGTCTTTGAGCTGCTCTGCGGTGAAAGCCGCGTCAATGGACGAGACCTTCTCCTCGTTCACCATCACGCCGCCCTGCTGGACAAGCCTTCTGCCTTCGCCCTTGGAGGGAATGAGGCCGCAGGCCAGCATCAGGTCCACGATCGCGATTCTGCCGTCTGTGAGCTGGCTTTCTGTCAGCTCGGTCGTCGGCATATTGGAGTCGTCGCTGCCGCCCGCGAAGAGCGCCTTTGCGGCCGACTCTGCCTTCATCGCCTCTTCTTCGCCGTGGACGAGCTTCGTGAGCTCGAAGGCGAGGATCTCCTTGGCGCGGTTTAATTGGCTGCCCTCCCACTTGTCCATCTCGTCGATTCTCTCGAGCGGCAGGAAGGTCAGCATCCGGATGCACTTGAGAACATCGTCGTCTCCGACGTTGCGCCAGTACTGGTAGAAATCGAAGGGGCTGGTCTTGTTGGGGTCGAGCCAGACTGCGCCGGACGCGGTCTTGCCCATCTTCTTGCCCTCGGAGTTGAGAAGCAGGGTGATCGTCATCGCCTGCGCGTCCTTGCCGAGCTTTCTGCGGATGAGCTCGGTGCCGCCGAGCATATTCGACCACTGGTCGTTTCCGCCGAACTGCATATTGCAGCCGTAGTGCTGGAACATATAGTAGAAATCATACGACTGCATGATCATGTAGTTGAACTCGAGGAACGACAGGCCCTTTTCCATGCGCTGCTTGTAGCACTCAGCCCGGAGCATATTGTTGACCGAGAAGCACGCGCCGACCTCGCGCAGAAGCTCGATGTAGTTCAGGCCCAGCAGCCACTCGGCGTTATTGAGCATCATCGCCTTGCCGGGTCCGAAGTCGATAAAGCGCTCCATCTGGCGCTTGAAGCACGCGGCGTTGTGGTCAATATCCTCTTTGGTGAGCATTTTGCGCATATCCGTGCGGCCGGAGGGGTCGCCGATCATGGTCGTGCCGCCGCCGATGAGCGCGATGGGCCGGTTGCCCGCCATCTGCAGCCGCTTCATCAGGCACAGCGCCATAAAGTGGCCGACGTGCAGCGAGTCTGCCGTGCAGTCAAAGCCGATATAGAACGTCGCCTTGCCGTTATTGACCATCTCGCGGATCTGCGGCTCGTCGGTGACCTGCGCAATCAAGCCACGCGCTTGCAGTTCTTCATAAATTCCCATGGTGATTCTCCTTCTATTGTTCGCAAATCGTTTTGCTTATTTATGGTTTTGCTGCGGCCAGGCTGCTGGGCAAACCATCAACGCTTCGCTTCGTTGGCCAAACGAAGAAGCTCCGCCGCGCCGGCCAGCGTCGTCTCGGTGACCATGCTGCCGCCGATGAGCCTTGCAAGCTCCTGCTGCCGGCCGGCCTCGTCCAGGTGGATGACATTTGTAAACGTCCGACCCTGCTCCACGCGCTTTTCCACCGTGAACGCCGCGTCGGCCATCGCTGCGATCTGCGGCAGGTGCGTCACGCACAAAACCTGCCGGCCCTTGGAAACGGACCAGAGCTTGAGCGCGACCTTCTGCGCGGCTCTGCCGCTCACACCGGCGTCGACTTCGTCGAAAATCAGCGTCGGCACGCCGTCCTGCTGGGCCAGCACCTGCTTCATGGCAAGCATGATCCGCGCCAGCTCGCCGCCGGAGGCCACTTTCGATAGGGGCTTGAGGCTTTCGCCGACGTTCGCGGACATTAAAAACCGCACGCGGTCCAAGCCGTTTTCCGCGGGCTCCTGCTGGGAAAACTCGCAGACAAACTGAATTTTTGGCATATCGAGCTGCCGGAGCTCCTCGCAGATCTGCGCCTGCATTTGCTCTGCCGCCGCTTGCCGCTTTTCGCGGAGGAGCTCACCCAGCCGGACGGCCTGGCTTTGCAGCTGCGTCTGCTTTTTCTGCAAGACCTCCAACCGGTCGGAGGCAAAGGCGATCTCGTCGAGGCGCTGCTCGGACTTTGCGAGGTAGTCCAGCACGTCTTCGACGCTTGCGCCGTATTTGCGCTTGAGCTTGTGAATGGCGTCGAGGCGTTCTTCGATCCCCTCGAGCTCGCCCTCTGAATAGCTTAGATCGTCGCGCATGGCCCGCAGCTCGTCCGCCGCGTCCTGCACGCTGTACATGAGGTCCGAAATTTTCTGATACAGCGATTCCATGTCTGCGCCCAGCGCGCTGACCTTCGAAAGCGCACGCTCGGCGTTGGAAAGCAGGCCCGCCGCACCGTCGGACGAGTCGCCGCCGTAGAGCGCTTCGTCTGCCGCGAGAAGGCAGTCGGAGAGCTTTTCGGCGTTCTGAAGCACCTTCCGGCGCTCTTTGAGCTGCTCTTCCTCGCCGGGCTTGAGCTCGGCTGCGCGGATCTCTTCGATCTGATATTGCAGGCTCTCGACCAGACGCAGCTTTTCCGCCTCGTCCATCGTGAGCTTCTGCATCTCGCGCCGCACGGCCTGCCACTGCTCGAACGCCTCGCGATAGGCGGCAAGCTCCGCGTCATCGCGCGCAAACGCGTCCAGATAGACGAGATGATTCTCCTCGTCAAACAGCTGCTGCGAGTCGTGCTGGCCGTGGATGTTGATAAGCTTTGCGCCCAGCTTTTTGAGTGCCGCCACGCTCACCGGCCTTCCGTTCACGCGGCAGACGTTCCGGCCGTCGGCGAAGATCTCACGCTGCACCTGAAGCTCCTGCTCGTCAAACGGCACGGCGTTTTCCGAAAACCACGCGTGCTCCGGAATTCCGGTAAAAATTGCGCTGACAAAGGCGCGGCTCGCGCCGGTCCTTATAACGTCGCGGTAGGTCCGTTCGCCCAGAATCGCGGAAATGGCGTCGATGACGATCGATTTGCCCGCGCCGGTCTCGCCGGTCAGAACGTTAAAGCCGCCTGCAAAGAGGATCTCCGCCTGCTCGATGACGGCAATATTTTCAATATGCAGAACGCTCAGCACGGCGAAGCCCTCCTTTTTTCCGGTTTAATGCGCGGCGTTGGCGTTGACCTGCGCACGGATCTCCGCGCAGATATTTGCTGCGGAGGCGGCGTCGCGCAGGACGATCATGCAGGTATCGTCGCCGCCGAGCGTGCCAAGGACCTCGGGAAGGTCAAGCTTGTCAAGCGCCGAGCACGCCGCCTGCGCCAGACCCGGCATGGTCTTGACGACGATGATGTTCTGTGCGTAGTCTACACTTGTCACGCACTGGCTGAAGATGATATTGAGCTTCGAGGAAAACGCGTGCTCGACGGGTTTTGCCGACGCGCTGTAGCGGTATGTGCCGTTGGGGCCGAGCTCCTTGATGATGCGAAGCTGCTTGATGTCGCGGGAAATGGTGGCCTGCGTGGTGTGAAAGCCGCTGTCCTGTAACTGCTGTAAGAGCTGCTCCTGCGTTTCGATGTCGTTGTCGCGGATGAGCTCGAGAATTTTCTCGTGGCGTTTCGATTTCATGGCTTACCTCTGCCTGTCGATAAATTTTTTGCTGAGTATTTCAAAAAAGCTTGTCTGCTTGAGCCGCACGAGCCGTGTGACCTTCGTTGACGCCTTCGTGGTAACGATGTCGCCGGGATTGAGCCGGAAGGGCCTGCCGCCGTCGACCGAAAGATAGGCGTTGTGCCTTCCGAGCTTTCCGACCTTCAAAGAGATCACGCGCTCGGGCGAGACGACGATGCTCTTGGCCAAAATCGCGTGGGCGCAGATGGGCGTGATGAGAAGGTTTCGCGCCGAGGGCTCCATGATGGGGCCGCCTGCGGACATGGAATAGGCGGTAGAGCCTGTGGGCGTACAGACGATGACGCCGTCGCCTGCGAAATTCGTCGCCTCCACGTCGTCACAGAACACGGAAAGCTGCACCACGCGCGCGATCGCGCCTTTGGTGATGACCGCGTCATTGAGCGCGGACTCGTGGAAGAGCACCTTGCCGCTTGCGCCTGTGACGGTGACGTCGATCATGCTGCGCGGCTCGATGGTGTAGTCGCCCATGGGAAGCTTGCGAAGCAGCTCCAGCTCCCCTGCCTCGAGTTCGGCAATAAAGCCCATTGTGCCGATGTTGACGCCGAGGATCGGAAGACCGTGCGCCGTGGCGATCTTGGACGCGTGCAAAATCGTTCCGTCTCCTCCGAAGCACACGAGCATATCCGCGTTTTTGACCTCGCGCTGAAGATCCTGAAAATGGATCGTCTTCGGCAGCTCATACTCCCGGTCGACATCAAACGGCAGACACATCGCCGTCTGCACGCCGCAGCTGTCTAAAATCTTCTTTGCCTGCTGCACGGTCTTGAACTGCTTGTCCCGATAGGGATTCGGCGTCAGAACTACTTTCATTCGACTCATCCTTTCAGCGCGGCGTGGGCCTGCGCGACCAGATCGCCGGGCTGCGGGTAAGAATCCTGCCCCGGCTGCATGGAAAGATGCGCGAGAAATTCGATATTCCCCTCGGGGCCCTTGACGGGCGAGAAGGTGAGATCGCGAATGGTAAGATCGAGGGATCTTGCAAGGGAGATGAAATTCTGCAAAACTTCTTCGTGCACCGCCGGGTCCCGCACGACGCCCTTTTTGCCGACTTTTTCCTTCCCCGCTTCAAACTGTGGCTTGATCAGGCACAGCACCTGTCCGGTTTCCTTGAGTAAACTTTTGATGACCGGCAGCACCAGAGAAAGCGAGATGAACGACACGTCCACAACGGAAAGATCGAGCTTTTCTCCCAGGTCCTCCGGCGTCACATAGCGGATGTTCGTGCGCTCCATGACGACGACTCTGGGGTCGTTGCGAATTTTCCACGCCAGCTGGCCGTAGCCCACGTCGATGGCGAAAACCTTGCTGGCCCCCTGCTGGAGTAAACAGTCGGTAAACCCGCCCGTGGACGCGCCGGAGTCGCTGCAAACATATCCCGTCGGGTCGACGCCGAAGTTTTTCAGCGCCTTCTCGAGCTTCAGACCGCCCCTGCTGACATAGGGGCAGGCGCTGCCGCGCACCTCGACATTCGAAGTTATGTCAACTTCCATGCCGGACTTGTCCGCCTTCTGGCCGTTGACAAAGACCTCGCCGGCCATAATGGTCGCCTGCGCCTTTGCCCGCGATTCGGCAAGGCCGAGACTGACCAGCAGCACGTCCAGCCGCTCTTTATGCTTCATGACACACCTCCCGGATGTTGTCTGCCAAAGCTGCGGCGTCCAGACCGGTCAGCTTGTATAGATCCTGCATCGCGCCGTGGGTGACAAAATCGTCTCCCAGGTTCTGCTTGCGAAAAACGTACGAAATGCCCGCCTGCGCCAGATGCGCGAAAATTTCGTCGGCCAGACAGCCGCGGTTCGACGTCTCTTCGGCAACGAACACGCGCCCGGTCTTTTTGCACGATGCTTCGATCGCGTCCCAGTCGACCGGTGCGATCGTCCGCAGCTTGAGAATTTCTACAGAAATGCCGTCTTTTTTCACAAGCTCTGCCGCGTCCAGCACAGCGTTGATCATCGTGCCGTAGGTGATGACGGTGCAGCTCGTGCCGGGCTGCAAAAGCGTATGTTCAGCGTTTTCCTGATATGCGCCCTCGCCGCCTCTGGGGTAGCGCACGGCCACCGGGCCGGTATCGTCCAACACGGCCTGCCGGAGCATCATCGACAGCTCCGCGAAGCTGGCCGGACAGTAAATTTTCAATCCCGGCACCTGCCGCAGATAGCCCACGTCAAACATTCCGTGGTGCGTCCGGCCGTCTTCTCCAACTAACCCCGCGCGGTCGACGCCGAGCACGACGTGCAGTTGTAAAAGCGCCAGATCGTGCAGCAGCATATCAAACGAGCGCTGCAAAAATGTCGAATAGATCGCCGCCGCCGGAACGAGCCCCTGCTTTGCCATGCCGCAGGCCATCGAAACGGCGTGTTCCTCGGCGATGCCAACGTCAAAAAAGCGGCTGGGGTACGTTTTGGCAAAGCCGGTCAGCCCCGTGCCGTCGCGCATGGCGGCGGTGATGGCGCAGAGCTTCGGGTTTTGGGCGGCGAGTTCTGTTAAGGTTTGCCCGAAAACGTCGGAAAAACAGGGATTGTGCTTCCTGCTTGCGCCGAGCGCCGGGTCAAATTTTCCAACGCCGTGATACGCCGCCGGCATATTTTCAGCCAGCGTATAGCCCTTGCCCTTTTTCGTGATCAGGTGCAGCAGCACCGGCTCGTGCAGGGCCTTGGCGATCTTCAAAAGCTCTTCGACGGTCTTGCTGTCGTGTCCGTCAACAGGGCCGAGATAGGTAAAGCCCAGGCTGTCAAACAGGTTTGCGCCCAGAACGCTGCGCCGGAGGCGCTCTTTTAATTTGTGGGTAAAATCGTAGAGCCTTTTGCCGCCAGGGATCTTCGCCGTGAACGCACGGTAGCGCAGCTTGAAGCCGAGATAGCCGGGCTGCAAGCGCACACGCGCCAGATGCCGTGAGATCGCGCCGACGTTCGGCGTGATGGACATTCCGTTGTCGTTCAGAATGACGATCAAAGGCTCCCGGCTGGCTCCTGCGTTGTTTAGCCCCTCGTAGGCAAGGCCGCCTGTGAGCGCGCCGTCTCCGACAAGGGCAAGGACGCTGTAATCCTCTTTTTGAAGCGTTCTGGCCCGCGCCATACCGAGCGCAACGGAAACGGCGTTGGACGCGTGTCCCGCGATAAACGCATCAGTCATGCTCTCTTCGGGGCTCGGAAAGCCGGACATCCCGCCGAATTGGCGAAGCGTATCAAACCCATCGGCCCGTCCGGTCAAAAGCTTATGCACATAGCTCTGGTGGCCGACGTCAAAGACCAGCCGGTCTTTTTCGGTGTCAAACACGCGATCGATGGCAAGCGTGAGCTCCACGACGCCGAGATTCGACGCCAGGTGCCCGCCGGTCTGGCTCACATGGCGGATCAGAAAATCCCGGATCTCCCGGCAGAGCTGGCCCTGCTCGGCCTCGGTCAGGCCCAGTAAGTCAGCTCTTGAATGTATTCTCTCTAAAATCATGCGCACCTCTATGTCTCAGCACTTACGCCTGGGACGGAGTTTTTCCGGTATCGTATGGAAAAAATGCAGAATGGTCGCCGCCGTCCGCACGACGGTCGTACTCGAGCCGATGGCAAAGGACTTGCCGCAGGCCTTGCCGCCGACGGTGAGTCCCGCAGCCAGCGCCGACATGGAAAGCGTGATCACGAGCTCTTTTGTACTCGGGTGCATCGCCCAGAGCCTGGACGCGATCGTCGCCGCCGCAGAGCCCGAAATGACGCCGCAGATATCGCCGATGACGTCGTTGCAGAACGAGGACACGCGCCCGGCGTTTCGGATGAGCTTCAAAGCCTCCCCTGCCTCCGGGACCTTGCGCGAGGCCATCGAGTGAAACGGCTTCTCGTCTGCCGCCGTCACCGCGACGCCGATGATATCAAACACAATGCCGATGGCAATGATGCAGATCAAAATCACAAACGACACCGCAAGCGTCGCGCTCGACAGAAGATTCGTCGACACGAGACTCATCAGCGCCGAAATGCACACGGTGATCGCAAAAATCGTCACGATCCAGCGCCAGTCCGGCCCGGATCTTTTCTGTGCTGCCAAAATATGATCTCCTAATATATAACAGTCTTCTCGCAGGGGGCGGACAGAGTCGTCCGCCCCTACAAGGGCTTCCGGCAAAAATGAGTGGCGGCAGATCCGGTTAATCTTACGGCTTTGGTCGGGTTTGTTTTCCACCCGGGCAGCCTCCCGTCGCCGAAGAGGCGGTTTCCCTTTCATGCCCGGGCCGGCTCGTTGCCGCTGCCGGTACCCGATTGCCACTTAGTCCGTACCGCAATCCCGGATCTGCCTGTTTCCAACAGCCTAGATGATTTCCATTACAGCTTTCTTCCGGTTCTAATCCTCTTTTGCAGACAGTGTTTCCAGTACGCGAAAAACCGCGTCTTTCCCCGAGCTGTCCACGCAAGGCAGGCTACGCTGCACACAGCGTTCACGGCTTATAGCCGGGTAGCACCGCAATGCAGGTTCAAGCCGGCACCGTACAGCGGTCGCTGTGACCGCAAAGGGAGTACGCCGCTGCACGAGAGCCGGTCTCCACAGCGGGCGGGTCGCTCATTTCATGCCATTGAAACGCGCCCGGCCGCCGCAGGCAATAATTGCCTCCCTCCAGCATCCACCCCAGACTGGGCGTAAGAAGCAGACACCAGAGGCTTCACAGATGTGCCCTATAAAGGATTTTTAGGCCCTTCCTCGATACCGGCAGGCTGACTAGGATACTGCGCCACCGTTCGCTATTCCGGCGGGCAAAGGCGCCGAGCCGAAAAGCTTCGCATATTATACCATGTTTTCTTTGCATATACAAGCCAATATTCAAGATTATTCTATGTTCGAGGATAAAAAAAGACCTTCCCGACTGAGAAGGTCCCGCTAAGACATTGTAGGGGCGGACGCGGCTTTCCGCCCTTGGGAAACACATATTCGCCGCAGTTTTTCGCGTTTCGGATTTGCATTTTGCCGGGCGGACAGAGGTTCATTGTTCCTGTGCCAACGGTTTAACATTCGCGGATGGCCAGCTTCATCGAAAGCTCCTTCAGAAAATCGGAATCCTCGAAGACGGAAAGCGCTTCAATGGATTTCTGCGTTTCCTTTTCGATGAGCTTCGAGCACGCGCCGACGCCGTAGAGGCGCACGAAGGTGTTCTTGTTTTCGTCCATGCCGGTGTTTTTGCCCATTTTGCCGGAATCGCCGAGCACGTCTAACATATCGTCTCTCGTCTGGAAGGCAAGACCGAGGGCTTCCGCGTAGCGTCCGGCGGCCTCCAGCTGCTCGTCCGACCCGCCCGCGGCGATCACGCCGAGCCGGCAGGCGGCCGAAATGAGCGCGCCGGTTTTGAGTCGGTGCACGGTATAAATTTCGTCCTCCGTCAAAACGAGCTGCTCGCCCGCCAGATCCAGCACCTGCCCGCCGACCATGCCGTTTTCTCCGGCGCAGGCGGACAGCAGCGCGACGGCCTTTACAATGCGTTCGGACGGCAGATCTGCCTTCGCAAGCTGGCCGAACGCGGCGGTGAGCAGCGCGTCTCCTGCCAGAACGGCGTCTGCCTCGCCGAAGACCTTGTGGTTCGTCAGCCGTCCGCGCCGGTAATCGTCGTTGTCCATGCACGGAAGATCGTCGTGGATGAGGCTGTAGGTGTGTACCATCTCAATGGCTGCGGCAAAGGGCAGCGCTTTTTCGGGTTCTCCGTCGCAGACCCGGCAGAATTCCAGCACCAGGATCGGCCGGATACGCTTGCCGCCGGCAAGTAAGCTGTAGCGCATGGCGTCAAAAAGCTGCTTCTGCGGCGCGTCGGCGGTAAAGAGCGTATTGAGATATTCTTCGACCTTCTGCCGGTAGCTTTCCAATATGTCCTTAAACATCATCGCGTGCATACTCCGTTTCTGCCGGTGTGCCGTCGGCGGTTTTCATGAGCTTGACGACCTCGAGCTCTGCCTGATCGAGTAATTTCGAGCACGTGTCGACCAGACCCGTTCCCTCCTGAAAGAGCTTGAGTGCGTCCTCGAGCGGGACATTTCCCTGCTCCAGCTGCCGGACGATCTCGTCAAGCCGCGTGATCGACTGCTCAAAGCTCTGTGATTTTTTCGCCATCTTCTTCCTCCTGCGTTTTCGTCACGGAAGCGGTGAGGCTTCCCTGATGAAGTTTTATGTCAACTGTATCTCCGATCGAAACCTGCCCGGCCCGCTGCACCACGTGTCCGTCCGCATCCATGACCAGACTGTAGCCGCGCGAGAGGACCTTGAGTGGGCTGAGCGCGTCGAGCTTGGCCGTCAGGCGCACGAAGCGCTGCTTCTGCCCGGTGAAATTGCGCTGGGCCGCAGAGGTAAGCTTCTGCGCGGTATGATCGAGGAGCATCCGTTTTTCGTTTACATAATTGATCGGGCTCTGCAAGACCCTCCGGTTTTTGAGGCTCTCGAGCGTTTTGCGGTCCAGCTTTAGCTGCTTCTGCACCGCCTGCGCCATGCGCTTTTGCGCGGTGAGAAGATAGGTTCGCAGATCGTTCTGGTCAGGCGCGACGAGCTCTGCTGCGTTCGACGGCGTGGCCGCGCGGACGTCCGCGACAAAATCGGAAATGGTCACATCCGGCTCGTGGCCGACCGCGCTCACGACCGGAATTTCGGATGCGAAAATCGCTCTTGCCACGCGCTCGTCGTTAAACGCCCAGAGGTCTTCCATTGACCCGCCGCCGCGGCCTGTGATGATGACGTCCGCGACCCGATATTTGTTCGCGTACCGGATGGCCCCGGCAATTTCCGCAGGAGCCTCCGCACCCTGCACGCGCACAGGTAAAATCACGACCTTGCTCAAAGGATACCGCTTGCCCAAAATCCGCAGCATATCCATGATCGCCGCGCCCGCGCCGGAGGTGATGATCGCAATTCGATGCGGAAACGGCGGCAGCTTCTTTTTGTGCTGCGCGTCAAAAAGACCCTCGGCGGCTAATTTGGCCTTCAGCTGCTCAAACGCGACATAGAGCTCTCCCACGCCGTCGGGCGTCAGATCGGTGCAGTAGAGCTGATACGCGCCGTCTCGCGGAAAGACTGTGATCCTGCCCAGCGCCAGCACCTTCATGCCGTTTTCCGGCCGGAAGCGAAGGCGCGACGCACTCGAGCGGAACATCACGCAGCGGAGCGCCCCCGCCTCGTCCTTTAAGGTGAAATAGTGATGCCCCGAGGGGTAGATCTTGTAGTTGCTGATCTCGCCGCGGATGCACAGGTTGTTAAGAAGCGCGTCGGTGTCCATGAGGCCTTTGATATACTCGTTGACCTGGCCGACGCTGATGATCTGCCGCTCCATGTTATTCCTCCTGCATCCATGTCAGAACGGCGATGCCCATGGCGTTGTCCGTCGAAAACTCGGGCGGCGAGAAAATCGCCTCAAAGCCCTGCGCGCTTTCCCGTAACTGCGCGTTCGACGCCACGCCGCCGGAAAACACCACCGGAAAGCCGGGATATGCTTTCAGCGCCTCGCGCGTCACGGAAAGAATGCACGAAATGACGCAGTTGAGAACGTATTTTGCTGTGTCTTCCGGGCTTTTTGAAGCGTCATAAAACGCGTGCATCTTGTTCTCTAAACCCGAGAACGAAAATTCCAGACCGTTCAGCTTGACCTTGAAGCGTTCTTTACAGGCAGATTCGCGGCTCAACCGGTCAATTTCCTTCCCCGCCGGAAAGGAAAGCCCCAGCGTGAGCCCTGTCCGGTCGATGAGCTGCCCGGCGGAAATGTCCTGCGTGCCGCCGATCTTTTCGGCATTGACGGTTTTATCTCCCGGCGTGACGAGTAAAAGCTCCGTCGTGCCGCCCGATAAATGCCAGGCCAGATGCGGCGTTTCCATCAGATCCATGCGCCCGGACGACCAGCACGCCGCGGCGATGTGGCCCTGTTGGTGTGAAAACGAGTAAAACGGCACGTCCAGCACTTTGGCAAAATTCTGCCCCTGGCTCAATCCGGCCAGAAAGCACGGCATATACGAGCCCTCGACGGCTCTGGGTCTTGCCGACGCGCCGACGGCCCTTACTTCCTCGCGCGGAAGCTCTAAAAACAGCCGCTCGACGAGCTCGGGAAGGCGTTTGACGTGTGAAAACAGCGCGTCTGCCTGCCGAAGACCGAGCTGGCCCTCCTTCACGTCCAAAAGACGTGAGCAGTTTTTACCGCTCACGCCGTTGAATGCAGCCACGGAGGTGGTGTAGTTGCTGGTATCCAGGCCCAGGACCATCATTGTGAAAGACCCTCTCTGGCAAATTTTCCGAGAATACCGTTGACAAAGGACACCACGTCCTCGTCCTCATATTTTCTTGTCAGCTCCACGGCCTCGCTGATGGCGGCCGCCGTGGGGACATCTTCTTCGTGCTCGCACTCGTACATCGCGACCTCCATGACCGCGACGGCGACCTTGGAAATGCGGCCAAGACTCCAGCCGACGGCATTTTTCTCGATGAAGTGTTCCAGCTTCTCGCGCTCGCGCTCCACACCGCGGACAACGCCTGATAAGTACTCCGCCTGCTTGCCCGACGGACGCTCAGCGTAAATTTCAGTCTCGGAGGCCAGCGTCGGATAGTAGTCCGGGTCCATCAGAAGATCCATCGCCTCGTCGGCGGTGATGCCGTTAAAGTTCATTTCATAGACAAGGTGGCAGGCAATTTCCCGCGCGTTCGATCTGGTCATTACAGTTCTCCTTCGCCGCGTGTTCGGGCGGTTTTCTTTCAAAAGTGGCTTTTATTATACACGATTGCTCGGCAGAAATAAACCCTTTGTCGCAATTGGCAAAGGGTTTAGGCAGCACCGTGCAATTCGGCAAGCGGATTCGGCAAGAGATTTTTCGTCAAGTCAAGGTTTGGAAAGTGCAGGAATACTTTGTGTATTTCAAACTTTTCAAACCGCAGGATTGGCGAAAAAGATCCGGCGAAGCGCGAAGACGCAATTGCGCGGTGTTGCCTATTTCGGTCATTTCTTTGTGTCCTTCGGCAGGGCGATGCCGCAGATGGTGACGTTGACCTCCGCGACGGTGAGGCCCGTGACGGACTCGACGCTCGTTTTGACGTTTTCCTGCACGTTTTTGGCAAGCTCAAAAATGTTCTGGCCGAATCTGGACACGACGTCGCAGTCGATTTTGAGCGCACCGTCTTCGTTTGCGGACAGGCGCACGCCCTTCGAAAGCGTCTTCATGCCGAGCATTTCGGCGATATCCGTTCCGATGGAGCTCGATAAACCGCACACGCCCTCGACCTCGAGCACGGCCATGCCGGTCACAGACGCGACGACGTCCTCCGAGATCTGAATGGCGCCGTTTTCCATCTCCTGCGTAAAGTATTCTTTGTTTTCAGCCATCGTAATACCTCCGGGTTTCGGTGCTTATGCGAACATTGTACCACAAACTTCCGGAATTTCAACCTGTTTTTACGGCTGCTTGACCTCGATGACGCGAATTTGCGAAAGATCGGCGTCCGTCTGGCTCGTCACGACGTCCGAAATGAGCGCGACGTCGGCTGTCGAGAGCCCTTCGGCCGGCGCGGAGACCGCAACGGAGATGGTGTCGTCGGCGATGTACGTCACGCAGTCGGAAAAGCCCTTGGCGATGATAAGGCTTTCGATCTGCGCTTCACTGAGCGCGGTTCCCACAATGCGGTTCAGGGTCTGCGAGGCGGTGTCTCCAACCGCAGTCCCTTCATCGTAGGCGATCGTCTCTTCGAGAAGCTCCACGGCGCTGTCGCGCGAGGTCTGCCGCGACAGGCGCACCTGCGCAAAATAGTCCGCCGCGCTCGCGTCCGCATCGTCGAGAGAAACCGGCTCGGCTGCATCCTCCAATTGAAGCGTAGACTCCCCCATCACCTGCTCGGCGTTCAGCGTGTCTGTTAAGTCCTGCGGCTTTTGCTTCTGGTTATACGACCAGTTGAGATACACGCCCGCACAGATGAACAGAAGCACCGTCGCCAGCACCGCGTTTCGTTTCCAGATCTTCATGTTTTTCATCCTCCTATTGCCGTTTCATTTTGATGACACTGATTTTATCGCTTCCAAGCCCTGTGAGGGCAGAAACCGCTTCGACGATCGCAAGGCGCACGCTGGCCCGTTCCGCGCCGTCGCAGACGATCACGGCCCCGCGCCACGGCGGCTGGACGGTTTTGACGGCGACGGGCGTTTTCTGAGACGATTGCCCCGAAGAAAAGACCGTCGTTTCCTCGCGCGTATCGCCGGACTCGCGCGTGTCGGTCTGAAAGACAAGCGTCTCACTTTCGGCGCACGTGAGCATCACCTCCACCCGCCCGACGCCCTCAACCGATCGCAGTAGCGTTTGCAGCCGCGCCTCGTCATCTCGCGTCTGCGCTTCGGAAGGGGGCTTCTGCTCGGAAGCTGCGTCCGTTTTCGTTTCACCGGACGGCCACAAAAGCAGCACCGCGCCGAGCGCCAGCAAAAGTGCCGGGATCTTCCACTGCGCCAGAAGCCCTTTTGCACGCTCCAAACCGGTTTTGAGCTTCTTTTTCATTCGTTCGTCCAAAGCTGCCGCTCCTTTCCGATGGCGAGGTTTTCTTCGATGTATCCGGTGAGCGCCTGCCGCTGGGAGGCGGTGCAGGGGCCGCTTATATGCACTGCGGCCGGATAGGGATACTCGCCTTTCGTTTCGACCGTGACCGTGACTTCCACGTCAAGGCCAAGCTCCTTCGCTTTGTCCCATATATATGTCTGCGTTTTTTCCTTTATGATGGCGCAAAGCGCTTCGCGGCTTTGAATTTCCACGCCGGTCCGCGCTTCCTCCGCGGCGATCTGCACCTTGGAAAGCTGCGCGGCAAAATCGGGAAGAGACCACCTTGCAAGCGGGCTCATCGCCGTCATGGCCAGAAACACGCCGCAGAGCATGGAAACGACGCGCTCCATTTTTCCCTTTGGAACAAGGCTTTTCACCATCGCGCACAAAAGCGCCGCCGCGGCCAGGGAAAAAAGATACCTTCTGAGCCCATCCATCAATGCACCACCGCCTGCAAAAAGCACGCCGCCGAAATAAGCCCCATCCAGATCGCGCTCGCCGCGATCGCCAGCATATAGCCCATCGCCGCCGACAGGTGCGACAAAAGCGCCGCGTGCGTCGGGCACACCGCGTCCACGCTGACCGCGCCCGCGACCTTCAAGACCAGATAGTAAGCCGCCAGCTGCAAAAAAGGCGCCGCCGCGATGGCCAGGACCGCCAGCATCCCAAAGAGCCCCACCGAGCTTCGGATGAGACCCGCGCCCGCCAAGAGCGATTCCGACGCGTCCGATAAAATAGACCCCACCACCGGCACCATCCCCGAAAACGCGGCCTGCGCCGCCTTTACAGCCGCAGCGTCTGCCGGGGCGGATAAAATCCTTGTGAGCGACAAATACGCCGCAAAGGCCGCGCAGACGCCCTTGATCAGCAGAGATACGGCCCAGCCCACGAGCTCGCGCACCTTGCCGAGCCCCGCGCTTTCGCACGCGCTTTCTGCTGCGGCGAGCAGGATGTATACATAGACGAGCGGGATGAGAAGACTGCTTGAAAGCCTCGTCAGCACGCTCATCGCGACAGACCCACCCGCCAGAAGCGCCCCCGCGCTCACGCTCCCGCCGGACGCGGCCAGACTCGTCGACAGGACCGGCAGCAGAAGCGCCGTAAAATCCGAGATCTTCTGCACCGTTTCCCGCGCAAGGCCGATCGCCCCATGCACATCCTTCGTGCACAGCGCCGTGATGGCGAACGCACCGGCCAAAATGGCCGGAAGCTTCGTTCCGCTCTCCTGCGTGTTTGCCGCGAAGCCGCAGAGGATCCCCGCCGCAAGCAGCTTCCCACCCGCGAAGATCGCCGCGCGAAAGCCCGACTGCGACTGCGTGAGCGCGGTTTTCAGAATGTGCAGAAGCGTTTTTCCGAAATCGCCGCCCGAGGTGGGGCGCACGTCCAAAAGCGCCTCGCGCGTTTCTCCGTCCAGCGCGTCCTCCAGCGCCTGCGCCCCGAAATCGGTGGGAAGCTCCGCTTCCCCATCCGCAGCCAGGACCGGAGCGGCAAGCAAAAACACCGCAAAAACGGCAAAGAAAAGCTTCCTCATCCGCCTCCCAGCTCCTGCAAAAGCTCTAACAGCATCGTCGCCAGCGGAAGCCCCGCGCACAGGCACAAAGCCGTCCCGCACAGCTCGACCATTTTTCCCAAAGCCCCCTGCCCCGCGTCCTGGCAAAACGCCGCGGCGATCTGCCCCAGAAGCGCGATGGCCACGGTTTTCAGAAGCGGCGAAAAAACCGCAGACGACAGCCCCGTAAAGGTAAGCAGCTCTTCGAAAAAGTCCAGCACCGGAGAGAGCAGTTCCATCGCCGCAACCGCCGCGGCAGCCGCGCAGAGGATCGAAATGGCAAGGGCAATTGCTCCCTCGTGCGGCTTTACGACCGCGCACAAAAGCGCACACACGACGCTGCACGCCGCCAGCTTCACATACGTCTGCATCGTTAAAACCGGAAGAGCGTCTTGACCAGGTCAAAAAGCTCTGCAATGCGCTGCACGACGATCATCAGCACGACCACGAGTCCCGCAAGAGACGTCATCGTCGCCTGTTCCTCGCGGCCCGAGCGCACGAGCACCTGATTGAGAATGGATACAATGA
>ERZ808266.285-NODE-285-length-19017-cov-7.727033_pt1 | contig 19017 bp, 21 predicted proteins | sample MGYA00521278_ERZ808266 | MGnify/ENA primary metagenome ERZ808266 (study PRJEB31516, sample SAMN03275591) | gut metagenome | biome: mammalia-associated habitat; material: feces | host: Papio cynocephalus | place: Kenya | collected 2012-08-02 ... | reverse complement strand
AACCTAGCTGCAACCCCCCTAGGTTTCCCCTCTCTCGCTAGCATTCATCCGGCCGTGCTATCCTTGGCGACCCGTGCACACATTCCGCCTGGCAGCGAAACGCAATGTAGCACGTGTACGTTACAATGAACAAGAATAATTATTCTATGTACACGAGTAATTACTTGACATACTCGTATACTGTGCTAGTATACGTGGTAACACCTTGATAACCGAATATGACATGCTAACTAACAACCAAAGGGAGTAACACCATGTATTACACCATCACGCGTGCTAATCTCACTGAAGCTTACAACATAGCACTAAAGGCTACAGCGGACATCCCGACTCGGTACAATCGCAAGCTAATTAAGTCGTTCAATGCCGAGTATCGCAAGGCTATAGAACTCTTTCGTGAGGCACGTTCTTATGATTTGCCCGCCGGAACTTACGACTGGGTTCGACTTGCCAACTGTGATTTGGGCCACGGACGTAACTTCGATACTTATTATGCCGTTGTCGAGATGGCCGGTATTTCTCGTGCGTCTGCGAAGTCTGTTTGGGACCTGAACGGGACTCGGTACTCTCGTCGGCTCATGCTTGCCATTGTGGAGGACTGACCCATGGAACGGTATGCAATCGTCCCTCATGACGGAATCCACTGGGTGGTTATCTACGACACTCGTTTTCGTGCGCAAGTCGAAGACGTTAGCAAACACATGATTCGTCACACCCGCTCGCTTGGTGGTTACCCAGTCAGCCGTGTTGTTCGTTATGGCACGACCGACTGGCAACGAGTATTCTGCACGCCTGGTCCCGTTTCCGAGAGGTCGGTGCTGTCTCGTGGCTAAGCTTTCAACCAAGAACACGCCTTCTGCTGCCGAGTTGGCTAATCTATACGCGTCGATGATTATGCCAGGCTCTTCGGAATGGAAGGCCACGCAAGCCGAGCGACGCAAGAAATCGCCAGTGCCACGCGAACTACAGCGCGAATTTCGTAACGCCCAACGCTCGATTGTTCGAGACATTAACGCCACCATGCGTGAGTATAACAAAGCGGTTGGAACACCTGAGGCCGATTTTCTCGCGTATCGACTTTCTAACCTTCAGTCTCTTCGGCATGCCATGCTTGGCTCTTACAAAGGCGAAAACGGCTTGCGCTACTACAACGTGGCATCGGGACGCCTTGATGCTTATGAAGTCTATTTGGCTAAGTTTAAGGGGCGGGCGAACTTGGATGAACAACGAACTAAGCTTGTTCGTGCGCCTATGTCGATGCCTAAGTACGACAAGTTCGGTAACCTTCTCAAACCTGGTCAATCTGTATTCGAGGAAAACGCAGCTAAGAAATACGGCTATGATTCGGACATTGAAGATACTCCGTACGCACAGACGGCCCAGTATCAACAGTTGAGGGATGATCTAGAACAAGCTGTGCGTGAGTACGACAGTGACCAAGTTCGCCGAATCATGGCTAAGATAATGCACGGCGCCGAGGCTTACATGACGTTCAGACACAACCGACTATGACCGCTTGGAGGGGGTGTACCGCGATTGCGTAAGAGATACAAGCGTGAAGAAGTGCCCCCACGTCTGGCGGTGTTCGACACTGAGGGAACCACGATTGAGAACCATCCAGAGGGCCCATGCGCCCTTCTCTACTTTTGGGATTTTCTAGTGCTTGACGGAACCCCGAACGACGTTTCACGTGAAACAGTAGCCGACGTGTGCCATCACGTGAGCGGGCGTGATACCCAAAGCTTGTACAGTCACCTGAACGACGCGTTACGCATGGCCCGTTCTGAGGGCTTCAGATGGGTTATAGGCGTGCACAACTTCACGTACGACTACAGTTATTTAAGAGCCTGGGCAATCGGTTTGGAGAACTCAGGGTACACCGTGGCAGTCTCCGCGAAGAGTTCAACGTGTCTTCTGACGCTTTCGGTGAGTGCTGGTAAGACGAAACTACTTACGTTTTTCGACACCCTCGCGTTGTTCGGGTGTTCGCTTCGCACTCTCGGCGCTAACCTGGGCTTTGAGAAACTTCACTTGGACTATGATGCGATTCGCACACCCGATACACCTCTATCTGCCTCTGAGCTTGCTTACAACTATCGCGACACCGAAGTGCTGATGGTGGGAGTCTGCCAGTCGCTTCTAACCCGCCCTAGCGTGGCACTCGATGACTTGGGGACTTCGGTTCTCACGAAGACAAGCATTGTTCGAAAAGGTGACCGAGAAGCCTCTACGATAGGGGCTCTGCCTCTGTCATGCCCACCTCGCAGGAACAGACGTCAGCACGCCAAACGAACCGTCTACGACCAAGATCGTTATATAACGGGGTTGCATCAGTTCGACACGATGGAGGACATGCAAGAGTGGTCTTCTTATGGGTCCACGCTCACCACCGACGTAAAAGGCTTCTTCGCAGGTGGTGTGAACGTCTCGAACGCGAACCACATCGGCGAGGTCATGCACAACGTCGTATCGTTCGACCTCAAAAGCGCCTATCCAGCAATCATGCTATCCTATCGCATTCCTGACAAGCCTTTTAAAGTCCCGGAATCTGAGCTTGCATCTTACGCACCCCTGCTCACGCCTGGCATGCCTGACCCCGTGGACGTGCTAACCTTGAAATGCGGTTTTTGGCACGGTACGGTGCGTTTTCATGGCGTCCGTATGCGACAAGACTGGCGGTGCCACGTGGGAGACTCTACCATAACGCAATCAATGGTCATCCAGAACTCCCGCGATTCGAGGGGTATCAGGTTTGAGGACGGCTATATGACGTGTGCCACCGAATTAGTAATGAAACTAGCGAACTCTGAGTTTTACGAAATGTGCCTACAATATGAGTGGGATTCAGCCGAGCTCGAACGCCTTACTGTATATCGTGGAATCAGACGGCCAACATACTATTCCATTTTACGTACAGTGTTTCACTACCACGAAAAGTGCGTGGCGAAGGCGGTATCCAAGGCTTTCAAGAACGGTGTAGCCCTTGCTAATCAGAAGGTAAACAACTGGGTTGATGCTGGGTATGTGACGTTCGACGAGGGAGAGGCCCTGAAGTCGGGTCAGGTCGATGAAGCGTGGGTAAACGCGTTCGTCATGTCGCACAAGGGCAATCTAAACTCGCTTTATGGAATCCAGGTCACAGACCCGATGAAAGATGAGTACACTATAGGCTTGAACGGCTATCTCGTCGGAGAACACAGCGACTTTGAATCCTACGAGAAGTCCACCGTGAACTCCCTTATGTGGCGCGAAGCCGGAGTGTGCATCGCCATTTTCAACCGGTACAAAATCGCCTACATGGCTCGGTTGCAAGTCGAGGCGGGGGCGGATGTCCTCTATATCGACACGGATTCAATCAAATCAGTCGGTTTGAGCGCTGACGAACTGACCGTTTTGTACAAACCGTTGCACGACCGCATACAAGCGTGCACCCATGAACTAGTCTCGGATACCTTCGCCGACGTAAACGCCCGTCTTGATGCTTATGAACGGACCACCGGCCAGTGCGTGGTGCGTCCCGAGATGCCGGCGGGTGACGATTTCGAATCACTCGGAAAACTTGACTATGAAGGCACTTATGAGAAGTTCGTGACCTATGGGCATAAAAAGTACGCCTATTATGATAAGCGATGGAATTTCAAATGTTCAGGATACGCACTAGGGGTTCTCCATGCTTTCGGCGCACAGCTCGAACGCGACGGCCTCGGTGACCTCGTGCCGGCTATCGTCCTCGGCTATGATGTGCGTTATGACTCGTCCACGAAGATAGCGACGGTACAAGCTGGCATCGACTCCACGTGCACACGTGTCATAGTCGGTGACTACGAGGGGCTGACCTGCCCGGGGTACGCTATCCTCGATTCCGGCAAGGTCATGAACAATCTCGAATCGACAATGAACGCCCAACGATTCGAGGCCGCGTGCCGAAACAACCCGATGATTTGCGAACTGAACGGCCTTGACGTTCGCCGAGACGGCGACACGTTCACCTTCGGCAAGCGCGGATGCGTGCGCATGGACTGGGCAGGGTGGGACATGGACTATTCGAATCAGGAGGCGATTTCGCTTTGAAGTACTACGACTTGACCCCATTGCTAGAGGCCGATTGCGATTATAACTTCATCATTTCAGGTCGTGGCCCCGGCAAGTCTACCGCAGTCGTGAATTACTTGATAGACATGTACGCAGACCACGGGGCACAGTTCGTGCGTGTCGCACGCTACGACTGGGAATCGAATCGCCGGACTCTTGATGCGTGGTTCAACGAGGTCAACCGTGCGCGGTGCCGTGAAATGCTAGATGCATCGCCCAAGTTCTCCGGTTCGACATGGTCCCTCGTCAGCGAGGATGACCCCGACGTATCGCGCCCCATGGGGCACCTGGTGACACTGAACAACCAAGACTGCTTCAAGTCGGCGAGTTACGACTTCGTCGAAACGGTCGTGTATGAGGAGTTCGCACTCTTGCGAGAACGAGACTACATGCAAGGTGAGGTAGAGGCCTTTTTGTCGGCACTGTCCACTATCGTTCGTCGTCGTCAGAACGTGAAGGTATTTTTCATCGGTAACACCCTTTCTAAGCACAACCCGTTCTTTGACTATTTCGGCATAGACATCGACCGCATGAACGTTCGCCCGGGAGAGATTCGCAAGTTCAGATGCGCAGGCTTTGGCGGGCACGGCGCTACGGTGGCGATTGACTTTGCCGAGATGGCTGAATCTGACTACATGGAATTGTCGCCGCTGATGAGAATCGGCGGCAACGTCACGGCGACATCCGGGCTCTACGAGATAGACCCGAGCGTGAGCGAATATGAGGTGCGCTGTGCGGGTATAGCCGATGACGAATGGTGCGACGTGCTGCCTAGCGTCGCCGGCGTCTTCGTCGGTAACGGACTGTTCGCCACAGCCCGGATGACTAGGCGGCCCCGCTACGACAACATGCGACTGCTGGCGTTGACGTCCGTCAGTCCGACGTTCGACGAGGTCGTTTCGGGTAGATGGCTAAACTTGTCAGGTTCGTTCAACCCGTGGTTCACTGCCGAGGGAATGGCGGGAAGGCGTGTGCTAGACTGCGTAGCCCCTGAATCCGTGTACGCGGACGATGCGGCGTTGAAGCGCTTGCAAGTCCTAGACGCCAGATGTATACACGCCTACGAGACCGACGAGCTGCGCTATCGGTGGAGAAACTTCATTGACGCCTACGGATACGAGAGGGGAGCACTATGAGCATCGAGGTGTACGACTCGCAGACGATGGGACGGGCTGTGATAATCCAGGTGGGGCACGACTTTGACACCTACGACGTGAAGGGTGACTTCACGGCGGTCCTCGGCACTGACTTTAAAATCGAGTGTCGCCCTGACCCTGACGACTTTCCGTTGGTGTACGTCACGCCGGAGTATTACGACCGCCTGCACTTTTCTTTCGTCAAACTCCTGCCGAAGTTCGAGCAAAAAAGTTCTGGACTAACGGAGTTCTGACGTGTTAAACTTAGCGCGTAGCGCGAACAGTTATTCGGGGAAGGAGCGACGATGGAACACAGATACGTGACGATGCGCGATGGCATCGAGGACTATCTAAAGCCTCGCATACCCGAGGACGTCAGACGTCAGTTGAACACGTTTCAGATGTGGGACATATTCAACGCCACGTTCGACTACTCGACTGGCTTCTACGTGCTTCGCCCTGGCGTTGACTTGTGCGAGGTCGTGGCGGAACAGATTCGGAAGGGGTGCTGACATGCTCTACCTGCTCGTGAACATGGGAGTTGCCGGAACCGCAATCGCCGCTCTGCTGAAGATGTTCGGGGTGATGTGACATGACGTGGCTTGAGGGGTTCGTGGTTCTGGCATGCACTGTCGTGATAGGGTTCGTTCTAGAGATGTACTTCACGAAGAAGGGTAAGTGACGATGACGTACCGCCCACGTTCGCCGCCCACCGGCGGACCGAAGACGTTCTAGACTAGGCATCGACGAAAGGAACCATCATGACTGAGAGCACACGTACGTTCAAGCGTCTGGGTGAGGGCACCTATACCTGCTTCCTGAACCGCATCACGACCGGCACGACCAAGTCCGGCAAGCCTCGCACGTCCTTCGCGTTCAAGGTGTGCGACGGCGAGGACAAGGGAGAGTTTGTGTGGGACAACGTCACGTGCGACACCGAGATTGGCATGGCGGTGCTCGTGAAGAAGTTCAACGCGCTCGTGCCTGACCTCGGCATGCCTGCGATTGCACCCGGTGACATGGCCAGCGTCGAGACGGTGGCCAAGATTGTAACGGACGCCGCTGGGTCCAGGCGCTTCAAGGTTCGTGTGACGAAGAACGACAAGGGATTCGACAAGGTCTATGCGGAGGTGCTCTAACATGGCGACGGCGGACGAGCTCGTGCACGCAGCTACTGCGGAGGTCGGTTACTATGCCCCGAACGACCCTGAGGCCGGTAGCAAGTACGGTCGGTGGATGGCCGACGTCACCGGGGAGGACTGGTTGAGCGGGCCTAGCACTGACATCTGGTGGTGCTGCTGCTTCGTTAGCTGGTGCCTTGCGCAGGTGGGCCAGGACTGCCCCGGGTTCCCTTCGTACAACACCGACGTTGTTCTTAGTGCAAACCCTCCTCTAGTACTTCGCGAGGACGTGCAACCCGGGGATATCATTATCTGGGACTGGCAGGGCGACGGGCCTACCGACCACATCGGCATCGTGAGCTATCACAAGCCCGGCGAGTTTGGATATCTCCAGACAATCGAGGGCAATTACTCCAACTCCGTAGCCGTGGTGGACCGCTCGGACTGCTGGGACCTCGTGGCCGCCTGCATCCGCCCGCCATTCTCGACCGGCACGTCTGGCCAGGTGCCCATGCCCGCCGTGCCCGCCTCCGATGAAGGGGCCGTTGACGCGATGGCACAACGCGTGGTCAATGGCGACTACGGGAACGGCGAGGAGCGCATGCATCGCATCTATGAGGACGTCCAGGCGGCGGTGAATGCCATGTGCGAGGGCACGACGTCAGGCGACGAGGTCCTTGACGGCATGGCGCTGCTAGTGATGGATGGCACGTTCGGCAACCAACCGGACCGCGAATACAACATTTACGCAGCGGTCCAGACGCGTGTCAATGAGATTCTCGGCTAGAACCTTCACACGAAAGAGGCCCCGGGCGACCGGGGCCTCTTTTTTCAGTTCGAGAGGAAAGACGTATGGCATTTTACGACAAGCTGACCGACAATCAAAAGCTATACTCAATGTATTTCATCGCGAAGTATGAGAGTTCGTGGAGCTGGGACGGCCACAACCTGAGCGCCAACGTCAACTACGGCGACCCGTTCACGCTCGGCATAATGCAATGGGCTGGGTCGCACTGCTTCGAGTATCTCGAGCGCATGCGGTCTGGTGACCCGTCAGCACCCGAGACGTTCGCAGCCCTGCCGGATTCGTGGCGGGCAGCAGTGGACGAAGGCGCGGGCGCGTCCATGTGGGGCGGCTACACCATGACGCAGGAAGACGTGGACGTCTGGCGCCAGGCAGTCGCCGACCACCTGGACGAACTGAAGAAGTACACGCAATGGTACTGGTGCGACTCATCAGAACCTGAGTCGATTAGCGGCGAACTGGACGCCATGGCGTCCGTGCTGGGCATGGAGTACCCTGACGAACCGACGCTTGATGACATTCGAAAAGTGTACTTCTACCTCGCGCGCTATCACAACACGGGGTCTAACATGAAGCGCATCTATCAGCAGTGCGGACTCACTGCAAGCCTCGCCGAGATTCGAGACGCCACGCTAGAGATGTACCGAGGGTACAGCGCGTGGGGAATCTACGGGGCAGGCTGGACGAACGCGATAAACGACAATTACGATTTGCTATCCGAATGGGACGGCGACACCGTGCCGGACTTCGGCCAGGTGGCGGGGTACGGGAGCAACGACGGGAACGATTCCGGCTCAGGCGGTACGACCGGCACCCCCGACGTCGTGGAGTGGGTGAGTCGCCTAAACTACATAGACTTGTTCGGTGACTCCCTCATACTCCATATGGACGACGGTTCTGGAATAATCTGCCTTCGCGCGAACGGGGGCAACTGCTTCGTGCCAGCCTCCGGAATCAACGGGGAGGCAGGCGTGGTGAGCAAAGGTGATTCGTCCTCCTCCTCGCAGACGCAACCGTCAGTCCCAGCCGACATCATGCGCCAGGTCATGGACTTTTATGTTGCCGACGAAAACAAATACGGTTACGCCCTGACGGGCGACTACGACAACCCGGATTCCTCAGGAGTCACCAACTGTTCGGCTTATATCCACTATGTCGCCAGAAAGCTTGCACCCGATTCCGAGATGGCTAGCATGTCGTACAGCTACACGGGTGTAATGGCTGGGATGGGCGAGTACGTGGCCGACGGGACGAACAACAGTTCTTTCCCGTACGACCTCGCACAACCCGGCGACGTGCTGCTGGTCAACTGGTCTTGGTACAACCCGGACTATGACCATGTGGAGCTATACCTTGGAACGTCGTCGCAGGGCAACGACACCGGCTCCGAGCTGTGGGGTGCGGGGTCTGCCCCATGTCCCCACAAGAACGGCGGGGCCGACGGGTACGTGAAGTACACGCACGACTGGATGTTAAGGCGCATAGGTTGGGAGTGATTATGAACAGTGTTGAGCGTGATTTGAAGGACGCCAAGTATCAGGTGCAACTCATTCTCTTTATGATGGAAAATGGCATTTACTCAACTAAAGCTATCAGGGAGGCCGCCACAGACGCACTAACAAAGATAAGCCACGCACAGTCGGCATCGTTCGATAACGAAAGGCGACTTCAAGCTTTTGAAAGTGCTGACGGCGTGGAAAGGCGTGCACGGGACTGCATCGAACGTATAATCGACGTTCTCGACAAGTATTAGAAGAAGGCCCCGTACCTCACTAACGAGGTACGGGGCCTTCTTTATCTAAAGCGTCGTGCGCGAGACTGTGTAAGTACCCGCAGTCTTCGTGACGAACGATTGCGTGACTGTGGACGTTGCGGGGGCGACTCCCGCCAGGCTGAGCGTGCACCCATGGTTCGTGTACCCGATGCCCTTGATTGACGTGTACGTGTCGTCAATCATGAATTCAATCGAACATGCAAACGATGCCTCGCCGACATACACGATAGACGGGCATGTCTTTGATGTGTTGTCGCCAGGGCACCTGGTGATGGTCATTCCGGTGAAGTTGGCGATACCGGCATTTTGATAGATGAGGTTGCCCACCGGCTTCTGGATGTTCCAGACATGCAATCCGACAAAGTTAGCTCGTCCGCCCCACAGACGAACCCAGGCCGTGTTATCGGCATCACTGTTGGGATTCGACTCAATCATGACGTTTGTCGCGTCAAGCGTCGCCGAGTTCGCAATGCCGTACTGTTTGAACGCCCAGATGTGGCAATTGGTGAGCTGTAGGCCACCGGTGTTGTTGATGCCGTACGTCGTCGTAGACCCGATGGCGCAGTTCGACATGAAACCATCCTGCATCGCATTCTCTATGCCAGTGTCGGCTCCATATACCGTGCACGAGTTCAAAAGGCGGTTTTCACCAAGACGAACTATAGGGTTGTATGAGTCGCCGCCGGGGAGCGCCCTAATCTTGAAACCGGTCGCGTGATAGCGAACGTTCACATTCTCGACGAGGTACGACCCGGCCAGCACGTCAACGCCCACGCTGCCGTCCGTGCGCCACTCCTCGGCCTTGTACGTCACCGTGAAGTCACGCAGGGTGACGCCGGTCGCGTAAGTCTCGGAAGACGTGGACGCCTGGACCTTGACCGTAGTGGCCCCTGCGGTCTGCTGCTCGATGATAGACCGGTTGACGCCAGAGCCTGCCAGCGTGACGCCCGAAGGGATGATGAGCGACCCGGTCACCTGATACGTCGCGCCTTCGAGACGTGCGGTCACATCCTGAGACACTGCGACTGCCACTAGTTCGGTCAGAACCGTGTCGGCAGCACCGGCCGTATACCCAAGCTGTGACGGCGTCACCGACCCAGTGAAGCATGCGCACGCCACGTTGTCGTTTGCCAGGGCGATTCTGGACATGCCGTTTGCCGTTGCGTCTGAGGACGCCTTGACCACGTACGTAGCACCACCCATGCCCGCCTTATGGAAACCGGCCGTCACGGCCACGTCACCTGCCGAGAGGTTGGCGGCCTTCATCTCATCGACTGTCGCGAAGGTGAAGGGTGTGGCGGCTGGAATCACGATTGTGTCGATTCGAGCTCCCAAAGCCGTGTCGGCGGACTCGCGCGCGGACACCTCGGCGTCGATTCGAGCTCCCAAAGCCGTGTCGGCGGACTCGCGCGCGGACGCCTCGGCGTCGATTCGAGCTCCCAAAGCCGTGTCGGCGGACTCGCGCGCGGACGCCTCGGCGTCGATAGCCCCCTGGTAGTCGGGCAGGACGTGACGCACGGCCACAGTCCATGCCGAACCGTCGGCGGACTCAAGCACACCACACACGAGGGCTGGCGCTCCGTCGCATGTCACGACCGCAAACACTGGGTCGCCGTCCTTATTGACCTTGCCGACGTCGGTCGTGACGGTGAACGTATGCGACTGCCCGGGCAGGGCCTTCAGCCCGGCGAGGTCGAACACGTCGGTAGCATCGACCACCCATGCGTAGCCGCCGCCCTTCACGTACTCCTCGACCTCGGCACACCACTGTGCGAGCCAGTGTATCTGACCCTCGTAGGATAGTGCGCGCTGGAAGCCTTCAGGCACCGAGTAGCGGGGGACGAAGGGTGACCATTGCGGACGGTCGTTGGCTTCGTTGAGGTTGTAGAACATGGCTGGGCCTCCTTAGAAAAGGAGCCCGGGTGTGTCGCTTTGTCACACCCGGGCGTAAGTCATTAAAGCACGAAGTAAATTACCGAGCCACTCGAAACTGCCTTGGCGAAATGGAACGTGAGCGCAGACCCACCGTGCACTGCGTCGATGGTCACCCCGGCCGCGTCGCTCGTCGGCGTCCAGAGACCGGTAGACAGTTCCATGTCGGGGATTGTGAGCACAAGTGACGTCCCGGCTGCGAACGCCGCCGACGTCTTCACCTCGCCACGACCGCCGAAGATGACGGTCCCAACGTACCAACATCTGAGATTGGCAACCTCAACCCCCGTGCCGGTCGGAGTGACGCGTTTCCAGCGCACTACGGAAGAGTCAACGCCTACGGACCCGTCATCAGATGTCGCAAGCCCAGCCCCTAGCTTAACTCTGAGTCTCTTCATAGCGCGTTAGCCTCCTTCACTATTCAGAAGGAACCTCGGTAGTAAGGCCGGTGCCGGCAATGGCAGTTGCAATCTCGTTAATATCCACGGATAGCACACCGTCGGCGATTGTGAGGTAAGAACCAACCTTCACGCCGCCTAGAACGCTGGCACTCGCAGTGGGAAGCGAGTATTCACTCGTAGGGGCTGCAGCGCTGAGCTTGCCCGTTGCGTCAACGGTGAGGTTGTCACCGACGATAACGCCGCCGATGGTGGACGTAGTGGCGGGCTTGATTGCAATCTTAGTAGCCATGATTTCCTCCCAAATTTTAAAGGACTACAACCTTAACAGCGGTGTTCGCTGCGACGTCCTGCTTAAACGTTAGTGTAAGCTCAGTATCCGAAATTGTGACATCTCCCACACCGCAAACACCGAGGCAACACATCTTGATATTATACCCTGACATTTTAATCGTAATCTTTGTTCCTGTAGTAAACGCAGCACTTGTTATAAAATTAATTACAACTTTAAATAAATACGTACTGCCTTTAGATGTAATACAAATGGCAGAATCAATACTTGCCCCATCGGAAATTGTGAAAGTCCCATCGGGAAACGTATCCGCCCATGACAAAATAGGCGATTCGTATTGTATTTTATCATCATTAATGATTAATCCGCTGCCACAATTGACCGCCAAGCCATCATTGATGACTTTAAGCCCGTCACCGGCAATCGCGTTCGCCACGAAGGCCGTGTCCACGCTCACCTGGGCGTCGGTGGCAGTGAGTCCGTCGGAGAAGATGGCGGGGTTGACGGTGATGGTGCCGTCGGATGCGGCGGTGATGCTGGTGGAGGACTTTACAACGCCTACAGCGTCCGCAGTAGCCGGCGCGGTGTGCAATCCACCGTCTGAGTCAAGCACGAGGCCGTTTCCGTACGGGCGTACGCCGCCCAAAGCAGTGCTCGTAGCTGCGGGTAGGACATAGCTGCCGGATGCAACCTTTTCGTCAACGTAATGCTTTGTGGCGGCGTCGCTGTCTACTTCAGGGTCGGTGACGTTAATAATGCGGCGCGTTCTCGAAGTATTTCCTACAGATACAACATCTTTATATTGGGCTTTAGAGTTAGAACCTATAGCAACTGAACCATCATCATATGCTGCGGCACCAAAGCCAATTGCAACAGAGGCAGGACCTGATGCGATAGGTTGAAATCCAATTGCAACAGATGATGCCCCCGTACTTGATGCTCTATAGCCAACCCCCACAGATTGCAGGCTAGCTCTTACGTCCGAACCAAAAGCTATTGCATCATTTCCTATACTCGGAGCATGCTCAACGTTTGTAGGGGCAATAGAATTAACGGTATTTAACTTACTATCCACGTACGCCTTATTAACGTCCGTGGAGATGGTGCCATCGTCGGTGACGGTGATGTTGTCGCCGACCTTGACATGTCCGAGCGTGTCCGCCGTGGCCTTGACCTTCTCGTGGTCGTGCAACTCCTCATCGACCGTCTCGACGTTCGTCTTTGCCGCCCTGCTCTCGCGCACGACGTCGTACATGTGGGCGAAGTCCCACAGACTGCCGCTCTCCATGGCGTCGGCCCTGCTGTCGGGCAAATCCCCGTTGAAGTCGGCCCCGTTAATGAATTCGGCCATTTTAGTCCTCCTTTAGAATGCGTTGAAATGGTCCTTCCAGATGTGCGAGAAGCACGGTTCCACAGCATCGAAAACGAGGTCAAGAGCGTTGTTGACGCCAGCCCACCAACGGTTAGTGGCGTCGGTGACGTACCCACCCCACGTCTGGCCGCTGTCTGTCGTGCTCGACGTGCCCGTCCCCTTGGTGGTGCCGTCGGAATAGGTGCCCGTGTCGTAGTACTCTGTAGGGTCTTTGCCTACCATCGTCTGTCGTGGGTTCGTGCTCGTGTAAGCCTTGGAGTCGCTCGCGGTGGTGTTGTCCTGCTCGGCCGTGCTGGCGCTCTCGAAACGCGACGAACGCCTTATGTCATCTCCGCTGAGATTCTCGAGGGCCGAGAAAACCGGGATGATGGAGGGCATGCGTTCGCGCATCCTGCGATTAAGATAGAAGATGAATTGCGTAGGCGTCTCGCACCCTATCTCTCTGAAAGCGAAGTGGTCCATGATTCGCTCATTGATGTAGGAGCGCCAAGCATCCTTCATGTCGCCCGCCTCGACCCCTGGCGGATAGGTCTTCGGGGCCCACATCGGGTAATCGTTCAACCCGACGTCATACCCGAAGTTGATCAAGTCGTACAGCGTCATGTTGTGCGTCTGCCCGGCTACGCGTCCGGGTCCGGTATCGTAGAGTCGTTCCATCCGTTCACCTCCTCGTCTGAGAAGTCAACTTGCCCGTCATCAGTGAGACGGGTAGCGAATCGCACCTGCATGTTCGTGTGGAAGAGGGCGTTAGCCTCCTCGCATGCCTTCTGACGACAGCGAAGTGAGCTTTCGCGCATCATGTATATCTGCTCGTCGTTGGCGTCCATTTCACCTGCGACCTCGCGCTCCTTTTTCTGCGAGAACGCATTATCGACGCCGAGCATCGTGCACACCCGGTTAAAACGACGGTCCTGGACATTGAGCAGCGAATCCGCGACGAACGGTGCGCCCGTCGGCAGCACCGTTGCCGTGACGTCGGTGGCGAATCCCTCATCGGTGAGCACGACCGACTCGCACCCGATGACCTGGTTCATGTAGCGCTCGAGGTCCAGTTTAGCCTCCTCCTTCGCGACACCGACCCACGGCGTCAGCTGTGCGTTGACGTTGACGTCAACGGCACGGTCTATACGTGCAAGGCGACGGGCAGCCAACTCAATCTGATAGATGAGAGGCGTTCGGTACATGTTATCGAAGCACGCCACGGCGTTCTGCTCGACAATCTCGAGGCCTCCCGACGCATCGGGAACCACGCGCGTCTTGCACTCACGCCTCCACGGGGCGCCGAGAGCAGCGCACTGCCCGTTTCCCGGAATGAGCTCGATTGCCTGCGGGTCGAAATACATGTCGAGGTTGTCAACCTGGGTTGCCTGGCAGAAGGCCAGGACGCCCGGCGACACCTCGAAGAAGGCGCCCCAACCTTGCGTGACAAGCGTCAGTTCGATGTAACGCGGGTCAATCTCTCGAGGCACGTTGACCCATTCGAATCTAGTCAAGGCCAGTTGCATGAGGGTGTCGCGCCATGCCCGATAGCTGAGCGTGTTCATCCAGTCGGCATCCCACAATGCGTCAGGCTGTGGGGACTGCGGGGCGAACTGATTAGACGAATCACAATTACAACTCACGGCAAGTCACCTCCTTTAGATGTAATATTCTGAAATCTTGGAAGTGTCGAGTTGGTTCTCCTTTGGGATGACCGAACCTATGGCATTGGGGTCGTCCCATACCGTGACTCCCTTGGCGAAGATGCCTCTGAATGCGTCCTTGTCCGTCTCGTTCATGGCTGCGCTCTTTATGTCGAGCTGTACAGTTTTCCAGTACGAATAATAGTTGTTAAATACAAGGTTGTCAGGTATAGGCATAAATCGGCGAATCGTGTACCCGAATCGCAAAAAGTAATCGCCGACACGACAAATTGCCTCAGGCGGGATGCGCTTTAGTCTAGTCGTGTACCCGAAGTACAGGCCGTTCGAGAACCTCATGCCAGCGCCGCCGGCGTTACCGGAGCTCGAAGGCGTCTTTAGTGCTGCGTCGGCTATGCCGGCGTCAATGCCTGCTATCTGGTTCGAGTAGTTGCCCATGGCCACCGACCGCGACAGTGCCAAATTGTTGTTCGCGACCGCATAGCCGGTTGCCTGGTTGTTCGAGAGCTGTAGCGACGACAATGCGAGGTTGTTTGCCTGCGTCTGCATAGTCGCGTTCAAGTCGCGGTTTGCTTGCACGTACGACAAGGCTGCATTAGCACCAGAAATAACGGCCCCGCCGATGTTGCCGGAGCCGAGCGACCCAACCACCCCTACAATGCCCTTTGCCAAGCTGTTCCCGATGGCTGCTTGCTGGTTGGCGTTTGAGATGTCATAGTTCTGTCGCGTGTTGTCCATCTCGGCAAGCGCGTTGGCGCTGGCGTTCTGGAGGTTCAGTTGCGAGTTGGCATAACTGTTGGCGCTGCCCATGTTCGAACTAGTCAGCGACCACTCAGCCGAATCATAGTTGTAAGCACGGGTGTGTGCTGTGGACGCCATGTAGGCAATGTAGCTGTTGTTAGTCACTGAGAACTGCGGGAAGTCAGTCCACCACAAGGCGGTATCGAGGAAGTCGCCGTACATCGCATCTGTTGTGACAATCCCCACCGAGTTTTGCGCACGCATGTGAACGGAGTCACGAAACCACGTACCGTAATTCTCAGGGAAGAGCACGATTGACGAGAACGGGGCCACTCCCTGCACAATCATGCGAAGCTTGAGCGTCTGTGACCCGAAAAGCTCGGGTTTGAGGAAGACCGATTGACCGTTCCCGTTAAGCTCGAACACGCTATAAGGATAGGCCCACAGCTTGCGCAAGTTCATGTAGGGCGTCAAGTCGTACCGTGCACGGTCGTCCATCCACTCCGTTTTCGTATTGCCCCACCCGACCCCGATTGCGGTTCTTAGGCTGAGCAAACCCGAATCGACAAAGGTACTGGTGTCCTCACCGCCAGCTGTGGCCCCTACCTCGTAGCACTTCAAGTCATCGGAGCCGAGGAAAGGTTTTTCGTTCAAAGGTATGTCACCGATAATGTTTCGTGGGACAAGCGTCAACGATATGATGCACTGGGACACCCAAGACGCGTCTTGAAGCTTGAGAGAGTAGGTGCCCCATGAAGAGGCGTCCACTGCATAGACGCTCGACCCGCTGAAGAGCCCCCAGTACTTGCCACCCTGCGACGTGTACATGTGGGGCTTGTCGATGGTACCTGGGTCCTTAGTCAAGTCGGCAGTGGAGACGATGAAGACTAGGTTGTCTTTCACTTCGCCCTGGTATGCCTGGATGTCCACGACTTCACCGGATGAATTCACTAGGTCCTTGTACTCGGTGGAGGCCTGAAGACTGAAGTACCTTTCGTAAACCGTTTGGAATTCAGAGCCGACGTTAATCCCCTCAGGTGTCGAGCAATAGCGGTTTAGGGCGTAGGGCAGTTGGTCACCGGAGGCGTCGGCGAGAGGTGCGTTCGCCATAGCCACGTGGCCCTGCTCGACGTAACCAACACCAAGGTCCATGAAGTCGGGGTAATAGGTCGTCCAAATATCCAGTTGAATCTGAAGTGAGCAGGAGGCGGGGTTTGTCTGCGTACACCCCGTGATGAAATAGTAATAGGTCGCAGGGTACGTGGTGGGCGACGTGCTCAGCAAATCGGTGTCGGTAGGGAGTCGGGGATTCTTCACGACGAGGTAGTTGAAGAGCCGAGCCGTGGTGTACGGCACGTCAACCTGAATCGGCACGCCCACCTTGCAATAGGTCGAGTCGAGCAGCTGGATAGAGTCGAGGCCGTCGGTAAGGCTATCGAAATAGGTCGTCTTGCCGTTTCCGTCGTGTCCCCAATTGATGACGTCGTTGTACGTGGCGTCCCATGGCACGTTGCACATGGTTAGCGTGGTCCCAGGTTCCCAGAGGTCTGGTGCGTTTGGCATGGTGCCCTCCTCAGGGTGAAGAGGACCGGGCACGAGGCCCGGCCCTCATGTGAACGTGCTAGCCGACGGTGACGGTGACGGTAGCGGTGAGCGGGGTAGTTGCACCTGACGGGTTAACGTAAGTGCTTGTGGCCGTGATGGTCAGCTCCTCGCCGGTGACTGCGGTCTTCTGCATGTGAAGGACGTTATAGCGGTCAACGTAGGTACGCGAGTTGAAGTGCGTTCCGTCGGCAGAGCTCAGCGTGTAAGTGACGGAATCGGGGACTACGTCGTTGGCCTTGCCGTCGATGGGAGACGTCGCGGGGTCAGTCGTGCCGGTAATGGACGGCTGAAGCTGAAGCGTGTCGCCAGGCTTGACCGTGGCGGTGTCGGGGGTGACGGTCAGCTCAGTGGGCTTGTTCTCGTACACGGGGACAACTGTAGACTCGGCACCATGGGTAATCATGATTGCCGGGACCATGGGGGACATGCTGTACACGCCCTGACGATGATACCAGTAGTTCGTCGTGAGGTTCGACCCGTCGAAGAAACTAGTCATCTGCTTGACGGTGTCGTGACAGACAAACCAGTCCTTAGTCGTGAGCAGAGCGACGGCGTTAGGCACGGGCAGCTCGTCAACGATGATGCGTCTGACGTCAATGTCGGCGAGTTCGACGTGGAACAGCGAGGACAGGACGTTGACGTCCATGTACGCCTCGACGTCAGGCGTCGTGATAAGCATAAGTTCGGTCGGGTCACGGACGAAAACCGGTACGTCGATGATGCCTGCGTTGTAGAGCTGCGAAGGGAACTTGAGGCGACCGGTAAGGGTGCGAATAGCCGTCATGAGCTCCTTCGCACCGGCTTCCGTCTTCGGGTCTGCCTCAAGATTGTACTTGTAGAAGCCCCAACGGTTCTCATACTCGGCGATAAGCTGAAGCATGATTCGGTATTCGTCGTACTCGTCGGCATTCACGGGCTGCTGTAGGAAGCCCGTTACTAGCTGGTTCAGTCCATAGTCGTCCGTGAACGACTTGCGAATTTCAATGTCGTTGATGCTAATGGGGTACTTGTCGAAACGGTTAATCGAGTGGAACCACTCGACCGCCTCCGGTCGGTGGACGTCAAGAAGTGTGGAGTCGAAGTTGTAGGCGTGTGCCTTGATCCACTTCGGGAGAATCTCCTGAATGCTCGACCCATAGAGAAGCGATGCACCCTTGAACTCTCGCAGAGGGTTCTCCCACTGCATGGCGTTGACCTTGGTCATGCCGATACGCTTTACAAGCGTGTCAACGAACTGGTTCCATAGGTCCTGATTAAGAGGGTCGGTGAGGGCAGCGACTGTGGAGGCAATGCCCGCCTGGGTCGGGTCCGGCACACGGTGCTGGAAGTCGTTAGAGGCCTTCAGCCACACGGACGCCATGATAGTAGAATTAGTTTCGGCCATGGTATGTCACTCCTTTAAAGGTCGAGTTCGTCGATGTCCTTCACGTCGGCGTGAGGGTTATCGGCGGGTTCATCGGGGGTGTTATCAGAAACAGGGGTGCCAGACGTCATCAACTGGGCTAAGGCCTTCGAGATGGTGGTAACAGCCTCGGAAATCGCGTCTAGCTTGCGATTAAGTTCAGAGACGTCAAACCCAGGGTTGTCGTTGGCGGGGGTGTCCTGAGTGCCGGGGGCGTCCTGCGTGTCGGAGTCGTTCTGCGTGTCGGGGGAGTCCTGCGTGTCGGGGGTGTCCTGAGTGTCGGGAGCGTCCTGCGTGTCGTCAATGTCCTCCATGGCTAAGCCTCCTCAGTGGTAGTGTCGGCCTTGTCGGCCTTGTCGAGCAGTCGAGCAATCGACCTGGACAGCTCATCAATGCTCGTCTTCACTTCCTTAATGGTCGTGTTGCACATGTAATACATAGCAGCGAAAGCAGCGATAGGAAAACCGATATCGCCAATGAGGGTGTTCAGGGTAGCAATGTCCATTAGTATCCTCCTGATAGATTGCGAACGAATTGGATATATTCACGGCTGAAGCGTAGGCAGTTGCAAGTGGTCACCCACGACGGCCCCGATAGCTTGCCCCCGGTTGTCAATCAGAGCGTAGCACGATTGTACGTGTTTGTCACACTCGCCACCACACTATCGTATAGTAAAGAGTGGAACCTAGGGGGGTTGCAGCTAGGTT
>ERZ808266.283-NODE-283-length-19121-cov-5.861219_pt1 | contig 19121 bp, 10 predicted proteins | sample MGYA00521278_ERZ808266 | MGnify/ENA primary metagenome ERZ808266 (study PRJEB31516, sample SAMN03275591) | gut metagenome | biome: mammalia-associated habitat; material: feces | host: Papio cynocephalus | place: Kenya | collected 2012-08-02 ... | reverse complement strand
ATCAATGAGGAAATTCAACACGCAAGATCGGAAGAATGAAAGTCTTTGCCGTCATCGACACTAATGTGATTGTGCCTGCGTTGCTTTCCAGAAATGGAGAGACTCCGGTAGTAAAAGTTTTTCAGGCGCTGGAAGTAGCGCTATCCAGACCAGGGTCATTTCTTGTAACCGGCAATCTAAAGCATTTCCTGACTTGTAACTACTCAGGTGCCCCTATCCTGACCATAAACTAAGTAGTTACAAGCGGTTGAACCTGAAGTATTTCACTCTCAACCCGGCACCCGAACCGAGTGCAATCGAACTTGTTCGGATTGCCGAGGTGAGCAGCAGGGAAAGAGCCTGCTCTTAACCTTCAAACAAACAAATCAAAATAGCTTCTAAATTTCTCAGTCTGGTGCAATCGCACCATTACAAAAATCTAAGTTTGGTGCATAATGTTCTCTGAAAATCCGTCTGTTTGGTGCAAGTATCTTATTAAGTAACCATATCACAGTTGACCAACATGACACGTAAGCAGTTGCGGAACAATCATATTACAGCAACATCTTTTTCACTGTCTGCAATTTCGCCGCCACTGAAATGAAGCCAGTTCCCCATTCACCATCACGTTCCTTTTTCATTGTCAGCAATCTCGCGGACACTGGCACTGTTTGCGTGGACAATCATCTACGACATAATGTCATCGCTGTCGTTCCCACTTGCGTTATTTTTGTGGATACAGGTCAGCGGCAGCCGGATTTTGTGAATATGGCGGCACACAAAACCGCTCTGGGTACGATGTGGAGCCTGTGGATATGCCACCTATGGTTTCCGGATCCATAGTCGGCATACGACCGTGCCACACACTGGCGTAGAAGCATGATTGTATGCCGCCATTTTGCAAAATGGCAATACAGCGTCTTCTGAAAAGGCAACCATGTTCGAACCGATCGCCGAATGTCGCAGGTCGTTGACAGATAACCTCACTGGCCACCAACCTTGACTTGAATGTTGGCATGGAACGGCAACAGGCAGTCATATCTTTGGTCTCAATGATGACGGAGACTGCGCCGGGTGTTGCGGCTGGAGGAAACGCGTGGCAAATGCAAGCAAGTTACAACGATGAAAAATCCTGCGCTTCTCACACCTGGGAACCCATCTGACTGGCGGACAATGGTTTGCCACTCCAGGTGCGAGCAGTCATGCACACCTGGGAGCATGGTCTCCCGCTGCAACGCGTTCTGTGGGCACCGTCCTCTCTTAAGTGTGAAAAACTCCGCGCACCTGGGAACCCATCCGACTGGCGGACAATGATTTGCCACTCCAGGTGCGAGCAGTCATGCACACCTGGGAGCATGGTCTCCCGCTGCAACGCGTTCTGTGGGCACCGTCCTCTCTTAAGTGTGAAAAACTCCGCACACCTGGGAACCCATCCGACTGGCGGACAATGATTTGCCACTCCAGGTGTGAGCAGTCATGCACACCTGGGAGCAGAATCACCCGCTGCAACGCGTTCTGCGGGCATCGTCCTCTCTTAAGTGCGAAAGACTCCGCGCACCTGGAGTGACATATGCTTGATAACTACCGATTTACGGTTTTAGGTGTGTGGGTTATATCAAAAAAGAGACAATTATATAATGAGCCAGACCACGAAGTTATCATATTCACTCATCGGCAAGAGATTAGATGCCACAAGCCATCGCAAGGTCAGCGAGGACGATGGCGGCCACGGCCTCGACGATGACGGGGGTGCGGAGGGCGAAGCAGACATCGTGGCGGCCGGGGACGTTGAGGGTGGTCTGCTCTCCGGTCTTGACGTTGAGGGTGGTCTGGGATCTGGCGATGCTGGAGGTCGGCTTGAAGGCGACGCGGAAGACTATCGGGGAACCGTTCGTGACGCCACCGTTGACTCCTCCGGAACCATTCTTGGACGTGGTCACAACACCGTCTTTAAGTTCAAGAGGATCATTGTGTTCCGAGCCTTTCATCCGGGAAGAGGCGAAACCATCGCCAAACTCAATTCCACGAACTCCTGGAATTGAGAACACGGCGTGGGAGATCAGAGACTCGACCGAATCGAAGAACGGTTCGCCAAGACCGGCCGGCACACCTGTTACACGGCATTCTACTATGCCACCAAGCGAGTCGCCTTCCTTGGCTGTTCTGTCCAAAAGATTGTTCCACTTTGACTTGTCGGCCTCCCCTCCGATCTCTGCCAAATCAGCCTTACAACAAATCGCAGGGCACATTTTCTTGGCGATGGCTCCGGCTGCGACAAGCGGCAATGTTATCCTTCCGGAGAAGTGCCCGCCTCCGCGGGGGTCGTTGAATCCGTTCCACTTGACCGAAGCCACATAGTCGGCGTGGCCGGGACGCGGAACCGCCTTCAAGGCCTCGTAATCCGAAGAGCGGGTGTTGTTGTTTCTGAATATGATCGCGACCGGTGCTCCCGTCGTGTGCCCTTCAAACACTCCGCTGAGGATCTCCGGCTCGTCCGCCTCGACACGCGGCGTGGTGCCTTTAGCCCCGCTCTTACGTCGAAGAATGTCCGGCATAAAGTCCTCAACGCCAAGCTCAATCCCTGGCTTGACCCCATCCACAACCACTCCGATGGCCGCTCCGTGCGACTCCCCGAAGATTTCCACTCTGAAATTCCGTCCGAATGCGTTCATATATTCAAACATCAATAATACTTCCCTACCATGCAAAAATACACTTTTATTATGAAAACCCGATGAGAAGATATGCTTTGACAAAAGGTGTTTTTTACAAAGAGCACCTTTAAAGCAATTGTGTTTAATAATAAAAACACTATCTTTGCAAAACCAATCACTTTTCCCCATTGCGTGAATCGCAATAAAAGAGGTTGGTGAGACGCAAAGAAAGATCAGCGAATCCTGTGAAGCATTTCTGATCTGATTTTGCATATTCACTTGAACTATGAGTTTTATTAATTCAATAATAATGAGAAACGTTATCCAGTTTTTGCAAAGGCCGCGCCTGATGGCTTTAGCCTTGATGGTTGTGTCATGCCTGACAGCATGCGACAAAGAAAACACACCGGCAGACCCTGAACCATCAGCGGGAATCAAGAATCAAATCGAGTACAACAACGAATCATTGACAAGTATTAAGTCTGTGATTTACGAGGCTGACGCAGACAACAGTTATTCTTTCTACCTCTCACCAACAGAGGGCATAACCAACATCGCCGGCATGCAACAGGCTGCCGACTATGTGTTCGTGAAGACAGTATCGGTCAAAGGAGAAGTCAACACAGAGACGGAGAATTTCGAGATCTCCTACAAGGATATAACAGCGAAGAAAGGCGCATTGGACGGCATCAGGAAAGCCGCATTGTCAGTGAACCTTCTCTCCAAGACTGCTGTTGAAATCTCGGCAGACATCATCACTGCAGAGCGCAAGCCTCTGTTCGTCCGCTACAACGGAGCATGCGCAAAGGCATTGGCCGACCTGAGCAACCAGGTGGAGCTGAACCAGGAGACTACCACGACCATCGCAAGTTCTACAGCATGGAGATATAATCTTGAGGGAACATCTGTGTACAGCCTGTACGCACAGAGCAATGTAAGCAATCCGGCAGACGCCACTCCGGTTCTGACAATCAAGATCTCGGATGATGCGGACATTGATGGCCTCACGGACCTCGACCTTGCAACTGTTTCCGCAGATGAGCTGGCCATTTCATACGGGGATCTCGTTCTCGGCGCAGGACGCAAAGGGACATTGACAATGAGCACCAATGATGATGAAACGGAACTCAATGTCCTCATGGATGCCACAATCAGTGACAACAGAATACGTGTGACCTACACCGGGGTTCCGGCTAAAGGATACTATTCTTCTGACAAGATCACTGTCAAGAGCACTGCCGGTACTGTAGAGAAGGATCTCCCGGCAGTGTTCCGCCAGAAAGACAGCGAGAATTACGTGTTCGCATTCGGCACCAATGACAAGGCCGCAACTGCCGCAGACCTTGCAAGCGGTGAATATGCTGTAAGGGTAGTGATTCCGGCTTCCGCATTTGATGAAGATGGCGAAGCTGATGCTGATTTTACAACAGCGAAGGCTGAGCTTTACTACTATCCTGCTTACGCCACACTTACAAGCGAAAAGGCTGAAGGAGAAGTGTCCGTCGAAACTGTCCCAGGTGCAACTGACGGCAAGATCTACTTCTACGTAACAGCTGCTCTTGCTTCTGGAGAAACTCTTACAGCCGAATACTACGGTGTTCCGGTAGACGGCGAGATTCCTGACCTCACTCCGGTCAAGCCTGTCGAGCCGAAGATTGTAATCACAGATGAGAGCGGCAAGGAACTGCAGAATATTCCGGTCACAGCCATGGAGGTGATGCGTAACACCAAGTTCTACGATGCCAGCGCTTCTGAACCGATGGACGCTTACGTTTTCTATTTCAGAAACGAGAAGACCGGAGAAAAAGTCTCAAGATACGATCCGAACACTCCATATTTCGTGCTGTCTGCCGACAAACTCAACAGCGAAGACCTCGACCTTCATGCCGCCGACACCAAGTGGGCGTTCTACTTTACAAATAACACGAATCTGTACCTGCAGCAGAGTTATATGTATAATGGGTACGGCTCCGCCTATACCCAATACGGTTTGGAGTTCCAGCGTTGCCCGGACAACGTAAAAGTGACCGCCAAGAAAAATGGCAAAGAATGGTACTTCAAGTTTGTGATGAAGGACTATGGTAACTATACCAGCCTCATGACATATCAACCGGAATATGCCGGAACCAAAAACATCGTGACGATTGAGTGGAAAGGTCCCGCCACAAAATATTCAGGGACCCAAGACACCAACGAGATGAAAGACGAGGACTATTAGAAGTGATTTCCGATAGAGACCGAAAATAATCGACACAATCAAACAGCACAACTGTCTTATGTGGAAATCGTATGAGGCAGTTGTGCTAATCTGAATCATCTATGTTAAAAAAAATCGTAACGACCTTGCTGGTCGTTCTCGGACTATGCGCTACAGTCCACGCACAGGATGTGGAGGTGAGCGGCACCGTGACCGATCAGGCGGGTGAACCTGTTGTCGGAGCCTCCATCATGGTGGAAGGGACAACCAACGGCACGTCATCCGATGTGGATGGACACTACTCACTCAAGGTACCGTCCAACGCCAAGCTGACAGTGACATCCATCGGATTCGTCGAGCAGAGAATCTCCGTGGACGGAAGAACCCGGATAGACATCATAATGAAGGAGGACACACAGTCACTCGAAGGAGTCATCGTGGTGGCCTTCGGCACAGCGAAGAAAGAGGCCTACACCGGTTCGGCGGCGGTCATAAAGTCTGATGACATCTCGAAGAGCCAGCAGTCAAATGTCGCGCAGGCATTGGTCGGCAAGGTCGCCGGAGTGCAGCTGACCAACACATCCGGTCAGCCAGGCTCAAGTCCTTCCATCCGAATACGCGGTTTCAGTTCGCTGAACGCGGGAAACGACCCGCTTTGGATTGTCGATGGGATGCCGTATTCCGGCGACCTGAACAATCTGAACCCCAATGATATCGAGTCCATGACCGTACTTAAGGACGCCGCGTCGAACTCTCTCTACGGAGCCAGAGGAGCCAATGGTGTGGTGATGGTGACCACAAAGAAAGCGAAGTCCAAAGATGCGGTCATCACGGTGGACGCCAAATGGGGTGTGAATTCCAGAGCGGTGAAGGACTACGACTACATCAAGAATCCCGCTCTCTACTATGAGACACAGTATAACGCGCTGAAGAACTACTATCTCGACTCCGGGATGAGCGCGACAGAGGCTCATGCCAAAGCCAACGACGTGGTTGCCGGCTCCGTTGATGACGGCGGTCTGGGCTATCAGGTGTTTACGGTACCGGACGGGCAGGAATTCATCGGAGTCAACGGAAAAGTGAACCCTGCCGCCGTCCTCGGACGCAGGGTTGTGTACGGTGGCGAGGAATATTTCCTCCAGCCTGACGACTGGACCAAGGCGGCCTACCGGGAATCTCTCCGTCAGGAGTACAACGCAAGCATAGCAGGGACATCCGACCGCATCTCGGCTTATGCGTCATTCGGTTACCTGAAGAACGAGGGCATTGTGTACAATTCCGACATGGAACGTTACACAGCCCGCGCCCGCATGGACTATCAGGCCAAATCCTGGCTAAAGTTCGGGACGAACGCAAGTTATTCCCGCTTCACATACAACCAGATCAGCGACAGCGGCGAAAGCAATTCATCCGGAAACGTGTTCGCCTACACCTCAGCGGTAGGGCCTGTCTACCCGCTTTACATACGTGACGGAGAGGGCAACGTCCGCTACTCTGAAGAAGGGATAAAACTCTACGACTACGGCAACGGCGACAATGCCGGCATGGTGCGCTCGTTGTTCCCGAACAGCAATGCCCTTTCGGAGACCCGCCTCAACAAGTCCCTTTCCGAAGGAAACGCATTCAACGGAACCGGCTTCGTGGATGTCTCTTTCCTGAAAGACTTCAAATTCACATTCAACGGAGGTGTGTCCTTGGACGAGACCAGAATGACCTCAACCAGAAATCCTTGGTTCGGCCAATTCGCCAGCGAGAAAGGCATGGTGTCCAAAGGACATCAGAGACAACTGGATGTGAACATGCAGCAAATCCTGAATTACACTCACCAATTCGACAGACACAACCTCAATGTCATGATCGGACACGAGTACTATCAGGCAAGGACCTACATGCTGTCCGCAGGGAAGAGCCACATGCTTACACAAGACAATGATGAACTTGCGGGAGCCATCGTGGACACCCAGAACGCCGATTCGTATCGCATTGAATATTTCAACGAGGGCTACTTCTCCCGCGTCATGTACGATTTCGACAACAAGTATTACTTCTCAGGCTCCTTCCGCCGTGACGCTTCCTCACGCTTCCATCCGAAACACAGATGGGGCAACTTCTGGTCACTCGGTGGAGCGTGGATAATAAACAGGGAGAACTTCCTCAGCGCCACAAACGACTGGATGGACAATCTCAAACTGAAGGCCTCCATCGGCTCACAAGGCAACGACAACATAGGGAACTTCAGATATACCGACACTTACAGCATCGAAAACGCCAATGGCTACGTCTCGACCGTGTTCCAGTCAAAAGGTTCTGAAAAAATCACGTGGGAGACCAACACCAACATCAACACCGGTCTGGAATTCAGTTTCCTGAACGGGATGATTTCGGGAAGCGGCGAGTACTTCTACAGGAAGACCACCGACATGCTTCTGTCGTTCCCTGTAGCCCCGTCAATGGGATATTCATCATACTATGCCAATGTCGGAGACATGCGCAACAGCGGCATGGAGCTGGAACTCAATCTAAACCCTGTACGAAGCGAGAATGTCCAGTGGAATGTGAATATCAACATGACTCACCTCCGCAACAAAATCACGATGCTGCCGGAAGAGCGCCGCACCAAGGTTGTGGAGGGATATTCAGGCTTTGTGAGCGGCTCCACATTCTACGGAGAGGGACTTCCCATGTACACCTTCTACATGAAGAAATATGCCGGGGTGTCCAAGGAAGGAAAATCAATGTGGTACATGGATGTGACCGACGGCGACGGAAATGTCAAGAGAGAGACTACAACAGAGTACACGTCAGCGACCGACTACATCTGTGGGAATCCTATTCCTGATCTTTACGGAGGATTCGGCACAGACCTGAATTTCTTCGGATTCGACTTCAGCATAGCATTCACCTATCAGATCGGAGGACTCGCCTATGACTCCGGATATGCGGCGGCGATGTATTCCCCCGCAAACAAATCGACAGGGCAGAACTGGCATAAGGATATTCTTAAAGCCTGGAGCAAGGAAAACACCTCATCAAACATTCCACGGCTCCAATATGAGGATCAGGATCAGAATGCCTCGTCGGACAGATTCCTTACAGACGCCAGTTATCTGAACCTCCAGAACATCAATTTCGGATACACTCTTCCAGGAAGGGTGACAAAGACCTTCGGCGTGGACAAAATCAGGATCTACCTGTCATGTGAGAACGTTTGGTACATTTCAAGGAGACAGGGATTCGACCCTCGCTATTCGTACAGCGGGTCAACATCACAAGCGGCGTATTCACCGGTAAGGACAATATCGGGCGGCATCAATTTTCAGTTTTAAAAAGCAGAATGAACAATATCATCAGAATATCAGCAGTGGCGGCGATCTCCACCATAATGCTGAACGGCTGTATCAAGGAAGCGATCCCGACATCTGTCGCAACACAGGATCAAGTGACTCTTGAGACAACAATCGAGGGTATCCCGGCGGCGCTGGTACAGGCAGGCTCCACAGGTTATGGGCTGCCGTGGGATTTCGGCCTGCCGGCGATCCACATCGCCACTGAATCCATGACAGGGGATCTGGTCATCTCCGGGAACACCGGGTACGACTGGTTCTCGCAATGGGGCAGCAATATCGCCCTCGGATCAGAATATGCCGTGGGAGCGTTGACATGGAACAACTACTACAAATGGATCATGGCGGCGAACAATGTGATAAAACTCATTGACACCACAGATTTCACCTCCCTTGACGAAACGCAGAAGAAATATCTCGGATTCGCCTACACCTACAGGGCAATGTTCTATTTCGACCTGACACGACTGTATGAGTTCAAGAAGAACAACTACACCGAGGATGACAGCGTTTTGGGACTCGGAGTTCCTGTCGTGCTTCCTGAAACCACTGAGGCTCAGGCGAAGAACAACCCGAGAGCCACTGTCTCCGACATCTATGACAAGATCATATTTCCTGACCTTGACAATGCGGAGACTCTTTTGTCCGGCTACAAGGCATCCGACAAGTACAGCATCAGCCTTGCAGTGGTTTATGGAATGAAAGCGAGGGCCTTTCTTGAGCGCGGCTCCGCATTCGATGACGCCGACGACAACGCCAATGCGACAAAGGCCTATGCTTCCGCCGCGGAGTTCGCGCGGAAAGCCATCATCGCCAGCGGCTGCACCCCGTTGACCCAGAGCCAATGGGAAGACCCGGTGAACGGCTTCAACAACGCCGCATCCAACAATGCGTGGATGTGGGCTCTTGCCCTTCCGAGCGAAAGTGTGTCCAACCTTATGTGCTTCACCGCCCACATGAGCACCGAGAATGACTGGAGCGCCTACGGCTATGACACGGGACGGGCCATCAACAGGAATCTCTTCAACAGTATAAACAACCATGACTTCCGCAAGCACTCATGGTTGGCTCCTGACCGCGGATATTCCTACAAGAGTTGCCGCGAGGACGGGAAAGCCTACTTCAAGGAAAGCCTGAAGGATTACACGAACATAAAGTTCCGGCCGGCTCAAGGCAACTACAAGGAGTACAAGGTCGGAGGGGCCGCGGACCATTGTCTGATGCGCGTCGAAGAGATGTACTTCATCGAAGCCGAGGCAAGGTCGCACATCGACCTTCAGGAAGGGATAAGATTGTTGAACACATTTATGAACACTTACCGCATGATGGACGGAGTCGAATATGACTGCACCACCAAAGCCATCACACTCAAGGGATTCACGAATGAACTGATCCTTCAGAAACGTGTTGAATTCTGGGGAGAGGGAATTGTGATGTTCGACATGAAGCGTCTCAACATCTCATCCAGACGAGGCTATGTAGGAACCAACGCTCCGGCCTCCTACAGAATCAATTGCGAAGGACGAGCTCCATATTGGAACTTCGTGATCTCAAGAGGCGAGACACAGAACAATCCGGCCGTGGCCTCACAGAACAACCCTGACCCATCAAACAAGGTTGAGCTCTGGAAAGGTTAACATTTAAACATATCTGAAAATGAAATCACTCAGACATATATTATTGATGGTCATGGCGGCCACCTTGTTTTATGGTTGCGCCGATGAGGAGGAATACACTCCCGGAACTCCTGAGGATGAGAACACCTATGGGGTGTATTTCCCATCCCAGACCAATCCGACCACAGTGGAACTCGCTCCGGAAGAAAAGACCAATGTCTCCTACCGCATCCGCAGGAAAAAAACCGATGACGAGATCACGGTTCCGGTCAATGTCACGGCAAGCGAGAACGGCATTTTCGTCATTGACCCTGTCGTGTTCAAGGCCGGTGAGAAAGAGACCACTGTCAACGTCAATTTTCCCGCCGCCAAAGTAGGCGTGACTTACGAATGCGTGATCAGCATTGACGATCCCGCATACATCGCCGTCTATGGGCCATTGGAGACAAGCCTCACATTCTCCGTCACAAGAGCCGGATGGAAACTTGTCAAGAGCGCCGATGGAAGGTCCACGTCCGGAAAATGGCGCGATGACATCATCTGCAGCCTATACACGCTCAACGACAAAGGATTCAATCCCAATCCCGAGTTGGATGTGGAAATCTACGAGCGGGAGGACATAAAGGGTTATTACAGGATGAAGGTTTACGGAGGGAATTCTTTTATCCAAGCGTTCTCTGGAATGACAAACATCAAGATCGCCGAAAACAAGGATGCCTACACCTACGTGGATGCCCGCAATCCTGAGAAAGTCTACCTTCCGATACAGACAACAGGCATGACCTTCAACAGCTCCAACGGTGAGATCTCATTCGGCTCTTACGTTCCGGAGAATTTCTCGCTGGACGAGAGCGCCGCCCAGTATGGCACGATGAAGGACAGCATCATCACTTTTCCGACAAGAGGGATAATGGTGACCCTCTCAAGTCTGAACGGAGGATGGTACAACGGGAACAACAACGGAATGACCCGCATCTCGCTTCCCGGAACCCACGCACCCGAATACACAGCGACATTGGACAAGGGAACTATGGGAGCCGACGGCATACTCAACATCACCGCAAGGCTTTCTTCCGACATCAAGGCGCTTAAATATGCATTCTTCGAAGGTGTTCTGGACGAGGGAGAAGTGAGTCTGAAAGCACAGGATCTGAACGAAGGAAACCTTAAGTTCGACGGTGAGATCGACAAGACATGCACGATGGGTGTGAAAGTCGGCAAAACCGACAAATACACCATGATCGGATGCGGTTACGACGAGAAGGGAGACATGCGAATGTACACGTCCTTGACATTCGGCTACATAGCAAGAGGCGACAAGAAACCCGTCAATCTGACCTATGGCATCGAGCCTACGTTCGAATATGCGGGAGAAGGCATCAACCCTGACAACTCCGGACGCTTCTATGCCTATGGCGATGAAATAGAATCCGTAACCTACGGCCTGTACAGAACCTCAAGAGTCAAAGGTTCTGATCTGGACAAACTTCTGGACAATTCCGGGATTAATTTCACCGCAGATCAGATAAAGGCCGTGAACGGCACAGGTTTCAGTTCGATGATAACAAAATTGAACGGAGACAGCGGCTACACGCTTGTGGTTCGGGCCGGCAATGGCTATACAACGGCGACAACCTCTTTCGACTATAAGACGACAGGCACATTCAATCCAGGTCTCGAATCATACATCTACAATGAGTTCACTGAGGAACAGCCCTCCGTGGAGTATCTCACTTCCACCAAATGGAACTATTATGCGATCAGTTATCTCGACGAGACACCTGCCCGCAGGCAATTCGAGCCGGTCACCATGCAGGTGAACACCAAGGAAAGCGCCAACGGCGAGTACTGGTTGGACATCAACGGTCTGCAAGGCTTCAAATTCGATGAGGCCGGCTCTATTTTCGGCATCTATCTGCCGACAACCAAGGCATCTAGCCTGAGGTCATACAACGGAGCCCTCATGCTGTTCTCCGATCAACAAAACACCCTGGGGGTCAAGAATGAGGAGCTTGTGTTCACTGGATTCATGGCGGAGGAAGACCTTCAGAACATCTACGGAACCACAGCCATGCTGATAGGCCAGGTGGCGGATGGCTATTTGTACTGCGTGCCTAATCCAGTTCTGCAAATCCAAGGCTACACGTTCAGTTATATGGCTTCCGTCGGAATGACAACATACAACACGTACGCTCTCATGACTGACATGATGCTTGTGGATCCCGCCAAAGATATGGGAGGCATCACGAGCGCGGCTCTGGAAAACATGGCGAAGCTCCGCAAGCAGGCTCTCGCCGGTTATTCCATAAGGGCAGCCAACCATGTGGAACTTCCTGAATTCAACACTACGGTGCTTGTCCCTGAAGACTTCGAGGACACTCCGGCTGTAAACCTTGCCACGGTTCTTATGCCGGCAGCGATGCCAACGGCCAGAAAAACCAGTGTTGATGTGGTGAGGATCGACACCGCCACAACAGGAGACATAAAGGATGATTTCCGATTCATCGGTGTCCGTGCATTCTAAACAACAATGATAACAGATATGCAAAAGAATAGATTATTTTTGATTCTGGCAGTGCTTTCGATGACATCCTGCGGCGCCTCCGTGCTGCAGGAACCGGATGAACAACCGCAGAATTCCGTCACCACCAAGATCTGCAACTCCTCCGATGACGCGGAGACAGGGATGCTTATAGTGAAGTTCAACGAAAACGCCGTGCCCGCGATAGAGAAAGCGGCGGCAGAGAGAATAGCCACAAAGTCAGCAGGGGCAATCTGCGGGATTGACAACCTTGATGAAGTGCTCGATGAACTGCATGCCGTCAGCATCGAGCGGGTCTTCCCTGTCAGCAAATCAAATGAGGCGGAGACCCGCGCCGCCGGACTTCACAGATGGTACATCATCAGATTCTCCGATGGACAGGATCTTGACGAGGCCGCTGACAGACTTGCGTCAGTCTCTGAAATCACCAAGTTGCAGTTCAGCGCGAAACTATGCAAGGCTTCCGACACAAAAGTCTATCCTCTCTCCGGCTCACGGGCAAATCAGGGCATGATAAAGTCGGACTTCAACGACCCTCAGATTCCATGGCAATGGAATTACATAAACAACGCTGATCTGGCCATCGCCACCTCTTCCCGAAAAGGCGCCGACATTGATGTGGCGGATGCCTGGAAACTCACTGGAGGCGATCCAAGAATCATTGTGGCGGTGTTGGACGAAGGAGTCAAGTACACACATCCAGACCTTGCCGCCAACATGTGGGTCAATGAGGCCGAGATTGACGGCGACGGCATTGACAATGATGGCGATGGCTATATCGATGACATACACGGCTACAACTTCGTGGACGACGGTCCAATCACGTGGAATGTCACGAAGAATGTGAGTGGTGTGCCTCAAAGTGACTCCGGACATGGAACACACGTGGCCGGAACCGTGGCGGCAGTAAACAACAACGGCATCGGCGTGGCCGGCATCGCGGGAGGGACCGGGAAAGGTGACGGCGTGCGGATAATGTCCTGCCAGATCTTCTCCGGCACCGTGTCCACAAATGACTACAACACGGCAAAGGCAGTGAAATATGCCGCAGACCATGGAGCGGTTATCCTTCAATGCTCTTACGGATATGCAAGCTCCAAAATAACGTCAGACGCTGATTTCGAACAGCAGTCACCGCTTCTGTGCGAGGCCCTGAGCTATTTCTTCGGCAAGAAGAACTGCGACGCCATCGATGGCGGAATCGCGATTTATGCCGCAGGCAACACCGGAGAGAACAGATCAAACTATCCAGGAGGATACAGAGAGTGCATCTCTGTGACAGCGATCTCCCCTGATTACTTGCCGACATACTACACCTGCTACGGCCCCGGGTGCAACATTGCGGCCCCGGGTGGAGAGACCACCGGACTTTCAGGCGGAGAACGCGCAGGCGTACTCTCGACCACATGTTCGGAATGGAACAACGGTGAGGATTACGGCTATATGCAAGGCACCTCTATGGCATGCCCTCACGTTTCAGGAGTGGCCGCGCTCGGGCTGTCATACGCATTGGCCAAAGGCAAGCATTTCACAAGAGACGAGTTCATCTCGATGCTTCTGACATCTGTCAATGACATCGACTCCAGACTGGAGGGTATAAAAACCACCGGCAAGAAGATAGATCTTGAAGACTATGTCGGAAAGATGGGCACCGGGCTCATCGACGCCTACAAACTTCTGATGCAGGTCGAAGGGGTCCCTTGCGTCACCGTCACCGCCGGAAAGGAGGAAAGCATAACGCTGACCGGCATATTTGGAGGCTCAGCGCAAAACCTTACCTACACAGGAGTGTCCATGTCCCAGGCCGACATGCAGAAACTCGGAATGCAGAAAAAGCCTGAGATGGTGAATGGAAAGCTCGTCCTCACCTGCTCTCAAACAGGAACAGCGCGCATCAGCGTCAAGGCCATAGGCGGCGGTGCCAATGTCGGGTCATCCGAAGCGACAGGCGGTAAGGAAATCACCAAGGAATTTTCCATTGTCTCACGAGAGTCATCCAATGGCAGATGGCTGTAATATTCTCTGAAATGAAGCATTATAATTATATCATACTCACATTGGCAGCGATCGCATCCTTCATCCTCGGTGGTTGCTCAGCCGAAAATAAAGACCCGGAAGTGAATATTGCCGTGATTGGAGAATGGCATCTTACAGAATGGTCCGGAGAGAAACCGGAAGGGGTCGATGTCTATCTGGAATTTCTTTCGGACGGTGAATTCAATATCTACCAACATCTGGAAAGCAACACTTACGAGCATCTTTCAGGAACATTCTCCACAAGTTCAGACTTCATAACCGGATGTTATGACGATGGTGAAAAATGGAATTCCGGCTATCACTTTGTTGTAAGCGCGGACGGAGAGACTCTTACTCTCACCTCGGACACCGGAAGCGGCCTCGTCAGCATTTACACCAAGGCAAAGATTCCTGCGGAAGTAAGGAACTCCCCGGTCTCAAGGGCCGCCGCCGGCTCATCAGAATCACGAATACTGTAATATTTAATGATAATGAATATATTCAAGAAAATTCTATGCCTGGTCATTGGGTTGACCGGCATAATCCTGACCGGATGCAACAAAAGTGAGACGGAAGTCAACACAAAGACATTCAGCATCACCACCAATTCGGATGAGGCTCTTTTCTCCTACACCGCCCCGGAAAAAGCGGAGGCCGGCGAGACTGTCACGATAAACATAAAAGTGGTCAAAGAGAATCATCATATCGCTTTCGTCACAGCCAACAGCGTGGCATGCGAAAAGGTTTCCGGCGACGAGACAGAAGCGTCCTACTCTTTCATAATGCCTGAAAAGGATGTTGAGATAAGCATCATTGTCGTGGAGAACGAGCCGGACCATTACCGCATTTTCTACCCTACAGACGAGGCTTACACGCAAATATGCAAGATCACGGGACCGGAATGGGGAGCGGTCGGAGCAGATGTTGAAGTGACGTTCAAGATGACTGAAAAATATGAAAGTTTTATGCCTGTGGAAGTTATGGCGAATGACATTCCATGCGAACTGGCTTCGAGCAGAATCTCTGCCAATGAATATGTGTTCAAGTTCACGATGCCGGCAGAGGATGTGACCATAACTTTCAAACACGATCACGAGATGCACCTCATCACCGTGGAGGAAGCCGAAAACTCGTACGTCACAATGCTCAACAGCGGCAGAGACTGGGACGCTGATCCTGTCATATTTGAGGCGTGGTACGGATATTACGTAAAATTCCTCTATGGTGGAGAACTCGGATTCACCGCCGATCTCAAGGCGGTGAGCGCGAGCGGCATCGAACTGGATGTCACATGGCTCGAAAGCGACGAGACCGCACCGAACGGATGTTGGATGGTGCAAATGCCAGACGAGCCTATCATCTTGTCCACTGTGGCCCATGAAAAGACAGATTATCTGGGGAAACCTTTCGTGGGTGTGTATAAAGGCTATCAAGTCATCGCGGGAGAGAACAACATGTTCAAGTCATCAACACCGACATTCTCCCTTGACATGAGAGGCAACACGGCGTTCTTCGCAAAATCCACAGACTCCAACAAGTTCGACTTCGACGGTTGCTACCAGTTTGATGAGAACAGCGACACATTCGCTTATCTGCGCGAGTACAGCGACAATGGATACGGTGAGGTTGACTATGGCGTCAGCGGGAAATATTTCAGCAATGGAGACGCATTCATCTACATCTCAAATCTGCAGGTGCCCAAACCGGATTACGTGAAGTATTATTTTGCGAGCAAGGATGATTTCGATTATTTCTGTGCGGCCACAGACCAATACGGCGTACGTTACCTTGCCGAGATCGACAAGAAGGGTTTGAAAAGTTGGTACTACATCGAGACACAAAGCATGAAGGCGACAAAAGTGAATCTCACGTTCACTTCCGGCTCGACAATAGCCGAGGCGTGCTCCGCCATCGCTTACTACAACGGCACCGCTCTGTTCAGATACGACCATGCCGCAGCCGGAAGCAAGCCGGAGTTCACGATGAGGGGAAGCGAGGCCGGCACATACAAGGCTGCCGATGGTAGTGGAGCAGATCTGGTTCTGGATGGTTTCGGTAACATCAGCGGTGCTTCAAACGGCACCTACACAGTGGACAAGAACATTGTCAACGCCAGTGACGGGACATCATACATCATAGACACTTCGGAGAAGACATACACCAAGGTCGTCACCGCCGAATGGAGCGGAAGCCTTACCTTCATCGGAGAGCAGGCCGGAGCCGGTGTCTGGAACGGGAACAAGGGGGTCGGCAAGTTCGAGCTATACCTGAACCGCACCTATGAAGGTACAGCCAAAGGCAAGGCCCGCATCATAATGACCGCAAACGGAGAAGACCTGTACAAAGATGATGTCGCTTACGCATGGAATCCGGCCAAAAAGCAGATAATCCTGTCTGGAGTCTATGTGGGAAGCGGTCACTCATCAGGCTCAAGACAGGATCTGATTCTTGATGTTTCGGACGACCTTAATTCAATGACAGTCGAAAATATTGAGTATTTCCATTCCGGTTCAAGCAACAATGACCGTTATCTTGTGCTCAAAGACATTGTCCTGAAAGCACAACAGTAATGTTTATACTGCTGATCAAACATAGGGTGGCCAGAAAATCATTTTTGGCCACCCTATTTCATTATGTGACAAAAAAAAAATAAGTTGCCGCATCTTAGAAGCTGTTTTGATTTGTTTGTTTGAAGGTTGTTAAGAGCAGGCTCTTTCCCTGCTGCTCACCTCGGCAATCCGAACAAGTTCGATTGCACTCGGTTCGGGCGCCGGGTTGAGAGTGAAAAACTTCAGGTTCGACCGCTTCTTCCAAGGAAGATAGCGGTGCTATCTGACTGAAGAAGCGGGAAGAAAATGGAGATTATTTCACCTCAAAGAACATTTCAAACAAATCAAAACAACTTCTTAGACAGGTTATCTTTTAACGGTTACTTATATTTGTCTGAATTGTCAGGAATATGCTATCTTTGCAGAGTCCACATAAGGAGACCGTTCTGCACTCACGCACGGCGGTTAAGATGAAATAAAAGAGAACGATAATGGACATCAAGGAAGAAGATAAGATAATTCAGGAGGTCACGCGGCAGGAGTACAAGGAGGGCTTCGTCACGGAGGTCGGCCAGGACTTCATACCCAAGGGACTGAACGAGGACATCATACGCACGATCTCACGGCTCAAGGAAGAGCCAGACTGGATGCTGGAGTTCCGGCTGGGCGCTTTCAGGAAGTGGCAGGGGATGGAGATGCCGCAGTGGGGCCATCTGGACATGCCTAAGATTGATTTTCAAGACATTATCTACTACGCCGCACCGAAGAAGAACTCGGAGCGACCTAAGGAGATTGACCCGAAACTGGAGGAGACTTTCGAGAAACTGGGCATCCCGGTGAGGGAGCGCGAGGCGCTGGCCGGGGTCGTGGCAGTCGACGCGGTCTTCGATTCGGTCTCTGTGGCGACAACCTTCAGGGCATCGCTGGCGGAGAAGGGGATCATATTCTGCAGCTTCTCGGAGGCAGTCAAGGAGCATCCGGACCTTGTGCGGAAATATCTCGCCACCGTGGTGCCGGTCGGAGACAATTTCTTCTCCGCGCTCAACTCAGCTGTCTTCAGCGATGGGAGTTTCTGCTATATTCCTAAAGGGGTCAAATGCCCGATGGAGCTTTCCAGCTACTTCAGAATCAACGCGAAAGGCACGGGGCAGTTCGAGAGGACGCTCATCGTGGCGGACGAGGGGTCGCAGTTGAGCTACATGGAGGGATGCACGGCGCCGATGCGAGACGAGAACCAGCTTCACGCTGCGGTGGTGGAGATTGTGGTGGAAAAGGACGCCGACGTGAAATATTCAACGGTGCAGAACTGGTACCCAGGAGACGCGCAGGGGCGCGGAGGAATCCTTAACCTCGTGACCAAGAGGGGAATATGCAAGGGCAGCGGCTCGCATCTCAGCTGGACGCAGGTCGAGACAGGCTCGGCGATCACATGGAAGTACCCTTCCACGATCCTCAAGGGCGACAACTCCTCCTCGGAGTTCTACTCAGTCGCCGTGACCAACAACTACCAGCAGGCGGACACCGGCACGAAGATGATCCACATCGGCCGCGGCACCAGAAGCCAGATCGTAAGTAAAGGAATATCAGCGGGTCACAGCCAGAACAGTTACCGTGGTCTGGTTCGGATGAACCCTGGGGCGACCGGGGCGCGCAACTATTCGCAGTGCGACAGTCTTCTGATTGGCTCGAAATGCGGGGCGCACACGTTCCCGGACATCCAGAGCGCGAACCCGACGGCGATCGTGGAGCACGAGGCCACAACTTCGAAGATCAGTGACGAGCAGCTGTTCTACTGCAACCAGCGGGGTCTCGGGCCTGAGGATGCTGTCGGCCTGATTGTCAACGGCTACGCCCACGAGGTGCTTTCCCGTCTCCCGATGGAGTTCGCTGTCGAAGCCACCAAGCTGCTTCAGGTCTCCCTTGAAGGCTCTGTGGGTTAATGAATATATTCAAGTTTCGCAAATGCGAAACTCCTATGTTCTTCACCACAAGAGGTGAAAGCAAGTCCTTTTCCCGAGGGAAGTGATCCAGGGTTAGGGTAACGAGAATTGATGAAGGTGGGCAGTCACCTGATAAAGATTTTTACTGCAAGCGATTGCCAGTTTGCGGAAATTGAATATTATGAAGTTCTTTGATATAGAAAACATTGCGTTCACATTAGGCGGAACTGGAGTGAGCTTTCTGGAGCTGATCGGGGTCATCGCGGGGCTTACCTGCGTGGTGC
>ERZ808266.278-NODE-278-length-19446-cov-3.590893_pt1 | contig 19446 bp, 8 predicted proteins | sample MGYA00521278_ERZ808266 | MGnify/ENA primary metagenome ERZ808266 (study PRJEB31516, sample SAMN03275591) | gut metagenome | biome: mammalia-associated habitat; material: feces | host: Papio cynocephalus | place: Kenya | collected 2012-08-02 ... | reverse complement strand
TCGAATTGCACCCACGCACAGTTCCGTCGAATTGCACCCACGCACAGTTCCGTCGAATTGCACCCACGCACAGTTCCGTCGAATTGCACCCACGCACAGTTCCGTCGAATTGCACCCACGCACAGTTCCGTCGGATTTGCAATCCGACGGTGCTTGGGTAACTATTGCGGATTTGTAATCCGCTAAAAGGAACGTAGCAAATTCGCAAGCGTGTCATTTGTGTCAAAGTCATTTGTGTCAAAATGAATTTTCAAAAGAACAAACTAACTATTTTAAAACAATGAACCAGAAACAAACAATGAACCAGAAACGAACATTCATAACCTTGGCAGCAGCACTCACCAGTGTTGCTGCCTTGGCACAAGCCCCTGCCTTTCCAGGAGCAGAAGGCCACGGCAGATACGTGACGGGCGGAAGAGGAGGAGAAATCATCCATGTAACCAACCTCAACGACAAGGGCGAAGGATCGCTGCGTGAGGCCGTGAAGGGAAACGACAAGAAAATCATCGTATTCGACGTGGCAGGAGTCATTCCCCTCGCATCCGACCTCACCATCGGAGCCAACACCACCATCCTCGGACAGACCGCCCCCTCTCCAGGAATCACCCTGCGCTACTACACCGTGCGCCCCAAGAGCAACAACATCATCCGATTCATCCGCATCCGTCGTGGACAGGAAAAGAACATCAACGACGGAGCAGACGCCTCCTGGCAGCACAACGAGACGGGAATCATCCTAGACCACTGTTCCTTCAGTTGGAGCATCGACGAGGTGGCTTCCTTCTACGACAACAACAACTTCACCATGCAATGGTGTACCGTGGCAGAAAGTCTCACCAATCCGGGCCACAGCAAGGGAGCACACGGCTACGGAGGCATCTGGGGCGGAAAGCTGGCTAGCTTCCACCACAACCTCATCGCCCATGTGCAGAACCGTGGACCTCGCTTCAACGGGGCACGCTACGACTGGAAAGGCTACACCGACAACTACGACTACGACACCTACAAATGGGAGAACCCAGTGCAGGCAGAGAACGTGGACTTCCGCAACTGCGTGATGTACAACGCACAAGGCACCTGCTACGGCGGTCCTGGCGGCGGACAGGTGAACATCGTCAACAATTACTATAAGGCTGGACCGAGCCAAGGTCTCTCTTCCACCACCCTCAACGGAATGAAAGTGAGCGTAACCAACGGCAAGGAGCGTGGCAACCAGGGAGTAATCACCCTCGTAACCGTATCGGAAAAGGGAAACTCCGACTCTAGCCACCCTGAATACTACAACATGACCAGCCGCTACTACATCGAGGGCAACACCACCGAGACCACCCAAGGCAAGGTGACAGAGAACCAAGACTGGAAGGGCGTGAAATACGACAGCGGCACCCACGAGCTGAACGGCGAGGAATACTCAGCCGACGAAAACAACTTCTACGGCGACAAGGTGGAGCACGTAACCATCGACGGCGTATCGTGCGTGAAAATCAAGATGGACACGCCAGCTCCATCGGGCACCATCACCACCCACACCGCCAAGCAAGCCTACGAGAAAGTGCTCGCCAACGCAGGCGCATCGCTCTACCGCGACGAAATCGACGCAAGATACATGGAAGAGACCAAGACGGGAACTGCCACCTACAAGGGAAGCATCACCCAATCGCCCGGAATCATCGACCTCGTATCAGATGTCAACGGATACACCGAAGACAACTTCCCTACCGCCGCCCATCCAGACAACTTCGACACAGACGGCGACGGAATCCCAGACGACTGGGAAAAAGCGAACGGTCTGAACCCCGACGACCCATCCGACGCTCTCGCCCACTCGCTCGACAAAAAGGGATACTACACGAACATAGAGGTGTATGCAAACTCACTGGTAGAGCACATCGTGAAAGCCGAGAACGCCGACGCTGAGGAAGCCGTGGATGAATACTACCCTGCCTATACGCCTACCACAGCTATCAAGGACGTGGCAACCGTGCAACCCCAAGAACTGCTGAAAACCGAGTATTTCAGCCTCGACGGCAGCAAGATGAGCTTGCCCAGCAAAGGAGTGAGCATTCGCAAGATGACGTTCAAGGGCGACAAGACCATCATCGACAAGATTATTAAGTAATTGCACAGAAAAATGCAAAAAAGAAAACGTTTACGTAAGTTTTTAACAACTAACGTGAACGTTTTTCATTTTTTTTTAATACATTTGCACTCAGAAAACTAACAATGCATAAAAAGGACGCTAAAAGCTAACCCTAATATTGCAAACAAAGTTGAATAAACAAAAACAAACGAATTATTAAGAACAAACAATTATAATATAAATCTAACCTATAAGTGTATGTCTGGTAAATTGAAAAATCTAAGATTTGCGCTTGTTGCCGCAACTTTGACCATGTCGGCCAATGGTTTTGCGCAAACAGTAATCAAAGGTAATGTAACCGACAATACAGGCGAGCCTATCATCGGCGCATCCGTACTCGAAGAAGGTACAGGCAGCAATGGTGGCGTAACTGATATTGATGGTAACTTCGTTATCACACTGAAAGGCAACAGTAAGAAACTGAAGATTTCATACATCGGTATGAAGCCACAGGAAGTTAGCGTTGCCGGCAAGTCAGTAATTAACATCAAACTTGAGGATGACGCAACATCCCTCAACGATGTCGTAGTAATCGGCTATGGTACTGTTAGAAAGAAGGACCTCACAGGTTCTGTATCTTCTATCAGCGACAAGCAGATTGCCAATATTCCTGTGTCTAACGTCAGCGAGGCTATGACCGGTAAGATGGCTGGTGTGAACATTACCACCACCGAGGGTTCGCCAGATGCCGACGTGAAGATCCGTGTGCGCGGTGGTGGTTCCCTCTCACAGGACAACTCCCCACTCTACATCGTTGATGGTTTCCCTGTAAGTTCTATTAGCGACATCGCTCCTAGCGAGATTCAGAGTATCGATGTATTGAAGGATGCATCCTCCACAGCCATCTATGGTGCCCGTGGTGCCAATGGTGTCATCATCGTAACCACCAAGAGCGGTTCAGAGGGCAAGACCCAGGTTAACTTCAATGCTTCTCTTGGTTACAAGAAGGTAAGCAAGTTGGTAAAGACAATGTCTCCATACGACTATGCATACTATCAGTATGAATTGGGCAGTACAGACTATGGTAACTACAACGACCTCGACATTTGGAAATCTATAGAAGGTCGTGACTACCAGGATGAAGTATTTGGTCGCACAGGTAACCAAAAGCAATACAATGTGAATGTAAGTGGTGGTACCAAGGACATCAAGTACAACATTGGTTTCTCTCACAACGACGAGAAGAGCATCATGGTTGGCTCTGGCTATGCCAAAAACAATGTAAACGCCAAGATTAACGCCAACTTGAACAAGTGGTTGTCATTGGACTTCAATGGTCGTATGGCATTCACAAAATTGGACGGTTTGAATGGTGGTGCCGACACAAATGAATCTAGCGCAGCCAACTCTATCGTTGCCAACACCGTACGTTGGAATCCTGTAGAGCCTTTGTCTGGCACATCAGACGATGATGAGGAGAACAGCACATCAACTCGCCGTAATCCAACAGAACGTATCACTGATACATACAAGTACCAGAAGCGTTTCCAGCAGAACTATAACGTTGGTTTAAACTGGAAGCCATTCAAAAACATCACCTTCCGTTCCGAGTTTGGTTATGGTTGGAAGTACAACGACACAGACCAGGTTTGGGGGTCTAATGCAACAACCAACTCAAAGTATGGTTACAATGGTCAGCCACAGGCACAATTTATCCGTTTGGAGAATAAAAACTGGCGTAACGCAAACACCTTGACTTACGACAATAATAAGCTCTTTGGTGGTGGCGACCACATCAACGTATTGGTAGGTCAGGAATGGAGCAGCAGCCAGGACGTTACTCGTACAAATACATCTGTTGCTTTCCCTACATCTTTCACTATCAAAGAGGTTTTGGCAAACACAGCTGCAGGTACAGCCCTTCCTAACGAAGGCGACATCAAGGCAAAGGAGAACATTCTCTCTTACTTTGGTCGTATCAACTATACTCTTGCAGACAAGTACTTGGCAACATTTACTCTCCGTGCCGATGGCTCAAGCAAGTTTGGCAAGGACAACCGATGGGGAATCTTCCCATCTGCAGCTTTGGCTTGGCGCATCTCTGATGAGAATTTCATGAAGGGAAGTCAGAAGTGGCTCTCTAATTTGAAAGCTCGTTTGAGTTTCGGTACAGCAGGTAACAACCGCATCAACTCTGGTTTGTTGACTACCACATACTCCATGGCAAGCAACACCGCAAAGGCTCCTTTCTTCGATGAGATTAGAGGCAGTATGTTGGAGCATGGTTCATACCTCTATAATCCTGACTTGAAGTGGGAGACTACCGTAACTCGCAACTTCGGTATCGACTACGGTTTCCTCAATGGACGTATCAGCGGTACTCTGGACTTCTACTGGAATACAACCAAGGATCTCTTGATGCAGAGCGTCATTCCTTCAAACACAGGTTATACCTCCCAGTTCCAGAACTTCGGTAAGACCTCAAACAAGGGTGTGGAATTGGCACTCAACGCTGTTATTCTCGACACAAAGAAAGTAGGATTGAACTTCAACTTTAACATTTCTTACAACAAGAACAAGATCAATGAGTTGAACATGGAGAATCCTTGGCAGAGCAGCAACTGGAGTGGTTCCACAATTTCTAAGTACGAAGACTTCCGAGTAGAAGAAGGTGGTCGTCTCGGTGAGTTGTGGGGTTACAAGAGCAAAGGTTTCTACACTGTATATGACGCAGCAACCGGTAAGGGCGACTTGATGCTGAACGCCAACGGCACATGGTCATTGGTTGACGGAAAGGCAGACAAGAGTTACACACTCTTTGGCGGTAACCTATATCCTGGTGTAGCCAAGGTAGAAGTAGATGAGAACGGAGACCCTATCAAGCAGCGCCTAGGCAACACCGTACCTACCACAACAGGTGGTTTCGGCTTCGATGGTCATGTTGGTAACTTCGACTTCAACGTGTTCTTCAACTACTCGTTGGGAAACAAGCTTGTGAACGGTACTAAACTTGCCAACTCATTCTATGCTGGTTCTGCCAAAAATTACAACCTCGTAGATGACTTCAACGTTGGCAACCGCTATACATGGATAGACCCTGCCAATGGTGAGAACATCGGTCGTCCATCAGCTAGCCTCATCAACCAATATGGTGGTGTAGAGAATGTGATGAACCGTTTGAACGAAATCAATGCAAACGCAAACATCTACAACCCTGCAGGTGTATCAAACATGCAGCTCATCAGCTATGCTGTAGAGGATGCTTCATTCCTCCGCTTGCAGAACGTAACAGTAGGTTACACCTTGCCTAAGAAGTGGGTAAACAAGTGCTTCATCCAGAATGTACGCATCTACTTCACTGGTTACAACCTGCTTTGCTTCACCAACTACACTGGCTATGATCCTGAGGTGGACACAAGTTCCAAGAAGAACCCAATGACCCCAGGTATCGACTATGCAGCTTATCCTAAGAGCCGCACATTCGTAGGTGGTATAAACGTTACATTCTAATAACATCTTAAGATATAGAAAAATGAACAAGATATTATATGCATTTGCATTGGCAGGCGTATTAGGAATGTCTTCATGCTCAGACTTCTTGGACCAGACATCTCCATCAGAAATGACAGCAGAGAACACCTACGCCTCACCTTATTATACAAACCTCCGCGTCAACAAGCTCTATGGAGGTATGGGACAAGACCGTACCTACTCACAGGACTTGGCTATAGTATGGGGCTTGAACAGTGACTGCGAATTGGTAGATGGTTTGGGCAACAATGCCACAAACACATCTAGCGAACGTGGTAACATGAACTATAACATGGACCCAGGATGGAGCAAGATCAGCGGTGTATGGGATGCTGAGTACGGTATTATCGAGGATGCCAACCAGATTATCGAAGGTATCCGCAGCAGCGCTACCTTTACTGCTGGTGGTGCAAACCAAAAGTCAATGGAGCGTAGTCTTGGTGAAGCTCTCACCATCCGTGCCATGATCTACTTTGACCTAGTACGTTACTTCGGTGACATTCCGTTCAAGGTTGAGGCTTCCAAATCCGACTTGAGCAACGCCTATCTGGAGAAAACTGATCGTGATGTAATCATGGACTCTTTGATGAACGACCTCGATGAGGCTATCGAATACTTGCCTTGGGCAGACCAAGTATCAGGCTACACCACAGAGCGTGTAACCAAGGGATATGCTCATGCACTCTTGGCACAGATAGCTATGACTCGTGCTGGATATGTGATCCGTGAGAAGGCTAAGGAAGGATACGAAACTGCATCGTACAGCGACGCAACCTATCCTACCCAACGTCCAGGAGCAGCAGACCGCAAGGCTCTCTACAAACGTGCATTGAAGCATTGGTCAGCGATCATCAACGACAATACCCACAGCCTCAACCCATCTTTCGAGAACGAGTGGTATCTCTTGAACCAACTTACACTGGACAAGACCTATCATGAGAACCTCTTTGAAATTCCAATGGGTGAAAACGTAACTGGCGAGTTGGGTTACACTGTAGGTGTACGTCTGAATGGCATTACCACAGAATACGGCTATGGAAACTCAACAGGTAAGATGAAGGTGACAGCACCTCTCCTCTACTCATACGACAAGAAGGATACTCGTCGAGACATCACTTGCGCTAATTTCGAAATCAAGCAAGATGGCAGCAACACCATAGAGAGCATGCTCAAGAATGCTCCTTTCGGTATCTATGTAGGCAAGTGGGATGCTCGCAAGATGAACAATACTTGGTTAGCCAACAACAAAAAGGCGACAGCTAAGCATACTACAGGCATTAACCCTGTCAAGATGCGCTACTCTCAGGTATTGCTCTATTACGCTGAGTGTATGAACGAGTTGGCTGGCAATCCAGATGCCAACTACGAAGGTTCGGCAAATGGTTTGACTGCACGCCAGGCATTGGCTGAGGTTCATACTCGTGCATTCAACAAAGAAGACAAAGCTGAGGCACAGGCATACGTAAACAATATTCCTGCCGACAAGGACGCTTTCTTCAACGCCCTCGTACAGGAAAACATGTGGGAGTTTGCAGGTGAAGGTATCCGTAAGTTCGACTTGATTCGTTGGAATCTCTTAGTTGAGAAAATCAATGAGTTCAAGCAAACATACCTTGCAGAGATTGAGGATGGAACATATCAGAAGACCATCTACTTCAACTACCTGGATAAGGATCAGACAAAAATCGACTTCTCTAGCGTAACATGGTATGGTCTTCCAGAAGGCAAGACTGCTGCAGACTATGCTGGTAGCATCGACTCATTTGGCGCAGCCAAGGTTGGTACAGGTTCCGACACTCAGGTTGACACCAACTTGCCATCCATCTGTAGTGGTCTCGTAGGCGACAACGTAACCGTCAAGAACCGTTACCTCATGCCTATCGCTTCAACAACCATCTCTGCAACCAATGGTAAGATTCATAACTCTTATGGTTATGCAGATTAATTCATGCTTTATGCAATAGAATTCATCTTTAACAAAAAAGACAATTAAAAATGAAGAGCATTAAAAACATATTGGGCACTGCATCCATGATGGCATTGGCTTTATCGGCAACATCTTGTACCGATGGTAATGACTGGGATGTTGATGGCAGCCTATCAAGATTGTTCGGTCTCAACGGTGACAAAATCACCGTTGAGGCAGCCGAAACATCTGCAAAAGTTACATTCTCGGCTTTCACATCCAAGGATGTTGCCGAGCCAGAGTATTACGTATTCGAGGTGAGCAAAGACTCCCTCTATGATGGAGTGGAGAATGCCAACATCATTAAATATGGTGAGGATAAGACTTTGACTTCATCACCTGTCGTACTCAGTGGACTTGATGGTGATAGCAAATACTACATGCGAGTGAAGGCTATGTCAACAACAGCTAATGAATCCAAGTGGGTTTACTACAAGGATGGTTCATCATTCAAAACAAAGGCTGAACAGATTTTCAACAATGTCGATGCTAGCAACTTGTTTGAGGATCACGTAAACTTGAGCTGGACCCCAGGTGCTGATGTAACACATATTACTTACGCCAACACTAGTGATGCCGAGAACATACAAACAATAGAATTGACTGATGAAGAAAAAGCTGCTGGCAAATACACCATTTCAGGTTTGCAGCCAACAAGCACATACATCATCACCATCTACAGAAATGACGTTAAGCGTGGTCAATTACAAATTACCACTCCTGCCGCCATGCCATCTGCAAACTTTAAGTACACACTCCCTAGCGACGTAAAGGTTATCTCTCAGACTCTCATTGAAGAGATTGCTGAACAAGCTAAGGCAGCAGCTGGCAACGAGACAAACTACAGTGCAACTATCGGTATTCCTGCTGGTGCAACAGTTTCTCTCTATGGCACAGCAGAAGCAGACGGCGGTAAGACCAATGTCACAATACCTGACGGAATGTCTGTTACATTCTTTGGTTTAGCTGGTGGCGATGCACCAACCATCAACCTCGACAAGAACTTCGATGTTGCAGGCTCTCATGCTTACATCAAGTTCCAGAATGTGAAGTTGGTAGAGAATAGTGCAGGTTACTTCATCAACCAGAGCAAGGCTTGCACTGTCAGCGAGTTCACATTGGAAGACTGTGAGGTAACAAATGTGAAGACATCATTCTTCCGTTTGCAGGGTAGTGATGCAAAGGCTATCAGCAAGCTGACTTTGAAGAACAGCATCTTCACCAACCTCTGCGCAGGCTATGGTTTCATCCACATTGACGCAAGCGGTAAAGGATATGTCGACAACATAGAGATTGATGGTTGTACATTCAATGGAATCTGTAAGACTGGTAAAGTATTCATCTTTAGCAAGAAAACCAACATGAAGGATATTGCCATCAAGAACAGTACATTCTACAACTGTAATGGTGCAGGACAATATTTTGTCGATTTTAATGATGCAGCTTATGGTCCTGAAACATTCACTATCGAGAATTGTATTTTCGGTAAGAGCGCTGATGATGTAACCAACAAGAACATCCGTAGCAAGACGGCTCCTTCTGTAGCAGGAAGCTACAGCACAACCGACTTCTTCAAGGTCATCAAGGGCGTAACCGCGACAGACTACAGCTCTGACCAATTGTTTACAGACCCAGCAAATGGTAACTTTACCATCAAGGCTGGTACATTGAAAGAAAAAGCAGGAGACCCACGTTGGTATCCTACAAAAGATTAAGGAATTGTCTATCCTTATATCCATTATAAAGGTGCAATGCCCTCAACAACATAGGGCGTTGCACTTTTCTCATTTTATCAATTCTCGACAACTTTTCTTATCATTTCCTTGGAAGTTACAAAAAAAAGCGCATTTTTCTTACAATACTCCGACTGACATCATTGCAAATTAAACATGTATAAGTACTCCGGAAATAGAGAGTGTGTTTTTATCGTCATCCAGTATTGTAAGAATAACACTTTAGTAAACGTTTACGTGCATTTCTTTATCAAAAGTAACGTTGTTTAGTTTTTTTTTATTACCTTTGCCATATCATTTCCAAAGCCGAAGAAAGTAAGCCGAGGAAAAATTGATCTTAAGCAATGGAAAACGACTAACAATCGCAAGTAAATTTAAGACCAAAATACTTAAAAATTAACAATAACAACCTAAAAACAAGCAAAGTATGTATCAACAACTTAAACGTGCTAGCATGGCACTAGCTTTGGGCTCTGTCTGCTTTGGAGCATTCGCACAACAGGCAACCATCAAGGGTACGGTCAAGGATGCCAATGGTGAACCTATGATCGGCGTTAGTGTTGTACCAGAAGGCAAGGGAGGTGCAGGTTCTGTTACAGACCTCGATGGTAATTTCACTCTTTCTGGTGTTTCACCTTCTACCGTGCTAAAATTTTCTTACATTGGATACAAGGAAAAGAAAGTGAAAGTCGGTAATCAGACTTCAGTAGCCATCGTTTTGGAAGAAGACAACAACTCTCTCGACGAGTTGGTGGTCATAGGTTATGGTGTCGTTAAAAAACGTGATCTCACTGGTTCTGTAGCTTCCATCAAATCTGATGATCTCAAGAACGTGGCTTCATCCAATGCCATGCAGGCTATGCAGGCAAAGATTCCGGGAATGGACTTGCAGCAGAGCAGTGGTGAGTCAGGTTCCGGTGTCAGCATCAATCTTCGTGGTGCTCGCTCCATGTTGGCTTCCAACAACCCATTGATTCTCGTAGACGGAGTGGCTTATGGCTCTACCCTCGACATCAACCCATCAGACATCGAGTCTATGGAAGTATTGAAGGATGCTTCTTCTACAGCCATCTATGGTACTCGTGGCGCCAATGGTGTTATCATCATCACAACAAAACGTGGTAAAGCTGGCAGAACCTCTGTTGGTTTTAATTTCTACAACTCTTTCAACAGTCCTACACATGCCGCACACTCCATGTATGGCACAAAAGAAGTACAGCGTCTTATCGACAAACGTGCTTACCAAGACTGGGCAAAGGGCGACATGACTCTCGACAACTACAATACTGTACTGAGTGGTATCACTCCAGAGACTGTATTGACAGAAAAACTGGACGATGGAACAAACACCCTCGATATCTACAACGATGGCTCTTATACAGACTGGGGAGACTTACTCCTCAAGAACAGCACATCTCAGAACTATGAGGTGAACGTAGCTGGTGGTAGCGAGAAGACTAACTTCAACGTTTCTCTCGGTGCTATGTACGATCGTGGTTTGATGAAGAAAGATCAGATGAGCCGTTACAATGGCAAGGTAAACATCGACCATAAGATCAACAAGATTGTAAAGGTAGGTTCTAGCTTACTCTTCACATACAAGAACTGGAACCGCCGTAACTCTGGCGTTTACAACCAGGCATTGAAGATGACTACCATCACTCATCCATATTTGACAGATGGTACCATCAACTCTACTCCTAACCCATGGTATGCAGCCCACTGTTCACCATTGCTTGACGACGTTGAGGGTGCTTACCAGAACAATACTGAGTCTACTCGATTCTTCGGTAACGCATACGTGGAACTCAACCCTATCAAGGGATTGAACCTGCGCTCTATGTTCGCAGTGGATAGAAACGATTCTCGCAATGGCCTCTATCAGGATTATGAAAGCCAGCAGAGATACCAGTCTCCTCATACTAGTTACATCCGCCAAATCAGAAACAATTCTACAGCAATTACATGGGACAACACCATCAACTATAATACAACCATCGCAGAGAAGCACGATTTGACAGCTCTGCTTGGTCATGAGTTGACCCAGACTGTTACAGAAAGTTCTACTGTAAGTGGCGATGCTGGTGCAACCCATTACTATGAGAGTGGCTTTAGCGACCTGTCAAAGATTCTCACCCCTGTCACCACATCTACATATGTAAAGACAGCTATGTTGTCATTCTTCGGTCGTCTGAACTATTCTTATGCCAGCAAGTATCTCTTGACAGCATCCCTCCGTGCCGATGGCTCATCTACCTTGGCAAAGGGTCACAAGTGGGGCTACTTCCCATCAGTGGCTGGCGGTTGGAGAATCATCGAGGAAAACTGGATGAAAGACCAGAAGTGGCTCAGCAACTTGAAGCTTCGTGCATCATGGGGCATCTCAGGTAACGCAGCCATCGATGCCTATTCTACATTGGCATCCTTGAGCAGCACAACCTACTACTATTATCTTGGCAACACAGATGTAGCAGGTAAGATTCCTAGCCAGATGGGGAATTCTAACTTGACTTGGGAGAAAACCTCGTCATTCAACCTCGGTTTGGACTTCGGCTTCTTGGATGGAAGAATCAGCGGTAGCGTAGACTACTACTGGAACCATACGTATGACCTCTTGTTCTACAAGACTGCCCCAGCTTCTTCTTTCCCTACCGTTATCGACAACATTGGTAAGACAAAGGGACAAGGACTTGAGGTTTCTTTGATGACAGACATCATCCGTACCAAGGACTTCGACTGGACTGCCAACTGGTCATATTCTCACTTCAAGGATAAGATTACAGAGTTGACAGGCGGTGTAGACAAGTATGTATCTGGCACCAAGGGCTTGTTCGTTGGCAATCGTGTCAACGCTTTCTACGACTACAAGGTACTCGGAGAATGGGGTATCGGTGAATTCGCTCAATATGTAGATGACTTCAAGGCTGCCCACGACGGAAAGGCTCCTGCCTGTGCTAGCACAAAGGGTTATGGTACTCCTGGTTCACCAAAAATGTATGATGCAGATGGCGATGGTGCTATCACTTCAGACGACCGCGTGCTCTACAACCAAGATCCTAACCATGTATTTGGTATGACTAACACCTTCACATACAAGGACTTCTCACTCTCTGTACAGTTAATGGCACGTTTGGGTGGTTACATTTCTTACGCTATGAACGAACAGTTGAACTATGAATCAGCCAACTGGGGTGACGCTATCGACTACTGGACACCAACCAACACTAGTGCAAAGTTCCCTAACCCAGGTTTGGGCACAGATGCCAGCAAGATTTGGTCATCATACAAGAGTGCATTCACTTATGAGAAGGCAGACTACTTCAAGATTAAGGACATCACCCTCTCTTACAACATGCCAGCTAAGTGGTTACACAATATTGGTATGAGCAAAGCACGTGTGTACTGTTCTATGAAGAACTTCTTGACATGGAGTAAGATCGATGACTACGACCCAGAGCGTGGCGGTAGCATCTCTTTCCCTATGCAGAAACAGGTAGTAGTAGGTCTTAATGTAGAATTCTAATAATCGAAAAAATTATGAAAACAAAGATATTATTCATGGCAGCTGCATCCGCTATGATGCTAGGCCTCACTTCCTGCTCCGACTTCTTGGAGGAAGAGAACAAGGTGGGCGAAACTGCCGACTTGACATATAACACACCATCCGGACTGGAAGGCTTGGTAGCTAACTGCTACTCATTTGCTCGCGGTTGGTATGGTAAAGAGGCTGGTCTCGGACTCAGCGAAATGGGTACAGACTTGTTCTATTATGGTTACGACAACAAGCAGAAGAGTCTTTGCTCTTACAACTTCAATGCCGCTGCCCTGGAGAACAATGTAGCCGACAATCCTTGTCTTGACCATTACTGGGAGTTGTTCTATAGTGCTACAGATGTATGCAACAACGCTATCAAGTACATCAACAAGGCTAGTTTCCTTGGCGACGAAGAAAAGAACCGTGACTTAGGAGAAGCTCTCTTCATGCGTGCCTTCTATTACTTCCACATGGTGAATATCTGGGGAGCCATTCCTTATAATGCCGAACCTATCACCGCTCAGAACTTCACCCCTACCAGAATGCCAGAAAACGAGGTATATGGTAAGATACTCGACGATCTGGACGAGTCTATCGCTAAGTTTGAGGCAGCAGGATACAAAACTAAAGCCGATGGACGTGCAAACTACTGGGCTGCAAAATCTCTTAGAGCAAGAGTGCTCCTCTATGCAGCATCTTGGTTGGGCGGTCAGCTCGGTCAGACAGTAAAGGGCGGCAACTATGATGGCAAGGATAAGAATGCGCTCTATACCGCAGCTCAAGCTGACGCAGAGGCAGTGATTGGTGCAAGCGACTACGCTTCGCTCTATCCAAAATACGCTGATGTTTGGTCAATGAACAACGAGAGCTACACCACCAACAAGGAGGCTCTCTTCGGTGTAACCTACTCTCAGGACATCAAGACCAATGCCAACTGCATCCCTTACCGTTACCGTTTGGAAGGTGGTAGCCCTATGCAGTATAATAGCTTGATTACCCGTACAGGCTATAGCCGAGGCGGTAGTGCCATGTTGCTGATGTTCGTCTCTATGTGGAACAATGGTGCAACAGACTTGGGTGGTAATGGTCAAAAGGATACCCAGGTGTTCTGGCGTGTTGCTGCCGGCAAGACAACTATCAAGAGTAAGTTGACAGGCAAGAACGTAGAATGTGGTGCAGCTTATTCACCATACGGACGTGGTTTCACCCGCTACTTGCCTTCTCTCCACTTGTGGAACTTGCTGGAGAAGCACAAGGCTACCGACCAGCGTACAGAGGCTACCCTCCTCGACCACTATGACATCGCTTCTCCAGACTTGGCTAAGAATGCAAAGAACTATCCAGAGTTGCAGGATACAGCCATCTACTACTGCCCTATGGACGGTGACTCACCAGAAGGTCAAGCTAAGCAAGCTTGGGCAAAGAACAGATACCGCATCCAGTTTATGGCAGGTGGCGACGTGCCAGTCTATACTTCCATGGACGAGGCTACAGCCAAACCGACAGAGGCTGCTGTAGCAACCTCAAAGGTATATGGCGACAACCGATTCAACTCATACAAGATTGGTGGTTGGTGCTCATTCCCTGGCATCAAGAAATTCTTGGATAATGTATATGATCCAAACTATCCTACCCATGACATCTCTAGCCGTGATGCCATCGTGATGCGTCTCCCTGAGATGTATCTTATCAAGGCTGAGTGCCAGTTGGTCCTTGGAGACGGCGGTGCAGCTATGGCTACTATCAACCAGCTCCGTAAGGCTCGTGCTATCGAAGGTCAAGACAACACCTTGAGCGGAACAGCCAACATCGACACCATCCTTGAGGAGCGTGCCGTAGAGTTCTGCGGTGAGCAGATGCGTTGGTTCGACTTGAAACGTACTGGCAAACTCTATGAGTATGTAGAAAAGTACAATGCACAGGCTTCTGCCAACTTGAAGGCAGATACCCAGAAGCATTACCTCTACCGCCCAATTCCACAGAATGAGATTGATGCCGTGCAGAACTTCACAACCGAAGCTAACAGTACAACTGGATTCTGGCAGAACCCTGGATTCTAAATGAAGTAAATATCCGTATGTCCACATACTCAAAAGAGAATTTAGTTTTCTTATATCAAGGAGCTAGCCCTAGTGCTAGCTCCTTTTTATGTTGTGCGTTAAAGCTACGCACAACCATAACTATATTAAGCATTATATTTCTAAACTTACCACTTGAACTTATTTCGTAATCGTTTTCGTAGGTTTTCACTAAATAGATTATACTAGTTAGAAATAAAAGTGCTAACTTTGCCAAGAAATAGTAAATTATCTATGATAAAATCATCATAAGTAAGAAATAATTGTAATTAAATAATAATACAGACCTAAGAAAATGAAGAAATCAATCATCAAGACCATCGTGCTCTCAGCACTCTTGACTTTACCTTTCTTAGCACAAGCCCAGACCTTTACAGGCATCGAGGCGGAAAAGAAAGCACAGAACACCCCAGAAGGATGGAATGCCGTAACTCTGCCCAATATCCCAGAGATTACAAGTACCAATACATTCAACATCAAGGACTATGGGGCTTCCACATCAGCTGCCGACAATACCAAAGCTATCCAAAAGGCACTGGATGCTGTTCCGTCTACAGGCGGAATGGTCGTGATTCCAGCCGGTACCTGGATATTTGGTAGCACCGACCAGATGACTAGCAAGACGGAAGTTTTGAGCATCAAGTCGAAGACCGTACTGCACCTCTGCGCTGGTGCTACACTGAAACTGGTGGAATATGGCAAGGCACCCAACAACAAGACCCTATTCATCGGTTGTAAGGGAAGAAACCAAAGCGACATCGTCATCGAAGGTGAGGGCGAGACATCCATCATAGATGGACAAGGCACAAGATGGTGGAAAGCCCGCGACAACAAGGAGACTTTCAATCCAGGAGCCATGATTCGCTTCGAAAAGGGCTCTCGCTTCTTGCTCCGTAACTTCAAGATTCAGAACACTCCTGGCGTGAACATCACACTGAGCAACAGCGATGGTGCCAACAACTTTACGGTTCACGATGTGACCATCTACAACCCTGCTTCCGACACGAAGACAGAACAGCCTTCACACAATACCGATGGTATCTCCACATGGGGTAAGTACATCAACATCTTCAACTGTAACATCAGTACGGGTGATGACAACGTGGTATGCGACTCGGAATCACAGTATGTACACATCTGGAATTGTGACTTTGGCACAGGCCATGGTGCATCCATAGGTAGCTATACTAGCAATATCAAGCATGTTTGGTTTGACAATATCAGAATGACCGGTACAGGAGCTGGTGTTCGTCTGAAGACGGGCATCAATAGCGATGGCTCTCTCCGTGGCGGTGGCGAGGAAGACTTACGCTTCACCAACTTCACGATGACCAAAGTCAACGCTCCATTCTCCATGGACTGCTACTATGACAAAAATTACAACGCTGACCCAGCTGTAGACAAAGCGAACCAAAGAAAGAAGGATGACACGACACCTTCATACGATGGCATTCTCTTGCAGAACATCAAGACCACCGACGTAGCTACAGGTAATGCCATCTTCCTCATCGGACGTCCAGAAAGCCCAATCAAGAATATCACACTCGACAATGTGCAGATTCAAGCACAAAAAGGCATCGACATCCGATTCGTAGACAATCTTGTCTTCAAAAACAACTCTAAGATTTCTTGTACAAGCGGCAAACTTTGGGTTCGCCAATATGACTCAACTGTAGACGACCAATGCAATGCAACAGGAATCGTCACTCCACCAACTCCTGCCGAGGGTGATGAGGTAACCTACACGCTAGATGCAAAGTCGTATAAAGACAGCAGTACTGACAAGGCTACTTGGAACTTCAGCAACGGCTGTTCAATCAGCAACACAGCCAGCAAGTCTTACGCAAGCACAAAGAACAACACCATCAAGTATAGCAAGGGAACTGAGTTCACCATCAACTTGCCAGAGGGTGTAACCATCACGTCAGCTACCTTTGCAGGATACACAAACGAAGATAACAAAACTTGTTACCTCGGCGAACTAGATGGCGTGGCATTAGGAAGCGAGCAATACGTGTTTCCTAGCCGCACAACCGACTATAGTACCAAAACTAGCTTTACCATCAACCTAGACACCCCAGCAACCGGCACTATGACTTTCAAGCCACAGAACGCACAAGCAGCATGGGTAATCACCTTAAAGGGAACAAAGACTAGCACAGGCATCAACAACATCACGACGACCAACAAGATGGCTAACAAGAACCTCTATGATCTTAGCGGTCGTCTCGTCAAGGTTAATGCCACAGCCCATGACATGAAGAGTCTAAGCAAAGGCGTTTACATCTATAACAACAAAAAATTTATCGCAGAATAAAGGAACAAAAAGTTTATCGCAGAATAAAGAAACTCCCCGCAGCTTCACAGCTACGGGGAGTTAACTTTTTATGAGTATCTAAAATGAATTATTCGGATTTCTTATCCTCTTCTTTCTTAACAGAAGCCTTCTTTGCTGCTGGCTTCTTGACAGGAGCTTTCTTGGTTGCAGTTGCCTTGGCTGGCTTATTATCACCACGAAGTTTCTCTACCTCCTTCTCTATCTTGTCCAACTTTGCCTGGAGACGGATAATCTCCTTATCCTTCATCTCTATCTCCTCATCCTGATTGGTTATCGTTGTGAGAAGACTCTCAAGCTGCTCATTGTCCACATCGGTAGGATAAAGGTCGTTCACACGATTGATAAAGTCACCAAGAATGTTCATATAGTTGGTGAAAGCATCAAAAGGACTAGAGTAAATTCCACGGTCAAGACCCACATTGCTAGGCTTAGTGGTCATGAAACGGAAGTTGTTGCTAGCCTGCAGATAATCCCAGTCTTGGTTGATGCGAGGATCGTTGGCGATGCGCACACGATCGGCCACACTATAAAGCTTGTTGAAAGCCTCACGCTGCATAGGATTACCGAGCCAAGAGCTAACGTCACGCTCCTCATCTACCCAACTCAATGTGTCTGGCACATTAATCTCGCCTACGCTCTTGATTTTCTTGCAAATCTCTGTAGGTGTAGAGAAAGTAATGCCGCGCTCCTTGGCGCACTGAGGCCAAGCCTTGAAAAACTCCAGAATGTTGCTAGACAATGGCTGGGCAATTCCCAGGGCAGAAAGCTCCATGAAAATATTGATCACCTGCTCCTCCTCTGGGAAGGCGGCAATCTCGTTCATATAGTAGTCTGCAAAGAGAGGATAACCCTCCCAGTCGCTATTGGCAAATCGCAAGGAAACATCATCGCTCAAGCGAATGTCACGAAGCAAGAGCTTGAGCTTTGGGTCCAAGGCACAATGATAAACATAGTGAGGCGACTTCCAGCCCAGCACATGCTTTGCTCCCTCTGTAAGCATACCGACAAAGCCCATATTGGCTACCTCCTCGCCAATCTCATCGCTGTAGATGAGCGAAGAGTTGCGAAGCACGGTAGGCTTCTTGCCGAAATACTCCTCAATCTTTGTACACTGACGCTTCACCTCAGACTTGAAACTCTCCTCATTAATAAGAGAAGCAAGACCATGAGAATAAGGCTCGGCAAGGAATTCCACACAACCCGTGTTGTTGAGTTCCTGCAACTTCTCCAACACCTGAGGAGCATGAAGCTCCAACTGCTCCATTCCCACACCGGAGAGAGAGAAAGCTACCTTGAAAGCCTTGTCGCTCTTCTCTATCATTTCCTGAATGGCATTCAGAGCAGGCATATAGGAATGCTCGGCAATATAGCTGATGCTACGCTCATTCTCATAGTCATCGTAGTAATAATGATCGGTACCTATGTCGAAGAAGCGGTAACGTTTCAGATGGGTAATCTGATGTATCTCGAAATATAAACAAATTGTCTTCATAAATATTGAAAATTGAAATTTGAACTTTATGATTAGTAATCGAAGAAAGAAACAATTCCTAACTTCTAACTAAACTCTACTTCCATCCCAGGGTCTTCAGATAAAGATCTCTGATGCGAGCTCCCACTTTCTCCCAGGTAATCTGGTCAACTTCCCTCTTGCCTTCCACGGAGAGATAGTCGAAGAGGCTCTCGTTGTGGCAGATGCTATAGATGGCATCGGCCAACGCATGAATGTCCCAGTAATCTACCTTGATACAGTTGGTAAGAATCTCGCCACATCCACTCTGCTTAGAGATGATGGTTGGCGTTCCACACTGCATCGCCTCCAAAGGAGAGATACCGAATGGCTCGCTCACAGAAGGCATTACATATTCATCACTATCCTTCAGACACTCATATACTTGCTTGCCTCGCATAAAGCCAGGGAAGTGGAAACGGTCGGCGATTCCTCGCTCGGCGGCGAGATAAATCATCTGATCCATCATATCGCCCGAACCTGCCATACAGAAACGCACGTTGCGGGTGCGGTGAAGAACCATATTGGCAGCCTCTACGAAATACTCTGGGCCTTTCTGCATAGTGATACGTCCTAGGAATGTGACCACCTTCTCCTTACCCTTATGGTCAGGACGCGGAATGTCTTGCCACTCCTGCTTCAGTGGATACACGGCATTGTGCATGGCGAAGCACT
>ERZ808266.277-NODE-277-length-19446-cov-3.950802_pt1 | contig 19446 bp, 14 predicted proteins | sample MGYA00521278_ERZ808266 | MGnify/ENA primary metagenome ERZ808266 (study PRJEB31516, sample SAMN03275591) | gut metagenome | biome: mammalia-associated habitat; material: feces | host: Papio cynocephalus | place: Kenya | collected 2012-08-02 ... | reverse complement strand
AGTTTTATTGGTTTCTAAAATTGAAATCGTTTTTTTGTTGGAGCAATGGCATTTTTAATCCTTGAATGGATTGGCGTAGTCGCTACCATTTTCAAAGGTTACAGGATTCGGACCCTTAATGTCTTCAATGAAGTATAGTTTCTTGTATGTAGAATTTTTGTCTGCTATATTTGTGTTGTCTTTTACTTTAAGTGTAGCATGGCAGTCTGCTTCATTATCATATCCAATAAAAATGCCATTGTTGATGGTGTTGCCCGTGATTTCAATGGTTGGCTTGTTCGCTGTTTCAAAGTGCGAGAAGAATATGGAAAGAGTATTGTTTTTGAACGTGTTGTTCTTGACAATGTTTTCACCATTTGGACGTTGTATCACTACACCGTTGCTCTCGCATTCGAAATCGTTGTTTTCCACATCAATCTTGTCTGGTGCCATCCAGCTAAACACGCCGCCACAGTTTCCTGAAACATGGTTGCCTGTTATGTTGACAGTGCCTTTGGTAAGTTGCCACAGATTTGCGAGATAAGCGTCTCCTGCTTTTGCTGTCTTGATATAGACGGTATTGTCTGTGATATTTAGGCTGCCTGTGATGACTGGACTGCCTGCGCCAGTGCCATCAATTTTCACGAAATCAACGTCATTGTTGTTTTCCGTATTGACGATGTTGGCATTGCACTTTGTGATGGTCACATTGTTCATTGCAGCCTGTAGGTGCATGCCCTTGTTTGTGAGATAAAGTCCTGAGAACGTGACATTTTTCATAGGTGCATTTAGGAAGATACCTTTCGTAGTTGGATCCTTGCTGTAGCTCGTCACATTCAAGTTGCTGATGATTTTTGCGCCATTTGCCACGGTGAATGTAGGAGTTTTTGCGTTTTGCAGGACAATGATGTTAATCTGATGGTCGCTCTCTGCCTTGCTTCCCAACTGGATGTTTACAGGAGATGTAGTGCCATTGATGTAGAGGTTGAGGTCGCTTTTCAAGTTGTCTACCTTTGACAGGTCTATGCTTGCTGTGCCGTCGTTTACGATCCAGCTTCCACCATCGTTCAGGGTTGTCTCGTCTGTGTAAGGTGTGATGATTGTTCCAGAGAATCCTGGCAGCACGGTCACATTCAGGTTAGCTCCATTCGTGAGGAGATTTCCGCTGATGTTTGTGCGGTAGTTGCGCCTCACGGGTATGTTTGTTGTCTTGTTGTTGGATGTGATCAAGGTACCGTCTTTATAGAAATTGGTTGTGAAGTCTACGATTGCCGGGTTTTCTTTTCCATCTTGCTCTTGTGGCGCGAAGAGATAGTCCATTGCCATGTAGCCATTGGAGTTGTCCATGATGTTGGCCGTGGTAGTGGTGATGTTCTTGAGTTGTGAGCCAGTGGTTTCACCGGTTAGAGCGTTCAGCCCTTCGTAGCCACCGGTGGCGTAGACAATCTGCACCTCGTTTGGCTTCCTGTCGTCTGGCACTTTCTGATAGTCGGTGGCCGTCAGGTTTACTTGTCCAAACGGACGTGTCAGTTCGACATCTTGGTCTATGTCTTTTGTGATTGTGGCTTCGTAGGAACCGAAGAAAGCGTCGCGCTTGTCATCGTTGAGGTTTTCCGCAGTATTCTTTATGGTGATGTTTCTAAGGTCGGTGTCGTTGTAGTAGTCGCCCTCCTTGTTGTCTGCCCAGAACACAAACTTGTAAGTCTTGCCAGAAACCACTCTTACATTTGAGAATTGTGCCTTGAGGTCATTTACGCTGACCTTTGTCTGGCTTCCATAAGGAGTGTAGGTGGCATTGTCGCCATCGCCTTCTTTCTCATAAATCTGGAGTATGCACTCATCAGCCTTGGTGCCTTTGCCTGTGTCGTCTATGCTGGCGCGTGTGGCGACGCCATCAGCCAATGTCGCGGTAAGTCTCACGCTGGTGTCATCTCCTTTTCCACCTTGCAAATCATCACTTTGACATGCTGTCAAACCAAGCATGGCCAAAGCTCCAACGAATAGTTGAATCTTTTTCATGACTTTTTTTTGATTTAAAACTGTAATATTTTCTATAAAATTGTTTAGTCTGGTATTGTGATGTCTATGTTGCCATTGAAATCAGGATTGATTCCTGCTCCTGAATCCTTCTTGTTAGTAAGGAAATTGTCTTTTATTATGGTGGCCTTGCCTCTTTCCAATGGCACAGTGATGCCCATGTACTGGTTTACCACTTTTCGTGTTTTGTTGTCTATCACGTAGAGCGACAGCGTAACATTCGACTTTTCTCCGTTTACGAAGATATAGTCGAAACCCAACGAAGCCTCTTGGGACGAAATGGCTGTAAGAGGTGAAGAAAAGCCAATGCCCGTTTCCGACTTGTTTGGCACTCCCTGTAAGACATTGTATCCTGTGGGGCAATACAGGTCGTATTGCCATTTGATGGAGTAGTCTGACAGCTGTGCTCTTGTCGCGGTGCTGGGGGATTGCGATTGCAGGAAGGCGTCGGCATCTGTCGTGACAATCTGCACTGCCGCCATTGGGGTGTGCATCGTCTCGTTGAACTTTACAGTGTCGCTTGTCAGAGTGTCTGGCACGTCAATGTTGAAGCGCGCCTCGTAGCATTCCTTTGCGTTAGAGTTCCCATAATATGATGGTGAGAACGTGACGTTGGAGAGGTCTGTGAAATTGAATCCCGTGTATGTTGAATCTGTTTTGTCCCAGGCCATTGCCCATGCCACCACATTGTATCTTCCTGGCTGCAAGCTCAAGTCGTCAAGATGCAACGTGGCTATGCTGCTTGTGTCTTTCTCCACGCCAACCTGTGTGGAGTATACTGGTGTCCCACTTTCATTGCCTTTGTATATATTCACCACGAACCACGTGGCGGGCAATCCTTTAGTGGGCGTATATATGGCATTGGTGAGCGAAGTCTGCGTTTTTAGTTCCAGACTCGTGTGTATGCAAGTTGGAATTGCCGATCCGTTCGGGTTGTCATCGCAACTTGAAAAAAGCATCACTGTCATGATAATGGCCAGTAGTGTGTATCCTGAAACAATGGCCTTCCACCTGCTTTTTGGCATTGGTGAATTAGGTATTGCATTTAAGTAAAGCACGATGTCTTTTATTTTTTTTACAAAAGTATGCAGAAAAGCAATAGCGTGTCGTTTTTTTTGATTAAATTAAATTATTTATCGTTGGTTAACATTGTGTCGTATATAAACAAAAAGTTCCGGAATGGATGGACTCCATGCCGGAACAGTTCTTGTGCTTTATTTAAGATTGTGTGTTCTTGCCTTAAGCGTTGAGCAACTTCTCGAAATCGGCTCCGGCCTTGAACTTAGCCACCTTCTTGGCATCTATGTGCAAGGGCTCTCCTGTGCGTGGGTTTTTGCCGTCGCGAGCTGGGCGCTCGTTGACGGAGAATGTGCCGAAACCGATGAGCTGAACCTTCTCGCCGGCGGTGAGGGCTTGCTTGATGGCTTCTGTGGTGGCATCGAGAGCCAGCTTTGCCTCTGTTGCGTTGATGTTGGCTGTTGCGGCAATCTTCTTGATAAGATCTGCTTTTGTCATAATTGTAATATATTAATGTGATTTATGTTGCTTAATCGTTTGCCTCGTAGCGGTTGGAGCGGGACGTGAAATGCTTTTCAGGCTCTAAATCCCTTATTCAGCGACAAATATAATGCAATAGTTTTAATCAGCAAACAAAAAGAAAAGAAAAGTGGCATGAAAGGCTAAAAAAAGTGGTAAAAGACTCGCAAGATGGCCTTTTAAGGGCTTTTTTTCGTAATTTTGCAACCGTGCCCTCGCCATGTTGTGGTGTGGGCGGTTATAAATCAGAATCATATAGTAATTATGCTTAGAATGCCAGCGGTAACACGCAACCTTATCATCCTGAATTTCCTGTGTTTCATATCAATGCTCGCTTTGGGGCGGGTGGTTGACCTCAACTCACTGTTTGGCCTCCATTTCTTCCTTGCCACCGACTTCCATGTATATCAGCTCATCACTTACATGTTCATGCACGGTGGTTGGGAACACATCATCCTCAACATGTTCATGCTGTGGATGTTCGGCTCCGTGATGGAGCGCGTGTGGGGGCCACGCCGTTTCATCGCCTATTACCTCTTCTGTGGTATTGGTGCGGGATTGATGCAGGAGATAGCCCAGTTTGTGCAGTTTTATGTCATATCTTCCGATGGTGGCTTTGGCTTTTCCCAACTGTTGCAAGTGGCGGCCGCCAACGATTCGGCATTGAGCCAGTGGACCACCGTGGGAGCCTCTGGTGCCATCTATTCATTGCTCCTTGCCTTTGGCATGATGTTTCCCGAAGAGCGAATGTTCATCATCCCCATCCCGATACCCATCAAGGCCAAGTGGATGGTGCTTGGCTCAATCGCGGTGGAGTTTTTCTCCGCCCTTGCGCAGCCAGGCTCCCAAGTGGCTCATATAGCGCATCTTGGTGGCATGATATTCGGTTTCTTCTTGATAAGGTATTGGCAACGTCACCCTTACGGCGGAGGCCTGCAAGGTGGCTCGCAAATCTTCAACAGCATGAGAAGCAAGTGGGAGCAAAGCAAGATGAAGCACCAGCGCGATGATAATCTTGACTGGGACTATAATGCCCGAAAGAGGGCTAAGCAAGAGGAGGTGGACCGCATCCTTGACAAGATACGCAAGAGCGGCTACGACAGTCTGACGCGTGACGAGAAGCAGACGCTCTTCGATCAAAGCAAGAAATGAATAAAGTCTCACGTGTCACCGTTCAAATAATAGGTGGAGCCAACGTGGCTTCCATCCTGCTGATGCTGCTCATTGGCAATGCCGACAAGGTAGACCCTGTCGTATGGCCGAAGTTGAGCAACATGGGGTTGTTTTTCCCCATTGTCCTTGCCATCAACATCTTCTTCCTCGTCTTTTGGGCGTTGGTCAAGGTGAGGATGACTATCATACCATTGTTGGGTTTTATAGTTTGCTATGGCCCCGTGAGGAGGTATTGCCCCCTTAACCTCCCGTCGACTCCGCCCAAGGGAAGCATCAAGGTGCTTTCGTATAACGTGTATAGTTATGCGGGATGGGAGGAGCGCGACAAGCCCAACGCCATACTGCAATATATCAAGCGCCAAGACGCTGACATCGTGTGTCTGCAAGAGTCGTCAGAGAACGAGGTCGGCAGCGTGCAGGTCGATTCCATCTTGGGAAAGGTATACGAATATAAGGACACGGCCAAGAACAAGGGCGATTGCATGACCATTTTTTCCAAGTATCCCATACTTTCCAAGGAGCGCATACGCTATAAGTCGAAAGGCAACATGAGCTGCGCCTTCAAGTTGAGGGTGCGCCATCGTGACATCATCGTCGTGAACAACCACCTTGAGACCACGGGGTTAAGCCTTGACGACAAGGAGCAGTTTCAGCAACTCGTGAAGGGCGAGCTTGGAGGAAGGGCTGTTACCCGCACGTCGAAATGGCTCATCAACCACCTTGGAAGGCAAACCAAGAAGCGCGCTCCAGAGGCAGACGCCGTGGCGAGGTATATAGCCTATCATAGTGGGGTGCCGATGATCGTGTGTGGCGATTTCAACGACACGCCGCTTTCTTATGCACACCGCATCATTTCCAAGGGACTTGTCGATTGCTATGTGGAGACAGGCAACGGCCCAGGCATAAGTTATCATAGGTCGAGGATATATGTCAGGATTGACAACATACTTTGTACTCCAGACTTCAAACCCTATGCTTGCAAAGTGGATAAATCCATAAAAAATTCTGACCATTATCCTATAATGTGCTGGCTTAAACTTTAAATTTCCATAGTTTTCTTCATTATAAACTAAAAAAAACTTGTAACTTTGCACATATTATATATTTTAGTGAAATAGAAACAACAAAAATAACTAACAAACACAATGCAAAACAAAGGAATCGTTATCACGACAGCCGTTCTTCTGACGCTCGTGAGCCTCTTCTACTTGAGCTTCCCGATTGCCACAAGCTATTATGACAGTCAGGCGGCCAAGCGGCCCGATGCCGTTGCCCAGCAGGATTACAAGGATTCTGTGAAGTATCTCGGCATCTACAGCTACCAGAAGTGTCTCGAGACTCAGATTGGTCTGGGTCTGGACCTTAAGGGCGGTATGAATGTGATCCTTGAGATCTCCGTGCCCGACGTGGTGGAGAATCTTGCCGATCACAAGACCGACATCGCCTTTACCCGTTCCATGGATGAGGCTCGCAAGGAGTTGCAAGCCACACAGGGCGACTTCATCACCCTTTTCATCAACGCTTACCACAAGAATGCCCCTGGCCACAAGCTTGCCGAGGTGTTTGCCACTACTGAGTTGCAGGGCAAAGTCTCTCCGACCAGCACTGACAGCGAGGTGGAGAAGGTCATTCGCTCTGAGGTGTCCGCTGCCATCGACAACTCTTTCAATGTGGTTCGCACGCGTATCGACCAGTTTGGCGTGGTTCAGCCCAATATCCAGAAGGTGCAGGGTGCCGAGGGTCGTATCTCTGTAGAGATGCCTGGTATCCGTGAGCCGGAGCGTATGCGTAAGCTTTTGCAGGGTTCCGCAAACCTGGAGTTCTGGGAGACTTACAATGCTGATGAGGTCTTGCCTTATCTGCAGCAGCTCGATCAGCGCATCGCCAATAGTGATGCCGAGGAGAAGACTGTTGCCGACTCCGCAAAGGCCGATAAAGATGTGGCCGCGGCTAAGGCCACGGCCGAGAAGGAGGTCAAGCAGGCAAAGCAGGAGAAGCCTAAGTTCCAACTCAAGAATGGAAAGGATGCCAAGAAAAACATCAAGGCAACTCCCGACGCACAACTTGAGGAGGCAAAGAAGCTGCACCCGTTGCTCGCCATGCTGCAGACCACAGGACAGGGCCTGAGCGTTTGCGGATATGCGAGCGTGCGCGATACAGCTGCCATCAACAAGATTATCTATGGCAGTCTGGCCAAGCAGATTCTGCCCAGCGACCTCAAGCTCCTTTGGAGCGCCAAGCCTGCTGATGGCATCCAGGCTAAGAACATCTTTGAGTTGCACGCCTTGAAGGTCACGACGACCAATGGTCGTGCCCCACTTGAGGGTGACGTGGTGGTGCAGGCAAAGGATGAGTTCAACCAGCTCACAGGCCAGCCAGAGGTTTCCATGACAATGAACTCTGAGGGCGCGCGCCGTTGGGCCGAGTTGACAAAGGCCAACGTGGGCAAGGCCATAGCCATTACCCTCGACAATGTTGTTTATTCCGCTCCTCGCGTAAACGGTGAGATTAGCGGTGGACAAAGCTCCATCAGCGGCAACTTCACGGTGCAAGACACCAAAGACCTTGCCAACACTCTTAACTCTGGCCGTATGCCGGCTCCTGCACACATCGTTCAGGAAGAAGTCGTAGGTCCTACGCTTGGCGCGCAGTCAATCCAGCAGGGTATCGTGTCGTTCATCGTGGCTTTCGTGCTGTTGATAGTCTTCATGCTCGCCATCTACAATATCATCCCTGGCTCTATCGCCATTGGCGCGCTGTTGGTCAACGTGTTCTTCACGCTTGGCATCCTGACTTCTTTCCAGGCTGCATTGACCATGAGTGGTATTGCCGGTATGGTGCTGTCGTTGGGTACTGCCGTGGACGCCAACGTGCTTGTGTATGAACGTATCAAGGAGGAGCTTCGCAAGGGCAAGGACATGAGAAAGGCTATTTCCGAGGGTTATAGCAATGCTTTCTCAGCCATCTTCGACTCCAACCTCACATCATTGATTACAGGTATCATCCTTCTCGCCGTTGGCACAGGCCCTATCCGTGGTTTCGCCACGACTTGGATCATTGGTATCGTTTGTAACTTTTTCACTGCCGTTTACCTCACTCGTCTTATCTACGAGTACAAGCTCAACCATGGCAAGTGGATGCACTTGAAGTTCTGGACAGGTTTCTCAAAGAACCTCATGCAGAACACCAAATACCGTTTCATGTCGATGTACAAGGTGAGCTTCGCCGTGTATGCAGTGGCTATCGTCATCTGCGTGGCCAGCTTCGCCATTCGCGGCTTGAGCCAGAGCATCGACTTCACGGGTGGTCGCAACTATGTGGTAACACTCAACAAGTCGGTTCCTGTGGAGGATGTCCGCCCCGTATTGCAGAATGCCTTTGTCAATACGACAGGCTCTGACAAGGGCAAGCTCGCCACGACAACAGTTATCGCCATAGGCACTGATGGCAAGACAATCCGCGTGAGCACCAACTGGGATATTGACAGCAACGATCCTAACGCTGACGACAAGGCTGAGACCATTCTCTACAATGCTCTCCATAAGAGCGGCTTCGTCAGCCAGGCCAATGTTGACGCTTTCAAGAACCCGGACATCCGCCAGGGTGGCTCAATCATCAGCTCGTCGAAGGTCGGCCCTTCAGTGGCAAAGGACATTACGAGAAATGCGGTCATAAGCGTGGGATTGGCATTGCTCTGTATATTCCTTTACATCTTGCTCCGTTTCCGCAACGTAGGTTTCTCTGTCGGTTCAATCTTGGCCTTGGCCATCGACACGACCATGGTCATCGGCCTCTTCTCGCTCTGCTATGGCTGGATAGGCTTCTCACTTGAGATTGACCAGGCGTTTATCGGTGCCATACTTACGGTGATAGGTTACGACATCAACGACTCCGTGGTGGTGTTCGACCGTATTCGTGAGAACCTTCGCCTGCATCCAAAGGGAGACAAGCAGAAGTTGTTCAACGATTCTATCAACGAGACCCTCTCGCGTACTATCAACACGTCTGTGTCTACGTTGATCGTGTTGCTTGCCATCTTTATTCTTGGTGGCGACTCCATCCGTTCGTTCTCGTTCGCAATGATTATAGGTGTGATAGTCGGAACGTTGAGTTCCATCTTCCTCGCTTCGCCTGTCGCCTACATCGTGTTGGGTAAGAAGATCGACAATATGCAGCAAGGCAATGAAGAGCCTGTCGTAGCTGAGCCTGTCAAGGCGTAAACACATTATCTATATATAAATGAAAATCCCTGTTGCTGATTTGGCAACAGGGATTTTCATTTATGGTTATTACATGCCGCGTGTGGCACGCGCGTCTCGCCGTTCAAGTGAAGTGGGAGAAATAGGTTTTATAGTTTTATCTCGACGACTTTCCCGTCACGATTTTCTTTATCTCGTTGAGCTTGTTGAGCGCGTCCACTGGCGTGAGGTTGTTGATGTCAAGCTCCAGAATCTCGTCACGCACTTGTTTCAGCACCGGGTCATCGAGTTGGAATATGTTGAGTTGTACGCCGTCACGATCCTTGCCAATGTTCTCCACCTTTGCCTTGCCGGCGTTGCCCACTTCAGCGTTGTCGGCCTCAAGTTCCTTCAGCACGTCGTTGGCACGTCGCACGATGGAGCGTGGCATTCCAGCCATCTCAGCCACGTGAATGCCGAAAGAGTGCTCCGACCCGCCTGGCGTTAGCTTACGAAGGAAGATGACTTTCCCGTCAATCTCCTTCACGGCCACGTTATAGTTCTTAATCCGTGGGAACTGCTTCTCCATCTCGTTGAGTTCATGATAGTGGGTTGCGAAAAGCGTGCGTGCCTGTGAGCCACGGTGCTCATGCAGGTATTCCACTATTGCCCAGGCTATGGATATGCCGTCGTAGGTTGACGTGCCCCTGCCAAGCTCGTCGAAGAGCACGAGCGAGTGTGGTGACACGTTGTTCAGGATGTCCGCGGCCTCGGTCATCTCCACCATGAACGTGGATTCGCCGAGCGAGAGGTTGTCGCTTGCCCCGACCCTTGTGAATATCTTGTCCACAAGTCCGACTCTCGCGCTCTCGGCTGGCACGAAGCAGCCTATCTGAGCCAACAGCACTATTATGGCGGTCTGGCGCAGCAGTGCCGACTTACCGGCCATGTTGGGACCCGTTATCATCATTATCTGCTGTTTCTCCGTGTCGAGATACACGTCGTTGGGCACGTAACGCTCGCCGAGGGGCATCTGCGTCTCTATCACGGCATGGCGGCCTTGGTGAATGTCGAGCACGTTGGTGTCGTCGACCACAGGCCTCACGTACGCGTTGTCCTCCGATACCTTGGCAAACGACAGAAGCGTGTCGATGTGGGCGAGGATGTTGGCGTTGATTTGTATTTGCGGTATGAACTCCTGCATGTCAACGATTAGCTCTGAGAACAGTTGCGATTCAAGTTCAAGTATTTTCTCGTCCGCCCCGAGGATTTTCTCCTCATATTGCTTGAGTTCGGGCGTGATGTACCTCTCGGCTTGCGCCAAGGTCTGCTTCCTTATCCAGTCTGCCGGCACGCGGTCCTTGAACGTGTTGCGCACCTCAAGGTAGTAGCCGAACACGTTGTTGTATCCCACCTTCAGCGATGATATTCCCGTGGCCTCCGCCTCGCGTTGTTGTATCTCAAGTAGATAGTCTTTGCCCCCTCGCGATATGCGCCTGAGCTCGTCGAGCTGCTGGCTGTATCCCTCGGCTATGACATCGCCTTTCGACACAACTTGTGGCGGGTCGGGCTGTATTTCTTTTTCTATCCTGTCGCGCAGGCTCTCGCAGAGGTTCATCTGCTCGCCAAGACGCTTCAGGCTGTCGTTGTTGGCATACAGGCAAGCCGACTTTATTGGTTGTATGGCCTGCAATGCCGTCTTCAGCTGCACCACCTCGCGTGGCGTCACCCTGCCCACGGCGACCTTTGATATGATGCGCTCCAAGTCGCCTACACGGTGCAATTGCTCATCCATTATCTGCCTGAAGTTTGGCGCCTTGAAGAAATATTCCACCACGTTGAGGCGGTCGTTGATATGCCTCACGTCTTTCAGGGGGAACACGACCCACCTGCGGAGCATTCTCCCGCCCATGGGGGTGATGGTCCGGTCTATGACGTTGAGCAGCGACTTGCCGTCTTCCTGCATCGGTTGCAGGAGCTCCAGCGAGCGAATGGTGAACTTGTCCAACCGCACGTATTTGTCTTCCTCGATGCGCTTCAGCGCTGTGATATGGTTTATGTTGGTGTGCTGCGTGAGCTCCAGGTATTGCATTATGGCTCCCGACGCCACGATGCCGTCCTTGAGGTGTTCCACGCCGAAGCCCTTGAGCGATTTCGTGCCGAAGTGTTTCAAGAGCTTCTGCCTCGCATTCTGCTCGGTGAACACCCAGTCGTCGAGTTCGAATATTGTCAGCTTGTTGCCGAAATACTTTTCGAAGTCGTTGCGGCGCGTCTTGTCGTAGAGCACTTCCTTTGGCGAGAAGTTGCCAATGAGTTTCTCCACGTAGTCGTAAGTGCCCTGTCCGGTGAGAAACTCTCCGGTGGATATGTCGAGGAAGCTTATGCCGCACGATGCCTTGCCAAAGTGCACCGCCGCGAGAAAGTTGTTTTCCTTGTAGTTGAGCACGTTGTCGCTCATTGCCACGCCTGGTGTCACGAGTTCCGTTATGCCGCGCTTCACCATCTTGTCCATCTCCGAGAGCCCCTTCTTGCCCTTTATCATGGCGCGTTTCTTCTTCGGGTCTTCCAGCTGGTCGCATATCGCCACTCGCTTTCCTGCCCTGATGAGTTTCGGCAGGTAGGTGTCGAGCGCGTGGTGTGGGAAGCCCGCCATCTCCGCCCCGGCCGACGCGCCGTTGTTGCGCTTGGTGAGTGTCAGGCCAAGGATTTTCGACGCTTCCACCGCGTCCTCGCAGTAGGTCTCGTAGAAGTCGCCACAGCGGAAAAGCAACAACGCTTCAGGGTGCTTCGATTTCATGGAGAAAAACTGGCGCATCATCGGGGTGAGGGAGTTATCTGAACTTTTCATGTCTTTTCTTGATCAGCAATTAGTCTGCTTTCTTGTTTGTCTTCCTGGTTATTCATGATAGGCTTCGAGCCTACCTCTTGCCCAGTCCGGCCAGCAATGCCTGTGCCAGTGGGTTGTCGGCGAACTCGTCTTCTTTCTTCTCTTCCGCGCTGTCGTCGCTGAAGTCGAGTCGTCGTGGGTCTCGTGGCACTATGCGGTAGCACGAGCGTCCGTGGATGCGGCTGCGCGTGAATCCCGCGTCTTGCAAGGCGAATCCCACGTCCTGGTTAACGTGTTCGCCAGGTGTCCAATATGGGTATTCCTGCATCAGCCGGTCTATTATGGTGTCTATGTATACGGCTTTCGCCTTCTGCCCCTTTGGGGGGTTGGCGTATATCTGTCGCACCATTTTCACGAGGTTGTCGGCCTCCTCGAATGGCGAGTTTTGCCCAGCCATGCGCTCGCGCTCGTCGTCGCTGAGCAGGTAGTCGGTTCCGCTCTCCAGTTCTTCCTTGAGCTGCGCGTAAATTTGCTCGTATGGCATGGGCGTGAGGTCTATCTTTCGCCCGGCCTCTATGCAGAAAAGGTGCGCGGCGCCTGCGGCGTCGGTCATGGGGTGGAGGTTTCCTGTGGTGGCTATGAATCCGGCGTAGTTGCGGCGCGTCTCCTCCGTGGTGCCGTATGGACGGTGAAACACCGGCGTGGAGCGCGAGAAGAGATAGCGCACCAATGGCTCTTGCAGTGGGCTCTCCTGGTAAAATTCATCTATGTTGACAAGCAGGTTGGTGGTCAGGAGCTCGTAGACCTCTGCTGAGGTGCTGAGCTTTATCTTGTCGGTATAATAAAGCCGGAGCTCTGGTGGCAGGAGCTGGTAGCAGAATGACGTCTTGCCGTAGCCCCATTGTCCCACTATCACTGGCACGATGACATCCCTGTGTGGTACCTCCATGTCCATCCACCGCGCCACGGTCTGCAGCATCCATTTGTGGAAACGCTCGGCCCAGTCGGGGTTCGACGTTATGACACGTTGTGATAGCTCAAGCACGTGGTCCTCGCCGTCCCATTCGGGCAGCTCGTCCAGCCATTGCCTTGCCGGGTTCCACTGTTCCACGAGCGTGGAGCGCACAAAGCGGTCGAGAACCTCCTCCGTCAGGCTCACGCCGTCGCGCATGGCGTTCAGCATTATGGTGTTGCGTCCCTCTTTGGATAGCTTGTGCCACCCGTCGGTGTCGGCGTAAAGCAGTTCGCCTGTCAACACGTTGCGGCGCAGCTTGTGCGAGCTCTCCAGATATGTTATGGCATCCGTCATCTTGTTTTGTTCTCTTCTCATTTTTATAGTGCAAAGATAAAAAGAAAAAACGACACAAGGGCAACCGGCAGCGCACAACAAGAAAGCCGCAAGCGGAAATTTCCACTTGCGGCTTTCTTATATTATGATTTCTATGCTAACTCAAATTCGTTTTCCTCCTTTTCTTCTCTCAGTCTTAAGCTCTTGCGCTCTTGTCCGTGTGAACTCCAACGAAAGCGATAAGACCGAACATCAATGCTACTGTTGCGATAAAAGTACTAATTGTCATTTTGTTACCCTTTCCTTAATTTATTATTTGTTATCCTGTAATTGCACTGCAAAGGTAATGCCTTTATGGGTTAGCGCAAAACTTGTCATCGAAAAAGTGCCTCGACTTGGCCTTTTCTTGACGGCTGTCAATTGGCTTGACGATGGTCAATTCTTGTCAGTGTGGCATTGTGACAGCATGGCATGACACACAAAAACCACGTGTTTGCCGCCGCCCATGGTAGTGGCGAAAACATAGGTGCCGCCCCCGTCTTTCAGCCGCAGCCGCTTGCGTAGCGCTTCGGCTGACATGGGGAAGTTGCGCGCCGACACGTTGGCTTGCACTATGCCATCCAGTGCCTTTCGCAGCTCTTTCTTGTTCATGGTCGTCACGCGGTCTATCCTGAATCGCCTGCCAGGAAAGTCGGGAACGTCGTGCTCCTTTATATAGAGATGTGAGTCGTGGCCGAGCATGTCGATGCCGTATTCGTGCGACAGCTCGCCAAACACTCCGGCTTTCATTATCGACGCGTTGGGCACGAGTAGCCACTTGCCCTTGGCGTCTTCGGTGTCGCCTTGCCATATGGTGGGCTTGGCATCGGTCGCTCTCGTCTGGAACCGCTGGCCATCGTTTGAGCAGACTATCCTTGTAGGCAGTTTCTTGCCATGTGCCAGGCTCATAAGCATCAGCAGCTCCTTGCACTCGTTTCTCGTGGAGACAATGTGGACCTCATGGTTCACGTCGCCTATGCTTGCCGGCAGACTATGGCGGAGCTGGCTCAGTGCCATGTGCCAATCGAGCATGGGCGAGAACTTTATCATCACTACGTCGGCACGGCTGAGCAGCGTGTCGCGCATGCCGAGGATGTCGGGACTGCAATCCTCTATGCGGACCACTTTCTTGCCGTTTCCATCCCTTCGTGCCGGGTCAAGGTAGACCACGGTCAATGGCCTTTCCGCCGTCTTCGGGGGAAGCGAGGTGAGAAACTCCATGGCGTCGGCGCAAACCGCCGTGACGTTGCTTAGCCCGAGAATCTCGAAATTGTGGCGCGCCACTTCCGCGAGTTCCGCGTTACGCTCCACGTAAATGGCCTTGGCAAACGACCGTGACATCATGGAGAAGTCTACGCCGAAACCTCCGGTCAGGTCTATGAGCGTGGCCTTGGACAGGTCTATGAGCGTGGCCAAGCACTCGCTTTTGTATCTTGCCGTGGCCTCGCTTGAGCATTGCTCCATGTTTAGGTGTGGCGGATACACTATGCCGTTTGTCGCCGCCCACGAAGGCAGTTTCCGCCTTGCCGTCTGCCAACCCTGGATTTGGTTGAGGGCAAACGTGAGGTCAACCCTGCCGTTGGCATCGCCCTTCAAGGCGAGTGCCCTCACGTCGTCGAGACGGTGCAGGCGTATGAAATCGGCGGTTTCATCGGATATTGTCATCGTAGTCTATCGTCATCTATATATGAGTGTGGTCATCTTGCTTGGCTCGAAGATGTCGCGTGCCACGCGCAGTATGTCATCGGCAGTCACGGCTTCAATCTCCGCGCACGTCTTCTCCACGTCGCGCGCCTTGTCGTGGAAGAGATACACGCTGCCGAGGTCGAGCGCGAAGTTCTCACGGTTGTCGCAGTCGATCGTAAGCTGCCCCCTAAGTTGTTTTTTGGCGGCGTTGAGCCGTCGCTCTGATATGGGCTCTTCCATGAACTTGTCGAGCTCGCGCCTCACGAGGCGAAGACAGCGTTTCACGTCGTCCTTGTCGCACCCGAGATAGGTGCACCATAGCCCGGTGTCGCCATAGGTGGTCATGGAACTTTCCACTGTGTAGACGAGTCCATGGCGCTCGCGCAGCACAACGTTGAGCCTTGAGTTCATGCCCCTGCCACCAATGATGTTGTTGAGCAGGTAAAGGGCCATGCGGTCGCGCAGCCGCTCATCGTGGCCACTGTATGATGGGCTGCCAAGCATCACGTGGGCTTGGTGCGTGCCCTTTTCGCGCGTGATATCGCCATGGGCGGGGGAAGTCAATGCCGATGAAATCGACGTTTTCTGCATCTTCGGCTCTGCATGGATGTCTGTGCCTATGGGAATGCTTGGCATCTTCTTGCCGCCGTACATGAAGAAGATGGCGTTGTCGGGCGTGTAAAGCCTTTGGGTGAAGCGCAGCGCGTCGTCGGTGGTGAACGAGCGAACCCTCTCCGTCGTGCCGAGTATGTTGTGGCCCAAGGCGTGCCCCTTGAACACTATGTTCTCGAAGTCATCGTAGATGAGGTCGGCAGGAGAGTCGTTGTAGCTCTCAATCTCGTCGCAAATCACCTCCACCTCCTTGTTAATCTCTTTTTGCGGATATGCGGAGTGGAACACAATGTCGGTGAGCAATTCCACGGCGCGCCGCGTGTAGTGTTCCGGCACGGCGGCGTAGAACACCGTGCACTCTTTCGTGGTGTAGGCGTTGAGGCTTCCGCCGACAGCCTCAAGGCAGTTGAGTATGTTCCAGGCGCTCCTGCGCTCAGTGCCCTTGAAGGTCATGTGCTCGCAGAAGTGGGCAAGGCCCTCCTCGTTTTCTTGCTCTTCGCGCGAGCCTGCCGCTATCTGGTAGCCCAGGTAGACCACGGGCGAGTCGGAGGGCATGTGGATGGTGCGCAAGCCACAGGGCATGACCATTGTGGCGCAGTTATCTGTTCTCATGTCTTTCTTTAAACATTGTCTTTTCAAAAGAGCCAGCTTTGTGACAGCAGTCGTAGCCGTCCGGCTAAAGGCAAAGGTAGGCATTTAATTTGACAAAATATTATGCGAGGCGCAGTTTTTCGATACCGCGATTTCGTGCCCCCTCGGCTTTCAAGCGTAATGGCATCGCGATTCAAGCGTAAAGCCGTCGCGATTCAAGCGTAAAGCCGTTGCGATTCAAGCGTAAGGCCGACGCGATTCAAGCGTAAAGCCGAGGGGCACGTTTTTCGATGGCGGTATGGCTCGAAAAAAGCGGGAGAATCTTGCGTCGTCTTTAATATTTCCACTAACTTTGCCTTTGGTTTTAACAACGACAATGTTTTAATAAAGGTCACTTTAATAAAGGTCAAAATTATCATGCGCAAAGTAATAGGCATAGGCGAGACAGTGCTCGATATCATTTTTAAGAAAGAACAACCCATCGGGGCATACCCAGGCGGCTCGGCGTTCAACGCCATAGTGTCGTTGGCGAGGGCAGGAGTGCCCACGGCTTTCATAGGCGAGGCGGGTCACGACCGCGTGGGGCAAAACGTCATAAAGTTTTTGAAGGATAATGGCGTCGACGCGTCCAACGTGACGGCGTTCCCTGGGTCAAAGTCGCCAGTGTCGTTGGCGTTTCTCGACGACAACAACGACGCTGAGTACATCTTCTACAAAGACCATCCACACGACCAGCTCGACTTCGTGTATCCCGAAATCCATCCCGATGACATCGTGCTTTTTGGCTCCTTCTTCGCCGTGAACCCGGTGGTGAGGCCGCAAATAGTGGGCTTGCTCGATTATGCTCGCGCCCATGGGGCGATAATCTATTACGACGTGAACTACCGCATGTCGCACAAGGACGACTTGATGAAGATCACGCCCAACTATCTTGAGAACCTTGAGTATGCCGACATCGTGCGTGGCTCTCGCGAGGACTTTGAGGTGCTCTACAAGCTCGATGACCCTGACAAGGTTTACCAAGCCGAGATAAGTTTCTATTGCAAGAAGTTCATCTATACTGCCGGAGCCAACCCCGTGAGGCTTTACGCCGACAACGGCTTGCGCAAGACTTACGACGTGGCTCCTACGGAGACCGTGAGCACGGTCGGCGCGGGCGACAACTTCAACGCCGGCTTCATCTATGGAATGCTGAAAAACAATATCACGCGCGCTGACATTGAGAATGGGCTTACCGAGCGGCAGTGGGACGATTGCGTGGCCTCCGGTCAGCGTTTCTCAGCCGAGGCCTGCAAGACCATCTTCAACTACATCCCCACCGACTCAACGCTTTGCAAGTAAGACATTATCGATTCATGTAGAAATAGTTCATGTAGGATTTTGCCTACATGAATTATTTTAATGTAAGATTTGTCTATTTGTAAAAATAACACTAACTTTACCAACAGATAACTTAAGTCAAGGAGGATGTATATATGGATAGACAACAAACAATACAGGCAATACATGACTATATGATGGGGCAACCTGTCGTGAAAGCTTGGATTTTCGGGTCTTTTGCTCGTGGTGAGGAAAGGCCGACGAGTGATATTGACATATTGTTTGTGCCCGATTTCAATCATGGCTCTTTCACCTTGCTTACTCATGGTGGTATGTATGAGGACTTGAAACAATTGTTGGGCAGAGATGTCGACCTCGTCGTTGATGGCTCTTTGCGTCCTTATGCTAAGGAAAGCGCAGACCGTGATAAAGTATTGGTCTATGAGAGAGTTAGTTAGGAACAAGGGTAGATTGGAAGACATTGTAGAGTATTCCGCCAATGTCTTGAAAATAATAGATGGCATTGCATTCGAGGAATTCGAGAGCAACATACTCGTTTATTTTTCTACGATGAAAAATATTGAAATCGTAGGAGAAGTAGCATATATGCTTACTAAAGAATTCAAAGCAGAACATACCGAAATTCCTTGGAAACAAGTAGAGGGTATGCGACATGTCCTCGTTCATGGTTATTCGCAAGTATTGCCAAAAATACTGTGGGCTACGGCAAAAGAAAATATACCAGAGATAAAAACACAAGCAGAAAAATACTTGGTAGAGATAGACTGGGACAATTATACTACAAAGAAATAAACGATATGGTAGCAATATTAACGTCTGGTGCAGTAGCATTGTTATCAGCAGGGGCGGGCATAGGGTCCGCCCCTGCCAGTGTATAATGTAGGTCCTTATTTCTTTCCCACGAGATACGCGCTCAGCAACACCAGCACGAGAGCCACGGGGATGTCCCACGTCAGCCGGTCTTGCCCGAGGCAGATGGCGGCTATGGCGGCCACGATGGGTTGAAGGTTGGTGTACACGCTCACCGTGGTGGCCTTGAGGTATCGCGAGGCGAAAGGTATGGCGAAGAAGCCAACCACCGTGGCGAGCACCACGATGTATGCCATCTCAAGCGCTCCGCTCCATTGCCATGCCGGGCTGTAGAGCGTGGAGTGGGTGAGGTCGCTCCACGAGAACGGCAGTATGGCGATGGCCGAGACGAGGAATATCCATTTCATCTGCGTCACGGCGGAGTATCTTGCCGATACCTTGCGCGTGATGATGAGGTATATGGCCCACGTCAGCAGGCTGAGCAGCGCGAAGGCTATGCCCAGCACGTTGTTCTTGCCAGTGCCGCCCTGCCAGTTCATCACGACCATCAGCATGGCCCCAACGATGCCGACGACGATTCCCGCGAACCCTTTCCATGAGCACCGCTCGCCTATGAGGAGCATGGCGCAGGCCATGGTCATGACGGGTGTCAGCGTGGCTATGAGCGACACGTAGGTCGGCGTGCTGTAGTCTATGGCCCATGCCGTGAAAGTCTGCGACACGAGGAATCCTATCAATCCGCCAATCATTATGACGAAGAGGTCCCTTGCCACCACTCTCTCCCTTGGCATGAAGAGCGATATGCCCCAGAAAATAGCCGCCGCGCCAACGCAGCGTGTAGCCATCCAAGCCATGGGCGACACCCAGTTGTCGAGCAGGAGCTTGGTTATGGGCACGCCCAATCCGAATATGAGGTTGGCTATCAATAATGCGCTGTGCGCGGCTATCCTGTTGTTGTCTTGTGTCATCGTGTCATTTGAGCGTGAAGCTCTTTCTTAGTGTTAAGTTGTCCGATGCGTTGCCGACGAGCACCGTGAACGTTCCGGGCTCCGCCTTCCACGCTGCCGTTGCCTCGTCGTAGAAGCTGAGCGCGTCTTTGGCTATCGTCATCTCCACGTCCTTTGTCTCGCCAGGCTGCAAGAACACCTTTTGGAAGCCCTTCAGTTCCTTGTATGGGCGATCCACGCTTGCCTTGTCGTCGTGTATGTAGAGCTGCGCCACCTCTGCTCCGGCTCGCTTGCCAGTGTTTGTCACGCTGACAGTCACTTTCAGGCTGTCGTCCTGGGTGATGGCTGCAGAGGAGAGGCGCAGGTTGGAGAGCTTGAACGTGGTGTAGCTCAGGCCATGGC
>ERZ808266.276-NODE-276-length-19481-cov-3.763667_pt1 | contig 19481 bp, 10 predicted proteins | sample MGYA00521278_ERZ808266 | MGnify/ENA primary metagenome ERZ808266 (study PRJEB31516, sample SAMN03275591) | gut metagenome | biome: mammalia-associated habitat; material: feces | host: Papio cynocephalus | place: Kenya | collected 2012-08-02 ... | reverse complement strand
AATCAGGCAATATCTAATCATCGACGAATACGACAACTTCACCAATACCGTGCTCAACGAGAAAGGAGAGGATGTGTATTGGGCGATGACGCATGCCGAGGGTTTCTATCGTGACATCTTCAAGATGTTCAAGGGCAACTTCGAGCGTATCTTCATTACAGGGGTAAGTCCTGTGACCCTCGATGATGTGACCAGCGGTTTCAATATTGGTTGGCATATCTCCACAAAAGAGCCGTTCAATCAAATGTTGGGCTTCTCCACGGAGGATGTATATGATATGTTCAACTATTACAAGAAAAAGGGAGATATACCTGCTGATAGAGACATTGATGCCATTGTCAATGAGATGAAACCTTGGTATGACAACTATTGCTTTTCGAAGAATGCTTTGGAGACCCAAAGTAAGGTGTTCAATTGTGATATGGTCATTTATTATCTTCGTAACTATCTTCGACGTGGTGAGGGACCCGAAGAGATGATAGACCCAAATACCAAGACGGATTATAACAAAATGAAGAAACTCATTCAGCTCGATAAATTGGATGGTGACCGTAAGGGCGTGATACGTACCATTGCCGAGAAGGGAGAGATTGTAGCTTCGCTCTTGGAGACTTTTCCAGCACACGAAATTACCGACCCTGAGGTCTTTCCTAGTTTGTTGTTTTATTATGGTATGCTTACCATCAAGGGTACTAGAGGAGCAAAACTTGTTCTTGGAATCCCAAACAATAATGTGCGCAAGCAGTATTACGATTATCTGTTGGAACTGATTGATGCCAGAGCATATATCAGTAATAATAAGCTTACTGATTACTATTTCGACATGGCGTATGATGGCAAGTGGCGTGAAGCCTTGCAATACATGGCGGATGCCTACGAGCAAGTATCATCGGTACGAGATAGTATTGAAGGTGAGCGAAACCTGCAAGGCTTCTTTATGGCTTATCTCAATCTGAATGCCTATTACTATACGGCACCAGAGTTAGAACTGAACCATGGCTATTGTGATTTCTTCCTCCTGCCAGACCTCACGCATTATGAGACCAAGCATAGCTATATCTTAGAGTTGAAGCTTGTGCCGAAGAGGGAAAAGGGCGAGCCAAAAGAAAAGCATGAAGCTCGCATCAAGGCGCAATGGCATCAAGCCGAAAATCAGATTAATGGCTATGCCAAGGCACCAAGAGTGGAAGCTTTGCGCCAAGGTACACAACTCCATAAGATTATCATGCAGTTTGATGGTTATAAGCTGCTGAGAATGGATGAGGTGAAATAAAGATAAGAAAATTATGATATGAGACTAACAAGACATACGAACCAACTATACAAGACATTATATACCTTATTATATATAGCGATGTTCTCCAACCTCTGGTTTTCCATGCCAGCGGCAGCTCGTGACATCCGATTAGACGGTACACGACTTTCTGCAAAGGATGGACTATCGTGCAATACCGTGAACGACATCACACAAGACCGGGAGGGATTCATCTGGCTCGCTACCTCTAATGGTATCAGCCGATACGACGGATACCAATTCATCAACTTCACCCAATTGAGAGAAAACTCTAGGAACAAAAACAACAGTTCCATCGCCCAACTCATCAACGATGAGAAGAACGGACTCATCTGGGGTTATAGTTCCAACAGCATCCTGTGCTGCTACGACCTGGAAGAAGCCCATTTCTCAGAATATTTCGACGATAAGGCTCCTACGCTCTTGAAGAATCGCTTCAAGAGCAGCCAGGGATTTTGGCTGTTCTCTGCCGAATTCGGCGTGAGATACCTCACATACAGCAAGGGAAAATTCCATACCATCGACTATACCGTGAAAAACGGTAAGCTTGCTGGTGACCGACAACTGCAACTGGCAGAAGACGGTAAGCAAAACATCTGGATAGCCTCCGACAAGGGACTCAATATGATAACACCCGACCATCAAAGTCACCTGAAACTCCAGCGTAAGCACATCATCACCCTGACCTGCGACAACAACACCATCGCTGTGCTCACCAAGGATGGAGAAGCCTATCTATACAATAGCCAAGGCAAGCTCGTCAAGAAGAGCCAGCTACCATCCATGGTGGGATTCGTGGGTAAATCGCGTGCCTCTTTCTTCTGGCAGGGAGAATGGTATATTTTCACCCAGCAAGAAACTTTTGCCATGAATCTGAAGACGGGCATCTTCCATAAACCTGAGATCCAGATTGCCAATGCCATGGACAAAAACCCTCTCAAGTCGTACCACTTTCTCTACGACAAGGAAGGAAATGCATATCTCTTTAGCAAAAAAGGCAAACTCTACAAGAAATTCCACTTGCTAGACAACAAGACCTATATCAACGGAAGAGACAAGAACTTTGCGGCTACCGAGGATATTCAGGGCAAGGTATATATCGTATCTTACGGAAATGGTCTCTTTGTCTATGACCCGAAGGATGACCAACTGCAACACTTCTCTGCCTTCGACAAGGAACCGCTCATCCATTCCGACTTCCTGCTCAACGTGTTTATCGACCGAAGCGGATGCCTTTGGCTCTGCATGGGCGATGGCGTATATTGCTGCAGAGAATTGAGAAATCTGAACACCGAGCTTGTCAAGTTGGAGCCAAACGACAACAGGGAGTGGAGCAACTATGTGCGACACATTAGCTATATTGGAAATAATAAACTCGCCGTGAGCACCCGAGCCAACAAAACATACATCTACGACACCGATGCCCAGAAAACATCCCTATCCCTGCAGACCTACGCCTGTGTATATTGCTACAGCATAGATCCACAGGGGAAGGCGTGGATAGGTACCAAAGGCGATGGTATCTACATCGATGGCATCCGATATTCTAAATATGAGAAGGAGCATTTCCTGCCAAGTGCCAATTTCTACGATGTGGTCTTCGACAAGATGGGCAGAGCTTGGCTTGCCACTTGGGGCGACGGCCTGCTTCTCACCCAGCAGCAAGCAAATGCTAAGGGCAACAGAAGCATCAAGTCGTTCCTTACAGAAAACGGCAAAGAAGGGCAGATTCACGACCTGCTGATGGACAAGAAGCAACGACTGTGGATATGCACCAACAACGGAATCGTGATGGTGGATACACACATCAGAAACATCACCGAGAAATCTTTTGTCAGATTCAGCGAAGAGAACGGAATGCTGCCTATCAGCGAGGTGGATTGTGGCCTTTTGGCTCATGATAGTACGCTTTGGTTTGCCAGCACGAAAGGGGTGCTGAAATGCAAATTCGACGAGAAAAGTCAAAAGCTAGACGTACAGCAGTTTGATACCACCAATGGACTCACCGACAACAATACCCGCTCGTTGGTGGAAGACAAGTATGGGAACATTTGGATAGGCACGGAAGAAGGCATCTCGCTTCTCAATGCCAAGACAAACGACATTCGTTCCTTCCAGCTGGGACGTGATATTCTGAGCAACAACTTTACTGAGAACTGCGCCGTACAGCTCCCAGACGGTCGCATCGTACTCGGTGTGCCCAATGGCATGTTCTTCATCACTCCTAACCGCAATGACAACATTCCGAACCCACGCATGAAAGTTGCCATTACCGATCTCACCATCAATGGTATCTCCATCTATGACGAGGAACATGACAACCTGCTCAACAAGGCACTGAGCTACACGAAGGAAATCAGCTTGGCTTCCGACAAGAACTCACTCTGCATTTACTTCTCCAACTTCGATTACCCACACATCAAAAATGCGATGTACCAATATTATCTGGAGAAACTAGACAAAGATTGGCGACCAGCCACCAGCATAAACCATGCCGACTTTAGTGACCTGAATCCAGGCCACTATATCCTGCATATCCGTACCCGGATGGGCAGCAATCAATGGAGTGAAGAGACTACACTCGACATCACCATCCGCCAACCTTGGTACAACACCTGGATAGCATGGACGATTTACCTGCTGCTTATCGGAGGTGCCATCGTCATCTACTATCGTTCTTGGCGCAGAAACTTCGAGTTGAACCAGCAAGTGGAGATGGAGAAAAAGATGTCCAACTTCCGCATCGAATTCTTCACCCATATTTCGCACGAGTTCCGTACGCCGCTCGCCATCATCCAAAGCTCCATCGAGAAAATTATGTCGTCGGACGAAGCTTCACGTATCAACAAGCGAACCTTGCTCACACTGAGCCGAGGTAACAAGCGCATGCAGCGACTTATCAACCAACTGATGGAGTTCCGCAAGGCTAACACGGGCAATATGAAGCTGACCCTAGAGCATGGTGACATCGTAACCTTCGTAAGAAATATCTATAACGACATCTACACCGTGGCCAAGCAGAAGGATATCAGTATGAGCTTTACACCTGCCATGGGAAAGATGCAACTGGCTTTCGACCATCAGAAGGTGGAGGCTATCACTTACAACCTGTTGAGCAACGCCGTGAAATATACTCCTGACAAAGGAAGCATCATGGTGAAACTATGTTGCGAGGAAGGTTTCGTGAAACTCACCGTAGAAGACAACGGACCGGGCATCAAGCCTGAGCGTGAGCAAGACCTCTTCAAGCCTTTTATGCACGGCTATGTTTCGAAGGGAGGAATGGGCATCGGACTCTACACGGCACATGAGATGGCACTGTTGCACAAGGGCTCGCTTACCTACCAACGTTCGAAGGAATTAGGCGGAAGTCTCTTCGCCCTCACCTTGCCTACGGACGAAAGTATTTATGCACCAACCGATTTCGCAGAGAAGTCGGCATTGGAAAGTTCTAGCATTGAACATCTGGAGCTGGAGAACATCGTGAAGGAGATGACTCCGCAAGCCATCAATAATATAACAGTGATGGTCATCGAGGACGACCCAGATATGATGGAGCAAATCAAAAGCGAGCTTTCCGTCTATTTCAAGGTCGTAAGTTTTATGAATGGAAAGACGGGCTATGAAAACATCAAGAAGGTGAAGCCTGCCTTGCTTATCACCGATATTATGCTGCCAGAAATGAGTGGCTATGAGATAGTGAGCAACTTGAAGGCTGACCCTGAGCTACAAAATATTCCTGTTATTATGCTTACCGCCTTCGACGATGTAAACCACATGCTGAAGGCTTACAAGAACTTTGTGGATGACTATATGGTGAAGCCTTGCAACTTCAAGCTCCTCATCGCTCGCGCCCTGCAGTTTGTGAGCATGGAACAAAAAAGTAAGGAGCAGAAAGACAAGGAGCTGAAAGACAAGGAGCTGAAAGATAAAGAGCTGGCAGACAAGAAAACTACAGCAGAGATTAGCGACAACATCCAGATAAAGCCTGTGAAGGAAATCAAAAAAACAGAGCCAACTATCCTGATGTCAACGCTCGACAAGAAGTTCAAGGACAAGTTGGAGGCAGTGGTTGCCCAACACATCAGCGATAATAACTTCAATGTGGATCGTCTCGCCGAGTTGCTCAACCTTGGTCGCACCACGGTGTATAACCGTACTAAGACCATCATGGGCGTATCGCCTAACATCTATATCCAGAATGAGCGTCTGCGCATCGCCGCCAAGCTCTTGCTGGAAGGTGAATACACCGTGAGTGAAATCAGCGAAAAAGTAGGGTTCTCAGATGCCACTTATTTCTATAAGTGCTTCAAGAATAAGTATGGCATTGCACCGAGCAAGTATGGAAAATAATTGATGCATTATCAAATATTAAGGTTTAATAACCAAAATGTAAAGTGAAGTTAACGAATATCGCCGTACTTTTGCAACCGAAACTAACAAAATATAATTATAAACCAAAAAACAATAACATGAGCAACAAACTATTTTTAAAGGAATCAGTTTTGCCAGTTACTTTGTTTTGCTCAGCATTGATGTTCGCTCCGATATGGGGGGGGCAATGAAGTAAATGCTGCGACAAACGTAGTACAGCAAGCTAGAACAGTAAAAGGTACAGTTGTAGATAACACTGGCGAACCTATCATTGGTGCCAGTGTGAAGGTGGTGGGCACTACCAATGGTGCCGTAACCGACCTTGATGGTAACTTTGCTTTGACCAATGTGCCAAAGAATGCTACCGTGGAAATCTCATATATAGGTTATACAACCCAGAAAATGAATGTCGCTGGCAAGAGCGACTTGAAAGTAACCTTGCAGGAAGACAACAAGGCTTTGGACGAAGTCGTAGTTGTTGGTTATGGTGTGCAGCGTAAGAGCGATGTCACCGGAGCCTTGGCGCACTTGGATTCCAAGGACTTGACAGCCATGCCTGTGAAGGATGCTCTCGAAGGTATGCAGGGTAAGACTGCCGGTGTGGATATTACCAACTCTCAGCGTCCAGGTACGGTGGGAAGCATCACTATCCGTGGTCAGCGTTCCATTGGTGCCAGCAGTGCTCCTCTCTATGTTGTGGATGGCATGATTATCCAGAATGGTGGTATCGAGAACATCAACCCTCAGGATATCGAGAGCATCGAGGTATTGAAGGATGCTTCTGCTACGGCTATCTATGGTGCCCGTGGTGCCAATGGCGTTGTGCTCGTTACAACCAAGAAGGGTAAGGAAGGTAAGGTGACCTTGAACTATGCTGGTACAGTGACATTCTCAACCCTGCATGATGTAACCAAGATGATGAACGCACAACAGTGGATAGATTATGCTCGTTTGGCAGCTTACAATCAGGGACTTTATGGCGACAAGAACCAAGATTTCGCTCCTAATTATGAAGGGGATGTGAAACTCTTTGGTGGTCAGGTAGACAGTTGGGCTAATATCAATCAGGCTTGGGTGGATGGTACTTATCATCCAGAATTGGTCGGTTCTTACGATTGGGCTAGTCAAGGCAAGCAGACTGGTATTACGCAAGAGCATACCATCAGTGCTTCTGGAGGCTCGGATAAGTTTAAGGGCTATGGTTCTTTTGGCTATTTGAATCAGAAGGGTGTCCAGCCTGGTCAGAGCTATCAGCGCTTTACGCTGAACACCTCTTTCGAGGCTAGACCTATTGAGCCATTGACTTTAGGCTTCACCATGAATGCTTCATACGGCACACAGGATTATGGTTATAACTTCTCCAAGTCTGTGACTGGTCCTGGTGATTATTATAGTGCATTGAATTCTATGATACCTTGGACTGTGCCATACGATTCCGAAGGTAATTATATCCGCAATCCATGGGCTTACAATGTAAATGTCATCAACCCAATTGATGAGTTGAAATATAACACCAACAAGCGCACCAACTTCCGTATCAATGGCAGTGCTTACGCCCAGCTCAACTTCGGTAAGATTTGGGCACCACTGGATGGTTTGCAGTATCGTATCCAGTTTGGTCCAGAACTCCAATACTATCGTTTGGGTATTGCCAATGCTGCGGATGGTATCAATGGTGATGGTAGAAACATCGCCCAGTACAATCCATCCAACAAGGTATCTTGGACGCTCGATAACTTGATCTACTATAACAAGACCATTGCCAAGAATCATCGCATTGGCATCACCCTCTTGCAGAGTGCCTCTAAGTATCATTCGGAGAATGGTAATATCAAGGCTTATGTAGCTAGTGCGGAAGAACTTTGGTGGAATACCAGTTCCTTGGGTAATCCGCAGGCTTATTCCACAGGTTTGACAGAAACATCTCTTGCTTCCTATATGGCGCGTGTCAACTATACCTACGCAGATAAATATATGTTGACAGCCAGTGTTCGTTCGGATGGTGCTTCTCAGTTATCTGCTGGTCATAAGTGGGCTTCCTTCCCTTCTGTGGCTCTTGGATGGCGTGTTGATCAGGAAAAGTTTATGCAGAAGGCTGACTGGGTTAGCAATTTGAAACTCCGTCTAGGCTATGGTATGTCTGGTAACTATGCAGTAGCAGCGTATGCTACTCAGGGTGCCGTGCAGAGCAACTACTATGCATGGGGCGGTATGGATCCAAATGTGGGTTATTTGCCTTCTGACGCTTCTGCCAAGAGCCCAAATAAGATGGCAAACCTTGACCTTGGTTGGGAGAAAACAAAGCAATGGAACATTGGTTTGGACTTTGGCTTCATCAATAATCGCATCAGTGGTAGCGTAGATTATTATCACAATAAGACAACAGACTTGATTCTCGCTACAACGATACCTTCTCTCACGGGTTATACTAGCACATACGCTAATGTGGGTGAGACATCAGGATGGGGTGTTGACTTGCAGTTGAATGCCATCCCAGTGAAGACAAGAGATTTCACATGGAACACCACCTTGACTTGGAACATCGACCGCAACCGTGTGGATAAGTTGAATAATGGTGTAGAGAAGAATGTGAACGACCGTCTCTTCGTAGGTGAGGAAATCGGTGTATATTATGACTATGTATATGATGGAATCTGGAAGACCTCCGAGGCCGAGGAGGCTGCCAAGTTTGGTCGTAAGCCTGGTCAGATCAGAGTAAAGGATGTTAATCCTGATGGTAAGATTGATGCCAATGATCGCACCATCGTAGGCAAGGTTCGTCCTCGCTGGTCTGGTGGATGGCAGAACACCTTCAGCTACAAGAACTTTGAGCTGTCTTGCTTTATCTATGCTCGCTGGAAGTTTACCGTAGCCAAGGGTGCAGAGACACTGGGTGGAATGTATGCCATGCGTGATGTGGATTACTGGATTAAAGACATCAACGAGGATGCTGAGTACTACTCTCCAGGATCACAGGGACAGAATGCCGATACATACTCTAGCTCAATGAACTATCAGGATGGTTCTTACATCAAGATGCGTAATATCTCTTTGGGCTATACATTCCCTAAGAGCGTTACAAGCAAGTTCGGAATGAGCAACCTCAAGATTTATGTACAGTCAATGAACCCATTTACAATTTACAAGAAGTGCAAGTGGCTTGACACCGACCTCTTGAGCTATGACAATAACTCTACGTCATACGGTTCTGGTACGACTATCAAGAGTTGGGTAATTGGACTTAACATTGGATTCTAAAAAACGAAACATCATGAAGACAAACAAAATATTATATGCAGCACTGATTGCAGGTGCAATGTTGGGAACAGTTACTTCTTGTAGTGACTCGTTCCTGGATGAAAAGCTGATTACAGAGAAAGGATCGGCGTATTTCCAGACCAAGGAGGGTATTGATGACTTGGTGACGGGTGCTTACCAAAAGTTGAAGTTTAAGTACAACTATATCTGGGGTATTTATATGTATGGTATGGGTATCGATGAGTTTACCAGCGGTGCCAACAATATCACTTCTTACAATGCTTATAGCACCGATCTGAATTCTGGTGAGACTGCCGCCAATCAACCCCTGTGGGACAATATGTATGGCTTGGTGGAGCCTGCCAACCTCATCATCCAGAACACACCATTATATTATGGAGAGAAGGTTAGCACATACAACAACCGTCTGGGTGAGGGATATTTCTTGCGTGCATTCGCTTACTTCGAACTGGTGAAGCAGTATGGTGGCGTGCCTTTGAAATTGGAGCCAAGTAATGGTAAGATTAATTATACCTATACTCGCAATAGCGAGGAAGAGTGTTTCGCCCAGATTATCTCTGACTTGGAGAAGGCTTACGAATTGTTGCCTGAAAGTCCAGAAGGCAAGCAGGTGGGACGTTTGACCAAGTCGGCTGCTGCCCATTTCTTGGCAAAGGCTCACTTGTATCGAGCATCGGAGTTGCATGATAGTTGGAATTCTCAGTATAAGGATGCTGACCTAGATGCTGTCATTAAATATGGTAAGGAAGTGATAGCAGCTCATCCATTGTGCAAAAATTTCCAGGAATTGTGGGATTATACCGAGCCTAATGGTGCTAATGAGAATGTTAGCGAGGTAGTGCTTGCAGCACAGTTCTCTAACGATGGAGCCAGCACTCGTGGACGTTTTGGTAATCAATTCCATCTTTACTATCCATCGGTTTATCAGAATATAGCAGGTTGTAAACGTGACATCTCAGGTGGTCGTGAGTTCTCTTATGTCAGTGCCACTGAGTATTCTATGCAGGTTTTCGACCGTGTCAACGACTCTCGTTTTTGGAAGTCATTCATCACCAAGTATGGCGCCAACTATACTGCGGGTGCGCCTTATTGGATAACGACCAAGAAAAATAAGGATACAGGCAAGTTGGAGATTACGGATGAGATGTATAAGGCTCATCCTGAGTATTATCCTGAGAATGTGAAGGTGCCAACCGATGCAGATCCTGGTGAACATCGTTTCAAGGGTGGTGAAATCGGTATCAAGTATATCGTCAATAACCCTGGTGACACTCGCTTTACCCCTGGCTTGAAAGCTGATGGTAGTGAGAACAAGTCTGAGGATTATGTTTTGAAGAATGGTAAGCTCGTTCCGCAGCATACTTTCGTGCGCTACTATGCAGGGCAGCCATTTAGTTTCAATACACAGAGCAACCCAGCCGAGCGTTCTGGTAACTATTATATCTTGGGTAGTATCCATAACAGAAGTGTGGCATTGAGCAAGTTCCGTGATGGTGCCCGTGAGTCTATCGCTTCTCAGTTTGGTACTCGTGATGCCATCATCGCTCGTTCTGCGGATGATGTGTTGATGGTTGCCGAGGCTTATATCCGCAAGAAGGATTATGCCAATGCCATCACTTACTTGAATATGGTACGTGACCGTGCTGGATATAAGGATGGTGAGGATCGTTCTATCAGCCGCGATGGTGGACAGGCTTATAAGAAGAATTCTGCTTGTACAGGTAAGGGTGGTGGATTCTCTGCCGAAGGTGCCATCTATACCGAAGAGAATACTTATTATGAGTCAAACAACATTGCGGAGACTACTGCTTCTACAGAGAGCAGTATGCACTTGAACAGCATCGAAGATGTACTCAACTCTGCAGTTGAACAGCCAATCTATGAGGCTTTGGGCTGCACTTCTGATTATGATAAGTTCATGTGCTTCCTCTTGGATGAGCGTACTCGTGAGTTGATTGGCGAGGGGCAGCGTTGGGAAGACTTGGCCCGTACCAAGACCTTGGAGGCTCGTTGGAATGCATTCAATGATGCTTCTACTGCAGGACAAGGCAAGTTTGACCCAGCCAAGCACTACTATCGTCCAATTCCTCAGTCATTCCTCGATGGTATCACCAACGAGAATGGTGCTTCTTTGAGCAACGAGGAGAAGGAGAAGATGCAGAACCCTGGTTACTAATAGGATGATAGGGTTTATGATAAAATAATTTTTTATGAAATGTGATGAGAGAGCGGTATTTCTGGATAAGGGATGCCGCTCTTTTATTAAAATGAATGATAATTCGTATATTTGAATAATATTGCCTTATAAATCTTCATCGAAAGAAGTACTTTTGTATTTGAAAATCAATCTTAAAAGTAAAAATCATGATACAAATCAAGAAAATAGCTTTTCCGCTGGTAAGTATGGCATTAATGATGATGCCTGCTGCCAAGGTGCAAGCACAAGTGGCGACACCTTCTTCGCAGATGGAGAAACTAGATCGTGGCGTGGTGGCATTGCCAGCCAAGGACAAGGGAATATTCCTCTCTTGGCGCTTGCTGGGTACAGATAGCAAGACTACTTGCTTTGATGTCGAGCGGAATGGTAAGATTATTGCCCATCATCTGAAGTTGACCAACTATACCGATGAACAAGGTACTGCAAATGATGAATATCGTATCATCACCTATCAGAAGGAACCCAAGGCTGATGGGAAAGCTGAGAGGGAAGTTTCAAAAGTCGTGAGACCATGGGGAGACCTTTACAAGTCTATCCCCCTGAATCGTCCACAAGGCGCTTTTCTAGGAGGCGGTATTTACACCTATACACCCAACGATTGCAGCGTGGGCGATGTGGATGGCGACGGCGAATATGAAATCATCCTGAAATGGGACCCTACCAACTCGCACGACAATTCGCACGATGGCTACACGGGCGATGTCATCTTCGACTGCTATAAGCTCGATGGCACCCAGCTCTGGCGTATCAACCTCGGCAAGAACATCCGTGCCGGCGCTCACTATACCCAGTTCCTAGTCTATGACTTCGATGGTGATGGCAAGGCAGAGATGATTTGCAAGACATCGGCAGGAAGCATAGATGGAAAAGGTAAATATGTGAGTGAGGCTGCTACTGATGCTGAGATTCGCTCGCTCGACAATGATGCCGACTATCGCAATGAGCGAGGACGCATCTTGACGGGACCAGAGTTGCTCACCGTTTTCGATGGCGAGACGGGTAAGGCGGTGCATACCGTTTGGTATAATCCGAACCGAGCTTTCGGGGTAGGCGAGCAGGTGGAAGAAGGGGAACGTTTGGAGAACGGATTCCCAGCTTATTCATCTAAATGGGGCGACAAGAACAACTATGGCAATCGTGGAGAGCGATACTTGGCAGGTGTGGCTTATCTTGATGGTGCCGATAAGCATCCGAGTGCCGTGATGTGCCGTGGGTACTATACTCGCTCTTATCTTTGGGCGGTCGATTTCGATGGAAAGCAGTTGAAGACCAAATGGCTTCATGCTTCCGTTTCTCCAGAGCAACCTAGTGCTTATGCACAGGGTGCGCACAGCTTGGCTGTGGGTGATGTGGATGGTGACGGATGTGATGAGATAACATACGGCTCTGCTGCCATCAACAATGATGGTACCTTGCTCTATTCTACAGGCTTGGGCCATGGCGATGCGCAGCATTTGGGCGACCTTGATCCTGATAGACCGGGCTTGGAGTACTTTATGGTACACGAGGAATACCCATACGGCTCAGACCTTCGTGATGCCAAGACGGGTGAGATATTGTTCAGAACTTATGATAAGGATGATACGGGCAGAGGACTTGCCGCCGACATTGATGCCAACCATCGAGGGTATGAACTTTGGAGTTCCGACAAACCTGTGGTCAGGGACATCAAGGGAAATCCTATTTATGAATCTAAAAATGGTTGGGAAAAAATGGGCAAAAGACCTAAGATGGAGGCCGACTGGAACTCCAATGAGAAGGCTAGCTTTAAGTCAGTCTCTCGTATGCCTGCGATGAACTTCCGAATCTATTGGGATGGCGATTTGCAGGATGAACTACTTGCCAATGGCAGAGCCCCTCATTTTCCTCCTTATCTCCAGAAATGGAATGGCAAGGAAGCGGTGGCGTTGCCTCTGAGCAATGGCAAGCAACTCTTCGAGATGGGGCATTCGGTAAGTTGCAACTGGTCGAAGGCTACCCCTAACCTGCAAGCCGACCTCTTTGGCGATTGGCGAGAAGAGGTCATCTATTGGGATGAGAGCGATGCCTCGCATCTGAATATCTTCACCACCAATATCCCGACCGATTATCGTGTGCCTACCTTGATGCACGATCATATCTACCGCATGGGAGTGGCTTGGCAGAACGTGGGATATAATCAGCCTCCACATCTCGGATATTATCTGCCCGACAAGGCGGAGAAGGTGAAGTGAAGAGTGAAGAAAGAAGAGTAAAGAATTTATATGTTTAATAAGTAAAAAATAAAAACTAAAATACGTATGAAAAGATTATTATTTGCAATGTCTTTGATGGCTGCCACGGCGACAGTTAGTTTCGCCCAAGTGGCAAAGCCTAATGAAAAAGCAAAGCCTGTTGTGGCTGGACCAATGGAAGATGTGAACCATGTCATCGACAATACTGCCGATAGCCTCAACAAGGCGATGACGGCACGTATCAAGCCTGGAACGAGTCGCAAGGGCAACAATCCTGTGCTCTTCTTGATAGGCAACTCCACCATGCGCAATGGTACCCTCGGCAATGGAAACAACGGTCAGTGGGGCTGGGGATATTACGAGCATGAGTTCTTCGATGAGAACAAGATTACCGTAGAGAACCAGGCGCTTGGCGGCATGAGCAGCCGTACCTTCTACAATCGTCTTTGGCCAGATGTACGCAAGGGCATCAAGGCTGGCGACTGGGTGATTATCTCCATCGGTCATAACGACAATGGACCGTACGATAGCGGCAGGGCTCGTGCCAGCATCCCTGGCATCGGCAAGGACTCGCTCAACGTCACCATCAAGGAAACAGGTGTGAAGGAGACGGTCTATACCTACGGTGAGTATATGCGCAAGTACATCAACGACTGCAAGGCGCTTGGCGCTCATCCTATCTTGATGTCCTTGACCCCTCGTGATGCCTACGATGAGAACGACAAGATAGTTCGAGTGAACAAGACTTTCGGCTTGTGGGCTAAGCAGGTGGCAGAGCAGGAAGGTGTGCCATTCGTCGATTTGAACGAGATTTCGGCAGCCAAGCTCGATAGCTACGGTCATTGGAAGGAGAAGTATCATTTCTTCACCGACCACATCCATACTTCTCGCTTCGGTGCGATGATGAATGCTCGTTCTGCAGCCGAGGGCTTGATGGCTAACCAAGACCCAAGTTTGGCTCCACTGAAGGCGATGATGATCAATGTAGCTTTGCCAGTGGAAAATTTCAAGCGTGAGCCAGGCAAGCCTGTAGTCTTCTTTACAGGCGATAGCACTGTGAAGAATGCCGACAAGGAGAAGGATGGCATGTGGGGCTGGGGCTCTCAGGCTTACACCATCTTCAATCCAAAGAAGATTACTTGTGTGAATGCAGCCAAGGCGGGTCGCAGTTCTCGCTCTTACCTCAACGAGGGCAGATGGGAGAAGGTATATAACAGTCTTCAGCCTGGCGACTATGTGCTCATCGAGTTCGGCCACAACGACATCTGCTCGATGACCGACAAGAAGGCTCGTGGTTCCATCGCTTGCGCCAAGGATACCTGCCACGTGTATAAGTTGGACAATGGTCAGTACGAGGTGGTATATTCCTTCGGTTGGTATCTAAAGAAGTTCATCCAGGATGTACGTGAGAAGGGTGCCACCCCAATCCTCGTCAGCCTCACGCCTCGCAATGAGTGGCCTAACGGCAAGATGGAGCGTCGCAACGACAGTTATGGCAAGTGGTATCGTGAGATTGTGGACGAGACAGGCGTAGCCTTCCTTGATTTGCATAACATCGCCGCCGATTCTTACGACAAGATTGGCAAGGAGAAGGTGAAGGAGTATTACAAGAAAGACCATACTCATACCTCCTTGAAGGGTGCTCAGCACAATGCCAAGTGTGTGGCAAAGGGCTTGAAGAAGATGAAGAGCCCTTTAGCTAAGTATTTGAAGTAATAGAAAGATAAAGAATTACGTGGTTGTCATGATAGCTTATAGGCTTGTCATGGCAACCACGCAGTTCTTTACATCATTAAACGTTCGTGTCATTTAATAGTAATAGTTACTATTAAATATCCATTTTTCTCGCCAAGCGACAAAATCTTCATCCTTGAATTCTTCTGGCAAAGAATAGGGACCGTCAGCTAAAGAAAGAGCTTGAAGCATAGCCTCTGCTGTTTGTTTCAAAATTTTGTCCTTCAATGAGATATATGGATATACATTGCTTGCGCCAAAATATGCGCTGTGGTCGAAGCCTAGTTTTGGGAGGATTGTTCGAAAAAACTAAGCTGTTGATAACCCTTTGGCTTCCTGTACTGTTGTTTCAAGCGTTTCTCCCCCGAGTATCTAAATATAGCATCGGCAATATAGTAGCCTAAGTTAACAGGCACAGCATTTCCTATCATTTGTTCGATATTCGTTTTTGTTCCCTGAAAATCAAAGTCTTCTGGGAAAGTCTGAATCATACTTCTTTCTCTTGATGTCAAGGGACGTATTCCAACTAACGACTTTACAGGGTCTCCTGGATGTAGGGTATAACCCTGTGGCATAGGCCGATTGACACCTCGTATCGTAGCACTCGGTTCGTCTGTGCTGAAAATACCACGTCGTGCATAACTTCGTGGATGACGATAGTAATATTTGATGTCAAGTTTGTCACCAAAATATTCGGCAACAGACATTTCATGATCGGAAAGATGTGATAGGAGTTCTTCTTTGATGAAGTCATCTTTTTCTCCAAGTTTCCCAATCATCACAAAACGTTTGCGCTTCTGAGGAACTCCACATAGGGCTGCGTTAAGAACCATATAAGTAAGTCCATAGCCTGCTGCTCGAAAAATAGTTAGTGCCTCTTGAAGTTTTTGGGTCTTGAGGATTCGTTCCACATTTTCCATAACAAACCATTGTGGAGTTATTCGGGAAATGATTTGAGCGTAACAGACTGTCAAGTCACCTCTTCCATTATCTTCATTGCGCTTTCCTGCCGAGGAAAAGTCTTGGCAAGGAGGTCCTCCTATTATCATATCGGGTGTAAATGAACGGATTTTTTCAACAGATTCGTCAACATTGGATAAGTCGGTTCTAATTGCAGGATGAGAGAAATTATTTCTATATACATTTAGAGCTTCTGACCAGTTGTCAAAACCAGCTACTACGTCCATTCCTGCTTTTTCAAAACCCAGACTTAGACCACCGCAACCACAAAATAAATCTACAACTTTTATCATTTTTTTATTTAAACAATTCTGGATGACTTACTAGGTATGCATCAAATCTTCTCTCTGGTCTGAGTAGTTTTTGTCCATCTCCGAGAATAATATTTTTGATTTCATATTTGCTAATTCGAGGAACTTCTAACTCTGGCGATTTAAGAAAAGGATTTGTTAATTTGCCACTTATGGCAAAAGCCTTGTCTGTCTTATATTTGTATGAAAGGCTGTTAACAATCGCAGTGTAATTGAATTTGCCGAATTGTGTGAAGTCCCAAAGCATTTTGTAGAGCCATATAATTGTTCTTTGATTTCTAGAAATGTCATCTTCGGAAGATGATTCTCTTAATGCCATCTGAATAACTGAGAGATTGGACCAAACGAAGACATCAAGACAATTTTCATCTAAATCAGTCAACTTTTTGTCTGTTTTCCAAATAGGTTGCATGATGAGAGGAACCTGTCTGTTGGCTAAGTCGCAAGAAACGCTAAGAATAGCTTGCTTGATGGCTTCGTAATGAGGGGCAACCTGTCTTATTTCTCCCCAATCTCTTATTTCTTCTCCAATGGTATTTAGCATATCATGCAATTTCATTTTTCCCTTGGGGGAGTCGTAACATGCGCAAATACTGCAAGCTACAAATAAGATGGTAGGTGAACGAACAACAATTTCGCTACCATATTCTGTATCTGGTAATTCTTTTGTCGTATTGTCTGGAAGTGTGGTTAGTTTGACTTCAAGACCACTGAGAGGAGTAGAGTTGGAGCGATTTATCATCACCAAGTCTATTTTCTCCTTTTTACTAGCCGTATAATATTGTTCGTACGGATAATATCCCGCCTCGTAATCATAGTAGGCATCTTCGCTTAAAGGGTCTATTCCTAATAGCTCTGTTGCTGAAATAGGTTTATGTACTATTTCATTCTTTTTGTTGGTACAGATAAAGATTGGCGATAATCCCTTGCTACTCATATAGGCTACAAGTGAAGCAGGGAAAGAACTATTAAACTGGTTCTTCCCCCAAGATTCTTCGTATCTATAATCTCGGCTGGAGTACTTCTGACCAAACAGACCTGGATCCACTCCTTCTATCAATTGTATTTTCTGTTTTGTTTTCTTTGCCATAATACTTAATTTGCCTCCAAAGATACAAAAACTTTGCGAATCTTCTATGTTTTATTACATTTGTTAACGATATAATAGTTAATCATAGCCATTTCCTAGGTTTGCTCTTATGATAAAGCGTGCTCTAGGATAAATATTGTTATCGAATATTCTTTTTTTCAAATAATTGTCGTATCTTTGTGCCAAGATTATAAAAATGTTAGATTATGGCTTCAAAGAGATATCCTTTGGGAATACAGACTTTCTCCGAAATCGTGAAGGGGAATTACTTCTATGCTGACAAGACGTCTATCGTCTATCAGCTGGCTCACTATGCCAAGTTTCATTTTCTGAGTCGTCCTCGTCGATTCGGAAAGTCTCGTCAGGTATTATACGGCAGAAGATATGAACAAGTTTGATGCCATCGTGTATGCTTATTCCAAAAATGTGCTAATAGGTGATGATATGGCAGCATTCATGCCTCATTTGAAGGCATTCTATGATAAGTTCCCATATACGATAATCAACAACAATGAGCGTCATTATCAGGCTGTGATGTTCACCATCTTCACGATGCTCGGCGAAGATGTGAGGGTGGAACATGCCACTTCGGATGGAAGAATTGACCTGTTGCTCAAGACTGAGCAAAGTATTTTCATCTTCGAGTTGAAGTACAAGAAGTCTGCCGATACGGCTATGACGCAAATCGGCGACAAGGACTATGCCAAGGCTTTTGCCGATGATGGTCGAAAGGTCGTGAAAGTGAGTATCAATTTCTCGGAAGACCAAAGAAGCATTGAGGATTGGACAATAGCATAATTATTGTACATAAACCATAAAAAGTGAATGAAAACCATTGTGGTTCGTATAGAATATTGTTTAATTTTGCAGCAAAATCCAATGCTGGATATTTCGGCGTTGTGATGTTTATGGGCAAAAACTAACAAACAACTACAAATCATGAGGAAAATACTAATTGTGTTTTTGATGATGGTTGGGCTAGTGGCTCACGCCTCATCGGTAGATTATAATGTAAAGGACTTTGGTGCGAAGGGCGACGGCAAGACGCTCGACCACCAAGCCATCAATGCTGCTATTGATACTTGTGTGGCGCATGGCGGTGGCAGGGTGGTGCTTCCTGCTGGCACTTATCTCTGTGGTAGTATCAGACTGAAAAGTCATGTGGAGCTTCATATCTCCGCTGGTGCGAAAATCCTCGCAGCCCCTGCCTCGATGAAGGCATACGACGAGGCAGAGGAGTGGGTAGGCCCTGCTTATCAAGATGGCGGACATACTTATTTCCAAAATAGTCTGATTTATGCCATTGGTCAAGAACATGTTTCTATCACGGGACGTGGCATGATAGATGGACTGGGTTTGACCAAGAAGGATACCGAGAATGCTGGCGTGTTGAATGGTGGTAACATCGGCACAGGTGATAAGGCAATCGCCTTGAAGCTCTGTCGCAACATCTTGATTCGTGATGTCACCATCTATCGTGGTGGTCACTTTGGTATCATCTTGACGGGATGTGAACTCGGAACGGTGGATAACGTGACCATCGATACAAACCGTGATGGTTTCGACATCGACTGCTGCAAGTATCTCTCGATTTCCAACTGTAAGATTAACACTCCTCGTGACGATGCCTTGGTGCTGAAAAGCTCGTATGCGCTCAAGAAACCTGTACTTACAGAGCATATCGCCATTACCAATTGTATCATTACTGGTTATAAACTCGGTTCCTTGCTCGATGGAAACTATATTCCTGAACCTGTAAGCTGGGTATGTGGAAGGTTCAAACTCGGAACGGAGTCTAACGGTGGTTATAAGAACATCTCTCTGAGCAACTGCACCTTTATGTATAGTAGCGGCTTGGCTTTCGAGGAGGTGGATCAAGGCATCATGGAGAATATCACCGTGAGCAACATCACGATGAACCATGTGCATCATTATCCTATCTATATCACCACAGGTTGCAGAAACCGTGGTCCGAAGGAACGCACTACAGTTTCTACAGGGCGTGACA
>ERZ808266.273-NODE-273-length-19637-cov-3.895618_pt1 | contig 19637 bp, 28 predicted proteins | sample MGYA00521278_ERZ808266 | MGnify/ENA primary metagenome ERZ808266 (study PRJEB31516, sample SAMN03275591) | gut metagenome | biome: mammalia-associated habitat; material: feces | host: Papio cynocephalus | place: Kenya | collected 2012-08-02 ... | reverse complement strand
TTCTTCTTATTACTCCAATGAGCCGACATCAAAGCAATGATGGTATTGTCGTTCTTAGTACAACCAGTAGTGTTCGCGAAGGCCACATCCATCAATACAAGTCGCACTTCGTCGTCTTTCTTTGCTGGAAAATCAGGTTGTTCGCCAGAGAAGAATTGTAGTGCTGTAGGTGGACGGAAACATGGATTAAGGACTTGAGATTCTTTAAATTGCTGAATGGTAAAAAACGCATCTTCATTCTCACCTATTGCCTCATTCAGCATCTCCATTCTAAAATCTTGGTCGTTCATAGTGCGCTTCTTCTGACGATAATCACCCCATGTTTTTAGACCATTCTCGATATTGTCAAAAAAGTCAGACGCAAACACATTGTATCTTGACTTTTTATCCATATAATATCCTATTACACAATCCTTCCAAGTTCGATACCACCACTGATACTTATACTTAGAAGATGTCAGATATATACTCTTTGGTTCTTCAAGCCATCTTTTATTATTTGCGTATTTTGGATTATTCAAATAAAGAGGTTGCCTTGGAAATGCCATGCCTTCAAAAATCTGGTCAATAGCAGACTTTTTCATAACTGCAGCTTCGTCATAAATTGTAAAATTAGAACGACTGCGACGGCTAGACTCGACAGGCGCTAATACGCGCAGGACAGAATTATTAAGAGTGTTCTCTATTCTATAACCATCGCCCGGCTTGGTTATAACCAACCATTGTTTTTCGTAGCAATACCTGAGATAAGGAGAGAGTTTGTTAATCAATTCCCTTTGAATCTTGTCCTCAACAATAGCATTGGCCTGATCTACGGTGGATGCCGTGACAACAATCCAACAATTCGGATAAAGCATAAGCTTACACATTGCAGCACAAGCCGTAACAAACGTTTTGGCACCGCCGCGCCCAGCTCTCCAAAAGAAGGTATCACTAACACCGATTTCATGTATAGCATCGCGCTGATACGGCTTTAACGATATACCAAGATGAAACTCTGTATAAATATCCCAGTTGTAACGGTACAAGGAGTCCCAATCTATAACCCTTTCTTCTATCTCTGCATCGAGATTCTCATTGCCAGATACTGTGCCACGCAATTTGTCAGCCATATACGCCCTACGAATGCCACCCATCTGAGAGCGCCCCATTATGCTTCCTCCTTGCTAACGTCTGGATATTCGCGAGTACAACAAATTGCATTGCGCAAGCTGCGCATCATCATTGCCTTTTCTTTCTCATAACCAACCTTATCGAGAAATTCTTGTAATTCCTCACATTCAGCCGGTCTAGTTGATTCTATAATGGCAACCCTCTTCTCAAATGCCCTTTCAGCGTCCGACTTTTGATTACTCTTAAAGTCATCAAGTTTAAGCAAAGACATAAGCGTCTTAATCTGCGCCTGAGTATCTTTAGTTACGCCATTTTTATACTGTTCCAACTCCAACTTGCATAGGTCACGATAGCGCATCTCCATAGCGGTATCCATCTCAAATACACCAGATGTATAACTGTCAAACATATCATCTAGCCACTGACAGTCCTCATCTTCATAGTCACCGCCCCACTGTTTGCGCCACCTCGCTTTAAGCGCCACCTCATCGGTTTCGCCCTTAGCAACATCGCCCAAATCCTTGAAATTAGACAGTTCCATATCACTATCCCATACGCCTGTCAATTTATCTGGCGATGTGGACAAGTAGGTATGATATAACATAAATAGACTAGGCTTTTTGCCCTTAGCCGCCTTATCTAGTGTCTCTAAGCATGAATTATATTCTGCCCGCCGCATAGGAATGCCGGTCATCATACAGGTCGCCCATAACGCCGCACCTTGGTCTTTAGTCGCATCAAGCGCCTGTTTATATAGCTCAGTCACACACGACTTGCACGGCTTGATATGTTCGCCCGTCTTGATTGGACTTTTATAAAATTGATTGTCTTGCTTCTCTTTGCCGCAATACGGGCAAAACATATTCTCATTCCTTTCAATTTCCGTTTATTTTTAGACATACGAATATTTAAATTCTGTTGCTGTTAATTCTCCTTTATTATCAACTGTAATTCTAAATTTTGTATTTGTATCTGAAATAGAAGATAGTATAATTTCTGTATCAGAAATTCTAGTTATATTAAAATTTGCAGTCCCAGCGGTCATAACGTTATTCCCATCTTCATAACATGCATATAATCCAGCAGATGGAGCTGTAAAATTGATGGTGTACCCATCAATTTTAAAATAACAAGCCCCAGCTAAGTTGACAATAATAAAACCTCCGTACTGAGCGCACTGATATCCAACCTCCGTATAGGGATTTTTTTCGCCATTTGCTCTCATTACATCAAATGAAATGACACTTGTTGCTTTTACATTGAAATCGCTAATTTTATAGTAGTTAAAACTGCAATATCTAAAAGTATCTCGTCCAGACGTTACTTTGTCAAACGTAAATGAAAAAGTCAACAGAGACGCTTTTTGAACTGCGTCCGTAACTGCGTCTGCTGTAGTTTGTGCCGTAGTTGCTTGAATGTTAGCTGTATTCGCTGTAGTTCGTGCCATAGTTGCTATGATTCGTATATTATTAACCTCTTCCTTTGTTACAACATCCAAATATTTTTCCGGAATCTTAATTCGGACGTTCCCACCAGAAGATGTTAGTGATGTAACATAAACGCATTGTTTCTTCTCGTCGTTATACGCTTTAATGAAATATGTCCCTGCAAGAGGAAATTCAATGCCTCTATATGTACCTTCTTGTAGAACAATTGCACATAGGTCACCAATACTAATAATACCATCTTCAGAATACAGGTCTTCATATGTTAATACAATTGTAGTCCCATCTACAATAGTAATTTGTCCGCCAACCAACCGTTCTACCGTAGGAATATCTGATGAAATATAATAAAGCGCGATATTATTATCTAATGCAACCGATGTCTTGCCTTCTGTATTTCCATCCCATGTTATATTAACTGGTTCAACAAATGTATCATAAGCACCGGGTCTATTTTTAATATAATCTACAGCATCCGGGTCGTTTTGATTGTAATCTGATTGTTGCCCCCCCACCAACTACATTTAGTTGTTTGCCGTCTAATTCTAATCCGTCTCCAACGTAAAATCCGCCACATGGAATTTTTGTACTCACATGTTACCCCTCCATTATTTTTAGTAACAACAAAACGGCCAGCCCCATATAGAGCCAGCCGTCCGTTTATTTCATTTATTCAGTTGTCAAGGTTCAAAACAACAGTTCCCATTGAGTTGGGCTTATTGTAGATATGAGGCTGTAGCCTCCGTCACCTCCTTTCGTCAATTATGCTTCGGATAAACCAGTGGATAATTCAAGAGAAAGTGACCTCCTTTCGGATATTCATAGCCGCCAATAAGTAGTAGCAACAGACAGTTTCAGTATGTGCCCAGATACAACCATTTCGTTACAGCATCATTTGTCAAGCGCCGCCGAGCGTCTAGCGCCACTCTCTATTATGTTTTAATCACGGCTAAGACTCGCTTGGTGTTACCGCCAATTTGGTCTTATTTAATCCCTCATCTCATGCACACGGGAACCGCAGTGCGCCTCATCTTATTTCACCCACGCATGGCGCTATGTTGGGAAATATGGTGCAATGGGTCTTAGATGTCTGCTCATCTCGCCTTTGCCTACTTATAGCAGAATCACCTGATATTTCTTTGCCGCATATCAGAAGCGTTTTTGAATATACGGTTTTCATCGTTGCCTTATGGTATACCGCAAACCTTCGATAAGCGTCCACATATCACTCATAGGCAACCGAGCCATATGCTTCATACGTTCGTATAACACACCTGTTGCTATACGCCTATCATCAAGGATAGGATTTTCGATACTATATTGACGTAGCCCGCCACAACCAACGTCATGCTCGTATTAGGCTCTACTGAATTGTGGATTCACGGCTTGATTATATTCAACCCTACTAGATGCGTCAATCGCCCCGCAAGCATGATTGACCAGCCGTAGCTATCACCTAGTAGAGAATGAATCAAAGATAAAATGTTTTACGCCACTCTGCGCCATCTTCTGAATATGTAGCAAACATACAAGATGGTCTTGACGCTTTACGAATTTTCTTGGCGAAACCATCAACGCCACATACAGAACCAACTCGCCAGCACAGCTTATCGCCTAGCTCGGTAATACCAGCGTTCTTCATTTCTTGTCGGTGCAGATGTCCAACATAACACTCGTCAATGTCGATATTATATAAGTTCTCAAAATATCGCATTGTCTCGGCTACGTCGCCGCCATCACCATGATGAAGCATAATTGCATTATTTTTAATATACTTAATGGCACAATCTGTATAATCATCAACCGTAATGCCGTCTATTGACTTTAGTCGCTCTTGTAGATACCATACAATGATTTTACCTAGATTTTCTTCCTCAAACTGTGGTTTAGATGTAAGAATGCGGCAGGTATCATGATTACCCCCGACCATTACAACGTTGACAGGGATTTCAAGCCGGTCATGCAATTCAACAAACCAATCAGCTAGATATTCAGACAACTTGATAACTGTATCAATAACCGGCTCTCTCAGCTTAGTCAGGCTGGACGTGCGTAGAATATTCTCTACACAATCACCAAGCACAGCAACCGTAATATCATCAAGCCAAATGCAGTTATCATCATTGCACATCTTGTTAAGCAACCCATCAAGCCGCGCCCTCATAATGTTGAAATCGTATTTATTCACAATTTCATTATATGCGCCCTTAATCTCGTAAGTTGAACCAGCATGAAGGTCTGAAATACAAAGAAGTCCACTCATATTTGTTTGAGGCAATTTATTAAACTCACGAATAGTAAAAGGCTCAAGACATCTAATCGACTCTGCAATCCTCTCCTGAATCATGTCAGCTCTTGCGTCTAACCGCTGATTCTGGACATGCTGAATGTTCTCGCTCTGTAATTTCTTGCGCTCTTTCTCCAACTCAGTCTTCGCTTCTCTGAGTTGGTCTAAAATCTCCGCATCTTTCTCATCTGTCTCGACATCATCTGCACCATTCAGCATATTGCGGACAAACACGGCGCATCTTCGCAGATATTCGCTTGACCAGACATCCCTATAATCTTCACCAAGACAACGAGCCGTCCATTCTTGCAAGTCTATTAGCTTGCTATCTAGTAGCTCAGTCGCCTGTCGTATCTTCTGTAGATTCATTCAATTTCCGTTCCTTTTCCTTCTGTTTCCGTTCATATTCCTCTTTTTTCTTATTGATGACATTGATAAAATCATCATAGTTCTGTTGCTTTGCCTTTTCCATGCGCTCTTGCGCTCTTTGCTCAAGTGTCTTTCTAGCCGTTCGTTCCGCCTCGGCCTGAGTCAGCAACTTGAGGTCGTTGGGGGTCAACTTGCGTTCACGGACACGCTTACGGTATTTCTTTGTAACGCCGCGCCCATTGACATTATTAAGAAAATCTTCGTTGACTTTGTATAATATCTTAAACCAAGCCGGATTGATTTGTTCAACAAGCTCCCCTTGTTCATTTTTAGCCATCACTCTACGCTCAGGTAATTCTTCTAATGAGAATGTGCCTACTGCTGGCATCTGACACCTGCCATCAAAATGAAGAATATGTATGATAGTATCAACAAATCCCATCCAGTATTTCTTGGCCGTCTGGGAGGATACGTTAAGCAATCCACCAGCATATTCATAAAATTCTTGATTCAGCTTGTTATGTTCAGCCATCTTCTTCTTCCTTAGCGAACTTGGGGTTATCAGGATAATTCTCTAGTACCCAAGCATCCCATTCCTCTTTAGTCGGCCCTTTACCGTACAATGTGCCAGCCTTAACATAACTTGCCATATGCTTTTCGGCCTTAAACTCTAGCCGATAGTATCCCTTTCTATCAGGATAATACATACGCCGCTTCTGAAAGCCATTCCAATATTCACCTGCTGGCTTGGGCGGATGGTCACGAAATGTAATCACGCCAATATCAGGTAATGAATATTCCACGCCATGCTGTAGCGTCTCACGAATAATGTCGTGATATGCCGTCAGCACGATTTCAATAATTTTCGTGTCAACGCCTGTGCGCCGAATCAGCTCTTTTTTCATATCGGCCTTGCCAAGCCGTGGATATTTATTTTTATGCACTATATCGTTCCTTCCCTATTATTTATTCACTACATATTGTGGTTGGTTCATTTTATCCATATATTTCCTACGATTTTAACACATCCCCCATGCGGACAGGTGGGGCTTCACGCGATGCAATGCGGCGCTGGTTATCTGCCTTCTTATAGCACTCCTCAGAGCAATAATGCTGGCATACATCACGCGGCTTGAACCGCTTGCCGCAGATTGGACAAATTGGATTAAGTTGCGCCGTGTTAACTTTTAGATTCTCAACAATCGTCCCGCCAAAACAAGCCCACAACATTTTCTTATTGCTTGCTTTTTTAACCGTATATAGATACGCCACCAAGCCATTGACCACAACATCTAGTGGCTCTTTGCTATAATCGACAATATCTTGTGCAATCTTCCGATATTTATACAGGTCGTTTTCATTGATATGTGGGTCATCGCCATAGTCAAATCGGCGCTGATTCTTAATCCAGTAATTATACCGCTCAATAATTGGTGATTCTTCGCGCGTCGTATAATCAACCTGTTTGTTAATCAACATCGTCCAATCAAACTTCCCAATTTTGTTATTATAGTGGATTCGGGAAGTAGGAATTTTGGCCGATATGCGATTCATCGTAGAATTGTTTGCTGGCTCGACCTGGGTATCTGGGTCTTTGTCTTTAGCGTAGACGAAAAAGTTAGGAACACTGGCTTTTGTATATTTCTTGATTGTGTTATTGATTTGTTTGGGTCGCTCTGGTAGCCATTGTGTTTTAGCATACCTTGATACCGTCTCTTTCGAGATACTTTAACACTGCTCAAACAGTCGGAGTAGACTATCTCTTCATCTCATAGAGATGGATGGCACTTTGCAAGCAGGAATTTCACCTGCAAGCTACGCCCTAATGGGCTAGTCGTTACAGCTTATTGTGTGATAAAATATTAAAACTTGCCAAATATAATGTCGCCTTGATTTTCACATTTTCCACTAACAGCGTATCTCACATGATTCTCATTTGCAATCTCAGGATTGTTTCTGCAAAATTCTCTAATATTATCAAATTCTGCATATCTTCCATTTTGCATATCAATACACCAATATCTCACATCACGATGTATCCTTGCACTATTTTCACCCTGAGATATCCAACGGCAATTAGACGGTTCGTAATTTTTATTAGAATTTACTCTATCTATAGTCAAATCATCACGATATCCATTAGTGTTTGCCCACTGCTCAAATACTGAAAAATCATTTCTCCATTCATCACAGATACATACACCTTTTCCGCCATAATATTTATAAGCGTCGTTCTTTTCGTTATAACATCTTTGCTTCATCTGTAACCAAATCCTATATAACCTAGTTCCAGACATATCGTGTTTTCTATTACTCTCGTGAGCCTGCTTTTGCGCACACCCAATATTTACCTTACCAGTTCTCTTACCAATTTCTCCAATGATTTCATTTTTATAACATCCACAAGATTTTGTGTGTCCGCTCTTCAAGTGTTTGTTACTAACGACAACCATATTTCCACAATCACACAAGCAATTAGAATATGTTCTACCACCACTTGTTCCAGCATCGGATAAAACCGTCAATCTCCCAAATTTCTTGCCAATCAAACTAATCTTTCTCATATTAACCCTCCTTTCGTCTTAATATTTATCACACAATCTTGCCACGGTATTGCCATGCGCTCATGCGTTTAGGGTTTTACCGTTAGCACGGATTTCTCCGCACACCTCGCATTTACGAGTTCACCATCATTCACATCATGCGTCACCGCATGAGTGGACTATCATTTAATCAATTACCGCATTATTCTCAAAACACAACCATTTTACAACGTCTAATTCTTCCTTAGTAATATTCCCGCTATTCCATATTTTAGTTATCTGATTACTCCAAATACCAATATTGCCACCAGTATATGCTCTAATCATACCTTCGTATAAACTGCCTGAATCAATTATACCGCCTTTTGCCTTCTTGAGGTCATATGCAAGCGGCACAATTTCTTGCATATTGCGTTTAGCGGCTGTAGTCAATGTTCTATCTTTAACTACAAGTGCTTTGTCTCCGTCGCACATAGGAGTTACTGACTATATCATAGCCATGCGGTTTCCCGTTTAGGCCTGACGCGCTTCAGCAATGGGAATTTCACCCATCACCTACTCCATATAGGATAGTCGATTAACCTTGCTTTCGCCTTGGCACAGGATTGCACTCACTTCCCCTGTTAGCCGCCCTCCAAATCGTCATTTCCTACGATTCCCAATATTGGTAAGAGCGACACCCCGCATCTACGGGTTCACGTCATTTTATATCCCTATGTTTCCATAGGGTTCGACTGCGACTAACTAATCGAACATAAGGTATCTGCTAATCAAATCATGACAACTTGTATAAATACATTTTGTGCCACCAAACCAATAGTCAAGCTCTAAGCTGCGCCGATTCGTCCTGATTGCCCATTCTCTATACAGGTGTGGGCTTCTCAGACAAGCCAGTGTTTCTTCATCTCGGTATTGATTGGTATATACATCTCCATCTGCAAGCAATCCTTGTGGATTCTGTTCGCCTAAAAACAGCCACTCACAAAACGCATACAAATCAGGCGCTAAAAACAGGTATTTTCCGTTTACTCTAAGCCGCCCGCCCCTGGCTTGCTTGACCAAGCTCTTTTTTGTCTGCTTGAGAATTTCCCGATTGTACACATCTTTGAACAACTCAGGATATATGAGCAGTGCCTCTTGCATTGCCGACCTGAAGCGGTTATTCTCGGTTGCACCAAGTAACCGCATAGTAACTTGATAATCCTTGCCAACATCATCAATCTCTTGAATCGTCTTAGCAATAATACGGTCAATTTCATCATCTGTCATATCACTAAGCGTCTGAAGCATCTGGTAGTTAATGCGGCTTTTTGGGATATACGCCTCTTCGATATTACAATAACACGCCTGACAGCCAAAATTCTTGAATCGCGCCTTGTAGCAATCCCATGAATCATAAAATTTCCTTTATACCCTCGGTTTCCCGATATTTATTAGGGGAGTAGACTATATCTTCACCCTTGATTCTCAAGGGGCGTGGCACTTCCAAATGGGGAATTTCACCCCATTTGTACTCCTTTTCAGGATAGTCGTTTAACCTTCCTCTTTTGAGGCTTGGCACAGGATTGGCTTATAATTGATTGATTGTAAAAATTCATCTATTAGACTCTTTAAGTCTTTGTTGTATGGAATTTCAAGCAACGGAATATTGTGTGATTTGCAGTAGAGCCTTTTTAATTCGTCCGTTTCTTCACGTTCCAATTTGCCTATATTCTTGTCTTCGTAATGTTGTATTCCTTGATACTCTATTAACCCAACCAATTTGTTGTCATTCGATAATATTGCAAAATCAAATCTTGGCTTACCATTTCTAGAGGTTGTCAAATCATCAAATGTCTTTTCTCTTGCATATTTTACACCAATACTTGTTAAATATTTTTGAGTAGATTCTTCTCCTCTTGATGTTAAACACCCGCAAGAAACCGTATTTCCAGTCGTAAGGCTCGTTCCAGTAACATCTATTATATTACCACAATCACATTTACAACGCCACAAAGAAACACATTTTCCATTAGTCCATTTCTTTGAACCAACTCTGTTTAAAACAGTTAGCCTGCCAAATTTAAGCCCATCCAATTTCAAAGAACTCAACTCTGATACAACCTCTTTGTTAAAACACCCACAAGATGTTGTATCCCCACGTCTTAAATCTCTCGTTGTCTTAACAACAACATTTCCACAATCGCATACACATTTATATGCCGTTCTTCTACCAATGTTGTCGGCCTTTTCAACGACTAACAATCTTCCGAATTTTTCTCCAATCAAATTTAGACCCTTATTTGAAAGACACCCACAAGACTTTGTAGCGCCAGACTTTAGATGGTCACCGCAAACAACAACCTCTTTTCCACAATCACATCTGCAAACCCATTTCTTATGTTTATCCTTACTTTCTGCCTCGGAAATCACTTCTAGCATCCCAAACTTTTTACCAACCAAATCAATTTTCCTCACATTATCACCTCCATTCAAATAAAATATTTTACAATCAATTACTTAGCTTTCCCTGTTAGCACGGCATATGCCGCACACCCTACATTTGTAGGTTCACCACGTTATTCGATACACATTACTGTGTAAAGGCACTAAATTTTAATGCAATTTAAATTGTGACTTGGTAAAGATGTACTGTATATCTTCCCCTATTATGTCATGTTCCACACCGTACATGTCCGTCACTTTTGCGCAACCATTACAACGTTCTTTTATAAATTTGTCGAACGGAAAAGTCACCAACAAACCTTTTATAAACGGTAATCTGCACATCCTCGTTGTTCCAGAACGTTGAATACCACAGCCATCCATATGCGGAATAACTGTCTCGGTCATTTCGCGCTCAATCTCATATGTCACGCCGTCAATATGGTCAACCAAGCCCGGAACAGCCGTCTCCCAATCATCGACCACAATAGACTTATCAATATCAAAATCTTCCCAAACGTCAGTAGCAGAGTTCATAAGAGCCAAGTAGGCAAGATACTTATTCCCGTTCATTCCCCCGCGCTGGTTAATTTCGTCAACGGTCAGACCACACATCAATTTCTGCTCAATGCGCTTAAACGACGATTCTTTAACAAATACCGATCTTTTTGTCCTTATCTGGCCTGCTGATGCGGTAAGGAAGATGTATTTCTCACCATTGTACATAAATCCCTGATGGACAAGATTATTAAACACCTGAAAAAAGAACACGTTGACGATAAATAGCTCATCAGTCAGTTTGAACGGCTCAAGCCCCAAACTACGCGTCAAATCAGACTCAAATAAATTGACAACAGTCTTATCTGTAACCATATCAGGATTTAATTCTCTCAGCACATCTCGCTTCACAGCATCATCAAGCAATTCAGATAACCGCTCTTTTTCTTTTTTGAGTAGACGATTAACCGACTTAATACGCCAATCTGGCTTGTCATCATCTTTCCATCGTTTCCGCAACGAATACAACCGCACAAGCCGATTATGTATCAATCGCTCATTTTCATCATAGAAGCACGAAGTATCACAACTATGCAAATAAATTTGCGTCTGTAGGCTCAAAAAATCACCTCTAATTCATTCTCTGAACTCCCATATATCCAAAGCGCCCAATCGCGCTCAGTTGGCTCATATTCATCATCCCAGACTTCTGGTCCAGTATCGTCGCACCGATACCAGTTGTAGCTCATTTCGCTCCACAATTCTCCTTATCACCTCTTTCCTGCGACTGAATGAACTTGCAAAATTCCTCCATCAAGCCGTGGTCTGCAATCCACTCAATCTTTGTCTTGTGCTCGGCAACCGCCTTAGTATTGATATTATAACCAAGTTGCTTACTGAACCCAATATACATATCGCGCCAAGCATTGTCGGCGTTGTGCTTGTTCATATTATTAGCTCGGATGATATCTCGCATCAGCCTATAGCAATAAGCGCGGTCAAATTTGATTGGGCACGTCTCTTTGAAGATGCCGCTACTGTCAATATATCGACCATACTTACGAATCGACGGTAAGACCTCATGTGTGACCCAGCGTCTGAATTTTTTAGCATCCGGCAATTCACTACTCAAAATTAAATCATGAACGCCATATTCATTGATAAGCCAACCGCCTCTCTGTCCCAACTCAATCCCAATCTGGGACTGAGTTTCTTTTGTTAATCGCCATCTATCATCTTCGTCAACATGGTCTGTTATAGCCTTAGTCGGTCGCTTATAGCCTAAAATTTTAGCCACATCATTACCAACAAACCAAACATCGTCATCTTTTATTGCTGTTCTTACGCCTTGTGTGGTATATTCAAATTCCTTAAATTCCATATTTTTATTAGACTCCTTTGAGCTTAATGCCATTATATCATATAGCTTGATATTTGTCAAGTGGCAACTTCCGTCTGATAATAATTGCGAATCTCATCATCGGTTGCATATCTTAGTCCATTGGCGGCCAAATGCGGCGCAACCCTCCTGGGATAGTTTGGATTAAGCATTTGAGAAATAGCCAAATTATCTTCTCCGATTTCATCACACAATTCTTTCATTGTCAGATAAATCTTACCACCATAATACACAGGAACGCCGCCGCGCCCATTTCTTGGGTGTTTTGCCTCAACAACGTTGGAGGAATTGCCGTCTACTTCTATCTCTTTGTATTCCATGCGTTCTCCAAGATTTTGATTATATCCATTTTCAGGGAGATATGATTGAGTCTCCTGGATAAGTAAACCCTCATAAAATTTTGCATCTTCGCGACTAAGATTTTCGAAGATTATCTCATGTTTGAAATTTTTCCAACCATACTTGACAATATCATTCCAGAATTGTTTGTTGCTCTGATACCCAAAACCATCATTCCAACGAGCCAAATAGTCATCTGCAATTCCGTAATATACCAAACCATTCTCTAGGTTGGTATGTTTATATACAACGTTATTGTTCTCCATATTTATCTCCAATCCAAAATTTTAAGAAAGAAAGTACCAAAGAAAGAAACAAGGTATAAGTAAATACTAACGTATTTACTTATTTAGATTATATCACAAATTTTTCTATTTGTCAATAGCAAAAATAAAAATTTTCCTCTTGACATTCTATTGCTTCTATGATATAATCTAGTATGGTAATATATAAGTATTAACAGTATATACTGTAATAATAATTATTTTTTATAGAAAAGGGGTTGTAGGGGGAAAACCGTCAAATTGTAAACGAATTGTAAATGAAATTGTTCTTGACAAGTTGCGCGACATATGCTATAATCTTGCCATGAGGTGAAAAACAATGCCACGAACAAAGAAAATTAACCAGCGCGTCCAATATGGCGACACTGGCTGGATTGTCAATGATTGCGGCAATGGGCAATTCGAGCTGTATAATACCAGCACCAAACAAATTCCAGCAAAGAGTAATAATCCACTGGATTTTGATAAATATATTGACAAAATTTTTGGTAAGGAGGCGGCTAAGAATGTTCGAGATTTTCAAGCTGAATAAGAAGAAGGCGGCGATTCATAAATTATTCACAAACAATTAACAATTTATACATATCTTTTCTCCTAAAATATGGTATAATTAGTATGGTGGGACAGGTGTGCGCACATTTGCTTATTACCCTTGATAATAGGCTTACCACCAATTCTAAAAATATCTCAAGGGAGAAAATATGACATATCAAGAATTTATAAACAATATTCTATCAACTAGAGGACGGTTTGGTTGCCAAGATAAATATCATGAGCGACATCATATTTTACCAAAATGCTTAGGTGGTACTAATGATGAGAAAAATCTTATTGATTTATACGCTGATGAACACTACATTGCACACGAACTATTGGCACAGGAAAATCCTCATAATAAGGGATTACAATATGCGTTGTGGACAATGAGCCGTTGTACTAAAGTACAAAATAATGATAGATATGTACCAACCGAAGAACAATATAAGAATGCAAGAGAGGCTTTTTCTAAAGCTATGAGCGGAGAAAACAATCCGCTCTATGGAAAAAGATGACGGACGAATAAAAGCAAAAATTAAGCGAATCCCTGAAGAAATCGCCTGCTCATAGAAAACACATGGAAGAAATGTGGAAAAATAATAAAGGAAGAACGCCACCAAATAAAGGAGTTTCTCCATCAAAAGAAACAATTCAAAAATTAAAAGAATATCGAAACTCAAAAGAATTTAAAGCAAAAGTGAGTAAAAAAGTGTCAAAGTGTGACATGGATGGAAATTTTATATGCACTTATGGTTTTCTTGTTGATGCTGCAACAGATATTGGTGGAAGTGCAAATAACATTGGCAGAGTTCTGCGTGGCGAAAGAAATTCTTATAAAGGATTTTTGTGGAAATACGCTTCGTCAGAAACTAAAATACAATCCTATGAAAAATATGACAACTCAAAAGCTGTATACAAAATAGATAAAGATACGAACAAAATACTTGGAAAATATAAGAGTATTGCAGAAGTGGCTCGATCTGTAAATGGAAACGCATCTGGTGTCAGTTGTGTTTGCAGTCCAAATTTAAGAGGAAAATCATACAAGGGTTATATTTGGAAATATGCAACAGACGTTGATATTCATTTCGTAGATGAAGGCTGCGATGATGAGGAGGATAAATAATATGACAAGAAAAGAAAAGATTGATATTCTTGAATGGTATTGTGACCATTGCGGCGATACTTGTGATGGATGCCCGTTTAATACTGTCGAGAACTATGGATGTGACTTTTCAGAAATGAATGACACAAAACTAGACAAGTTGTGTAAACACCTGAATGACGCAGACCCAGCCGCTTATGAAAACGCCGTATCTGAATGTTGTGATACAGAACCAGATGACCTAAAGTTGCATATCGACCCAAAGGTAGCTCGACATTACGCAATTTGCCAGAAGCTCAATGCTGTCTATAAAGCCAAGAATCACGACTATGGTGATTCATTTGGTGATACATTCAAGAAGCTCGGCATCATCAGCGCCGTGACCCGCCTAAGTGATAAGATGAATCGGCTCATGTCGCTTGCTGTGACACATGACGCTCAGGTCAAAGATGAAAAGATTGAGGATACATTGCTTGATATGGCCAATTATGCTATTATGACGTTGATTGAATTGGGATATGAATCAGAGAACTAAGCGCGGCATTGAATCAGCGCGTCGAGCTAGCTATGAATCTGCTTTTCCTCGCTATCATCTTGGAGCGGCGTTGTACTACAAGGGTGTATTGCTCGCTACAGGATGCAATAGCACAAAGACAAGCCCGCTCCAAAAACGTCTCAATGCAGAGCGCGAATTTGACCCAGACCAGAGCGGCGTAGTCAATTCGCTCCATGCAGAAATTAGAGCGTTGAGTAAAGTGAAATATCTTGATATTGATTTTGATAAAACCACGCTTTATATCTATCGTGAATATGCAAACGGTAATAAAGCAATGGCGCGGCCATGTCCCGCTTGTATGCGATATATTAAAGAGTTGGGCATTAAAAATATATGTTATAGTACGGCGGATGGAATTGCTGAAGAAAGGATTGATTAAATGGGTACCGATATTAACATGATTGCAGAAGTACGGCGAAACGGCATATGGGAAATGTCAACCGCTAAAGTATTTAAGAACCCACACTACGACCCTACATCTGATAAGAGATGGGCGATGGAAGAATATATGAGCCAGCCAGACGATAGCCGAAATTATGACCTATTTGCCATTTTAGCTGGTGTAAGAAATGGCGAGGGATTTGCTGGATGTAGAACTGGTGAACCATTTAAGCCGATTGCTAAACTAAAGGGTTATCCCGATGATATGTCTAAAAATGATGTGCTATTCGGCCCAGAATATAACTATGGTTCTTGGCTTACGTTAAAAGAATTACACGAATATGACTGGGAGCGGCTGCATAGAGGATATGGTTGTGTTGATGAATCCGCATATCGTGATTATGTCATGAAAGGAGAACAACCAAATTCTTATAATAGTGATGTATGGGGACGTGATATTGTCAAATTAACCGAACCAGAGATGGTCGATTTAATTAACGGCCTATATACTAGAGACGAATCGAAGGAATATTACACCGCTTGCTATTTCGCGCCGATGACATATAGAGAATGCGCATCTTGGTTCTATGATGAAACGATGGAAGGATTGAGACAGCTCATTCCAGATGACGGCACAGAGGATGATGTACGCATTGTATTTGAGTTTGATTGCTGAAAGGATTGATTGATAATGGTACACTATTATTTCTACTGTCCCAAATGTGGATTTGAAGAGGTTGTTAAAAAAATACCATCAATTGGAATTGTGTCAAATACTAGAGGTAGGTATGGCACGCCAATTTATCATTATGAATGCCCAATGTGTCATAACTTAGATGCGGGTTATATGCGATTTGGGCTTTGCAAGATGAATGATTTACCTGATGAAGAACAAAAAGAATATTTTAAGAGTGTAATTACTATGTACCAAGATATTCGTGGTGTAAAAACTAGAAAGAAGTAACTAATAATGTACAATTTGAAGCCGTGTCCGTTTTATGGCTCAGAGAGTGTTAGGATAGTCAGTTGGGATGAGGAAGATGGTAATACGTATTGGGCAAGATGCGAGAAATGCTATGTGTCAACACAATCTTATTTCAGAAAGAAAGATGTAATTGAAGCATGGAACGGGAGGGTAAATAATGCGACTGATTGATGCAGATGCTTATAAAATTTTGTACGGTAAGGAGTGTCCGAAAGATTGCGGTGTATGCGATTTTGACCAAAAGGATTGTATGTGCGGTCTGATTGATAAAGCGCCTACTGTGGACGCTGCCCCTGTGGTGCGCTGCAAGGACTGCGAATATGGAGACTATGACAGCAAGCCGGACGGCGCTATGGTCTGCCTGAGAACAAAGGACGGATTTTGGAGGAAGGAAACGGATTTCTGCTCCTATGGGGAGAGAAAGGACAACAATGAACACTGAAATCACACTGTTGAAGTGGCCGGGCGAAGAAGACTGGATATTTGCCAAGAACTGTGCGCTGGTCACGATCGGGAAGCACTCGGGAAAAACACCGGACATGGAATGGAAGCACAGGATGCTCCGGGCGAAGCACAGCCCGATCCGGACGCTGAACTTTGCGTTTTATCTCCACAACGTGCCGTACTACGTCAGCACACACCTTGCGCGGCACGTCCATTCCGTCCCGTTCATCAAAAGCCAGCGCAACGACCGCCAGGGCAACAAGAGAATATTTCTTGCACACAGCTCAACATCGATATGTTGCACAAAGAAGAAAAGAAAGCACAATCTGCCGCGCTTCAAGAACAGAACAACTTAGATATTCTTGAAAACAAAATCCACGCCGAGATTGAATATAGAAAAATGCAGGAGGGCGCAAATTGGCTTGAATGCGTAGAAACGACTCTAGGGTGTAAGTATAAGCAATATATATCTAATCGCTTGAATTATAATAATTTGGATAGTGATTATACGAGAACTGGTTGGCCATCAAATACAACTTGCAATTCTGATGGAACGCCGATTGGCAGCATAAAAATAACCTGAATAAAAAATCTGCCCCAAGACCCTATATACGATAGGGAATGAAATGGGGCAGATTTTTATTGCTTATTGCGCTCATTTTTAATCAGGTCTTTGAGTTTGTCTGGTTGCGCAGGATTCATGTTAATATCAACGAACTCGCGCCGCTCTTTGCCAGTGATACAACTGAGCTGACTGGTCTGAATAATCTTAACACAAGCCTCTTTATTGATTTTTTCAAAGCTAGGATAATGCTCATAGACATCTAAAAGCCGGTTGGCAATCCATTCTTTAGTGGCTGGCTTAATGATATACACCTCTTTCACAAGGTCGTATTTGTCTCCAAACACCTCTTTGGCCAACTCGCCAAGTCGCGCCTCAAATTTATTATATAGCTCTTGGCTGACATATGGCTTATATACCTTGTTATCAACAACTTTGCCCCAATTTGGCGGCATGATCTCAGCAACGGCCTTGGAATGTATGGCTAGGCACGTCTGGTGGTCTGGGCTGTCTTCAGGCACGTCATGGGTGGCCATATACTCATCACCGTTTTTATTGGTTTTGAGTTTATAGAGCCGGTAACCGCGATTTAGGTCGATGACGTAACGGTTCTTCATGGTCAGCAATTTGCGCCTAGTCCATTGAGCAAGGATATTGTATACTATACCATTGACTATGCTCATGTATCCATAACGCTCTGAATCTGAGACGGCTTGACTGTAGGTATAATTGAAATTATCATTGACCTCTTGGAACATCCTGAGCAGATTGCTGGTCGAAGCATAAATGGTAGCACAGTTAGTCTTGAGGAAGATCTGGTAAAGGGCGGCTTCAAATGCGGCCTGATACGAATCTTTATCTAGCTCATTGATAAGAGAATCAGCCTCTGGATAAACCTCTTGGACAATATAGCGGGTCGGATATGAATTAGGCACAATATCAAGTTGGCAATAGTTGCGAATTTTATCAAGTTGATAGGAGCGAGAATTTCCGTTTTTTGGTGGAATATCAACTGCCGCACATAACTCTGAATATTTCAATTCGCGCCCTTCTATACCGACTAGAGCGTCAATTAGTTTATTATCTTCATTGGACGGCAGATATTTTGATTTGTTTGGCATATTGTTTCCTTTCTGTAACAATTTTGTAATGTTGGGACGTTCATGGGTCCCCACTGGGACTTTGCGTGACGCTTTTATAAAAATACTATATTAGTATCAGCGAACGTCCCAGTCCGCCCCATTATCTAATTATAATATATTTTGATTGGCTATTTGTTAATAAATTGTAAATTATGTCATGGGGGAAAATTTTTAATTCTTATAAGAAAAATAAAAACCCCCCCATCTGTTGTAATGTAAATGATGGCTTGATAGTGATAATAATAGATATGATGTCATTACGGGTTGTGTGTGTTTTGTTTCCAATAGAGCGTGTGTGGTTACGAGGTATGTGGTTTGTAGTGCTACATACCATTTTCTCCCATTTCTACCGGTTTCATCCATAACTATGCCCCCTGTCCTGGGAAATGCTAGCATCTTGAAAAACGCCTGAAAATAGCACTTTTCCACCGATATGGTCAAATTTGCGAATTATTCGCATTTTTATGGACTGATTTTAACAGACTATTCGGATAGTCTAAAATTTTTTAACTGTATCAATCGGCTAGTACAGTTTATGTACGTGCATATATTACACATATCGCATTTTTTCGTAAACACAATCCACCTATTTACTCCAAATAAATACCTATTACCACTATATAAATAATCATTATATCCACGTCAACAAGTAAATCATACTCAATATGATCTAATATACCACACTAGATGTTATACTATTGTAACCATTGTAACCAATATATCATATCACGACTTTTTGTCAATACAATATATCGATAAAAAGTTAGTATAGTCAATATCGATATAAACACACTGATTGATAATAAGAATCATTCTCATATGTATAATAATACAGTATATACATAGCATACTTATAGTCAATAGCGCATATTCTAACTTTTTTATAGTATAATGGCCGCCTTTACCTATAAAACAGTGAATACTGTAACTGTATAAAAACTGTATAACGGAATAAAAAGATCAGGCATATAAAAACACGCCTGCGCATAAAAACGGCATCACGGGGCTTGTACGGCCTCACAGGACTATTATAGCTTTTTGTCCAGTCCAGCTATCATATACTATATAAATAAGAAATGTGCTTATCGGCTTAACGCAGCCGGGCACAAAATAGATGCAAGAGTCCGCAGTATTGGACAGATAATATGCTACAATGATCTCAGAAAGATCAGGAGGTCATTGGCATGGCACGAGCAGAGAGCATCACGTTTCAGGAATTTCGTA
>ERZ808266.272-NODE-272-length-19669-cov-4.263026_pt1 | contig 19669 bp, 18 predicted proteins | sample MGYA00521278_ERZ808266 | MGnify/ENA primary metagenome ERZ808266 (study PRJEB31516, sample SAMN03275591) | gut metagenome | biome: mammalia-associated habitat; material: feces | host: Papio cynocephalus | place: Kenya | collected 2012-08-02 ... | reverse complement strand
AGATTTGTATATTAGTAAAGCAAGGACTGAGATATATGAAAGACGGTTTTATTAAGGTTGCCGCGGGAATACCTAAATGCACTGTGGCGGACATAAGCGCAAACCTTTCGGAAATCAAACGGATTATCGATAAAGCGGATCGGCAGAACATAAATATTCTTGCCCTGCCGGAGCTTTGCGTAACCGGTTATACCTGCGGAGATTTGTTTTTTTCGGACACACTGCTTAGCGAAGCTAAATCGGCATTGACAGAGCTTGCGGGGTTTACTGCAGGAAAATACCCCGTTGTCATTTTAGGACTTCCGCTTTTATTACGGTCAAAGCTTTATAACTGCGCCGCCGTTTTGTCGGACGGGAAAATACTCGGCATAGTACCTAAAACACATATGCCGAATTATTCCGAATTTTACGAGCAGCGTCAGTTCACATCGGGTCTGCTTGCGCCTGATGACAGCATTACCTTAGACGGTCTCACCGTACCGTTCGGAACCGATATTATCTTTTGCCACAAGGAGCTTTGCGAATATACCTTCGGCGTTGAAATATGCGAGGATGTTTGGGCTGCGTCCCAACCGTCGGAGGGACTTTGCAGAGCAGGTGCCGAAATTATAATAAATCCCTCCGCTTCAAATGAAGTAATCGGAAAATCCGAATACCGCAAGACCCTCGTCTCCGCAACATCGGCAAGGCTTTTGTGCGGATACCTTTATGTTTCATCGGGCACGGGCGAATCAACGCAGGACCTTGTTTATTCCGGTCATTCGCTCGTATACGAAAACGGCACACTGCTTGCCGAAAGCGCGCCGTTTGAGGAAAAAGAGCTTACCGTAAGCGAGATAGACATAAAAAAGCTTTGCGGCGAACGCCACAGAAACACCTGCTTCGAACCGCTTGACGGTTACAGAACCGTTCGGTTTTCTCAAAAAATCATGGAAACAAAGCTTACACGGCAGTACGAAAAAACACCGTTCGTTCCGTCGGATAAAAACGACCTTGCAAAAAGAGCAGAAGCCATACTCCGTATACAGTCCTACGGTCTTAAAAAACGGCTCGCCCACACCGGCTCCAAAACTGCCGTAATAGGAATTTCGGGCGGACTTGACAGCACTTTAGCGCTGTTGGTTACGGTTAGAGCGATGAGACTTTTAAACAAGCCGTTAAGCGACATACACGCCGTAACGATGCCGTGCTTCGGAACAACCGAAAGAACCCACTCAAATTCAGAAAAGCTCTGCCGTCTTTTCGGCGTTTCGTTCAGTGAAATCAATATAACCTCCGCCGTAAATCAGCATTTCAAGGATATTTCGCAGGATCCCGATACTTATGATGTCACCTACGAAAATTCTCAGGCAAGAGAGCGGACGCAGGTGCTGATGGATGTTGCCAACAAAACGGGCGGAATGGTAATAGGAACAGGCGATTTGTCCGAGCTTGCCCTCGGATGGGCTACCTACAACGGCGATCATATGTCTATGTACGCCGTGAACTCCTCTGTGCCGAAAACGCTTGTAAGATACCTTGTGCGCCACGAGGCAGAGCAATCGGGCGATGAGCTTAAGGCTGTATTATACGATATTCTCGATACGCCTGTTTCACCCGAGCTTTTGCCTGCCGGAGACGACGGCAAAATATCGCAAAAGACCGAGGATCTTGTGGGACCCTATGAGCTTCACGATTTCTTCCTTTATCATATGCTCCGCTTCGGAGAGGCGCCGCAAAAAATCTACCGACTTGCACTTGAAACCTTCCGCGGTGATTATACCCCCGAAACCGTATTGCATTGGCTTAAAGTGTTTATAAGAAGATTTTTTTCACAGCAATTCAAACGCTCCTGTCTGCCCGACGGACCTAAAGTAGGCTCGATCACACTGTCTCCGAGAGGAGATTGGCGTATGCCGTCCGACGCGTCTGCCCGTGAATGGCTGAACAATCTGGAATAATCTTTTTTACCGTTTACCGCAAATTTTCTGTATTTTCTGTATGTTACAGCGGAATAATGCTATGTAATTCCTAAATATTGACAATTATTATGTATATATGGTAAAATATATACAACCTGATTTAGGAGGGTGCGGAAATGAAATCAACAGGAATGGTAAGAGCAGTAGATAAAATGGGCCGTGTTGTTATTCCGAAAGAAATACGAAAGCAGCTCAAAATCGAAAATGATGTTGACAGCTTTGAAATTTATATGGACAATGATAAGGTTATTTTAAAAAAGTATCAGCCGACCTGCATTTTCTGCGATTCACTTGCGGACAGTGTAAGCTTTGCCGGATACAATGTCTGTAAAAGCTGTATTGAAAAGCTGTATTCACTTAAGGATTCCGCTGAATAGCCTCAAATTTCAAAATGATACTAAAAAAGCCTTTGGATTATCAAAACCGATAATCCAAAGGCTTTGCTTATACGGTAAGCCGAAAATTATACATTTCAGGCGTTTCGCTGTCATAATTGATTTTTTTATGTATTTCCTGCATTTTAAGGTCGAGACGACTTATTTCTTCCGCACATTCTTTAAGCGACTTTGATATTTCGGCGGCGTCGGTCTTGACATTCTTTTTGTATTTAAGCTTATGCTCGAGACTTGCCCAAAAATCCATAGCTATTGTACGGAACTGAACCTCTACACGCATATACTTCTTTTCGGTCATTAAAAAAATCGGAATTTCCAGAATTAAATGCAGGCTTCTGTAACCGTTCGGCTTTGGGTTTTTTATGTAATCCTTTTTTTCTATAAGCCGTATATCGTCCTGTGAGCAAAGCTTATCGGCGAGAATATAAATATCATCGGGGAAAGAGCATATAACCCTTATTCCCGCAACATCGTTAAGATTTTTCTCTATACTCTCGGCTGACAGCTCAAACCCCTTGCGGTTGAGCTTTTCTATAATGCTCGGAACCGTTTTTATTCTGCAATTAATCGATTCAAACGGATTGCGGTCATTTTCAAGCGAAAGCTGAGTGTTTAAAACATCAAGCTTTGTTTTAACCTCTAACATAGCGCATTTATAACGCATCATAAGCTCCGCAAACGGTTTTGTCTGCTCTAAAATTTCACTTGCGTTGTCAAGCAGCTTTTTTGTTTCTATATCTTTTATATCAATCATTTTTCCGTCTCCGTATCAAAAGTCTGACTTTATTATAACTGCCGAATTTTGCCTTTTTATGAATTCTTTATTAATGTATTGCGCTTGGTATACGCAAAAAAAATACTGCCGGCAGTTATAACCGGCAGTATCCTAAAGCTTAATTATTTTACCATTCCGGCAACTTCCGCCGCGAAATCGTCAACTCTCTTTTCAATTCCCTCGCCTTTTTCAAAACGAACAAACGAAGCAATCTTTATATCGGAGCCGAGAGCCTTGGCTGTATTCTCAACATACTTGCCTACGGTTATATCGCCGTCGATAACAAACTGCTGGTCAACAAGGCAATTTTCCTTGTAGTACTTGCCGATTTTACCTTCAACGATTTTTCCGAGAACTGCCTCGGGCTTGTTAGCCATCTTGGGGTCTTCCTTCATCTGAGCGATAAGGATTTCTTTTTCCTTCTCGATAACCTCAGCCGGAACAGAAGCCTCGTCAAGATAAGCCGGATTCATAGCCGCAATCTGCATTGCAACATTCTTACCCATAGCAACGAATTCCGCGTTGTCGGCGTCAAGAGCGGTATCGAAGTTTACAAGAACGCCGATTTTACCGCCTGCGTGAACATAGGAAACAACCTTACCCTCGTAACGGGCAAAACGGCGAACCTTTATATTCTCACGAACGGCAAGGAAAAGCTCCTGTACCATTTCCTCAACGGTCTTACCGTCCTTTTTTGTAGCCAAAAGCGCGTCTACATCCGCCGGATTTTCCTCGGCAACAATTTCTGCAATCTTTGCGGCCAATGCCTTAAAGCCGTCGCCGTTTGCAACGAAATCGGTCTCACTGTTGATTTCAACAACAGCGCCTACGCCGTTTTTGGTATAAGCGCAAACAGTTCCTTCAGCGGCAACGCGGCTTGCCTTTTTAGCCTGAGAAGCAAGTCCCTTTTCACGGAGATAATCCGCGGCGGCGTCCATATTTCCGTCGCACTCAACAAGGGCTTTTTTGCAGTCCATCATACCGCAACCGGTCTTTTCTCTTAAAGCCTGTACATCTTTAGCAGTAAAAGCCATTATATTTTCCTCCTGTAAGGTTTAATCTTAAAAATAATTATTCTGCGTCAGCAGCGGTTTCTTCTTCGGAAACAGCCTCTTCAGCTTCGCCGTCCTCGGCAGCGGTTCCCATTTCGGAGCCTTGCCTGCCCTCGATAACCGCGGCTGCCATTGTTTCTGCAATAAGCTTAACAGCACGGATAGCGTCGTCGTTTCCGGGGATTACGGCGTCAATTTCATCAGGATCGCAGTTTGTATCAACGATAGCAATAATCGGGATACCTAATTTCTTAGCTTCCGCAACTGCAATTCTTTCCTTGCGGGGGTCAACTATAAAGAGTGCTCCGGGGAGCTTCTTCATATCCTGAATACCGCCTAAGAATTTCTCAAGCTTTTCTATTTCAAGGTTGAGCTTAACAACTTCCTTTTTGGGAAGAAGCTCAAATGTTCCGTCATCTCTCATTGTGCGAAGCTGATTAAGTCTCGCGATACGGGTACGGATAGTTGTAAAGTTAGTAAGCATTCCGCCGAGCCAACGAGCGTTGACATAAGGCATACCGCAATGCTCCGCCTCTTCCTTAACGGAATCCTGAGCCTGCTTTTTGGTGCCTACAAAAAGTATATCGCCGCCCTCTGCCGCAATGTCACGGGCAAACATATATGCCTCGTTGAGCTTTTTAACGGTCTTCTGAAGGTCGATAATGTAAATTCCGTTACGCTCGGTGAAAATGTATTCTGCCATTTTCGGGTTCCAGCGTCTTGTCTGATGTCCGAAATGAACACCGGCTTCAAGAAGCTGTTTCATTGATACTACTGCCATTTGTTTTTCCTCCTAAGGTTTTACCTCCATCCTGCCGTTTTCCGGGAATTTTCAAAGAAAACACCTTGCCGGTTCAAAGCAGAATGTGTGTTTTTTATTACCGTCCACGCCGGACAGCCGAATGATTATACCACATTTCACTCCAAAAATCAAGTATTTTTTATATTAAGACGCCATATGGCATATCCTTTATTAAAAGCCCGTCTAAAGGAGAAAATTATGAGATTAAGCAATCTTAAAATCGGAGGTACGGCTGTTGTTGAGAAAATCGGAGGCGGTGGCAGTCTCCGTCAGCATTTTTTGGATATGGGAGTTATTCCGGGAGCTGAAATAACGCTTGAAAAATTCGCTCCCATGGGGGACCCTATGGAATTTCGCATACACAGCTATGAATTAACGCTCCGTGTCGCGGACGCCGAAAAAATACTTGTAAAGCCCGTGAACGGAAAATCGGAACGAAAACACGGTAATTGTATTTCTGCATTAAAAAAGGAAAAGTACCCAAAATTCGGCGAGGACGGAGTTTATCACGACAGAAGCGAGGGAAAGCCGCTCCCCAAAGGAACACGGCTTACCTTTGCGCTGGCAGGCAATCAGAATTGCGGAAAAACAACCCTTTTCAATCAGCTTACCGGCTCAAATCAGCATGTAGGCAACTTCCCCGGCGTTACGGTCGACCGAAAAAGCGGCGCTATAAAGGGCTATGAAAACACAGAGGTTACGGATCTACCGGGCATTTACTCCCTGTCTCCTTACACCTCCGAGGAAATGGTTTCCCGTAAGTTTATCCTTGACGAAAAGCCCAAGGGTATTATAAATATAGTTGACGCGACTAATATTGAGCGGAACCTATATCTTACAATGCAATTAATGGAATTGGATATTCCGATGGTTCTCGCGCTTAATATGATGGATGAGGTTCGTTCGAACGGCGGCACAGTACTGATAAACGATATGGAAAGGCTGCTCGGTATACCGGCAGTTCCCATATCCGCCAGTAAAAACGAGGGCGTATACGAGCTTATCAGGCGCGCAGTTCATACAGCGGAATACGCCCAAAAGCCGCACCAAAGCGATTTTTGCAGGAATGACGGCAGAACAGGCGCGGTACATAGGGCAATTCACAGTATTATGCACCTAATAGAAGACCACGCCGTCCGTGCGGAAATACCGTTGAGATTCGCCGCGGGAAAGCTGATAGAAGGCGATAAACGCATAAAGGAAAGTCTGAAGCTTGACAGCGACAAGTCGAAAGCCGTTGAGCATATTATTATTCAAATGGAGGAAGAAAGAGGTCTTGACCGTGCGGCGGCTATGGCGGATATGCGTTTTTCCTTTATAACAGAGCTTTGCGATAAAACCGTTGTTAAACCAAGCGAAAGCAAGGAACACATCCGCAGCCGAAAGATTGATAAAATACTTACTGGTAAATATACCGCCATACCGTCCTTTATACTGATTATGGCGCTTGTCTTTTTTCTTACCTTTAATGTTATAGGCTCCTCTCTTCAAAATCTTTTACAGCTTGGCATAAACAGTCTGACCGACGCCGTAAACAATATTCTTATCGCAAGCAATGTAAACGGCATACTGCGCTCGCTTATAATAGACGGAGTATTTACAGGCGTAGGCAGTGTGGTAAGCTTTGTGCCTATTATAGTCGTTCTGTTTTTCTTTCTGTCTCTGCTTGAGGACAGCGGTTATATGGCAAGGGTTGCGTTTGTCACCGATAAGCTGCTCCGCAAAATCGGGCTGTCAGGCAGAAGCATAGTGCCTATGCTGATAGGCTTCGGCTGTACGGTCCCGGGAGTAATGGCAAGCCGTACGCTCCCCTCTCAGCGCGACCGCCGTATGACAGTAATTCTGACCCCGTTTATGAGCTGTACCGCAAAGCTTACGATATACGGCTTTTTTATTCGGAATTTCTTTCCCCGTTACAGCGGACTTATTATGATAAGTATTTATCTTCTGGGCATTACAGTCGGCATACTTGTAGCGCTTATTTCCAAAAACACCGTTTTTAAGGGCGAAGCGGTGCCGTTTGTAATGGAGCTGCCGAATTACCGTATGCCGGGTGCAAAAAATGTCCTTATGCTTTTATGGGACAAGGCAAAGGATTTTTTAAACCGAGCCTTTACCGTTATCTTCTTAGCTTCAATAGTTGTATGGTTTTTGCAGACCTTTGACTTCGGACTTAACGCGGTCAAGGACTCAAAGGACAGCACACTGGCACTCCTTGCAGGCTTTATAGCACCCGTCTTTGCGCCGATAGGACTTAACGACTGGCGAATAGTAACCGCCCTGATTGCCGGCTTTATGGCAAAAGAAAGCGTTGTTTCAACGCTTGAGGTTTTAACGGCAGGCGTAGGTATAACAGCGATTATGCCCGTCTCCTCAGCTATAAGTATGTTGGTTTTTTGTTTGCTTTATACTCCCTGCATAGCGGCCGTTGCCGCCATAAGACGGGAGCTTGGCAAAAAATGGGCGGCTTTGATAATTGCGGGTCAGTGTATTTTAGCCTGGATATGCGCCCTGCTTGCACGGACGGTGTGCATTATCTTTAATATATTGTAAAATTCTTCTTTTATTTTTCGCCGTGGTGTGGTATAATCGTATAAATATAATTAAAAATTAAAAGGAGATAATAAAATGGCTTATTATTTTAATGAAACTTCCCACACCTTTAACGAATACCTGTTAGTTCCGGGCTATTCCTCTGCCGACTGTATACCGGCAAATGTAAGCCTTAAAACTCCTCTTGTAAAATACAAAAAGGGTGAAGAACCCGCAATATCAATGAATATTCCGCTTACTTCGGCTATAATGCAGTCCGTATCGGGTGACAGGCTTGCGGTTGCTCTTGCCAGAGAGGGCGGCGTATCGTTTATTTACGGCTCGCAATCCGCCGAGGATGAGGCGGCTATGGTTGAAAAAGCCAAAAGCTATAAGGCAGGCTTTGTTGTAAGCGAATCCAATGTCACACCTGATGACACCCTTGCGGATATTTTGGCGCTTAAAGCTAAAAACGGTCACTCAACGGTTGCCGTAACATCAAACGGCAAGCCCGACGGCAAGCTTCTCGGCATAGTGACAAGCAGAGATTACCGTGTAAGCCGTATGGACGAGAGCACAAAGGTAAAGGACTTTATGACCCCGCTTTCCTCACTTATCGTAGGAAAGGAAGACACCACCTTAAAGCAGGCAAACGACATTATATGGGACAATAAGCTTAATTCACTTCCCATAATCGATAAAAACGGCAGCTTAAAATATTTTGTTTTCCGCAAGGATTACGACGCGCACAAGGAAAACCCCAACGAGCTGCTTGACAAGCACAAGCGCTATGTGGTAGGCGCGGGAATAAACACCAGAGACTATGAGGAAAGAGTACCGGCATTAATAGCTGCAGGCGCCGATGTGCTTTGTATAGACTCCTCCGAGGGCTTCAGCGAATGGCAGTCAAGAACACTCGCGTTTGTACGCAAAAAATACGGCGACAGCGTAAAGGTAGGCGCCGGAAATGTTGTTGACCGCGAGGGCTTTATGTTCCTTGCCGAGGCAGGCGCCGATTTTATAAAGGTAGGTATCGGCGGCGGCTCCATATGCATAACCCGTGAAACCAAGGGAATAGGCAGAGGACAAGCCACTGCGCTTATTGAGGTTTGCGCCGCCCGTGACGAATACTATGAAAAAACGGGAATATATATCCCCGTCTGCTCCGACGGCGGAATAGTTCACGACCACCATATGACGCTGGCGCTTGCAATGGGCGCGGACTTTATGATGCTCGGACGCTACTTCGCAAGGTTCGACGAAAGCCCGACAAACAGAATTACAATAAACGGTAATTACTATAAGGAATACTGGGGCGAAGGCTCAAACAGAGCAAGAAACTGGCAGCGCTACGATTTGGGCGGAGATAAAAAGCTCTCATTCGAGGAGGGCGTTGATTCCTATGTTCCGTACGCAGGCAGCCTTAAGGACAATGTAAGTCTCTCGCTTTCAAAGGTTAAGTCCACAATGTGTAACTGCGGCGCTCTCACAATACCCGAGCTTCAGAAAAAAGCCAAGCTGACGCTTGTTTCGGCAACCAGCATAATCGAGGGCGGAGCGCACGATGTTATACAAAAGGATACATCGGCAGGTGTAATTAAATAATGAGACCTGTTCTTTATATAGTAATCCCATGCTATAACGAGGAAGCCGTACTGCCCGTCACGGCAGGTATGTTTCTTGAAAAAATAACACAGCTTATATCTAAAGAAAAAATAAGCGAAAACAGCCGTATTATGTTTGTTGACGACGGCAGCAGGGATTCTACATGGAGCATAATAGAAGAGCTTTCAAGGAGCGATACGCACTATACGGGAATTGCTTTAAGCCGTAACCGCGGCCACCAAAATGCCCTGCTTGCGGGTCTTACCGAGGCTTGCGGTCTTTGCGACATTACAATAAGCATTGACTGCGACGGTCAGGACGATATAAACGCCATGGATAAAATGGTGGACGAATACCTAAACGGCGCGGAGATTGTATACGGCGTCCGCTCGGACCGCAGGACGGATACGGTATTCAAGCGCACAACGGCGCAGTGCTTTTATAAGCTTATGAACAAAATGGGCGCAAACGTGGTATATAACCACGCCGATTATCGGCTTATGTCCTCAAGGGTATTAAAGGAATTTTCCGATTTTCGTGAGGTAAATATATTTTTACGGGGCATGGTTCCGCTTGTGGGCTTTAAAAGCACCTGCGTTGAGTACGAAAGGCGCGAAAGGCTTGCCGGAGAAAGCCATTATCCGCTGAAAAAAATGCTTGCCCTTGCGATAGACGGCATAACAAGTCTCTCAACTAAGCCGATAAGAATAATAACCGTATTCGGCTTTATAATAGCGGCTTTAAGCTTTATCGGAATACTTTGGTCGGTTATAACCTATCTCTGCGGTCATTCGGTGGCAGGCTGGGCGTCGCTTGTAAGCATTGTCTGCTTTTTAAGCGGCATACAGCTTTTAAGTCTCGGTGTTATAGGCGAATACATCGGCAAAATATATCTCGAAACAAAGCGCAGACCGAGATTTATTATAGAAAAGCGGACAAATACCGATAATAATTAAATTAAAGCGCCCCGAAACGGAAAATTCCGTTTTGGGGCGCTTTGTATCATAGGGCTTTACCTTTGCGGATTTAACAGTTTTTTATAGCTGACATCAATGCCCAATGCCCCGAGCGGAGCGGTAATGAGTATGCCGAGTACCGCTACCGAAAGCACGGTATTTCCGCAGGATAGACCCAAGCTGAGCGGTACAGAGCCGATTGCCGCCTGCACCGTAGCTTTAGGCAGGTATGCTATAATGCAAAACAATCTTTCTTTAAATGAAAGCGGTGTTTTTATAAGACATACTGCCACCCCTGCCGCACGGAAAATCAAAGCCGTAAAAATCATTGCCACAGCGGCAATTCCGGCGCTTAATGTGTACCGTATATCAACCGCCGCGCCTACAAGCACAAACAAAACAACCTCAGCGGCAAGCCACAGCTTGCCGAATTTTTCCGACAGGCGTTTTGAAACAAAATCGGTGCTTTTGATTTTTAAAACACACGCCATACTAACCACGGCAAGAAGTCCCGATACAGCAATCCATCTTTTAAGCCAAGTTTCAATTGCCGTTAAAAGGAACGCTGAACCGAGAATAACGATTACCTTTATACTGTTGCGTACTGTACGGTTTCTTTTATATGCATTTTCAAAAAACATCGCCAGAACAAAACCGAAGCCTGCACCGACAGCAACGCCAAGCAGAATGGATACGGGTATATTCAAAAAATCCGTTAAATTTACATTTCCGCCCTGTGCCATACCGACAAACGCGGAAAACAGCACAATTACAAAAATATCGTCACAGGACGCTCCTGCCATAATAAGCTGCGGAATACCCTTTTCCGTTCCGTATTTTTCATCCATCAGCTTAAGCATCCTCGGAACAACAACGGCAGGCGAAACCGCCCCGAGTACCGCTCCGATAACGGCGGCTTCTGTGTATGAAACGCCTAAAAGCAATGGTGCAAACAGCACATAACCGAGAATTTCAAAGCTTGCCGGCACAAAGGACATAAGCACCGCAGGCCGCCCCACCCTTTTGAGGTCTGATAAATCAAGCGATAACCCCGCCTTAATCAAAATAATAATAAGCGCCATTTTTCTTAGCTCCGAAGATATACCGAGTATCGACGAATCGAGCAGATCAAGCACAAAGGGACCGAGCAGTATTCCCGAAGCTATCATTCCCACAATTCTCGGCAGATGTATTTTTTCACAGATTGCCGCAAGGGATAATCCTACAAGAAAAATGAATGACAGGGATGTTAACATAAAAATTCCTCCTATAAACGCAGAAAAGCCGACGCCTCCTGCACATAAAATGCAGAAGTCATCAGCCTTTAATCGCGGTTCAAGCATTACGCTTCGGGAGAACCTCATTCCCTTATAATTATTATAGCATACTTCAAAAGCAATTACAAGCGCTTTGTTCGGTTTGTCGATTAAAATTTTTAAAATATTCCGAGTATACTTTTACCCCATCTGCTTATCAAGAACCGATTTATAATAGTTTCCGAAATCGGCAAGAGCGTCAATAATCGGGAGCATCTGTCTGCCGAGGTCTGTCAGACCGTATTCGACCCTCGGCGGCATTTCCCCGAAATCGTGCCGATAGGCAAGTCCGTCATCAATCATCTGTCTGAGGCTGTCGGTCAGTACCTTTTGGGAAATTCCGTCCAAATCTCTTTGAAGCTCGTTAAATCTCCATTGACGGGCTTTAAGATTGCGCAAAATTAAAAGCTTCCATTTTCCGCCTATTAAGGCAACTGCCGTCGCCACCGGACAAGCAGGTAATTCATCCTTTGTTTTCATTATTTTTCACCTCATACATACAGTATAACACACATTTTAAAAAAAGTGTACAGTTATAAAAAAGTGCGTACTTGTTTTTGAATGTGTAAAGTGATAATCTAAGGTCAAGCAAAGAACATTTGCAAAACACTTGGAGGTAGAAACAATGAAAAACTACACAAAGACAAACATAGGAAATGAAGGCAGAACCGAGCTTCACAATACCTTGGGGCTTACGGGGGCGGAGATAAGTATCAACAGCCTGCCCGCGGGAGCCGGCGTTCCGTTTGTTCATTCACACAAGAGCAATGAGGAAATTTACGGTGTTATTTCAGGCAAGGGTAAGGCGCTGATTGACGGCGAAGAGGTCACACTCACTGCCGGAGATTGGCTTAAGGTGGCGCCTGCGGCTAAACGGCAGTTCTCAGCGGCTGAGGACGATGGCATAACCTTTGTATGTATTCAGGTAAAAGAAAATTCCCTCGGCGGATTTACCGCAGACGACGCCGTTGTGGATTAAAAATCTAAAAAAGAGCACAGCCTCGGAGCAAAACCGCGGCTGTGTTTTTTTACAGCTTAAGCATATACAGAATACTGTCTCTGTCTGGATACGAATACGGCACAGGCAATTCTTCCTTGCTTATTTTACAGAAGCCTGCTTTTTCATAAAACCTATGTGAAATGCGAGCGACCGAAGGAGTATCCAATATGATGTAACGAACGCCTTTGCTTTCGGCATATTTCAAAAGCTCTTCATACAAAGCAAGACCGACCTTTTGCGAACGGTACTCTTTCTTCACAAAAATCTTTTTAAAACCGCACAGTGACGCTCTTTCATCATAAGACCAATCGTTCCGACAACCTTACCTTCTGATAACGCAATCCAAAACTCACCGCCGTTTTGCCGATAACTGCGGCTTATATCGAGCAAATCAGGCTGTTCGCTAAGTGGGAGACCGATTTTATCCTCGTTATTTTGTATATCAAGAATCAACGATATGATTTCACCGTCATATTTTCCGCTGTATGCTTCTATTATCAAAACTATTTTCCTCCGAAAATTAGCCGACCTTCACAAACTCCACCGTATGCTCATTCATTGATATTTTGCCGACTCTGTACCCATACTCGGCAAGCTCTTTTTTGTATTTCAAAAAAGAATGGTCAATGGGAACTCCCGCAATATTTTGTATTTCATCAAAGGTCAATTTAAAGCTTTCGGATTCGAATTGACTGACATATTTCCATAAAGGCTCATATTTGCTCATGCGTTTTCTCCCGACCGTTTCACATATAATATAAAATTACATTTGCGGCTTGTTATTTGACCGCAATAAAAAATAAGCGCGGCATTTTTAAAATAACTGAGAAATCCGCCTGCAAAGGATACTCGGACCTTACCAAACCCGTAAGATCGTCTATAAAATCCTGCTTTTCCGTCTGCGTAAGCGCTTCAAGATACGGTCTTAATCCGCTGCCCCTGTACCATTCTATCACAGAGCTGTGTGAAGGAACGATATGATAATATGTCGTTTCCCACATCGTCACTTTTTGAGAAACTTTCGATAAAACATCATATGTTTCGCTCGGGGTCAAATTATGGAAATTATGTATCGTGCTAAGTTTATTCCATTTATCGGAAGCCGCAAGCCGTTTCAGTGTTTTATAAAATACAGCGTCTTCGGTAAGCGGCATTTGTACCGCAAGCATTCCGCCGTTATTGAGCTTTGCCATCAGTTTCGGAAGCAGTGCCTTGTGATTCGGTATCCAATGGAGACAGGCATTTGAAAAAATTAAATCAAAATGGGCTATGCTGTCAAGCCCGTCGGGAATGACGCACTTTCTGAATTTAAGCTTCGGATATGTCTGTAAAGCCTTATTAAGCATATTATCCGAACTGTCAATCCCCAGTATCTCGGCATCAGGGAAAGCTATGGAAAGTTGATTTGTACTGTTTCCCGGACCGCAGCCGATGTCAAGTATTGTTTTAGGACAGCCGCCGATTCTGTGAATCAAATCAACAGACGGCTGAGTACGCTCATTTTCAAATTTTGTATATTGCTTCGAATCCCAATCGTTCATTATTCACACCACTTTAAATTTCGGTTTTTTACGGCGGTACAAAATTATTATATCACATTTTTCCAATCGCTTCAACGCACAAAAATCCCCCTGCCGGCTTGTCCGACAGGGGGATTTGTTTCAGATATACCGAAAATCAGTTCTTGCTGTCCTTAATTGCTGCCTGTGCTGCTGCAAGACGGGCAATCGGAACACGGAACGGTGAGCAGGAAACATAATCAAGACCGATCTTGTGGCAGAACTCAACAGAGGACGGATCGCCGCCGTGCTCTCCGCAGATTCCGCAGTGGAGGTCTTTTCTTACGCCCTTACCGAGCTTAACAGCCATTTCCATAAGCTTGCCAACGCCTACCTGATCGAGCTTAGCGAACGGATCGTTCTCGAAAATCTTAGCGTCATAGTAAGCGTCAAGGAACTTACCTGCATCGTCACGGCTGAAGCCGTAGGTCATCTGGGTAAGGTCGTTGGTGCCGAAGCAGAAGAACTCGGCTTCCTTAGCGATTTCGTCTGCTGTGAGAGCGGCACGCGGAATTTCAATCATGGTGCCTACTTCATACTTAAGGTCGATTCCGGCAGCCGCGATTTCAGCGTCGGCGGTCTCAACAACAGTCTTCTTAACATACTTAAGCTCTTTAACATCGCCTACGAGCGGAATCATAATTTCGGGAACTATATTCCAATCGGCGTGAGCCTTTTTAACATTGATAGCCGCGCGGATAACAGCGGTTGTCTGCATCTTTGCGATTTCAGGATAGGTTACCGCAAGACGGCAGCCGCGGTGACCCATCATCGGGTTAGCCTCGTGGAGAGAAGCGATGATAGCCTTGATGTCCTCAACGCTCTTGCCCTGTGCGTCAGCAAGCTTCTTAATGTCGGCTTCCTCAGTGGGAACGAACTCGTGAAGCGGAGGATCTAAGAAACGGATAGTAACCGGCTTGCCCTCAAGCGCTTCATAAAGCTTTTCAAAGTCGCCCTGCTGGAACGGAATGATATTTTCAAGAGCCTTTTCACGCTCTTCAACGGTAGATGAGCAAATCATCTGACGGAAGTAGTCAATTCTGTCGCCCTCGAAGAACATATGCTCTGTACGGCAAAGACCGATACCCTCAGCGCCGAGCTCAGCCGCTTTCTTAGCGTCTCTCGGAGTATCCGCATTGGTGCGAACGCCGAGCTTGCGGTATTTATCAGCCCAAGCCATAATTCTGCCGAACTCGCCTGCAATAGAAGCGTCAACAGTCGGGATTATGCCGTCGTAAATGTTACCGGTAGAACCGTCAAGTGAGAGATAATCGCCCTCGTGATAGGTCTTGCCCGAAAGGGTGAACTGCTTGTTTTCTTCATCCATATTGATAGCGGTGCAGCCGGAAACGCAGCAGGTACCCATACCGCGCGCAACAACGGCAGCGTGAGAGGTCATACCGCCGCGAACGGTGAGTATACCCTGAGCCGCTTTCATACCTTCAATGTCTTCAGGCGAGGTCTCAAGACGAACGAGAACAACCTTCTCGCCGCGAGCGCCCCAAGCCTTAGCGTCTTCAGCGGTGAATACAATCTTACCGCAGGCAGCTCCGGGAGAAGCCGGAAGAGCCTTGCCAACCGGAGTTGCAGCCTTTAATGCCTTGGCGTCAAACTGCGGATGGAGAAGTGTATCAAGGTTACGCGGGTCTATCATAAGAACTGCTTCTTCGTCTGTTATCATACCCTCGTCAACAAGGTCGCACGCAATTTTAAGAGCTGCCTGAGCGGTTCTCTTACCGTTACGGGTCTGGAGCATAAAGAGCTTGCCGTGTTCAACGGTGAACTCCATATCCTGCATATCGCGATAGTGGTTTTCAAGTCTCTGGCAAACATCCTTGAACTGCTTGAAAGCCTCGGGGAATTTTTCTTCCATTTCGGAAATGTGCATAGGAGTACGAACGCCCGCAACAACGTCCTCACCCTGTGCGTTGGTAAGGAACTCACCGAAGAGACCCTTAGCGCCGGTAGCCGGGTCACGGGTGAACGCAACGCCTGTACCGCAATCGTCGCCCATATTACCGAACGCCATCATCTGAACGTTAACGGCAGTACCCCAAGAATACGGAATATCGTTATCACGACGGTATACGTTTGCACGGGGGTTGTCCCATGAACGGAAAACAGCCTTGATAGCGCCCATTAACTGCTCCTTAGGATCGGTCGGGAAATCGGTGCCTATTTTGGACTTGTATTCAGCCTTGAACTGGCCCGCAAGCTCCTTAAGGTCATCGGCGGTAAGCTCAACGTCCTGAGTAACGCCTCTCTTTTCCTTCATAGCGTCGATAAGCTGCTCGAAGTACTTTTTGCCGACTTCCATAACAACGTCGGAGTACATCTGAATAAATCTTCTGTAGCAGTCCCAAGCCCAACGGGGATTGTTAGACTTTTCCGCAATTACATTAACAACCTCTTCGTTAAGACCGAGGTTAAGAATGGTATCCATCATACCGGGCATTGAAGCACGGGCGCCCGAACGAACAGAAACGAGGAGCGGATTTTCCTTATCGCCGAACTTTTTGCCGGTGATAGCTTCCATCTTCTCGATATATTCCATTATCTGAGCCTGGATTTCATCGTTGATCTTCTGACCGTCCTCATAATACTGAGTGCAAGCCTCGGTGGAAATGGTGAAGCCCTGCGGAACCGGAAGACCTAAGCCGGTCATTTCTGCAAGGTTAGCACCTTTACCGCCCAAAAGCTCACGCATTTTTGCGTTGCCTTCGCTGAAAAGGTAAACGTACTTGTGACTCATTAAGAATCGACCTCCTAAATTTTTATGGATAGTATCCATTGTTAACAAAGCTACTCTGCCCTGTTACGGCAGGTATCTCTATCATTATATCAAGCTTTTATGCAAAAATAAAGTTTTTTTTTAATATTTTATCAAATAAATTTAATTTATATAATATTTACTATATTTTTATCGGCTTTTTCGCCGTTTGATATCCTTTTTGCCGTTTCCACAACCGTCCTTCCGACCTTTGCGAGCTTTTCCCCGTTCATACGCGAAACAGGCGCTGATACGCTGAACGCGTAACGGTACTCGCCGTACACATCCGCAACGGCGGCGGCTACGCAGCACACGCCCTCCTCGTTTTCTTCAATATCGGTGGCGTAACCGTTTTTACGCACTCCGTCAAGTTCCTTTAAAAATTCGGTGTATGAAGTGACGGTTTTTTCGGTTTTCTTCTCGATTTTCGTTGAGTTCCATATTTCCTTTACTTCGTTTTCGGGGAGTCTTGCCATTATCGACTTTCCGACGGCGGTATACACCATCGGCAGCGACAGTCCGATTCTCGAAACCATACGCACCGAATTCTGTGCGGAATCGAATTTGTCGATGTATATAATCTCGTTTCCGCTTCTTTCCACAAGGTGGACCGTTTCGCCGGTCGCCGCCGCAATCTGCTCTAAGTGTTCCCTTGCGTAGCGCCGTATGTCTATATCCGTAAGCAGGCTTGAGGAAAGCTTTAAAAACTTTAGCGTAAGCGAATATTTCTCGGTCGCCGCATCCTTTTCGGCATACCCGAGGAGCAACAGCGTTGACAGCAGTCTGAAAACCGTGGTTTTGTTAAGCGAGGACTCCGCGGAAAGCTCCGTTACGCCGCAGCTGCCCCTCTTGCAAAGAAGCTCTATTATTTTGAAGGTGCGCTCTACCGATTGCACTGAATTTTGTTCTGCCATAGGCGTCATTCCTTTCACATAGAAAATATTACCACAAAACAAAGTTTTTTGCAAACACCGCTTGACAAATTATTGCAAAGTGGTAAAATGTAATTGGAATTTTGAAACGCTGTTTCACGATACGAAACAAGGAGGAGCTTATGGATAATTTAATAGAAAAAATATCTGCCGCCGGAGTAGTTCCGGTAGTAAAGCTTGACGACGCGGCAAACGCCGTAAAGCTCGCAGCCGCACTTAGGAACGGCGGTCTTAACTGTGCGGAAATCACCTTCCGTACCGACGCCGCGGAGGAATCTATAAGGCTTATCACAAAGGAATATCCCGATATGCTTGTTGCGGCGGGAACCGTGCTTACGCCCGAGCAGGCGGATAAAGCCATGGCGGCAGGCGCAAAGTTTATAGTAAGTCCGGGACTTAATCCCGAGGTTGTGCGCCACTGTATAGACAAGGGCTACCCGATAATACCCGGTGTCTGCACTCCGGGCGAGGTTGAAAAGGCGCTTTCGTTCGGTCTTAAATACCTCAAATTCTTCCCTGCCGAGGCGGCGGGCGGCGTTAAAATGATAAAGGCTATGGCGGCGCCCTACACGATGGTTCGCTTTATGCCGACGGGCGGAATAAATGTATCAAACCTCGCCGATTACTTAAACTGCAAGGCGATATTTGCCTGCGGCGGCAGCTGGATGGTTCCGTCCGACAAGGTTGACAACGGCAAATTTGACGAAATAGAAAAAATGACGGCTGAGGCTGTCGCGCTTTTAAAGGAGATAAGAAAATGAGAGTTATTACATTCGGCGAACTTATGTTAAGACTGGCTCCCGAAGGCTACTACCGTTTTTTACAGGCTGATAAATACGGCGCCACCTTCGGCGGCGGCGAGGCAAATGTGGCGGTTTCGCTTGCGAACTACGGTGTTGACGCCGCTTTTGTTTCAAAGCTCCCGACACACGAGATAGGTCAGGCGGCGGTAAATTCACTCCGCAAATTCGGCGTTGATACCTCGCTTATAACAAGAGGCGGCGACCGTGTGGGAATATACTTCCTTGAAAAGGGTGCGTCACAGCGTCCCTCAAAGGTGGTTTACGACCGCGCTCATTCCGCAATAGCCGAGGCTAAATCCGAGGACTTTAACTGGGAAGAAATTTTCAAGGGTGCGGATTGGTTCCACTTTACGGGAATTACCCCCGCTCTCGGCGATAATGTGGCGGACATCTGCCTTGAAGCGTTAAAGGCTGCAAAAAAATACGGCGTTAAGGTAAGCTGTGACCTTAACTACCGCAAAAAGCTTTGGACAAGGGAAAAAGCCGGCAAGGTAATGGGCGAGCTTATGAAGTATGTTGATGTTTGCATCGCCAACGAAGAAGACGCCGCGGATGTATTCGGCATTAAAGCCGCAAATACGGATGTAACCAAGGGCGAGGTAAATCACGAGGGCTACAAGGATGTTGCGAAACAGCTTTGCGAGCGTTTCGGTTTCTCCCATGTCGCTATAACGCTTAGGGGTTCTATCTCCGCTAACGATAACGATTGGGCGGCAATGCTTTACGACGGCAAGGATTATTATTTCAGCAAGCAGTACCGTATACATATCGTTGACCGTGTAGGCGGCGGCGACAGCTTCGGCGGCGGACTTATTTACGCAATGCTTAACAATTATTCCGCACAGGAAACAATAGAGTTTGCGGTAGCGGCAAGCTGTCTCAAACATTCTGTTGAGGGCGATTATAACTGCGTAAGCGTAAGCGAGGTTAAAAACCTTGCGGGCGGCGACGGCAGCGGTCGTGTGCAACGCTGATAATAGGTAAAATAAAAAAACATCGGGGTTTTCATACGAAAGTCCCGATGTTTTTTATTTACACAGTGTAGTTAACAACTTGTCACTGCTCTGCTGACGCATGGTTGTTTACTTATAATAAGCTATTGCTCGGCTAACGCCGGTTTATGGCTTTTTTACTTAGCTTTAGTCTGCTGCACTCATGCCGTGCGGGCACTTCCTTTCTGTGGTGACAGAAAGGAAGCAAAGAGCATTAGG
>ERZ808266.269-NODE-269-length-19721-cov-4.040883_pt1 | contig 19721 bp, 11 predicted proteins | sample MGYA00521278_ERZ808266 | MGnify/ENA primary metagenome ERZ808266 (study PRJEB31516, sample SAMN03275591) | gut metagenome | biome: mammalia-associated habitat; material: feces | host: Papio cynocephalus | place: Kenya | collected 2012-08-02 ... | reverse complement strand
TGAACACCGTGATGCAGGCTGCTTCTCAGCAGATGTACCAGGGTGGTCAGCAGGCAGGTCCTCAGGGCGCACAGGGTGCTGGTGCTCAGGGTGGTCAGCAGGCACAGAATGGCGGCAACAACGGTGCCGACGATGTTCAGGACGCTGACTTCGAGGAGGTTAAGTAATATCTCCTGACGACGGGGAGCCTCAACAAAGCTCTTCACTCTTACAAAGAGTAGTAATTAGATAGGTAATATAAGGGGAAAGCCCACAACTGACGAGGAAACGAATCGGTTGTGGGCTTTTTTTATGCGACAAAACTTACATAATATACTCCATTAAAATTCGACGTTCACATTATATTTCAGTCGAATTTCATTGCCATAGATGCGGACTATTTTCTAACCATCACCTGTTTTTAACAATAATCATTCTAATCCCGTATAAATATTGCATAATATTACGCAATCCACAAGTTCTTTACCATTTTGCAACAAAAAATTCAAAATTTATGTTATTTATTCATTATTTTTGTTTACCTTTGCAGCCGTTACTAGATGTTTCGCCTTGAAGTTTATTTATGCAGGCACTGAGAATAGGTGGCACATCTGGTATATACAATTAAAAGGTATTGAAGACGAGAGCCTGCAAATTTTAGGAAGAAAAAGAATAGGTATGGCAAAAAAACGACAGGTAGGTATGCTTCTGTGTACAGCCCTCTTAACGGCTAACACAGCATACGCCAACACCCCCGTTACATCAACCGAAAACTTCTTTGCTGTTACGCAGCAAACTAGCAAAATCAAAGGAACTATCGTGGATTCCAAGACCGGGGAATCTATCATCGGTGCAACCGTCAAAGTGAAAGGCACAAATATCGCTACTGTAACCGACATAAACGGAGAATTCGAACTGGATACTCCTGCCAACGCACAACTGCTGGTTTCTTACGTGGGCTATAAAGCCACTGAGGCAAAGGCACAGAATGGTATGAAGATCTCACTCCAGGACGACTCTGAGGCTCTGGACGAGGTAGTGGTAGTGGGATATGGCACGCAGAGGAAGGAAAGCCTCACGGGTGCCATGACCAACATCAAGGGCGACAAGCTGAAAGACATTACATCTGCCACTGTGGAAAATATGCTCAACGGCAAGGTATCGGGTGTATATGTGGCTCCTGGCTCAGGACAGCCTGGCTCTACGGGTGCCATCGTGATTCGTGGACAGACTTCCATCAATGGTGCCACCGCTCCGCTCTGGGTGGTGGATGGTGTCATCGTGGGCAATAGCGCCGGCAACCTCAACCCAGACGACATCGAGACAATGACCGTGCTGAAAGATGCAGCCTCAACAGCCATCTATGGTTCCGAGGGTGCCAACGGTGTGGTAGTTGTGACCACCAAGCAGACTCGTCACGAAAAGATGTCTATATCACTCTCTGCCAAGGCAGGTCTCAGCACCCTGAACCGTGGCAACCTGGAGATGATGGACGGAGCGGAGTTTTACGATTATTACAAGTCATTCCAGAACGTGGAGTCGGTGAACTTCCCTCGTTGGAACGAGAGTCTGCGCAATGACAACTTCGATTGGTTCAAGCTCGCCAAGAAGACAGGTTCTACCCAGGACTACAACCTCACTCTGAACGGCGGTACAGAGAAGATGCAGTCGATGTTTACCATGGGCTATTTCAAGGAGGAGGGTGCCGTGAAGGGTTACGACCTAAGTCGATACAGCGCTCGCATCAAGGTGACCTACAAACCTTACGAGTGGCTCTCCATCAAGCCTAACCTCAGCGCATCGCGCACCACCGACAAGGATCGCCAGTATAGCATCAGCGACATGTACTCCATGCTGCCATGGGACAACCCTTACGATGAGCAGGGCAACCCTGTGCCTAACTATTACTCGGGATGGGTGAACTCCAAGGCGACCAACTATCTCTACGACTTGGCGCAGGGCAACTACGATGCCAGCACCACTTACGACTTGGCGGGTGGCTTCGACTTCGACATCAAGATTTTCCCTTGGCTCATCTTCTCTTCGGTGAACAACTATAGATATTACAACAGCCAGACCCACGGCTACTACGACCCTAAGTCGAGTGCCGCCGAGGGCGTGGATGGACGTATCACGGAATACAACTACAGCTCTACCCGCCGATACACCAACCAGTTGCTGCGCTTCGAGAAGTCTTGGGGTTCCAACAGGAAGCATACTCTGAACGGTTTGCTTGCTTACGAGTTTAACGATTACGAGATGAAATACACCGATGTGTATGCCACAGGCTTCATCTCGGGTTTCGAAGATTTCTATACGGCAGCCAAGCCAGAGAATGCCACGGGCTATCGCCAAGCATGGGCAAAGCAGTCTTACTTCACCCAGTGGCGCTACAATTACGACAACCGCTACTTCGGCGAACTGTCGTTGCGCCGTGACGGTCGTTCTAACTTCGGCTCCAACAACCGTTATGGTAACTTCTTCTCCGTGAGCGGTGCCTGGAACATCAACGGCGAGTCTTGGTTCAAGGCCGACTGGGTAGATCAGCTCAAGTTGCGCGCATCGTTCGGTTCGGTGGGTAATGTGCCCACATCCCTCTATCCATCCTACTCGCTTTACTCGGTGGGTGCCACCTACAATGAGATTCCGGGTGCGCTCATCTCGCAGATTGGCAACAAGGACCTCACCTGGGAGAAGACCTACACCACTGGCGTGGGCGTGGATGCCTCTTTCTGGCAGAACCGCTTGCATGCCACACTCGACTTCTATGTGAAGAACACGAGCAACATCCTCTATCAGGTACCAGTGACAGGACTGGTGGGCGTGACATCCATCTGGAAGAACATCGGCAAGATGCGCAACCAGGGTTTGGAGTTCACAGTGGGTGGTGACATCATTCGCACCAAGGACCTGACCTGGAATGTGACAGCCAATATCTCACATAACACCAACGAATTGCGCGACCTCTACAAGCAGCGTGATGCCAACGGCAACTACGTGGTGAAGCCTGTGCTCATCAGCGACGGTACCAATATTGCAGGTACAGCACAGCGCATCCTCGAAATCGGCGAACCTGTGGATACCTACTATATGAAGGAGTGGGCAGGCGTGAACCCTGAGGATGGTAAGCCTCAGTGGTACATGACCGATGCCGACGGCAACAAGGTGGTTACCGACAGCTACGCCAAGGCTTCCTACTACAAGTGTGGCAAAGCTTCGCCTGATGTATATGGCAGCTTCTCCACCTCCCTCTTCTACAAGGGATTCGACCTGCAGGCCAACTTTGGTTACTCTCTGGGCGGACAGATTTACAGCTACTTCCGCCAGGAGCTGGATTCCGATGGCGCATACGCTGGCGACCATAACCAGATGAAGTTGCAGGATGGCTGGAGCCGCTGGGAAAAGCCGGGCGACATCGCCACACACCCACGTGCCATGTATAACAACCAGGACAAGGGCAACCTAGCCTCATCACGCTATCTGGAAAGCTCCGACTACCTGAAGTTGCGTTCGCTCACCCTGGGTTACAACTTCAACCTTCAGAAGTATGGCATCCAGACCTTGCGCGTCTCCATATCAGGCGAGAACCTCTTCACCATCACCAACTATTCGGGTGTGGATCCAGAATTGCCAGCTGGCACCAACGACAAAGGCGTGCTAAGCGTAACCACCACGGGCAGTACCAGCGTGTATCCTGCCGTACGCAAGTTTATGCTGGGTGTAAATCTTACATTCTAAACTAGTGGGTGTATTTTTCTGCCCACATTTCGATAGAAGATATAGGCTATAATCATACAGATAGACAACAATGAAAATCAAGAAAAATATATTTGTGCTCATGGCGGCAGCCGCACTCCTCGGCTCTTGCGACATCGAGCGATTCCCGACTTACAGCATGTCGGACGAACAAATCAAGAAAGACCCTGCGGGCAACCTCGATGCCCTGCTAAATGGTATGTATGCGCAACTCAAGACCTGGTCAGACCCTATGCACCGCTGTGGAGAGTATGCTGGCGACAACATCGTGATTCGTGGCTCTTCCACCGATGCCTTCTTCGAGTTCATCAGTTACTCTAGAACTCCTAACAACTACCGCTTGCAGAACTTCTGGGATGCTGGCTACAAGGCCATCGCCCAGGCTTCCAACATCATTAAGATGGTGGATGAGGGACAGAGTACAGAGATGGACAACTCCTTGGGCGAATGCTACTACGTAAGAGGCATGATGTATTTCTACCTCTGCCGTGCCTACGGTCGCCCATATTACCAGGCTCCTGAGAAGAACCTGGGCGTACCTATCGTAAACGGAACGCCAGACAACATCCTCGACCTACAGCTTGCCGACCGTGCTACGGTGAAGGAGACCTACGAGCAGGCCATCAGCGACCTGAAGAAGGCGGAGCAGTTGCTCACCGTGAATCGTGGTCCTGCCTACGCATCCAAGGCTGCCGCACAGGCGATGCTCTCTCGCATTTACCTCTATATGAGCGGTACCTACGAGGAGCCTAACAAGGAGTATGCCCAGCTTGCCAAGGATTATGCCGACAAGGTAATCAGCAACAGCGACTATTCATTGCTGCCACGTGAGCAATTTATGAAATACAATACCATCGTGCCAGAGAACAACCCAGAGGCCATCTTCGTCGTAAAGCGTGTGGCATCCGAGTATTCGGGCTACGACCACTACTATGGCATCGGCGGTATGTACTCCAACATCGGCGGTATGGGATGGGGTGAAATGTATGCCAGCCAAAAATACATCGACCTGCTCAACGAGACCGGTCGCAACGACTGGCGCGCCGCCTCTTACAAGATGGTGGATGCCCGTGCCGCCTTTATCGAGCCTACTTACGAAGAGGACGAGAACACAGGCAAGTATAAGGAGGAGTTCAGATTTGTCTATGTAGGCAGCGACAACAACAAGCACTATGCCCAGTTTGCCACCAAGCACACAGGCGACAAGGTGACTTGCGAGGACAAGGACGGTAACTCTTACGACCTTACTCTCGTGGATGCAGCCTCAGAGTATTATACCATCAACTATGGTGGCAAGACCTACGAGGGTATGCTCGATGATTATATCACTGTGAACCGTGAGTATCCACAGTTCTACATCGTGAAGTGTTCTCGCGAGGGCGAGGATTCTCAGTTGCACTCACCAGTAATCAGCCGTCTAGGCGAAATTTACCTGAACCGTGCCGAGGCTCTCGCCAAGTTGGGACAGTATAGCGAGGCAGAGAAAGACCTCAACATCATCCGAGGTCGTTCCATCGTAGGTGGCGAGTATCCTGCTGGCACCCTCAACGCCGACAATGCCTTCGAGCTCATCGACAAGGAGCGCCAGTTGGAGTTGGCTTATCAGGCAGAGCGCAGCTACGACGTATATCGCAACGGGCACTCGCTGACCCGCGACTATCCGGGACCTCACAACCAGCATGAGGAGGTAAAGGCATCCGATTATCGTGTCACCTACTACATTCCTCAGAATGCCATCGACGCTTATCCTGGTACTCTTACCCAGAACCCTACCGACGACAGCGGCGTGATCCTGAAATAAAGTTACCAGAATAGATTAAATAACAGATAAAATAAAGACCCACAACTGATAGGTTTCCTCATCAGTTGTGGGCTTTTTGTTCTTGAAAAGAGGATTTTACTCCCCAATAATGATTTATTTTGATTTTTTATATTTCATTTTATGGCTAATTCGCTGAAAATCCGTATATTTGCAAGTTAAAAAGATAGTAAGATTAACATCAAAATAGAGAAGGAGACAGGATATGACGAAGAAAAGACCCAAGGTGGCATTGATTTATGATTTCGATGGAACCCTTTCACCAGGCAACATGCAGGAGTTCGGGTTCATACAAGCCACAGGAAAGACGAAGGAAGAATTCTGGGAGAAGAACAGGAAACTGGCGGAAGGTAAGGATGCCAATGGCATCTTGACCTATATGTACTTGATGCTCGACGAAGCCAAGAAGAACAACATTTCCCTGACCCGTGAGTCTTTTCAAAGCTTCGGAAAGAACGTGGAGCTGTTTCGTGGCGTCAAGCAATGGTTCTCGATGGTCAATGAATATGGCGACAGCATTGGGTTGGAAGTGAAGCATTACATCAACTCCTCTGGACTGAAAGAGATGATAGAGGGAACGCCCATCGCCCACGAATTCGAGAACATCTATGCCTGCTCTTTTCTCTACGACAAGGATGGCTGTGCCTACTGGCCCGCTGTCGCCGTGGATTACACCACCAAGACGCAATTCATCTTCAAAATCAACAAGGGCATCAAGCAGGTGAGCGACAACACGAAAGTAAATCAGTTCATCCCCGACAACAAGCGTCCCATCCCCTTCCCTCGCATGATTTACTTCGGAGACGGAGAGACCGATGTACCTTGCATGAAGATGGTAAAAGAGCATGGTGGACATTCCATCGCCGTATATGACAACGATGAGAAGCAGAAGATAGCCAGCCAACTGGTGAGAGAAGGAAGGGCGAACTTCATGTGTCCTGCCAACTACAGCAAGGCGAGCGGCATGAACATCGTGGTGAAGAGAATATTAGATAAGATCAAAGCCGACTTCGAGTTCGACCGACTGATAGAGGTGAACCAAAAGAAGGCTTGGAAATAAATAAAATAACATCAAACAACACTGAATGGGAAGAAACAAGTACTCAGCAGGAGAAATCAAGGAAATCGGGAAGTTGCTGCGTCTCAAGAACGCCGGCAACCGTTTGCAACAGAAAATGATACGCCACGACTTAAGAGTGGATTATGAATTCAACATCTCTGACTTCAATGAACCGGGCAAGGCTTTCGGCGAAGAGGAGTTGCAGGATGCCATCAAGCGTGGAGCCATCCAGATTCTCGATGACGCCACCATCGAAGCAATGAAGGCTAAGCGTGCCCGCGACAAGGCTCGCGACGAGGCGGCAAAAGAGAAGGAAGCCATCGAAAGCGGTGAGCAAACCGACTGGAAAGAGGCAATGAAAGAATGGAACGACTATTATGAAAATAATAAATAACAATGAATAAATAATGGCGCATGCCCATTTATCATTTATTCATCATATATAATTTATCACATCTATGGCAAAAGTATTGATTAAGACTTCAGAGGGCGACATCACGGTTCGCCTCTACGACGAGACACCTCTGCATCGTGACAACTTCATCAAGTTGGCGAAGGAGGGATATTTCGATGGCACTCTCTTCCACCGTGTCATCAAGGACTTCATGATCCAGGGCGGCGACCCAGATAGCAAGGGTGCGCCTAAGGGAAAGATGCTCGGAACGGGCGGTCCAGACTATACCATCCCTGCCGAGTTTGTTTATCCACAACTTTTCCACAAACGTGGTGCCTTGAGCGCTGCCCGACTGGGCGACGAGGTGAACCCTAACCGTGAGAGCAGCGGTAGCCAATTCTATATCGTTTGGGGCAAGACTTATAAGCAGAATGAACTGAAGCAGATGGAGAAGCAGATGGGCATGCAGATGGAGCAGACCGTATTCAACCAGCTCGCCAAGGAACATCACGACGAAATCATGAACTTCCGTCGCTCTCGTGACCGTGAGGGATTAATGAAGCTCCAGGATGAATTGGTAGATGAAACCAAGAAGCGTTGCAAGGAGCAGGGTTATCCTAAGTTTACTGAGGAGCAGGTGAAGGCTTACACCGAAGTGGGCGGCACTCCATTCCTCGACAATCAATACACCGTGTTTGGAGAAGTGGAGAAAGGTCTCGATGCTGTGGAGAAAATTCAGAACTGTGAGACGCTGAGAGGCGACCGTCCTAAGGAAGACGTTTCGATGGAGATTTCGGTCATCGAGGAATAAGAAATAAGTATCGACAACTATTCATTCGTATTACATAAAAACAAATCAAAGAAAATGACCAAAAATGAAATGATGAAGAGCATCACCATGAAAGGCCTTACGGCAAAAAACGTGATGATGCTCTTGGCATTGGCAGGTTCTAACTACTGCCAGGCACAAAATGCAGTGAAGGGGGGCAATGCCGCACAGCAGCAAACCACCATCGTAGTGAGCAACCCAACATCGGCTTCCCGCACCGAACTTGTCGAGCTTTCGATGAGCGACATCAAGGCGAAGCTCGCTGGTGCCACCCCCAAGAAGGGAGAGGCTTACATCGTGAAGAACAAGGCGGGTCAGCAGATTGGCTCACAGATTACCCACGACGGCAAACTCTTGATTGATGCCAGCGTACGTCCTAACGGCACTGCCACCTACACCATCAGCATCGGCAAGCCTTACCCACAAAAGGTTTGGGCGACAGGAGCCTTGTATAAGATTCGCAAGGATGACATCGCCTGGGAAAACGACCGTTGTGCCTATCGAGTATATGGACCAGCCTTGCAAAAAACCGGCGAACGTTCCTTCGGTACCGACATTTGGGTGAAGAACACTCCAGACACCGTGGTTTACGACCGATACATCAAGGATAGGAATGGCAACATCCAGGGCGACAAGATTGATGCTAAGGCTAGAGCCTTGGAGAAGCAAGCCAAGGCTGAAAAGAACCCTACAAAAGCTGCCAAGCTTACCGAGCAAGCCAAGGCTTTGTGGGCGGAATCTCGCGAGGTAGATGTCACCACTTCCTTCCACCTCGACCACGGCAATGGTCTCGACCCATATCGTGTGGGAGCTACCCTCGGTCTCGGTGCACCTAGCCTCATGGTAGGCAAGACACAGTACTTGCCTTACTGCTATAAGACCTACAAGATATTGGATAATGGTCCACTTCGCTTCACCGTAGAGTTGGCGTACAATCCTGCCACCATCGGTGATATGAAGAATGTGGTGGAGCACCGTATCATCTCGCTCGACAAAGGCAGTAACTTCAACAAGATGACAGTTTGGTACGGCGGTTTGACCACCCCTACCGACTTTGCCACCGGTTTCCCTATCCACGAGGAGGACACCGAAAGCAAGACCTTCGCCAAGGACTACGTGAGCTATGCCGACCCTACCGACAACCAGGAGGTGAACCAAAGCCAGGTATATGTAGGTGTCCTTTTCCCTAACGGCGTAGATAATACCTACTACCAGCTCTTCGACAAGAAGCACGACGGTGCCACTGGCCATGCCCTCGGCCTGAAACACGGACTTAAGAATAACGAAAAGTACAGTTATTACTTCGGTGCATCTTGGAGTAAGTATGATGTGAAGAGCTATGCCGAATGGCAGATTCGCATCAAGGAATACCTCGATGCCTTGAAGACTCCGCTTATCGTAGAACTGAAATAAATTAAAGTAAATAGCGTAGTTAAAGAGTGAGCCTTCTTCACAGAAAGCTCACTCTTTATGAATCTACTAAACTTAAAAATATAATTTTTAAAACCTAGTAATATACCAACAAACTAATAAATATAAACCTAAATATTACATAAATCTAAAAACCAAGAATTTCAAATATTGTATATTCTTTGATTGATATTGCAAAGATAGCATTTTTTGATACACAAAACAAGCCTTGGTGCAAACATGGTGGAACAACCGACCACCAGCACATGTATAACCATCTCATTATCAACATTTTCAATATCCACAAGCGACAAAACAAAGTGGAAAAAGATGAAGAAAAAGTAAAATAGACAACTATAAAAAAATCCTCCTACATTAGTATTTATTATATATATCATTGTTATTCGAGACCAAGAACACATTCTTTCCTTTTCCACTTTTTTATTAAACAATTTCTTACGTTATTTACTATATATCAAGACATTAGCAACCATAGTATCAAATTATCTCCACATATCTATTTTACTGTATTGGTAAATTTAGCCTAAATCCGTATCTTTGCATTGATATAACAACAGATTTGGAGCAAGTTTGCAACAAACAATTAAAAAATAACAAACAACATGAAAAGAACTAACTATCTTATTGCATCACTTGCCATGCTACTCTGCGTAGGCGGCACGCAGCCCGCCTTTGCACAGAAGAGAGCCAAGAAGGCAAAGAAAGAAATGAAAAAGCTTGTGCCAACAGGCAGCCAGTACATCATCGTGAAGGGCAAAAACCTCATCAAGCCTGATGGAAGCAAGCTCTACATCGTGGGCACCAACTTGGGCAACTGGCTCAACCCTGAAGGTTATATGTTCAACTTCCGCAAGACCAACTGCGAGTGGATGATCAACCTGATGGTTACAGAATTGGCAGGTCCAGACTTCGCTAAACAATTTTGGCAGGCTTTCAAGGACAACTACATCACCGAGGCAGACATCGCCTACATCGCCAAGACAGGTGCCAACACCATTCGACTACCTTTCAACTACAAACTCTTCACCCGAGAGGACTATATGGGGAAAAACGATGAGACGGAAGGATTCTGCATGATGGACAAGACCATCGAGTGGTGCCGCAAATATGGATTGCATCTTATCCTCGACATGCACGACTGCCCTGGTGGACAGACTGGCGACAATATCGACAATGGACATGGCTACCCTTGGCTCTTCGAGAGCGAAGCTAGCCAGAAGCTCTTCTGCGACATCTGGAAGACCATTGCAGCCAAATATAAAGACGAACCAGTCATCTTAGGTTACGAATTGATGAACGAACCTATTGCCACCATGTTCCCTAAGGAACTGCAAGCCGAGATGAACGCCAAGTTGGAAGGTGTGTACAAGAGAGCGACAAAGGCTATCAGAGAGGTAGATAACAACCATATCATCCTCTTGGGCGGTTCTCAATGGAACGGCAACTTCGAGCCTTTCCACGACTGGGCATTCGACGACAAGATTATGTACACCTGTCATCGCTACGGTGGCGAACCAACCCAGGCTGCCATTCAGAGCATCATCGACTTCCGCAACAAGACGAAACTCCCGATGTATATGGGTGAGATTGGTCACAACACCGACAAGTGGCAAGCCGACTTCTGCCAGACGATGCGCAACGCCAATATCGGCTATACCTTCTGGCCATACAAGAAGATAGACCAGTCGTGCATGATGGGCATCAAAAAGCCTGCCGAATGGGACAGCGTAATCGTGAAGTTCGCCGAAGCCGACCGCAGCAGCTTCGATGCCATCCGCAAGGCTCGCCCTAACCAAGAGCTAGGCAGGAAGCTTTTGTTGCAGTTCGTGGAGAATGCCAAACAGCAGAACTGCGTGCCACAGAAGGGCTATATTCAGTCGATGGGATTGAAAGCGGAATAAAAAGAGGACTCAACTTTCGCTGTTAGAAAGCTGAGTCCTCTTTTTATTATTTCTTTTGGAATACTCTTACATAATCTACTTCCATGGTGACAGGGAGCACACTTTCATCTACTCCCTTATAGCCACCCCAGTCGCCACCCCAAGCAAGGTTGAGGATAACATAGAAAGGTTTGTTGAACGGCCATGTCTTTACATCTCCCTTGCCATCGTTGTCGAAGGAAAGGAGTTTGTTGCCATCCACATAAGTAGTGATGTTGTTTTCTGACCACTCCAGACGATACACGTGGAATCCGTCTTCGGCTCCTTCAGTAAATTGCTCTGCCGTCTTCTGTGTCTTCTTCACATGATTGTAAGCATCGGTATGAAGCGAAGAGGAAGTCTTGTTAGCATCTACGCCCACCTCTTCCATGATGTCTATCTCACCACAGAGCGGCCAAGGAGTCTTGCTAAAGTCATTGTTGCAAGGCATCATCCAAAAAGCTGGCCAGGTTCCCTTACCCTTTGGCAACTTGATGCGAGCCTCAACGATACCATATTTCCAGCCCTCGCTCTCGTGGGCATAAACACGACCTGAGTAAATTTTACCGTCACTGCCCTTGAAACAGTGGATATAAAGGCGACCATCGGCAATCTCCGTCACTCGCTTACCGTCGGCAGTGCCATTCACATAGTTCTGCAGCTCGTTGTTTACCCACCCAGACTTCTGCACCTCATGTCGCCAATCCGAACTGTTCAGTTCCGAGCCATCGTTAAACTCATCATTCCATACGAGTTTGTAACCATCGGGAATCACCATCTCACCACCATCGATTGGGGTAACGGTTCTGCCAGCTTGCTTCACTGGTATTTCAACAGACTTATCGCCTAATAACACTAAAACAGAACCTTCCAAAGGAACAGTTGTGGTATTTTCTTCTACTTCTACAGTTATTCTACCAGTTGTTTTATCGGTACCTGTTGCATTCACCTTAAACCAAGCATAAACATTTGCCAAAGGACCTTCACCAGGAAATTTACTTCTCGCCGTCCATCCTTTAGATAAAGCAACCACAGATACTGTATATTGACCACCTTTGGCAGGTACATCTATGCTCATAGGAGAGCAAAAGATCTTCACTTCACCAGTATTTCCCGAATCATCCGAAGAGCTACTGCTGCAAGATAGCAAACAGAAAGCCATCAAAAAAGCAAATATTTTAAATCGTCCCATACTCTTAATTTGATTGAATGTTTATATTTAGCCAAAAAGGAACTGCCCCCTTCCAAAGAAATAGGAACAGTCCCCATATTGCGCTGATGAATCTTATATATTATTTCACAATAAGTACAATGTCACTGATGGTAATCTCAGCATCAACAGGAGCACCAGCGAAGTCCATAACAAGCTTCACTTTCTCCATATCACCTGCCTTATCACCCTGAATTGTTGCATCAACATAGCGAACTACATACTCTCCATTGATGTTCTGATACATATCAGCAAACAAATAGCTGTCATCATTGCCCGTGTCACATAGCTTAAATGTGGCAAGAGGCAACTTAGCTGTAGTAGTAACCTTGCAAGAGAAATCCACCTTCTGTCCCATCTTGATAGATATCGGTGCCTCTGTTAATGCCCACTGTGCATGCCATTGTTCGGCTGGAGTTTCAACTGGTATAATGATTGTATGCTTGCTGCCCTTATGGGTGATAACAGGAGAACAATCTATAGCTCCCCAACCAGCATCGCCAAACCAATTGGTATTTACAAACGACTGAGCCTCATCCACAGCCTTCCAAAGATTTCCTGCTGTATTGTAATCGAAAGGCACCTTGATTTCCTCTGGTACTTCCGTACCATCATCATTGGCATGGTCTTTCAATACAAGGCTCTCTATCATGATTTCATCGCCAGCTTTGTTGCCACCAAAATCGAAAACTATCTTTAAATTCGAGATGTCAACACCTTCGAGGTCAGAACCAAACAAGCATTTAGGTTCACCTGCCTCCAACTTAATGTCCTTATCCAATAAAATCACATTATCATCATCAGTCTGGCAAAGCTTTACCTTCACGCCACTATGCCCCAAGTTTGATGTCAAGATAACAGAGAAATCATAGTGTTTATCTGATGATGTAGAAATTCCCAAATTATTAAGAGCCATCTGTGCTTGCCAACGTTCGCTTGTTGCCTCTGGCAGTTTTACTGTATAACACCCCTTGGAAAGAGAACAATCAGGAGCTGCAATTTGGCTCCATCCTGGAGCATACCAAAAAGCAGGATTATGAGAAGGATCATCGTTATTGCCTGGATTACTAGGTAAAGACAGCCCCTTAAACATATTAAACTCACTGTCTTCAACGAATCCACCAAAGCCATTCATTTTGGTTTTCTCCACTGTAAACTGCTTTTTGATGCCCTCTTTGCTGATACCATTGCGATTCTTTACGAAGCATTCCACATCGTATGTACCACGCTTGCGATAATATTTGGAGAGAGTGAAGTCTGAAGAATAAGCCCCATCAATAACCCATACAGGCGTGATGCCATTAGTTTCCTCGAAAGAGAAGTTCGCAGTATTGGTCTCTTGGTCAACATAAATCTTGAAGTTATCGGCAAACTCTGATGCATTAGGCAACTCGCCATTTGCTCCAGAAAATTCCTCAGCAGAACATGCACTGAGCATCAAACCGCCCAAAAGAGCATAAGCCAGATTTCGAAATATCTTTTTCATATCGTTGAATTTCAAAAGTTATTATTCTTTGTTTGGTAGTAGAGGAGTTTCCTCCTCTACTTATTATATTCTAATATTTGTTCTGAACCAAAGCTGGGTCAGAGTCAAGCTCTGCCTGAGCAATAGGAATGTACTTCTTTGATTCTGTCCAAGCGTTTGTACGATAACCATAGCTATCAGGTACCAATACGCTGGAAGCCTTGCCAGTACGAACCAAATCGAAGTAACGTTTGCCCTCACCTACAAACTCCAAGTGACGCTCGTTGATGACATCATCCTTAGTTACACTACCAAGTTCAGCAATGCCCGCACGACGACGGATGGCATTCACATATTCCTTAGCCTGAGTAGCATCACCACCAGTTTCCAGTATCAACTCTGCAGCATTTAGATAAGCCTCAGCAACACGATAAACTCGAAGGTTATTATTATAATTCAAGTTGTTATCGAAACCTGCGTCAGCATTGTTTTCTGTGAATGGGCGATACTTGCCAAGCCAGAGATGTGTATCTTGATAACGCTCGGTATATGCTACGCCACGAGTATCCCAGATGGTAGCGTCACGACGCTTGTCATTGGCAGAGTACATATCGTAGGTTTCAGTCCTTACTGGCAAGAAGCCCCAACCATCACCACCTTGGTTCCAACCATCGCCACCAGGCCATGAGTTAGGAGAAATCAATGTAGGAAGAACAGTACCACCGATGGCAAGAGGTGAACTCCAGCCACGCTCACTGTTACCATCCTCATAGTTTACTTCCCAAATACTCTCTTTGCACCACTCGCCACTCTCTTTCCAAATAGAAGCAAAGTCATCAACCAAGTCATACTTGTCCTTGGCATTGATGATTTCCTGCATATACTGCAAAGCCTTAGGATAGCGCGCTTTGTCGTTTTGGTACATCACCATCTCAGCATACATCATGTAGCACATCGCTTGCGACATTCTCCCTGAATTGGCATCATCCCAACGCAATGGTAACACCTTAGAATCGATGACTGCCTCCAACTCTGTGATGAGGTTGTTATAAACCTCGTCGGCTGAAAGTTGAGGAGCGGTATAAGGGCTTGACAAATTTTCGAGATAGAAAGGTATGTTGCCGAAGTAATGCCACAAATTGTTGTAGAAATACACACGAAGTGCTCGACCTTGCATCTCGTAGGATGCCTTGTTTTCCGCTGTGAGGTTCTGCTCTGCCCAAGGGATGTACTTCAGGAGGTCATTGCAACGCTTGATTCCCGAATAATCTACTGTCCAAAGCGAGCTCAATGTATTGCTGGCATTTGCCTCATAGTTGAAGAGCATGTGCCAGTTCTGCATATCGGTCTTATTGGAACCACCTACCCAGAAGTCATCGCCCATAATTTCTGCATCGATGTTGAGGGCGTTGTATTGTCCCAATCCCCAGTCAGGCCAGTGAATCGGGTCGTAAGCTGCATTCAGAGCCTCATTGATATGGGCATCTGTGGTATAATATTCCTCGAGATTCTCTCCCGATGGATTCTCAATCTCCAAGAAGTCATCGCTACAAGATGTGTTAGCCATAGTCAAGCTAATAGCCATCACACCGAGTGCTATATATCTAATCGTCTTCATAATTATCATTACATTTAAAAGGTTCTACATATTTAGAATGAAAGGTTCACACCGATGGTATAGGTGCGTGCCTGTGGATATACACCGTAGTCAACACCGAGAGATGTACCACCTGATGAAATCTCAGGGTCAAAGCCCCAATACTTGGTCCAAGTAACTAAGTTCTCTGCCATCACATAGAAACGCAAGTGACTGATGGATAACTTCTTAATCAAGTTCTTTGGCAATGTATAACCCAATGAGATATTTTTCAAACGGAGGTATGAACCATCGCAAAGGTAGAGGTCTGAAACCTGCCAGTTGGTTGCATCACCATTCTTCAGGATAGGATACTTGTTGCTAGTACCCTCGCCAGTCCAACGACCGAGCATCCATGTAGGGAAGTTACCAGAATAGACATCTGTACGATAAGTAGCATCAAATACCTTGTTACCAGTCACACCCTGCAAGAAGAGATTGAGGTCGAAGCCCTTCCACTCTGCATTGAAGTTGAAACCAAAGGTCCACTTTGGGGTTCCATTACCAATATTGGTACGGTCGTCTGGCGTAATCTCACCATCACCATTCACATCTACGAAGCGAACGTCACCTGGCTTGGCATTTGGCATAATCAGATTGCCATCCTTATTAACGTATGCTTTTACCTCACTCATATTTTGGAAGACTCCTGCCGTCTTGTAACCATAGAAATATGGGAAAGGCTGACCATTGCTTCCACGTGTACCACCACCAGAGATGCCTTGGAAACTATCCAAATCTATGTAGCCAGTATCGTTACCGAGGTTAACCAGCTCATTGTGAAGATAGGTAACATTTGCCTTGGCATTGAAGCGAGCATCAGAGATGTGCCACTTGTAGCCCAACTCAAACTCAAGACCAGAGTTCTCCATATCACCCACATTTCCGATTGGCTTGGTCTCACCCACGTAGCTTGGAATAGGCATCGTAATAAGCATTCCGTTGGTCTTCTTCTTATAGTAGTCGGCACTAAAGGTCAACGCACTGCCAAAGAATCCAAAGTCAAAACCTATATCAGTCTGCTCACTCTCCTCCCACTTGAGGTCTGGGTTAGCAGTAGCATTTGCCTTGGAACCATTAAACTTGATGGCATCCTTACCGAAGAGAACGTTGTTTCCCATAGCTGTCAATACGGTATAACGGAAGTCACCGATGTTATCATTACCGTTCTTACCCCAGCTGGCACGGAATTTCAAGTTGCTCAACCAGTCACGAGTACTCTCCATAAATTTCTCGTTCATGATGTTCCATCCGATAGAGGCTGATGGGAAAGTACCATACTTGTGAGAAGGTCCGAAGCGACTGGAACCATCACGACGGATAGTAGCCTGAAGCATATACTTCTCATCGTAATTGTAACTCAAACGACCGAAAAGAGAAGAGATTGCGTGTACCACATTGTTACCACCAGATACGCTATACTGAATCTGGGGAGAACCTACGGAGATTATCTTGCCGTCAGCATCCTTTACGATGGTTTGGCTATAGTTGCCCGTAGCATAATCAATGGATGGTTTATTGACGTTCACAAGATTCCAACGGCTACCATTCAAGTAATCGCTCTTGTTCTTCATCGCACTCTGACCCAATACTACAGCAAAGCTATGCTTACCTATGGTCTTGTCATAGGTCAAGGTGTTCTCCACCTGCCAGTTGATGCCCTTTTCAGAACTTTTATATGCCTGGGTATGCTCTGCCTTATTATTTCCAGAAAGGTAATACTTAGAGGCAGTATAGCTATCCTGTCCCCAGAAACTGAGGTCAGCGCTATAAGTGAAATGATACTTCAAGTTATCCCACAATTGAAGGTCGATGGAGAACTTAGGTACGAACTTATGCGACCAGTTTTTGGCAGCTGGCAAGCTAAGCATAGCCAATGGGTTGTTCATTTCCTGATAAGTACCACCCATACCAGGGATGGTATAGTAATTACCAGCAGCGTCACGAGGCAACTCATAGTAGTTATCACGGCTGCCATTAGGATTGCCATCTGAGTCGTATGTATAAGGTGATTCGTAGTTTTTGTAATACTTATCTGCCAACATCGGATTGGTTACAGTAGGTGCCAATGTTGGAGCCATATAAAGAGAACTACCTAAGATTGATCCGTAAATAGAATTTGCATCCACGCCAGTACTCTTTACTCGGGTATAAGCCACATTGACGGTTACATCGAGTTTGTTAAGGAAATTGCGTTCCTTCGAGAAATCCAATACATTATATATATTGTTGCTGCGAAGAGAGAGACGCTCATAGTTGCTTCTACCATAGTTTCCACCTACGATACCCTCCTGCTTATAGTAGCCCATGGAGAGATAATAATTCATCTTATCTGAAGCTCCGCTGATACTCACCTCATGATTCTGTACAGGGGCATTGTCATTGAAAACCAAGTCTTGCCAGTCTGTACCGAATCCTTTGATGGCATCGCCATTGGAGTCTGTCAAGTTGTATGGGTCTGCATAAATAGGAGCCTGACCGCCATTCACGGCACGCTCGTTCTGCAATATAGCATAATCTGTAGCACTGGTTACATCGCGTTTTTTCCAAGCGCTCTGCCAACCGTAAGAGAAATTATAGTTGATTTGCGCTTTTCCTATCTTACCCTTCTTAGTCGTTACGAGTACAACACCATTGGCTGCACGTGCACCATAGATGGCACCTGATGCGGCATCTTTCAATACCTCGATGCTCTCAATGTCACTAGGGTTCAAGTAATCCAATCCACCCTCGATAGGCATGCCATCAACGATATAAAGAGGGTCAGAGTTATTGATGGTACCTGTACCACGGATACGAACTTTAGGAGAAGAACCTGGCTGACCAGATGACGAGGTAACATTGACACCAGCTGCCAAACCCTTCAATGCGTTATCCACTCGCACAGGACTCTTGCCTGCCAAGTCCTCGGTGCTTACCTTTGCGATGGCAGCTGTTACTACGCTCTTCTTCTGAACGCCATAACCTACCACAACGACCTCGTCTAAGGTTTTGTCGTCTTGTTTCAGAGTAATGTGCATGTTGGCAGAAGGCTTTACTTCGGCATTTTTGTAGCCGATGTAGGTAATAACCAATGTCTGGTTGGCATCGGCATCAATGGTAAAGTTACCGTCAAGGTCGGTGATGGTACCCGTGCCCTTGGAGCCTTTCACTTGGATGGTGGCACCAATTACAGGTTCACCTTGGTCATCCAACACGACACCCTTGAAGGTGTTCTTCTGTGCGTACGCTGACATCGACATCAATAATGCGGAAGCCAGCAATAGACTTTTTGTTTTCATATTTTGATCGTTAGTTTAGAATTGTTTCGACTCTATTATTATATATAATGTTTAAGATTGTGCAGCTGTGCAATTCTTTTAAAATGCGTTAAGCTGTGTTTTCGAGTGCAAATATAATATGATTTTTTGAGATTTCCTACCCCATTTGAGAGATAAGTGGATATTTTTTTGCCATCTTACACTATTTTAGTCTCATTATCAACACCTTACGTTAACACATAAAAGACTTATAAGTGGATAAAATAAAGATGATGAAAACCAAGAGAAATTTTGATTAATTGGTTTTCCTACACTTTTTAAAAATTCATTTCAAGCCACTTATAATCATCTAGACTATTTCATTATATCATTCATTAGCAATAAGTTACAAAAATACACATTTTACACTCATCCACTTTTCCATTGCTATAGATAGTTTTATCCTCCTTTATTTATTAATTTTGCATTTGAAAAATGTAGTGCAAGTCTAACAATAACTATATTTAATTATATGAAACATTTCATTCTTTCCTGCGTCTTGTCGGCAGCAGTGATGGTACCGACCTACGCACAACAAACATCAGCCACTAAGCTACCCGTCTATCTCGACAACACGAAGCCTGTGGAGCAACGCATCGACGATGCCATCGCCCGCATGACGCTCCAAGAGAAAATTCGCATCATCCATGCCCAGAGCAAGTTCTCCTCACCAGGAGTTCCGAGATTGGGATTCCCTGACTTCTGGACAGACGATGGCCCTCACGGAGTGCGCCCAGACGTGCTTTGGGATGAGTGGGAGCAAGCCGGACAAACCAACGACTCCTGCGTGGCTTTCCCTGCCCTCACCTGTCTTGCCGCATCGTGGAATCCACAGATGAGCCGCATCTATGGCGAGGCTCTCGGCGAGGAAGCCCTCTATCGTGGCAAGGATATGATATTGGGGCCTGGTGTCAACATCTACCC
>ERZ808266.261-NODE-261-length-19977-cov-10.580715_pt1 | contig 19977 bp, 33 predicted proteins | sample MGYA00521278_ERZ808266 | MGnify/ENA primary metagenome ERZ808266 (study PRJEB31516, sample SAMN03275591) | gut metagenome | biome: mammalia-associated habitat; material: feces | host: Papio cynocephalus | place: Kenya | collected 2012-08-02 ... | reverse complement strand
CTAATCGAATACTATAAAGGTGAAGTGGAACGATTAAAAAAGGAGAAACATTATGGCGAATGGTCTTAGAATTTGTAAGATTTGTGGAGAGGCTAAACCTATGACAGAGTTCTATGGGACTCTAATGACTTGTAAGCACTGCTATTGTAATGAAATAAAGAAGAAAAGAGCTGAATCTCATATTGGAATTCAGAATTTACCTAGCGAAGTTTGGAAAGATATTGTGGGATATGAAGGTATCTACCAAGTTAGCAATCTCGGGAGAATAAAGTCCTTAAATAGGACTAAGCCTGATGGTAGTATGGTATATGAGAAATTATTAGCAATTAGTCCGAAGACTAATATGGTAACTCTCTCTAAAAATAAGAGCGTCGAGCATAAAACGATACATAATTTGGTCGCCTCAGCTTTTATCCCTAACCCTAATAAGTTTCGTATGGTTAAACATTTAGATGGCAATTATCATAATAACAAATCTGATAATTTAGCTTGGGTTCTATTTGAACATCCTGTGACTCTTGTTTGCCCTGTTTGTGGAAAGTCTTTTGTAAAGAAGGCGTGTAGGCTAAGAGGTAGTCACATTATAGGATTTGCTTGTAGTGTAGAGTGTAGTAAAAAGCTTAGAAGCATCAATTTTACAAATGATAATAACCATCAATATGGTTTAAAAGGCGAGTTAAACGCTTCGTTCAAAGGAAGCATTTGCCAAAGGAAAAATAACAACTTAACAGAGAAGATGATATATGTCCCAGAACATCCTTTTGCAGACAAATCTGGCAGATATTTAATCCACAGACTTGTTGTTGAGCAAAATTACAATATATTCCCTGACAAGTATTTTATAATGATTGATGGCAAGCATTATCTAAAACAAAATATAGTTGTTCATCATAAGGATTGCAATCATTCTAATAATGATATATCCAATTTAATGCCGCTTACTAAAGGTGAGCATACAAAAATTCATAACGAATTGAAAAACAAAGGAAAAAATGGACGAACAATATATCATCTCCAAAATCAGAGAACTGATGCCCGATGAGCATCATGTCCCTCACGGAGTTCTCTACTCCAAGTTGAAGACCGCCGTACAGAAAGACTTGTCGGAAGCCATTAACAATCTTCTCAAACAAGAAGAGATAGCTTTCTGCAAGACCCTCAACGACATATTAATAAACATACCCAATGAGCAAAAAGAACATCAAGCAGAATTACCTCCTGCAAATACAGAAGGTACTCGATAAAGTCGAGAAATCCAAGGATGCAGCCAGTCATTTCAGATGCATCGTCCTTATGGGAGACAAACAAGAACAAAAGGCATACTCTTTCTTCCATGCTTCACAGGAAGATATGAAGAATCTCCTCTTGCATGGTTTCCGAAATAGCGAGGAGTTTACTGCATCCACCGCAAACGCTTTCATGCAGTTCAATGAAGAATTGGAGGAGAAAGAGCAACTAGATAAACAAGAACAATCAAACACATCAAGCAATGAAGAAAATCAGATTCAAGAAGATTAAGCTACTCAATTTTTGTGGAATACGTGACAAAGAGATTGAGTTTAGCGAGGGGTTGACCACAATCTCAGCTGGCAACGGACGAGGCAAGAGCACCATCGTTCGGGCAATCACTTATGCCCTCTTCGGTACGGACGAGAACGGAAGTTCGTTCGACATCAAAACGTTCGACCGAGACCACAACATCATCAAGGAGATTCCGCATGAGGTCACGTTAACCCTGTCAGTGGATGATGAGGAAGTAACCTTCAAGCGCACGTTCACTGATTCATGGAAGGAAAACAAGTGTACCAATACCTACAAGTACTTCATTGATGGCGAGGTGACCACCGCAGGAGATTACAAGAAGGCGATTGATGGCATCTTTGCCGAGAAGCCCTTTCGCTATTGCTCGTCACCAACCGCTTTCACCTCAGAGGGGTGGGATATACAACGTTCCCTCTTGGAGGATATTGCAGGAGGAGACGCAACAGTTGATGAAATCACCAACGGCGAAGAGCGTTACGACTTTATCGTCAAGGCTCTTAAGAAGGAGAGCATCAAGTCTCTCGTCCATCATCTTAAGTACAGCAAATCCGAGGTGCAGAAACAGCTGGACAGCATCCCTATTAGATTGGAAGAACTAGCCAAGACGCTCCCCGAGGCAGAAGATTGGGCTGAGCTTGGTGCCGACTTGCTCGAAAAGACCATGAAGCATAACGAGGTTAACACCAAGATTGACAACATCAAGACAGGTGGCGCAGCCCAAGTCCGCAACGATGGCATCCGCAAGCAACTGGAGTTTCAGCGAAATCGCATCTACCAGATGGAGAATGGCGCACGCATTCAGTCTGGCAAGCAAGAGACAAAGCATAATTCCGACCTCATCACCGCCCGAACCGCTAAGTCCAAGGCACAGGCGATGGTCGATGAACTCCAAGCCAAGATGGACGGATTCACCGACACCGAACTTCACATCAAGCAGCAGTTGGAAGACCTAGAGAGACAGAAGAAGGACGGTGCGAAACTATACGATGAAGCCTCAGCCGAGCAATTTGAGTGGAACGATGAAGATTCCTTCTGCCCACATTGCGGTCAGCCTCTGCCGCCCGAGAAAGTCTTGAAGATGAAGCGAGATTCCGAAGACCGCTTCAATGAGCGCAAGGCTAAACGATTGAAGAATTTGGTAACCTTGGCTGGTAATATCAAGAGCGACATCAATAAGCATCAGTCCCTCTTGGAGCAGTTGCAGGAAGACCGGACCACTACCACCAACCAACTCACCGAAGCCCACAAGGCACTCAAAGAAGCCGAATCCCACTACGCAGAGGTGGAGAAGGAAGTACCAAAGAGCTACACCATGATCCTCTCCGAGAACGACAACTACAAGCAAGCCACCGAAGAGGTCAAGCGACTGGAGGAAGAGCTTAACAAGCCTGTAGCCGATGATGAGGAGCAGAAGAAGATGCTTGCCGACCTAACGCAGCAATCTCAGTCACTACAAGAGGAAATGGAATCCCTCCGTTCTCGCCTAGCCAAGAAAGAGCAGTACGACCACGTTACCGCCCTCATTGAGGAATGCCAGAAGAATAAGAAAATCTATCAGCAGCAGATAGATGAACTAGACGAGAAGTTGGATATTGCGTCCGACTATAGCCAGAAGTCGTGTCAAATCCTAGAGGATAAGGTAAACAAGCACTTCTCGTTTGTCAAATTCTCTCTCTTCAAGTCTGACCTCAATGGCGAGAAGAAGCCATTCTGTGAGTGCTATCACGATGGTGTTCCTTACTCTCGTCTCAATGGTGCAGCCAAGGTCAACGCAGGAATCGACATCGCAAACACAATCTCCAAGTTCTACGATGTCTCCGTTCCTATGGTGCTCGATGAATGCGAGAGCAACCTCCACCCAATCTTTAAGGATGGTCAGCAGATTCGCTTCTATGTCACCAACGACCCAGAGCTAAAGGTTGAATATCCTGCGAAAGCAGTAATGGAGTAAGCTATGGAGGTTAATACCAAATATAACATAGGTGATGCCGTCTATCTGTTGGATGGATATAAAATCCACCGTGCCAACATCGTGGGAGTATTCTTCCAACAGATGGGCGAGTCACCATCTAGCATACAATACAAGTTCGCTGTCTTCCCGACAAAGAAGGAAAGCGAATGTTTCAAGACAAAAGAAGAATTAATCAAATATTTAACTAAATAAATTCCTACTATTGTAGGTAGTAAGTAATATGGCAGATACATTAAAGTTGACAATCGAGGTCGATAAAGACCTCATCAAGGGAATGCTAGCATTAGGTGGAGGTATGAAAGACAATACACCTTCAAGCGAAGTAAAGGCTTGGCTTAACGAACATGATAGCGTGGAGTTATCTGAAAGTACAATTAATGAAATTCCAGAAATGGGAGCAGCGATGGCTACGCTCGCACTTCTTGGAATCAGCAAGCAGATGTCAAACGATAAACCAACTAAAGAAGAGGAGAAATAATCATGGCAGATACAGCAGTAGCAGTAAAGCAGCCTTCCCAGAAGGCTCTTGCAGTAAAGAACTTCCAAGCGGTGATGAACAATAGTTATTACCAGACCCTCTTGGAGAATACGATGAAGGAGAACAAAGGAGCATTCACCACAAGCTTGATGGAACTCTTCACCTCCGACCCTCAGCTGATGCAATGCGACCCCAACGCCCTCATGAGCGAGGCGGTCAAGGCAGCAGGTTTGCGCTTGCCTATCAATAAGCAGCTAGGACAGGCTTACATCATCGTCTTCAAGAACAAAGACAAGGCAACAGGTCAGCTCGTTCCGACCCCAACCCTCGTTATCGGTACAAGAGGTTACGTTAACCTCGCCCTTCGCACCAACAAATACACCAACATCAACAAGGGTACCATCTACGAAGGCGAGTTCAAGGGCTTCGACAAGATTACGGGCGCACTCGATGTGAGCGGAACCAAGACATCAGATGTACCAGTTGGCTACTTCGCCTACTTCAAGGAAACATCGGGCTTCGAGAAGATAATGTATATGAGCCTAGACGATGTTTGCAAGTTCGCCAAGACCTTCTCGCCAACGGTCAAGTTCAACAACAAGATTACTTGGCAAGGTTTGAAGGAGGTAGCCATCAAGCAGTCTGTCAATGGCGAAGGTGGAGGCTTGGGCTGGTACGCAGGATTCCAAGACATGGCAGAGAAGACCGTGCTCCGTCAGCTTCTCACCAAGTGGGGAGAACTCTCCGTTGATGCCGAGCAGATTATCAATGCCGATGAGAAGCCTACCGCCTTGCAGCAGCGAGACGCAGAGTTTGCCGAGGCAAAGGAAGTCCTCATTGTCGATGCCGAGACAGGAGAAATCAAGCAGCCTTCCGCCAAATCCGAAGTCGCAGCTCAAAAACCGACTCCAGAGAACCAAGTAAATGTCGATGCATCTAGCAATCCTTTCAATAGTTAAGGCAGATGAAGTTAACAATCGTATCAAGTAGCAGTCAAGGCAATTCGTATGTCTTGACTGCTCACAACGGACAGCAACTTTGCATAGAGGCAGGTCGCCCATTGAGAGAAGTAAAGAAAGTTGCAAACCTCAAATCATCGAAATGCGTTGGCACTCTCATATCTCATTCCCATGGAGATCATGCCAAATATGCCAAGGACTTTCTGAAAGCAGGAATCTATGTCTATTCCACCGATGATTTGGCAAGCAAAGTTACAGGAGTCGTATCTGTAGAAGAGGACAAAACGTTCAGCTTGGGCGATTTTCGAATCACCCCAGTCCTAGTAAAGCACGATGTACCATGTTTCTCTTATCTCATCTATCATGAGGAAATGCAGACACTATGGTTCTTCACCGACTGCTACAACATGCCGAACATCATCAAGGGAGTTAGAACCTTCCTTTGCGAAGCTAACTACGAGGACTCTCTTCTGGAGAAAGCCGTCAACGAGGGCAAGACGATAGTAAGTCAAGCCGACCGCATCCGTCTCTCCCACATGAGCCTAGCCCATGGCATCCAACTCCTCCAGCAATGCGAAGCCGAGAAGTCCGCCAAGCAGATAGTTCTCATCCATGGTTCCTCTCGCCACCTCAATCCAGAGAAGGCAGTGAGCAAGTTCCAGCAGGTCTTGGGCGTTCCAACATACTATGCCCGACCACATTTAGAAATCAATTTAATGTAAATACAGCAATGAGCGTATATAACCCCAATGATCCTCGTGATTATCTAGCAATCGTTCGAGCAGTCCAAAAGGCGAAAGAATGTGGCTATAAGATAGAGTTGAAGAAATACTATCCTATTCAGACAGATAAGCAAGCTAACTATCTCCATTTTATGATTAGTTACTTGGCTATGAAGCTAGGTCAAACATTCTACGAAACCCTACGTGAAATTCAGCGCAATGTTTGCAGTTACATTTTCTATACAAATGAAGTAGATAGCACTGGACAACGCAAATACAAGCCGATTTCTGCCCTCAATACAGCAGAAGCAAGCAGCGTTATCCGCAATGTGATAGATTATGCAAGCGTTCGTTCAATAATGATTCCAGAAGCAGATGATAAAGTCGGTATATCATATTGCAAGCGTGAATTAGAAAGTAGTAATGGATGGATATAGCTATGGAAGAAATATGGAGAGACATCAAAGGCTATGAAGGTTTATACCAAGTTAGCAACTTAGGGCATGTGAAGTCTATATGTAGGTCATATAGCAAGTCGTTGGATAGAACGACTATTCGTATTAGAATTTTAAAATATGCTCTAACTACAAAAGGATATTGTCAACTTAATCTGTGTAATGAAAAAGGGCAAAAGCCTTTTAGAATTCACAGATTGGTCGCAGAAGCATTTATCCCAAATCCTCATAATTTGCCACAAGTGAATCATAAAGACGAAGATAAGACGAACAATAGAGCAGATAATCTAGAGTGGTGTGATAATAAATATAATTGTACTTATGGTTCTTTGCCAGAACGTTACTCTAAGCGCAACACAAAGAAAATTGCCCAGTATGATTTGGAAGGTAATTTTATTAGATTTTGGGATAGCTTGGCTAAAGCTGCATCTTTCTATAAAGGAAGTGCGGGTACTTTGTCATGCGCATTAAGACATGTTGGCTATCTCAAAACATGGCATGGTTACAAATGGAAATATGTATAACAACTAAAATGTAGAAGCTTATGAAAACATTAGCAGAAATCAATGCCGAGGCAAAGAAATTTGCGCCCGACAACGAGCTACAGCAAGAAGCTTTCATCCAAGGAGCACGCTACGCTCTCACAGGTCGCTACTACAAGGAAAGCAATATGTTTGAGCCAATGATGGTGCATGGTGAAAAACTTTGCCCTATGTTAACCATCCCGACTTTCGATGAATGGTGGAACGCCTACAACAAGAAACGTGGTCGCAAGAAAGCCGAAGCCAAGTGGAACAAACTATCCGACTTCGATAAGATAGAATGTATGAAAGCCACACCTTCCTATGTGGCATCCATCGAAGATAAGCAATTTCAGAAAGACCCCCTCACTTACCTCAACGGCGAGTGTTGGAACGATGAAATCATAAACAAACAAAATCATGAGCAACAACGAACTATCAGCCTTGCTTCAAAAGCAGCGAGAATCCTCACTGATACCAGTAATCCAAGATAAGCCCGGTTACATTCGTCCCATGTCCATCAGTGAGGCGGTCGGTCGTAACCCGAAGTCCATGCTAACCTTGCAGAAGGAGCGAGGCTTGAAACCGCTCATCGGATGGGTCAAGGGACGATTGATAGAACTCTTCACCTATCTTGGGGCATTCGACATCGCCACCGAATACCAGATACAGGTGCTAGCCACTAGAATATGTACCAAGTTCTTCTATTGGACTCCTGCCGAACTCGATTACGCCTTCATCGCCTTTGCCAGTGGCACGTATGGCAAACTGACTCACTACAACCACGACCGTGAGACGAGCGTCATCAATCCGCAAGACATCATGAAAGCCCTCATCGACTATGAGAAAGACCTTCTTGTGGCACGTGGAAAGAGGGAAGAGGAACGCATGAAGCAAGAGAGTGAGCGCAAGAAAGCCGAGGAAGCCAAGAAGCCCCATGGCTTGGCAGCTTGGAACATCTATTGTGAGAAAGCAGGTCTTGATCCTGCCACTCACAAGCTCGCATCCGTCAAGCTCCATGATGTCAACGAAGAGCTATACCCAGAGCGAGACGAGCGAGGTATCATCAAAAATAAACCATCAAACAAGTAACAAGACTATGACAACAGAAACATTCTTGGCTCTGCTAGCAATAGCATCCATCACAGCAAGCATCGGCGTAATCATCTACGACCGCATCCGTTACCGCAAGTACTACGAGCAGAAAGGCAAGTTCACCTTCCTTCGCATCAACAACCCCGATGTGCGCAAGCAAGTCAAGGAGGCAGGAATCCCTCTCTGCCCATGCGCCAGAGAGTTCCGAAACAGCTATCTCTATACGCAAGATGGCACCATCGTCTGCGGTTTCAGCGAGAATAGTCAGCACCTCATCGCCGATGCAGTAAAGAACAACATGAAGGTGATTGACTGCGGAATCAATGTAGAGAAGTTCATCCAAGAGGTAAAGAACTATGATAAAGTGGAGAATTGATTATGGATTTAGAAAAGAAGACAATAGAAGCAGCCAAAGAATACAACAAGAAAGTTGAAAACGAGTTGAAGAAAGTGTTGCATAGAAAGCAAACTAGTGGAGAACTATTTGCTAATTCGGTAATAAGAGAGTGTTCTTTTCAAGCTGGTGCTCCTAGTGAAGAGCCAAGAAACAAGGCAACCGTACTTGTTATTAGTGAAGATAATGACAATATGATTTATTGCTTGGAATCTGACTATCAAGATTGGAATCATGAAGTCGAATTATGGGATATAGATAAATGGTGTTATCTTGAAGTTTTGCTCCCTAAGCAGAAAGGAGGTGAGAAAATGAATATGAATGAACTCCATGTTGGCGACATATTTATTATTCCAAAGGGTGATAATGGTAAGGAATATTACACAATAGAGGTTCAAGAAGTAACCGAATATAACACTATGCACAATCGCTGTACTGGCTGTATCTTTTATGGAGCTATATGCTGCCAGAATGTTAATCATGTCTATGGTCGCTATGCTAGCTATGAACGTTCAGATGGCAAGAATGTAATATTCGTAGAGAAAGGAAAGTAAGTATGGAACAGAAGAATTTATATATCCCTGGAGATTTAGTAAAGTATAACAATGACCTTGGAAAAGTAACAGAAATTGGTACAAGCGATTGGTATGATGGTGCTTATACTTGCAAATTGAGATTTTTTAGTAGTCATAATTACTTTACGGTTGGACAGTGTGATATAGAGCCGATTCCCCTCACTCCAGAGATTCTTGAAGCAAACGGATGGGAGTTCACAGAATGCCACAGAGATGAGGATGGCTTCGAGTGGTATGTGTTCAGCAATGATAGAGTATCACTAGACTTACACTATTATCCTCAATGCAAGGGCTTTTCTGTCTTCGCATGTGGGGAGGAGATACTGCCAGGCATTAAGTATTTGCATCAGCTCCAGCACCTTCTCTTCGGATTAGGGCTTGAAAGTAATATGATTGTTTAACAGCCTTCGGGCTAAATAGTAAGAATATGAATAAAAAAGTAATTGAATTTGTAAGAAAGTACGCTGAGGAGCACTTGGATAAGAGTGACCCTAAGCAAGTGTTTAATGTGTTTGTAGTATGGCAGTGCTACATCTTGGGTAATGCTAAGTGGCTTCTGTCAACAACACTTCCTGATGGTATGTACTATGAGGTTACATACAACAAGGTTAAGGATGAGTTCTATCTTGATGCTTACAAGAAGTTTGAGAACCGTTGCATCAAGAATGATTAACTAACCACCTCTCCTTGGTGACAGCAGGGAGAGGGTAAAGATTGAAGAATATGACAGAAGAATTGAAAGATAAGATAATGCAATACATAGCAGCTTCATTAGCAACTATTGGAGTGCTGTTAATTTCATCGATAAGCATTATTTTTGCATTTAATGAAGGAATAATGTTTGGGTTATTCTTTATAGGGGTAGTTCTTATGGCAATATCCTATGTTATAATTAAATTTTATTTTAATTTATAAATAAAAATGACGAACAAGGAAAAAGCAAAACAAAAGATAGAAGAGTCATTAAACTATCTTGATGCAACAGTTGGTATTACTGATTCAGACAATACAAACATTGATATGACTAAAGATTTATTAAACGAAGCACTTGAAGAGTTGGAGGGAGATTAGTATGGATGCAATCAAAGCAGGAAACATCATACTGATGAAGGATAAAGTAATCAGTATTACACTCAGAGGTAAGGGCATAATTGTCCTTACTACAATAGGCGAAACTCATAATACCTATGAAAGTAAGGAGGATGCTCAGAAAGCATTCGATATATTTTATGAACAATTAAACAAAGAGTAATATGACACGTGAAGAAGTAGCTAAGTTATTGCCTGTCTTGCAAGCGTTTACAGAAGGCAGAGTGATACAATACAGAGATAATGGAGTTTGGAAAGACATTACAACAGAGGATGGCTTTTATGCTGAGAATGCCTTTGTTAATGTCAATGACTACCGTATCAAGCCAGAACCTACCTACAGACCCTTTGTTAACGCAGAGGAGTGTTGGCAGGAAATGTTGAAGCATCAACCGTTTGGGTGGTTGAAGTCAAAAGCCACCAAGGATAATATCCTGATAACGGCAGTTTCCAATAGTTGTTGTGTTGTTAATGGAGGTAATTGTGGGTTTGATTTTCTTTTAGAGAAGTTTACCTTTTTTGACGATGGTAGTGCTGTAGGCATAAAAGCAGAAAGCGAGGGTTAAGTATGGACTGGATTGATAAAGAACTAAAGGCTCGTACACCTCATACTTGCTGTATGTGTGGATGCAAGATAGAGGTGGGTACAAATTACATTCGTCAGTTTGTACCTCAATACAGAAGTGTCTTGTTAATGCACAAGGAATGTCAAGAACTCCTTGGGTATGAGGGTTTCTATGATGATAATAGTTGCGAGGGAACGAGTGGCGATTATTTTAGAAGTTGTATAAGCGATTATGTATGGCAACACCACCAGCATGACGATGATACTCTTGATGAGGGATGGGATGGCTCAATGTATGAGCAAGTGAAAATGATACTAAAGAAAAAGGAGGATTAAATATGGCATGGCTATGTTGCAATCCAGATGGAAAGGAGTTTGTCTTTGCACAAAAACCTTACCGTGAAGATTTAGGCGATGGTAAACCTTATTGGGAAATGGATGCCGTTGATTATTGGTGTGAACTACCCAAAGGAAGAATCAAGCAACTAATAGGTCGCTCTCTTACATGGAAGGACGAGCCAGTTGAAACGAATATTAAAGGTTTGGAAATTTGTGTATAAATCAAAATAATATGAAAATTCTGACAAAAAAGAAACAGCACGAAGCATTGAAAAGAATATTGGCTAATGCAATCATAGCTTATGACGCTATTAAGAGATTTGAGGATAAAGAAAAAGAAATGGACGCTAGTAACCATATAATGAACAACTTGGTTGATTCTGCCTATTTTATTGGAGGCGCAGATTTAATGGTTGAAGCAGGTGAACAGTTTGTTAAAATTATTTGCAAGGAGGAATAACTATGGCTTGGGTAGCTTGTAATAATAGTGGGCAAGAAATAATCTTTAGGAACAAACCACTTAGACATTTTTGTTTGCCTAGTTGGATTGCTAATGATATTTCTGAAAATAGATATGTTGTTGTTCCCGATGGCAGCATCAAGAAGCTGATAGGAAGAGAGCTGACGTGGGAAGATGAACCAGTTGAGCTAGAGGAGAATTGAGTATGAAGATTAGAAAAATAAAGAAACGCTATAAGAAGATAATACCTCAATCAAGAAAGATGGGGTATTTCGCTTACAAAAGATTAAGAAAGGTAAGCGTCAGAGCTTTTGGTCAATTTCATGGGTATCGCAAAGAATGCGGTACTTTTGTAACTTACGAAGTTAGAATATTGGATAAGACTAAGAAATGTTGTTATCCTTTCTACTTTACATTGAGAACTAAAGGTTTGAAAAATAATAAAGACTTAGTGGTATGAAGTTTAGACAAGCAAAGAAAATTATGAAGCAAGTTTACAGAACTCACTATTGGGCATGGCGACTTGGTTATTTCCATGGCAAAAGAGATTCAGGCAAGCTAGCAGGAGACCATCGACTGATAAAGGCGATGAGAATGACAGGTAAATTGTAACCCACAATCCCCACTCAGCTATCACAGTTGAGTGGGGGAGTAACTAATAAAAAAGTAAAAAATGGAACGTAACACAGAGACAAAGACATTGAGTTTTAGCAAGGGAATGACAAACATTCCGAGTGATAACATCTGTACAGACGATGAGCTTATGGAGTCTGTCGGATTCATCTACCGTGATGGGGAAATGAAGCCGATACAGAAGCCATTCTGCATCACAGGCGATACGCCGCTTGAAGGAAAGCTTGTGTATGTTCACAAGTTGGCAGACTACAGAAACCTTATCACCTACGTAGAGGACAAGAAGCAGCTCCTCATCCACATCTATGCTCAAAGTGGAGACACCACAGCGGAAGATAAGCAGACGATAGAACTTGGCTCAAAGTTGCTAGACATCAAGCATGTTGGTAATACATTGGTGTGCGCTATAGAGAATGGGAATCATTACTTGCTATTCAAAAATAACAAGTATCAAGATCTTGGTACGGATTTACCAGAGCCTGGTATTGTTATAGGCTTGCAGAGTACTAGCGACCAACCAACTATGAAGACTAATTGCATATTGAAAGAGTTGGTCAAAGATTCTGATATGTATCTGGTTCCGAGAAATAGCCAAGATAAGGATTACTCGTATGACGAAAATGGGCAATTGGTTAAAGTATTTACCAAGGACGGAGTGCCTAGTAATATATATACAAGATACAAGAAATACGAGCTATATACCGACAAGGAAAAGTGGGATAATGCTCAAAAGGCTATTCAAGGTCACATTGGAGAGGTTGAAAAACTATGCAAGAAGAATAAGATGTTCCTTCATCCTTTCTTTGTTCGTGTGGCTTTAAAACTTCACGATGGTAGCTATGCCAAGATTTCTAATCCAATAATCTGTTATCCTAGCGTTCGAAAGAATGTCTATATGGTACCTGTGTGGTATGACGAAGATAGCAAAACGTGGAAAGAAACAAATGCTGACAATTGGGCTGTTACCGATTTTATGTATTTCCCAAGAACTGCACACATAGAGTTTGCTCCTATCCTTAAGGACTGGGAGAAATGGAAGGATATAGTAAAAGAGTTCGTGGTATTTGCAACGAAAGAGGTCGTTCCTTACAAGTTGGAGGAAACATGGAACTTTTCTGCTCCTCTCGATTCTCAGGGTAAGATTTACGCAGATAGCATTGAGGTTGATACGGCGGCAACACCTGTTCAGATGAAATATCAATGGGGCACAAATACAGAGCATGGTATGAAATACCCAGCTACGGTTATTCAACCGACATACAAAAGTGATAAGGAAATTATAGAGGAGCTTCTTACTAGAACACAATTTTATAAGCTATTATCTCTTAAGACAGATGGAAGTGTTGGATTCTTTCCTTCGTCAGAAGGATTAAGTTTCCTTTACTGGTTGAAAGGAAAAGACTATATCAAGGATGGAGTACTAGAGAACCTAGAAGAGCAGGAGCAATTGCCAAAGGATGATTACTATGGGTGGACTAAGAACGTTTTTACAAACATGTTTACTTATAATAACAGATTAAATTCTTTTGGCATAAAGCGTTATCCTTTTCGTGGTTTCGATTATTTTGTCGCAAAGAAAAATAAATCTTATGTAGAGCCATACGGAAATATAATTGACGTTACTTTCTATGTTCACATCGTTTCAAGCAAGATGGATAGATGGGTTAAGTCTAATGACACAGGTTATGTGTATGGATTGGACGGATGGTTTTATTATCCAGACCCTAATGCAACAGAGGTGATTATCTATCGTCATGATCAAGGAGTAAGTAAAGGCAGAAGAATACAGCTTAGACAACATCCTATGTTGAACGGCTCATACTCATTCGAAAACTTGCCTCTTTCTGGAAATAACTACAACATAGAAGATAATATCGAGCTACCAACTGTAGATGATAACGCATGTGAAGAGATGGATTCGCAGATATACACATCAAATGTCAACAACCCTTTTGTCTTCGAGGCATCTGGCGACAACACTGTAGGCACAGGCAAGATACTCGGCATCACAGCCAATACCGATGCTGTCAGTCAAGGACAGTTCGGTCAGTTCCCTCTGTTGGTATTCACCACCGAAGGCATCTATGCCCTCTCTGTCAACTCTGAGGGATTGTATTCCGCAGCCTATCCTGTCTCCCGAGACGTGGCTAACGATAACTCTCCATTCACACCGACCGACAAGTTCATCTTCTTTACCTCCAAGAAGGGATTGATGGCAGTGAGCGGCGGAACGTCTGCTTGTGTGAGCCGACAACTCGGAGGCAGATTGCCAGACGATTTGAATTATTTCAGCGCCGATGGCGAACCGCTTGTGTTGGAACATATCGACCATGCAGGTATTGTTAAGTTCTTGAAGGATTGCCTCATCGCCTACGATTATCAAGCATCGCTCCTTCGCATTTTCGGCAAGGATAAGTCCTACCAATACATATATAATATGGAAGACCAAACCTTTGCCCTTGATAACAGCGGAATCGTAGCCCAGGCAGTAGTAAATGATTACCCCGACAACCTCATACAGGATACCGATGGAAATGTGTATTCGCTGACAGATAAGCCAGATGTTAATGAGGACGAGAACCTGTATAGCGGCACCATTATCACTCGACCGATGAAGCTAGGTAGCTCACTCATACTGAAAAGCCTTCGAGCAATCCAGCACTTCCGTAGAACAGAGCAAGGAAAGTTGCATTTGGATATTCTCGCCAACAACAACGCCGGCAAGCAGTGGTGCAAACTACCTTCACTCTTTGGCAAGCCGTGGGCATACTTCACCTTTAAGTACACCCTCACCGACTTCAAGGCTTGTGATTCCTTTCAAGGCACAGCGGTAACCATCCAAAACCGCCGTTCTCTGCTCCGAGGGCAGAACTAGCCATCAAAACCACAAAGGCGACTACTCATTACGAGCGGTCGCCTTTTTCATTTCAACTAAAACTTAAACCTTAAAAACTTATGAAACACATTACGAAGAAATCCAACTATATATCCTAACCAGAAGCACCAAAGATGCAGAAGTCCGTTCACATTCGGCACGATCATGGTGCAAACGATGAATGGCATCGCCTTTACGAAGGCATCCTTCCACTTTCCTGTTCTTCCCCACATAATCCCAAAAGCACCAAACAAGAACCCCGAAAGCCCCATCGTCTCACCATCCACATACATCGGCAGAAAGCTAGCCACTACAGCCACCCCGAAAGCCTCAGCCAGAGGAATCTTATTCCTGATGCTCCAGAGCACCATCATGTTGATGCAAAGATGAAACACATTCGCATGGCAGAAGCTATACACCAGATGATTCCACCATGGACACCCATCATAGAATCCAGTATGCAGGAAATATCCACCAATGCAAGCCAAGATAAGAACCATTTTAACCCTTAAGTTCCTTATTTTTCCGTCTTGACCTAATATCCTCGAAATGGTAATTTTTTCCATATTTCTTTAATGAGGGGAAAATATCTTTAAACGTATCTGCGCTGATATAAAATTCTGATGCCGGCTGAGAGACCAAGAACTGACAGATGAACCAGAGCGATTTGCCCATAAACTCTTGCTTTTGGGTCATTTGGTTTAATATCTTAAACATCTCCAAATACATGCTCCGAATCTTTGGCGACAACTTTTCTAGCTTGGAAATGTCGCCCATAACCATTGGTCGCAACATGTCGTATGCTTGTTTGGGGGTAACATAAAAGCGAGGGGCAGGATGGGTAACGGTCTTTTCATAAGCCTCCCTCTGGGTGCGGCATTTGGTATAGACCTCCCGATAAGCCTCCATTAGGTCTTCTCGCATCTTGCAAGTCAACTCAAATTTTCTTCTCACCATACACTTGTCTGTTTAGATGATGCAAATATACAACTTATTTAGAAAATATCCAAATTGTATAGTAATATTTAACTTTTTACCATAAAAATGTTCCTTTTTGTCTAGAAATGCTTAATTTTGCAGAAGATTAATACATTTAACCTATATTTAGCTGGAATTAGTAATTAATTCTACATAATTATTTTTAAAACGTAAGTAATATGAAGCAAAAGAACGATTCACCTCTTACGGAAGAGGAGCGGCAAGCCGTGCGTAGCGTAATACTGAGCCGCAAGATTTATTGTTTTTATGAGTTCCTGTCTTGGCTGGCACCATTTCTTCTGATGCTAAGCCACTGGTACGGTGTATATGATTACAGCAATTATCCGAGACCTACCATCCTCGATACAGATGATAATGGCAGTTGCGTAATCTGGATGTACGTGCTATGCTATCTGTATATGCCGTTTGCCATGATACCTGTGAGCTATTTCTTTCACTGGTGTTGGATTATCCGCATTCCGTTTTACTACTTCATAGGCATCAATGCCATCCGACTGTGGTACCAGCATTGGTTCATGACACCCGAGCAGCTTCCTGCCCACTACTTCTTGATAGTATTAACCCTTATCATATACGCTTATGGAATCATTAGCATTATTATCGAAGGCAAGAAATGCCCTGCGAATGTTAGAGAATGGAGAGTGTGGTTTCGATAACATTCAGCGTGAGTCTGCCATGCGAACCCTAGACTACTTTATGAGCGGCAATAGCCACTTCAACGAAATATCAGCCAGAGGTTGCATAGCACAGATGTATTACTATCGTTCCGACACCGAGAAGGCTTTTGCGCCATACTTCTCCTACGAGGAGGTCAGGGAGGAATACGAGAAGGTAGCCGATGCTATCCCAGACTACAACTTATGGGACTTCGCCGTCACCATGAACCTAGTCTATTCCAATCACATCGAACTTGTTAGGAAATGGTCTCGAACGGAGCAGTCTGTCATCAACAAGATAACCGACCTTTCTGTCAGTTTTCTCTCTGATGAGGACACCAATCACCCCACCGACAAGATATTTTGGTATGTTACAGCAGGGTAGTCGTGGTATCGGGAAAACATATCGGAGTATCATTTACCTTTGTCGCCATTAATCAAAACATTAATGGTATATATGACAGAGATATTTCAAACATTCCTTCAGGAGCACCTATATAGGGTTGCGTTGATCATCGCACTCTGTATGGGTGCTCTTGTTGTTTCCATGGGCGTTGACCTCTTCTTTGGCATCAAGAAAGCCAAGGAGAACGGCGAGGCTACCACCAGCCGAGGATTCAAGAAGACGTGCGACAAGGCACGCAAGTACTTTTCACCCTTCATGGTAGCTGTGTGCATCGACATCATCGCCGCTTGTGCCAACTGCCCTGTACCTATCTTCTCGATGCTGTGGGCAGGATATTGCGTGTTCTGCGAGTTTGTTAGCGTTCGAGAGAAGAGCTGGCAAAAGGCAGAGATTCGGAAACAGGAACGCACCGTTAGCATTCTCCTAGAGAACAAAGATGATATAGCCAAGGCTATGATTGAGATTTTGAAGCAAACAAAGGCAGAGGAGGAACAGGCATGAAGATAACAAGAGCACAAATGTTGGAGATTGTCGGTGATGCCAATCGTGTTGACCGATACTTGCATTACATCAATATGTGGGCGGACACCTTCGAGATTAACACACCTCTTCGCATGGCATATTTCTTAGGACAGGTTTTGCACGAAACCAATGGATTAAGACAACTTAAGGAGGTGGGCAAACCAGCTTACTTCTCCAAGTACGACAAAGGCAACCTAGCCAAGATGTTAGGCAACACCCAGAAAGGCGATGGACTCAAATATCGTGGACGAGGTTTCTTGATGTTGACCGGACGAGCCAACTACCAAGCTTATCAAAACTCAGGCTTCTGCAAGGGCGACATCATGAGTCAACCCGAACTGCTCGAAACTCAAAATGGCTCAGTCAAGAGCGGCATGTGGTATTGGTGGAAGAAAGGTCTCAATGCCCTCGCCGACAAAGATGATATATTGAAGGTCACAAAGAAAGTCAATGGTGGAACCAACGGACTTTCCGAGCGAACCAAGTGGACGGATAAATGTAAAAAGGTTTTGTGCGTATGAAATGGTATGATGTAAATATATGGACAAAAGCAATTGGTGCTCTGCTAGGTTTGCTTCTCATTTTTCTCTTGTATGGCTGCAAGAGCAAAGAGTATATCAAGGTGCCAGAGTATCACACCGAATACGTGAACCACACCGATACCTTCCACAAGTTGGATAGCGTATATCTAAAAGATTCCGTTTTCATGTACCAGAAGGGCGATACTATCTACCACACGAAGATAACCTTCCGTGACCGCTACCATAATATATATAAGGTGAAGCTAGATACCATCATCAAGCAAGATTCCGTTTCCGTCCCATATCCTGTGCAGAGAACGCTCACCAAGAACGAACAGCGACTGATGGACATCGGTAGGGCATCTATTATCTGTATTCTCTTGGCGTTAGTCCTTGGAGTGTCAACCCTCATTTGGTGGTATCACAACAAAAAGTGCTAGCTTATGGCTGAGATTTCAAAGGAACTGGAGGCTATTGATTCCATACTTATGGAGTTGCACGACCGTATTCGCTCGGGCAGATGCCTCACGAACAAACTTCAAAATTTTATGATGCTCGATTTCCTCCACATGATCGCCAACAAGGATGAGGGAATGAGCTTTGCCGAAGCATGTTCCTACACTCGCATTCGTCCTTCCACCTTCCGAAGGTTAGTCAAGGAGGGCAGACTTCCAGAAGGCAAGAAGCGAAAGGGCTTCACCGAGAAGTTCTGGTATGCAAAAGATTTGGATAAATTCTTAGATAAATTGTGATAGTTGTTTTTCTTGTTTTGTTGAAAGATTGTTTATTTATTTTAAATTTATGTTGTTCATAACAAAATCCCCACTCAGCTGTGATAGCATGGTGGGGATTCTTCTTATATCTTGGCTACCGAGTGAACACCATCGCCTCCGTAACTCAACTTGTCTTTCTTCTTCCATTGAGGTTTCTCCATGTCGTTGGCACTAACCCAGAGACCGATGGCTGTACTCATCAATACATCATCGTGGTTTCCGTTGCCTACGATATTGCCAAGGCTACCATCGTCATGTCGCTCATAGATTCTCAGCTCATGATACATTTCTTTGTCAGGCTCATCCCAAAGCATATCGTCCACAAATTGCTCTAGGTTGTCGATTACCCATCCCTTGGTTAGCTTGTTGGTCTGGAATCCATACTTAGCCAGTACGTCATCACTCACGTCCTCTGGGCTGGTTGTGCGCTGATACAGGTTATCATAGTAGTCCGCTATCTCGTTCAGAATGCTTCCGAAGTGGTCGCCTTCCGTGTTGTTGTTCTTCTCTCGGTCGGCAGTGTTGCTCTCAATCACCAGCATGGCATCATCGTAGTAGTGAGCCAGAGCCGCAGCCATCCATGCCAGCTTGTCGTGCCTTACGTGACCTCGGTACCTAGCCACCACCCTAGGCTTGCCCTTGATGGTCGGTATCATGCCAAAACGGTCTATCACGGTCATTACGGTGTAGTCCGATGTCGTGCTCTTTCCGCCAATATCCACGCTTACCACATATCTGTTTTCTACTTGCAGCACGTTTGGAACCGCCCAAATCTTCAAGTCGCCCATGCCGTCGGTTCGTATGCTGATTTTCGACTTGGCGATGGTCTGGTCGTTCTTCACTGCTGTATTCACCATGATGTCCGCCGTATAGAGAGGCTCACGCTTATACTTCTTCTGTAGGTCGTCTATCGAATAAGGATTGAATACCAAGTTACCAGAGTTACGGAAGGCATCTTCCTCATCTACTGGTGCCTCGGTGGCACAGAAGGAATGAGTGGTGAACTTGTTGCGGAAATTCCTGTACCATTCGATGGCTTGGAAGCAAGCGCCCTTCTCCCACATTCTCCAGAAGAACTTGCCTGTCTCTCGGTAGCCCTTAGGGTTGGTGGTCTTGTCTCTGTTCTGCAAGAGCCATCGGGCAAAGGCTCGCTCGTCCTTCACTTCCTCCATGTCGTGCTCTATGAAGAAGCAAGGGATGAAGAGGAAGGAGTAAGCATCGTTGTTCTTCGGGTCCATGGCAAGTTGGCACTTCTCGTAGAAGAATCCCGAGTTACCCTTTCCTGTGCTCTCGAATACCTCCAAGTTGTCCTCTTGGTTTCTGATACCACCAGAGATAGACGAAATCACGCCCTCAGGGTCGTGCTCTGGGGTCTTCTTCCAGTAAGCCACCTCCGAATAGTGGGCGCAGTGGAAGTTGCTACCAC